>ENA-ORDP01000438-ORDP01000438.1-marine-sediment-metagenome-genome-assembly--contig:-NODE-438-length-27603-cov-21.920611_pt1 | contig 27603 bp, 27 predicted proteins | sample MGYA00248627_ERZ508539 | MGnify/ENA primary metagenome ERZ508539 (study PRJEB26208, sample SAMN05571518) | marine sediment metagenome | biome: deep sea; feature: Hydrothermal vent; material... | reverse complement strand
ACTGCGCCTCGGGTACGGTCATCGCGAGAGTCTAGCAAATCCAGCTTTTGCGCGGGATCCGCAGGCCTCCGGTCGGGAAATGGAGCGCATGGATCGGTGTTGCCACCGGCGCCGGATGGAGCGTTTCTTCTCCGCCGCGCAGGCGCGCATGCGTTTCCTCCCCCCCGGAACGGGAGCGGATGCCCGGTCGGCGCTTCGACAACCATTCGGAGTTTCCCTACCATACGGCTTCATGACCGACGCTGAACTCCTGGAACTGTCCCGGCGCGTGGGCGAGGCGCTGCGCGCGCGCGGCTGGATGCTCGCCGTGGCCGAGTCCTGCACCGGCGGCTGGATCGCCAAGGTGCTCACCGACGTCCCGGGCAGCTCCGGTTGGCTGGAACGCGGCGTGGTCAGTTACAGCAATCGCGCCAAGGTGGAACTGCTCGGCGTTTCGCCGCAGGCGCTCGAGGCCCATGGTGCGGTCAGCGAGGCGGTGGTGCGCGAGATGGCCGAGGGGCTGCGCGCGCGCAGCCCGGCGCAGGTGACGGCGGCGGTGAGCGGGATCGCCGGGCCCGACGGCGGTGGCCCCGGCAAGCCGGTGGGCACGGTGTGGTTTGCCTGGTCGGTGGTCGGCGCGCCGACCCGCACCCGGCGCTGCCGGTTCGACGGCGACCGCGAGGCGGTGCGGCGCCGGTCGGTCGCCGTGGCGTTGACGGGCCTGCTCGAGGCGGCGACGGGGAGTGACTGAGGGCGCGGTGCAGCGCCTGTTCTTTGCGCTGTGGCCGGAACCGGCCCTGCGCCGGCGGCTGTTCCGTGACACACGCCGGCTCGTGCGTCGCAGCGGCGGTCGCCCGGTAGCGGAGGCCGACCTGCACGTTACGGTCGTGTTCCTCGGGTCCACGGACGCGGCGCGGCACGCCTGCTACGAGGCGGCCGCGGCGACGCTACGCCCGGCACCCTTCACGCTCACGTTCGATACCGTCGGCTACTGGCCCCGCGCGCGGGCCCTGTGGTTGGGGGCGGCGCGGGTGCCGGAACCGCTGTCGGCGCTCGCACAGTCCCTGAACGAGGCCCTGGCGGCCTGCGGGTTCACTCCGGAGCCGCGCCCGTTCCATCCGCATGTGACGCTCGCCCGCAAGGTGGCGCAGTGGAAAGGTGCGCCGGCGCCCGCGTCGATCCCCTGGCCGGCCGAGACGCTGTGCCTGGTGGAATCGGTGACCGATCCCGCCGGTGCCCGCTACCGCGTGCTGCGTCGCTGGCCCCTGGCCGGCGGTTGATCGGCAACGGGAAGCGCGTCGAGTCCCAAAGCCGCGGGCGGGAGGGGCGGTATCCGAGCGAGTGCGGCAGGAGACCGGCGGGAAAAGCGGACTAGGCCGCCTGATCGGATCTGTGGGATAATCCGGATGGTTTTTCACGGCGGATGGAGCAGCGGATGCAACGCGCGACAGCGAAGCGGGGGAATAAACCGATGGACGACAACCGCACGAAGGCCCTCAACATGGCCCTGGGCCAGATCGAGAAGCAGTTCGGTAAGGGTGCCATTATGCGCATGGGCGACACCCAGGCGTCGCGCGATGTGGACGTGGTCTCCACTGGTTCCCTTGGCCTGGACGTGGCGCTTGGTGTCGGCGGGCTGCCCCGGGGGCGTGTGACGGAAGTCTACGGGCCGGAGTCCTCGGGCAAGACCACGCTCACGTTGCAGGTGATCGCCGAGGCGCAGAAGCTCGGCGGGACCGCCGCGTTCGTCGACGCCGAACACGCACTGGATCCGGGGTATGCGGGGAAGATCGGCGTCAACGTCGATGACCTGCTGGTCTCGCAGCCGGACACCGGTGAGCAGGCCCTGGAGATCACCGACATGCTGGTGCGCTCGGGGGCCGTGGACGTGGTGGTGATCGACTCGGTGGCAGCGCTCACCCCCAAGGCGGAGATCGAGGGGGAGATGGGCGACTCCCACGTCGGGCTGCACGCCCGGCTCATGTCGCAGGCGCTGCGCAAACTGACCGCCAATATCAATCGATCGAACACGATGGTCATCTTCATCAACCAGATCCGCATGAAGATCGGCGTGATGTTCGGCAGTCCCGAGACCACCACCGGCGGCAATGCCCTCAAGTTCTACGCCTCCGTGCGCCTCGACATCCGCCGCATCGGCGCGATCAAGAAGGGCGAGGAGATCATCGGCAACGAGACCCGGGTCAAGGTGGTCAAGAACAAGATGGCCCCGCCGTTCCGCCGCGCGGAATTCGAGATCCTCTACGGGCGCGGCATCTCGCGCGAAGGCGAACTGATCGACCTGGGCGTGGCCAACGGCTTCGTCGAAAAGTCCGGCGCCTGGTACAGCTACGGCAGCGAGCGCATCGGCCAGGGCAAGGACAACGCCCGCGAGTTCCTCCTCCAGCACCCCGAGACCGCCCGGGAGATCGAGGAGCGGGTCCGTGCGAAGCTGTTGGCGCGTCCGAAGCCCGCACCCGAGCGTGAAACGGCCGCAGTCGAAGAGGCCTGAGGCCGACCCACGGCGCGTGGCGCTGGACCTGCTGGCGCGCCGTGAGCACTCCGCCGCCGAGCTGCAACGAAAGCTCATCCGGCGCGGGGTGGCGGTCGCACGGGCCGGGGAAGTGGTGGCGGGGCTCGCCGGCGAGTGCCTGCAGAGCGACGCGCGTTTCACCGAGAACTACGCGGCGAGTCGTAGCGGGCGTGGCTACGGGCCGTTGCGCATTATTGCCGAGTTACGCCAACGGGGGGTTTCGGACGAGCTGATCGCACGCTTTCTGCATGCGGGCGATCCGGATTGGGCGGGGCGCGCGCATGCAGTGCGCCGCAAGCGCTTCGGCGCGGAAATCCCGGCCGGTCCCGGGGAGCGCGCCCGCCAGGCACGATTTCTGCACTATCGCGGCTTCACCTCCGAGCAGATCCACGGGGCCCTCGGGCCGGACGATACGGAATGAGTCCGGCGCCGTCCCCCGGCGCCGCCTGCCTTCGCTTAAGCGCTTGAAACTTTTACCCTGAAACAGGAAACTGTCGGCATGATCCGGAGTAACGAGCTGCGCCAGGGGTTTCTGGACTTCTTCCGCGAGCGGGACCACGAGGTGGTGCCCTCGAGCCCCCTCGTGCCCGCCCGCGACCCGACGCTGCTGTTCACCAATGCCGGCATGATCCAGTTCAAGGACGTGTTTCTCGGCCTGGAACCGGGACCGGGGCCGAGGGCGGCGAGCGCCCAGCGCTGCCTGCGTGCGGGGGGCAAGCACAACGACCTCGAGAACGTCGGCTACACCGCCCGCCACCACACCTTCTTCGAGATGCTGGGTAACTTCAGTTTCGGCGACTACTTCAAGCACGAGGCGATCGGTTACGCCTGGGAATTCCTGATCGGCACGCTCGGATTGCCGCCCGAGCGGTTCTGGGTCACGGTCTTCGAAGAGGACGACGAGGCGGCGCGTATCTGGCTCGAGGAGATCGGCGTGGACCCGGCGCGTTTCGCGCGCATCGGCGCCGCAGACAACTTCTGGTCGATGGGCGACACCGGTCCCTGCGGACCGTGCTCGGAGATCTTCTACGATCACGGCCCGGGTATCGCCGGCGGCCCGCCCGGCTCTCCGGACGCGGACGGCGACCGCTACGTCGAGATCTGGAACCTGGTCTTCATGCAGTACAACCGGGACGCCGCCGGCGCCCTGACGCCGTTGCCGCGGCCCTCGGTCGATACCGGCATGGGCCTGGAGCGGCTCGCCGCCGTCCTGCAGGGGGTGCACAGCAACTACGACATCGATCTGTTCCAGGGGCTGATCCGAGCCGCCGCCGAATTGGTCGGCACCGACGACCTCGGCAACAATTCCCTCAAGGTGATCGCCGACCACATCCGCGCCGCGGCGTTCCTGATCACCGACGGCGTGCCGCCCTCCAACGAGGGCCGCGGCTACGTGCTGCGGCGCATCATCCGCCGCGCCGCCCGGCACGGGCATCGCCTGGGGCTCGACCGGGCGTTCCTCCACCGACTCGTCGCGCCCCTGGTTGCGGAGATGGGCGCCGCCTATCCGGAACTGGTCGAGGCGCGAACGCGCGTGGAGCACGACCTGCGGCTCGAGGAAGAACGCTTTGCCGAGACCTTGGAGCAGGGGTTGCGGATCCTCGACCAGGAACTGGCGCGCCTGTCCGGCAACGTCATCCCGGGCGGGGTGGTGTTCCGGCTCTACGATACCTATGGTTTCCCGGTCGACCTCACCGGAGACATCGCCCGCGAGCGCGGCCTGGAACTGGACTCGGCCGGCTTCGAGCGCGAGATGCAGGCGCAGCGCGAACGGGCGCGGGCGGCGGGCGGCTTCCGCGTCGACTATACGAAACAGATGGAGATCGCCGAGTCCTCGGAATTCGTCGGCTACGAGCATCTCGCGGCGCGTGCGACGGTGCGCGTGCTGTACCGGGAGGGCCGTGCGGTCGAGCGGCTCGGCGCCGGCGAGGAGGGGCTCGTGATCCTCGACCGGACCCCTTTCTACGCCGAATCCGGCGGCCAGGTCGGCGACCGCGGCACGATCCACGGTGCCGACGCGTTGTTCGAGGTGCGCGACACCCGCAAGCACGGGGCGGCACCCGCCCATCTGGGACGGGTGCGCACCGGCGGGCTCGCCGTGGGCGAGGAGGTGGAGGCGCGTGTCGACGAGGCACGGCGCGCCACCACCCGCCTCAACCACTCCGCCACCCACCTGTTGCACGCCGCCCTGCGCCAAGTGCTCGGCGAGCACGTCCGCCAGAAGGGCTCGCTCGTGGCCCCGGACCGGCTGCGCTTCGACTTCTCCCATTCGGAGGCCCTCACGGCGCAGCAGATCGCCGAGATCGAACGGCGGGTCAATCGCGAGATCCGCGCCAATCTCGAGGTCACGACGCGCATCCTGCCGTTCCGCCAGGCGATCGCCGCCGGGGCGCTCGCGTTCTTCGAGGACAAGTACGGCGACGAGGTGCGGGTCCTGTCGATGGGGGGGTTCTCCATCGAGCTGTGCGGTGGCACCCACGTGGCGCGGACCGGCGATATCGGCCTGTTCAAGATCGTTGCCGAGAGCGGTGTCGCCTCCGGCGTGCGCCGGGTGGAGGCGGTCACCGGTGAGGCGGCGGTGGCCTGGGTGCAGGAGAGCGAGGCGATCCTGGCCGGCGTGGGCGGCCTGCTCAAGGCCGGCCGGGAGGAGGTTGCAGAGCGCGTGGGGCAGTTGCTGCAGCGCACGCGCGCCATGGAGAAGGAACTCGAGCGTCTGCAGGCGCGACTCGCCAGTCAGCGCGGCGGCCAACTGGCAGATCAGGCGACCGACCTCGGCGGTGTCCGCGTCCTCGCTGCACGTCTCGACGGGGCCGACGCCAAGACCCTGCGCGAGACCGTGGATCAGCTCAAGAGCAAGCTCGGCAGTGCGGCGGTGGTCCTGGGCGCCGTGGAGGAGGGCAAGGTGCGCCTCGTGGCGGGGGTTACCCGGGATCTGACCGACCGGGTCCGGGCCGGCGACTTGGTCAACGTCGTGGCCGAACGGGTCGGGGGCAAGGGCGGCGGGCGAGCCGATCTGGCGCAGGCCGGGGGTAACCGCCCCGAGGCACTGGATCCTGCCCTGGCTGCAGTACCGGGCTGGGTGCAGGAGCGTCTGAAGGCTTGAAAGGTCCCACCCGACGCGCGTTTTGGTGTACTCTCCGCCATCCGGTCGGCCTGCCCGATCCTTGTTCCTGTACCCCGGCCCGGTGGCGGGCCGATTCACCACCACAGACCCCGGCTGGAGCGGTCGCGCATACGTCCGGGTATCGCAGATGGCACTGATCGTTCAAAAATACGGCGGGACCTCGGTCGGTGACCCGCGGCGCATCGAGCGCGTCGCCGAGAAGGTCATGGCCTGCCACGACCGTGGCGACCAAGTGGTGGTGGTGGTCTCCGCCATGAGCGGCGAGACCGACCGCCTCCTGGCCCTCGCGCGCGCTGTCGCGCGCCGGCCCGATCCCCGCGAGCTGGACGTGTTGCTCGCGACCGGCGAACAGGTGACCATCGCGCTGCTGAGCTTGGCGCTGGACAAGCGCGGTTGCCCGGTTCGTTCCTACACCGGCACCCAGGCGCAGATTCTCACCGACAGCGCCTTCAACAAGGCACGCATCCGCGCGATCGATGCCGAGCGGGTGCGCCGCGACCTCGCCGCGGGGCGCGTGGTGGTGGTGGCCGGCTTCCAGGGCGTGGACGGCGAGGGGCACATCACTACGCTCGGCCGGGGTGGCTCCGACACCACGGCGGCGGCCTTGGCCGCCGCCCTCAAGGCCGACGAGTGCCAGATCTTCACCGACGTGGACGGAGTCTATACCACCGATCCGCGGGTGGTTCCCGAAGCCCGGCGCCTGCGGCGCATCACCTTCGAGGAAATGCTCGAGATGGCCAGCCTCGGCTCCAAGGTACTGCAGATCCGCGCCGTGGAGTTCGCCGGCAAGTACAATGTGCCGCTACGGGTGCTCGCGGCCTTTGAGGACGGGGAGGGCACGCTCATCACCTATGAGGATCCGGACATGGAAGGGCCACTGATCTCCGGGATCGCTTTCAGCCGCGATGAGGCCAAGCTCACCATCGTGGGCGTGCCGGATGAGCCGGGGGTCGCCTACCGTATCCTCGGACCCATCGGCGAGGCCAATGTCGAGGTGGACATCATCGTCCAGAACGTGGGCGCCGACGCTACCACCGACTTCACCTTCACCGTTCATCGCAACGACTACGAGAAGGCCCTGGAGCGGCTCCAGGGTATCGCCGCCGAACTGGGTGCCCGCGACGTTTCGGGTGACCCGCGCATCGCCAAGATCTCGCTGGTAGGGGTGGGTATGCGCTCCCATGTCGGCATCGCCAGCCGGATGTTCCAGACCCTGGCCCGGGAGGGTATCAACATCCGTATGATCTCCACCTCCGAGATCAAGGTTTCCGTGGTGGTGGACGAAAAGTATCTGGAACTGGGGGTGCGTGCCCTTCACGAGGCCTTCGAACTGGACCGCGAGTCCATGCCCGAGGAGTAGTGGCGCCGCAGCGCACCCACGCCATGAGCCCGGGCGGGTCCCCTGCAATCCGGGCGGGGTCGGGCCCTGCAGTACGCCAATGAAGTCTCTTGCGGCTCTACGGTTTTCCGATCCTTGGCCGATAACTTCATCGATGCGCACCGCCTGCCGGGCGGACTACTTGGGGTGACACGTAAGCATCTGTAGGAGATAAGGAAATGCTCATTCTCACCAGAAGGGTCGGTGAAACGCTCATGATCGGAGACGAAGTTACCGTGACCGTTCTCGGCGTCAAGGGAAACCAAGTACGCATCGGCGTTAATGCCCCCAAAGAAGTGGCCGTCCATCGCGAGGAAATCTACGAGCGGATCAAGCGCGAGCAGCAGGGCGGCAACCACAGCGCCGACCCATCCCTTTCCAACGGCTCAGGACAGCCGTCCCACCTGCCCCCGGGGAAATAGGGGTTTACCCGCTATTCCCGCCTCTGTATCCTTTCTTCTCTCTGGAGAGATGGCCGAGCTGGTTGAAGGCGCTCCCCTGCTAAGGGAGTATGGGGCTAATCACTCCATCGAGGGTTCGAATCCCTCTCTCTCCGCCAGCCTCTCCGGGGAATTCCTTGACACCCCGGAAGGCCGTCAGTGACAATTGCGGCCCCCAATTCGCGCCCGTAGCTCAGTTGGATAGAGTACTTGGCTACGAACCAAGTGGTCGGGAGTTCGAATCTCTCCGGGCGCACCAATAAAACGATAGGTTACTAAAGCCACTAGACAATTGCCCTCGAGATTTGGCACGCTGACGGCACACTAAGCTGAGTGGAACGGGCCGTGGCGACCATCCGCAGACGCCCGGGGCTTTCAGGCCGCCGGGTTTGGTATGTGCAGATCCGCAAGAAGGGGTACCCGTCGAGACTCGGACGTTCAACCGAAAGGCGGACGCTGAGGGCTGGGCTGCCACGGTCGAGTCGGAGATGGTGCACGGGCTATTCGTTCGGTGCGCCGAAGCCGATGGCACCACGCTATCTGAGGTCCTGCGCCGGTACGTTTCAGAGGTGACGCCCGAAAAGAAAAGCGCGGAGAGTGATCGCGGGCGCATCACCATGATTTTACGCGACCCCATCGCGTCCCTGTCCCTGGCCGCGCTCGACGGGGCGGCGGTGGCGATGTTTCGCGATCGTCGCCTGCGGGTCAACGCGCCCAAGAGTGTGCGCAACGATCTGGTGCTACTGCGCCACGTGCTCCAGGTCGCCGACCGGGAGTGGCGGCTGTTTCTGCCGCGCGGCAATCCGGTCGATGCCGTCCGCAAGCCGCGAGTTCCCCATGGCCGCGACCGACGCTTGCTCCCCGATGAGGAACCCCGCCTGTTGGCTGCCTGTCGCGTCTACGCCGATTCCCGCGCCGGAGTAAGCCCTATCGAATCCCTGGTTCTCATGGCCCTGGAAACGGCCATGCGGCGCGGAGAACTTGCCTCGATGCGCTGGGATCACCTGGACCGCAAAGCCCGCGTGCTGTTGGTGCCGGAGACCAAGACCGGCGAGCCGCGCCGGGTGCCGCTGTCCTCGCGCGCGCTCGCGGTGCTCGATGGTCTGGTCCGCCGGCTGGACGGATACGTGTGGGGCGTCCGGGCGGATTCCATCACCCAAGCGTTCGACCGGGTGGTGAAGCGGGCCCGTGCGGACTACGAAGCCGAGTGCAGGGGAAAAGGCGAGAAGCCGGACCCGCGGATGCTTACCGGCCTGCGATTTCACGACCTGCGCCACGAGGCCACGTCTCGGCTGTTCGAGAAGGGATTAAACCCAATGGAAGTGGCCGCCATTACCGGGCACAAGACCCTGCAAATGCTCAAGCGGTATACTCATCTGCGAGCTGAGGATCTGATGGAGAGATTAGGGTAGCGTGGCTGCTGTACCGTCAATCCTGCCGCCGTAGCACAACGGCAATGGGAGGGGGGGAATGAAAACACTGATTGCGTTTGCTCTGATGTTATTTGTTGCGCTTCCAGCGTCTGCTCTTGCCCGCGGCGATGTTCATGTGCGCGGGTACTATCGGCACAATGGGGCCTATGTCCAGCCTTACTATCGCTCTGTACCGGACCGGTCCTACAGCAACAATTGGAGCACGAATCCGAACATCAATCCGTATACTGGCAGAGAGGGTACCCGGCAATCGACGTGGAATGATCCTCCACCACAGCAAGGTAACTCGTACAGGCACCCGGTTTACGGCAACCCGTATGGGAGTTCTCGGAAGCGGTCATCGGACCTGAATCACTTACAGTACTGAAGCCTCATCACGATGATTATGAAAAACCGCTTCGGGGCTATGCTGGCTGGGATACTTGCCTTGTGCTGCTCCCAGGCTTCTGCTGGTATAATGGGCCTTCAGGCGGCACGGTTGGAAATTGAGGCGTCTCATGGACATGCCGACGCATTCAGTACGTTGCGACGTGCGGCCGAATCGGGGGATCCGATCGCGCAGAGTGCGCTCGGCCTCTACTACGGCGGGAAGCAGGATTACGCCAAGGCAGTCTACTGGTTCCAGAAGGCTGCGGTACAGGGTAACGCCGATGCGGAATATAACTTGGGTGTATTGTACGACGATGGCCAGGGCGTGCCGCTGGACTATGCGAAAGCGGTGTACTGGTACCGGAAGGCGGCTGCGCAGGGGCTCGCAGTTGCAGAGTCCAACTTGGGTAGGTTTTATGGTACCGGTCAGGGTACGCCCCGGGACGACGTTAAGTCCGTCTACTGGTACCGCAGGGCTGCTAACCAGGGTGATACCAACGCGGAACTCAACCTGGGGCTTGCCTACGCCACGGGCCAGGGTGTGCCGACCGACTACGTTGTCGCCTACAAATGGTTGGTAATCGCAAAGGCGTATGCCAAGCCAGGGATCCGGCAGTATCGACAGGCTGATCAGGCTATTGGCCTTCTTCTTCAGGAAATGACCACCGCCCAAATTGCCCAGGCCCAAGCAGAGGCTGCTGCGTGGGTAAAAACGCATAGCCCGTAAGAGCATTCGTGAAGCTGTGCCACCCACCCGCGACAGATGGTGTGAAACGCCCTTGATATCACACACCGATATTTTCTTGGAAGACTATAAAACCGCAGCAGGCGAAGGAGCCGCCGTGGAGCTAAAATTGCGTATGCTAGCCGACAAGGTTCCGGAACTACAGAAATATGCCCATGCCGCCAGGCTTGAAAAGGTTGAAGAGGAAGTGATAGCGCATTTTGCCGGCGCACTTGCCTCCAAGGAAAGGAGTGTGCTTTCACGTTGTCGACAGCTCCGTAACAAGATACTCCACGGCGACTTTACCGCGGCACGAGGTAAGCTCAGCGAGTTAGGTGCCCCGTTACCGCCGCGTTGCGTCGTTCGCAAAATAGATATTTGTGGTTTATCTTTACCTGAGTTGGAAAAGAAGGGGGCCCAAGCCCAAGCGGGAGACAGGTCTGTCTATGAGGATGTTGCCGATACCAACACCAAGGAATCTGGGACCATCTTCGGTTGGCTACTGGAGATGCATTCCACAAGCGCTTTCCAGGAGGCTGTGACTGTCTTTCGGAAAGCCGCGCAGATAATCGACAGATTAGCCGGACCTCACACCACCGGGACGGGAATAGGGGACAGACCACGGTTTTAAGCCTTCTGAAAGGATCTCGAGAGTGCCGAGTTCTCCGCTATTCTGGTGCAGTCTGACGTTGGCTGCAATGGTCATTGACCCACTTCTCCCACCTCATCGGAAAGCTGGCCACGTGGCGAGTCCATCCATTCAAACAATCCATCAATGAAAGGATTGTTCTCCCATAGGCTGCCTCCACACCCTTTGTTCATAGCTTGGACATCGCTTGCTGGTTACTGGCGGCGCGCCAGCTTCATCGCCAATCTGAGGGAAAAATGGGGTCAGTTCTCGCATTGTAACATCCCTACAACTGACGTAGACTAAAGCCCATGGTATACAGCTACCGTGAAATTGCGGAATATTAGGGCCTTGCACCTTGCGACAATGAGCCGGGTTACCCAAGGGTAGATGCTACAATGCGAGAACTGACCCCGTTACCCCAGCGGCATTTGCCATGCTATTTCTCCCTCCGAACACCCTTGAACGGGCTGGGATCGGCTTTCTGGTCCACGAAACGGCCGGTGCCGGTATCGCGCTTTACCCAGCGATTGATTTTCGGGTTATGGGTTTGCGAGCGACCACGGACTGTGCCATTGCGGTGGCCGTCGCCAGTAGGAGGATTGGTAGCCATAGCTGATACCCTCATGAAATTATTAATAAATGGTTGATGTCAAAGCAGGAAAACTGATTAAAGTCGTGTTTCAGTTGCCGCAGATGCGCGGATACGCGTTCTCACTTAGATGGCCGGGTCACGGCGTTGGCCGATCTGTTGTCCGATAATGACTTTACAAAAAGTCGTCTATATGTAATATAGGATGACATGATCAAGCGACCTCTCTGGCTGGACCGAGTCCAACAGGCCTGGACCCAACGGTCTATCGTCTGGTTATCCGGCGTGCGCCGGGTGGGCAAGACGACGTTGACCCGGATGCTGCCCGACGCGGTGTACATGAACTGCGATTTGCCTTCCACCCTTCGGGCACTGGAGGATCCGGAGTTGTTCCTCGATGGCCAGGCGCGGGGCAGTGTGTTGATTTTCGACGAGGTCCATCATCTCGATGATCCCAGTCGCCTGCTGAAGATTGCCGCTGACGAATATCCCCATCTAAAGGTGCTCGCCACCGGTTCTTCAACCCTGGCGGCAACGCGCAAGTTTCGCGATTCACTCACTGGGCGCAAGCAGGCGATTCACTTGTGTCCAGTGCTCTGGGAGGAATGTGCCGAGCCCTTCGGTGTGCCTGATCTGGATCGGCGCATGTTACACGGGGGCTTGCCCGAGTCGTTGCTGGCTGGGCGCAAGGATCCAGCCTTTTTCAACGAGTGGATCGACAGCTTCTATGCCCGGGATATTCTGGAGTTGTTTGGTATTCGCAACCGCCGGGGTTTTCTGTCCCTGTTCCGGCTACTACTGCGCCAGAGCGGAGGGCAACTGGATTACAGCCAGTTGGCGAATTTAAGCGAGTTGAGCCGCCCTACCGTTAAGGCCCATATCGAGGCCATGGAGATCGCCCATGCTGTGCACCTGTTGCCCCCCTTCCATGGCGGCGGCAAGCGTGAGATCGTCAGCCGGCCCAAGTGTTATACCTTCGATACCGGCTTTGTCACTTTCGAAAAGGGCTGGGATACTATCCGTGACGATGATCGGGGCCTGTTATGGGAACACCTGGTACTGGATTCATTACGCGTCCGTTTTGCGGACAAGGATATTTTCTATTGGCAGGACAAGTCGCGCCGGGAAGTGGATTTCGCGGTCCGGCACGGGCGCGACCGAATTGATGTGATGGAGTGCAAGATCAATCCGGACAAGCTGGATGCGACGCCGGTTGAGGTGTTTCGCAGTCTATACCCGAAAGGGGAAAACTACCTTGTCAGCCCTGCCGTGAAAAAATCGTACCGGGTCAGACGGGGTGATTGTGTGTTTAGTGTTTGCACATCTCGGGACCTTCCATCATGAAACCCGGAGAACACAAAATCGCCCAGGCCCGCATCCTCGAATACGCCGAGGACATAGGCTGGACCGCCGTGCCTCGCAAAGAAGCCGAGCAACGGCGTGGCTTTGATCCGGAAGCATCCTCCAAGGATAGGGCAAAGGGCGTATCTCTCTTCTTCGATGATCTGCTTGACGTCAATGTTCGGGAATTCAACCCACGCTATTCCGAGGCCGAGGGCGCATTGCTGGGTAAATGAGTAAATCCGACAAACACAAATGGATCTTCTCCGTTCGATTCCGAACCGGCGCTTACAGCTGGAAAGCGTCAAGGTTGGCTTGTCAGCGTCTTCGCGAAGCCGTATCTGAGATTCAAAAGGCAGCCAAGAAAGATCCAGTTCTCGGAGCAGAGGGCGCAATCCGTCTGATGGAAAAGCTTTGGCCGGCATTGGAGCATGTGGACAGTTCCAGTGGCGCCTTGGGGTCGGCCGTCTACAAAACACTGGATACGTTGATACCTGTAATCATCAAAGCGCCTGCTGACGACAAGACTCGCAATAAATGGCTTGACCGGCTCTGGCAGGCTCTGGCGGACGATGGTGTCGACTACCTCAGTCCAGTCGGTGATCGATGGGGTGAGATCTGCGGCTCGGTGGAAGTGGCCGGGCGATGGGCCGATGAACTGGTTTCCACGCTCCGCGCCTGCTGGACGAACCCGAATCCTGGTGGCTATTTCTACGGCGCGACGGCGTGTTTGTCTTGCCTGCTGGTGGCGGGTCGGTATCAGGAGTTGCTTGAGCTTCTGGAACTGAATCGCCACCCCATGTGGTATTACCGGCGCTATGGTGTCGAGGCTCTCCTGGCAATGGGCAGGAAGGCGGAGGCCATCCAGTATGCCGAGGCCTCACGAGGATTGAATCAGCCGGATTTCCTGATTGACCAAACCTGTGAGGAGATTCTGATCTCATCCGGCCTGCATGAGGAGGCCTACCAACGTTATGGGTTGAGTGCCGCGGTGGGCAATTCCTATATCGCCCGATTTCGCGCGGTGGCGAAGCGCTATCCCATGAAGGACAAGTCACAGATTCTGGCCGACCTGATTGCCACGACGCCGGGAGAAGAGGGTAGGTGGTTTGCTGCGGCCAAGGACCTCCAGCGCTATGATCTGGCGCTGGATCTCGCCAACCGGAGTCCCTGCGATCCGAAAACACTGACCAGAGCAGCAAGGGACTACCTCGACACCGAGCCCGCATTTGCCCTGGGTTCCGCCCTGGCCGCGCTTCGCTGGTTGAGCGAGGGATGGGGTTACGAGGTGAGCAGCGCCGATGTGGTAGAGGCGTATGAGCGGGCGATGGATGTGGCATCGAGAATGAACAGGGTGGGTAAGGTAGCCGCTCAGATTCTGCAGATCGTTCAGCGAAACGAAAGTGCGTCAACGTTATTCGTTCGACAGTCCCTACAAGCGAGGATGTAGGTATTGGAGAGTGCCGAAAGACGCCATTTCCCCCTGAAATATACCGGTTTAATCGGGTATTGCAAAAGGTAACATATATGCTACTATACGGGTCATATGACAGAGGTTAGAGAGTACCTCGATACACAGGGAAACAGCCCTTATGCCAAATGGTTCGACCGCCTGAATGTAGCCGCTGCAGTCAAGGTGGCCGCAGCAGTCCATCGGATGGAGCAAGGTAACTTCTCTAATGTGAAAGGTGTTGGTGCCGGCGTCTATGAGTACCGGATTGATGTCGGTCCTGGCTATCGGATTTACTTTGGCAAGGACGGGGACCGGCTGGTGATATTGCTCGCGGGTGGTACCAAGAAGCGTCAGGATGCGGATATTTCCGCCGCAAAAGTGCACTGGCGCGACTATAAGCGCCGGAAACGGCAAGAGGTGCAATGATGGCTCTGACGAAAGATTTCAAGGATACCATTCTGGCGCGTGCCCAACGGGATTCGGCATTTCGCAAGGCCTTGCTGCAAGAGGGGGTTGAATGCCTGCTCGCCGGTGACATCGATACCGGCAAGGCGGTGCTGCGTGACTATATCAACGCGACGATCGGGTTCGAGGAATTGTCCCGGGTTTTCGAAAAGTCGAGCAAGAGTCTCATGCGCATGTTCGGGCCAAAAGGGAACCCCCAGGCGAGCAATTTGTTTGCAGTGATCGGTTATCTGCAGGAGCAGGAGGGCATACATCTGGAAGTCAAAGCCCGGAAGGTGGCATAGGGTGTTGTTGTGTAGCAGCTTTCTGTTGGCACATCAGTGACGATTAGCAACAAATTTTGAACATGGTATTTTTCATGGTATTGACACTTATGGCCCCCTCAAAACCCGCGTCACTACTGGCTTTTTCCGGCTTGTTTGCAATCGAGTGGGAGTAGGGCTGGTCGGTTACGAGCAAAGGCCACGGCCAGCTACACCATGCGCAATGCAGTATCCCAGGGACGCGAATCATGCCTGTCACGCTGCGGCAAGGCATTTATTCACCCTATACCCAGTATTGTTATGAATTTCCCAAATTGTGCTACAGTTGACTGGTCTGGAAATTAATTCGCGTCAAAAATATAATTCGTCAAGGAGGAGTAAAGAACCATGCGAAGCCTTAACCGACTGTTCCTTTTTATAGCCATTCCCCTGATTTCCCTGTTACTTTTCTCCTGTGGAGGAGGCGGTGGCAGCAGTACGACTACGGGTGCCGTCTCAGCGGCCGGAACGGGTACCGTGACCCTGCTCGTTACCGATGCCCCCAGTGAGGATTTCAATGCCATTAACCTGACCATTACTCAGGCGGAACTGGTTTCCGACCGGGGCAGCGTGGTTCTGTTCAGCGGCCTCAAGACCTTTGACTTGCTGCAGCTGGCGACTGTCACGGAAATCTTTTCCGTAACCGATGTTCCGGCGGGCAGCTACGACAAGATCCGCTTGACGTTGACCGATATCGAGCTGGTGATGAAGGATGGCAGCCCGTCGGTGCATCCCGCGTTGCCCGGTAACGGCAAGCTCGACCTCAATCCGCGTGGCAGTTTTTACGTCGTCGCCGGAGAAAGCCTGCTGCTGCAGCTGGACATGGATGCCGAGAAATCCATCAAGGTAACCGGAACCGGTAGTGCCAGGAAATACCAGTTCCGCCCTGTGGTGTTTGTAAAGATCGTTAACAGCAGCACCGACACCAAGCTGGTGCGCCTGCAAGGTGAGGCCTATAGCCTGGATTACACGGCCGGCCGTTTCGACCTGTGCTACATCGACGCCCAGGGCTACTCGCTGGACGATGATTCCGAGGACGGCAATCCTTACTGCGTGAAGGTCGATGCCGCCACCGCGCCGGCCTCGTTCTTCGATGCCAGTGGCAATCCCGCTGATATCACCGTGATCAGCAAGGGAGACATTGTGACGGCCGTGGGTCGTTTCGCCATGCGCAAGCCCGGTGAAAGACCCAGCAGCAAGAGTGATGGCCAGGACGGCCGCAGTGAAGATCGCGGCAGTATCGATGACAACAGCCAGGACAGTGGTTCGTCTGATGATAATTCTTCCGATGACGGCGATCGCCGCAAGTTGGTGCTGGTGGCGGAAGTCATCTGGCCGGGGGATTTCGAGCAGGTCAAGGGTACCGCTCGCGGTCCGGCTGTGGTCGACCCGAGCGGCGACTGGTTCAAGTTCCTGGCGCAGCCAGACCAGACCGGCCTGGATGGCAACCCGATTGATTCGGAGGTTGCATTCAAGGTCCTGCTCCAGAACGGCACCAAACTGTTCTCACGCAAGGGTGAGCCGCTGACATACGATGATATCCAGGACGGGGTGCCGACCCGCGTGGACGGCATATTTGATCCCAAGTTCGGTGATCTGAAGTCCGCACTGGTCATTCTCGATATCGACGCCCTGCTGACCCAGCTGACTGGCACCATCTCCTCGGTGGAAACCGACTACTCGGGTATGACACTGATTGATTTCGTGGTGGGTGACCGCTGCGTGGTCTTTAGCTCCGGTATGCGGGTATTCGAGACCTATCTAGACGACGACGGTAATATCAGCTTCGAGCAGCGGCAGGTGTACGACCTTGCCGCCGACCTGACGGCTGATGTCTTCGGTAACGAGAATGAAATCACCGGTTGTCTGGAAGCGGAAACCATCATCTATGAAGCGCAGGTGGTGACGCCCTAACCCAAAACCTGTCAGCACGGGTAAACCGTTCGGCACAATGCCCGGTCACCGCTCCTGGTGCCCGGGCATTGTGCTATATTGGTTTCGCAAAATGAACAACAACAATAACAATACAACTGTAATAGCAGGTGGTATGTCCGGCGCCCGTATCGACATTGATGGGCAGCGTCTGCCTCTGCGTATTTTCCTTTTCAGCCTGGTTGTGGAGATCCTGCTCGTGTTACTGGATGCGGTGATCAACTACGCCGAGTACAGTCAATACGGGCAGATCCAGCGCCTGTTCAATATTACCCGCGAGGACGGTCTTGCCACCTGGTTCATGGTGACCCAGACCTTTATCGCCGGTCTGGTGCTGTGGCTGATATTTCTGGTGCAGCGCAGCTATGGCGCCGGCCGCGCATGTACCGCGGGCTGGGGTTTCCTGGCCGGTTTTTTTACCTATATGGCAGCGGACGACGCCGCAAAAATCCACGAACGTCTGGGATCGATGTTGTCAGTGGCGACGGAAGCGGGCGGTGCTATGGCGCAGGATGATCTGCTGGGCCGTATCCAGGCACTGTTCCCCAGCTATGATTGGCACCTGGCGGCGTTGCCGTTGCTGGCGGCTGCGGGCCTGTTCATGCTATTTTTCCTGTGGCGCGAGCTCCATAAGCGCAGCGATCGCCTGCTGATGCTGGCGGCAACGGGCTTTATGGCCCTGGCGGTAGGGCTCGATTTTATCGAGGGGCTTGATGACGGTCATGCCTGGAATGTACAGGTATGGATCCGCGAGACCTACGACCTGAGCAGGTATACCGTGCGGCACTTTGCCAAGTCACTGGAGGAGTTCCTGGAGATGCTGGCCATCTCATTGCTGTTGATGCTGTTTGTGCGTCACCTGATCGCACTGACCGGGCAGCGTTTGACGCTGGATTTTTCTGCAGCAAAGTTAACGGGACAGAAGTGAAAGACGATAGTTACTGGATGAAGCATGCATTGTCACTGGCTGTACAGGCGTCTGAATCGGGCGAGGTGCCTGTTGGTGCAGTACTGGTAAGTGATAATCAGATCATTGCTGAAGGCTGGAACCAGCCCATTGGTCTACATGATCCAACAGCACATGCCGAGGTCGTCACCCTGCGCAAGGCGGGCCAGGCTCTGGCCAATTATCGCTTACCCGGTACCACCCTGTATGTCACACTGGAACCCTGCGCGATGTGTGCCAGTGCGATGATCCATGCCCGCATCGAACGCCTTGTGTATGGCGCAAAAGATCCGCGTGCGGGTGTCGCTGAAAGCGTGACGAACCTGTATGCAGAACCCTGGCATAACCATTTTGTTGCAGTTGAGGGTGGGGTGCTCGCAGAACCATGTGGACAGATACTGAAAGATTTTTTTAAACAGAGACGTTGATTCGGATCATTCGGTAACAGGAAACGTTAAAAAAGTATTTTTTGTCCCCTAACCCTCTCCCTGGGGGAGAGGGGATATTTATGACGCGCTGTAAAGTGCATAATAGAGATAACCTGATGCAGAAAAACAAACCCGGTAAAATCACTTTGTGGCTAATCAGCCTGATCGCAATACTGGTAAGTGCCTGTGACACAACTGGCAACAAAAACCAGGTCGCGGCGGACATTAAGCCCGCAGCTAAACAGTTACCAGCCAAACAGCCCCCCTATGCGCCGGTCGATGTGGATATGGAGCTAAAGCAGGTATCAGAACATGTGTACTATGTTCGGGGAAAGGCCGGTATTGCTACGGATAATGCCGGTTTTATTTCAAATGCTATCGCCATTATCACCGATGACGGAGTAGTACTGTTTGATGCACTGGGTACCCCCAGCCTGGCATACCTGTTTTACCAGAAGCTACGTGAGGTGACGGACCAGCCCATACGCAAACTGATTCTAAGTCACTATCATGCAGATCATATCTACGGCATACAGGTTTTCAAAGACATGGGCGCCGAGATAGTAGCGCCAGCCGGAACAGAGGTATACCTGGGGTCAGACGCTGCAGCAGATCGACTGGAAGAACGGCGTTTTTCACTTGAGCCATGGGTGAATGAACAAACCCGATTGGTGTCGCCCGATCGTTATATAAGCGAAACAACAAAGTTTGAAATAGGTGGTGTCCGGTTTACACTGAATTACCTGGGTGCTGCCCACTCAGATGGCGACATGACTTTGTATGTTGAGCCGGATCGGGTGCTTTTGTCTGGCGATATTATTTTTGAAGGACGTGTACCCTATCTGGGTGATGCGAATACACGTCAATGGCTGGCTACACTGGAAGCGATGGAGACCAGCAGTCTGGCCGCGCTGATTCCCGGTCACGGCCCCGCTGCCGATAACCCGAACCGGGCGCTAAAGGCTACCAGTCATTACCTGGCTTTTGTTCGTGGCAAAATGTACGATGCAGTCGAGAACATGGATGACTTTAATGAAGTGTATGACAATATAGACTGGTCTGAGTTTGAACAGCTACCGGCATTCGAGGCGGCTAATCGGCGCAATGCCTATCAGGTGTATCTTTCAATAGAGGATGAATTTCTTAAACAGGAGTGAAGCAGGTGTTGTCATTCCCGTCTATAATATAGGCGAATCAATCACCGGCACCTTGATGGCCGGTGTATTTTTAAAAGAACGGTCTTTCTCATCTGCCCAGATCAGCAGATCATAGTAACTCCTGATGTTTTCAACATACATAACAGGCTCACGCCCGCGCGCGTATCCGTATTTTGTTTTCTTGTACCATTTTTTCTGGCTCAGGCGCGGTAATATTTTTTTAATCTCTATCCATTTGTCAGCATCTTTACCTTCTTTCTGGGCGAGAATACGCGCATCCTCAAGATGCCCGTAACCTACATTGTACGCAGCCAGTGTCATCCAGGTTCGGTCAGGTTCTGGAATGCGAACAGATATTTTTTTGCGTATCATATTGAAATAACGGGCGCCACCCATGATGCTTTGTTGTGCATCAATCCGGTTGCTGACCTTTAATAACTTAGCTGTGTCCTGTGTCAACATCATCATGCCACGCACCCCGGTGGGTGATCTCGCATTGGGTTTCCAGTGCGATTCCTGGTAACCGATGGCGGCCAGCAGACGCCAGTCCAGGCCGTGGCGTTGTGCGGCTTCCTCAAACATGGCCTGGTATTTTGGCAGGCGTTTGCTGGTATGGCGCAAATACAGTCGTGTGCCAACAAAGCCAAGCCTGTCAGCATGGCTATAGAATCGCTCAAGTACCTGATCCAGAATGCCACTGTCGGTTATTTGTTTTATAAAGGCGTTAGCCGCTTTGACCAGGCTGTCATCAGTCGTGTACTGAAAGGCCCATGCCAGTTGTTGTGGTTCTGAAATATCAAAAGCGACTCGTAATTTTGGATAATATTGCTGGTTCAGGGTCAACTCATTTGAGTCGGCAATCGTGTAGTCAATGAGTTGTTCCAGCACCAGATTCAGAATTTCCTCACTGTCCAGTTTTCGCGATTCCTGCCACTTGAGGTCAGGGTGAACTCTTTTAAGGTTTTTCAGGGTTTCGACATGGCTACTGCCGGCAATCACTTCTATCTGACCATTGATGATGTCTTCTACAGATTGCGGACGATTGTCACCCATACGATAAACCAGCTGCTGGGTGATTGTCTGGTAGCCTGATGCAAAGCGCACCAGTTTACTACGGGCATCGGTTACAGTAAGACCGGCAGCAGCCATATGCGCTTCGCCACGCACCAGCATCGGTATAATGTTATCAAAATGTTCAGGTACAATGATGCGCAGGCGCACACCCAACGAGTCAGCGAACTTTTTGATCAGTTCGTACTCAACCCCGCGTGGTCCCTGGGGCCCCTGGTAGTAGGTTGTAGGACTGTTACGTGTCAGGATGACCAGTACGCCATCTTTCTGAACTTTTTCCAGCAGGGTACGAGGTTTACTGGTGCATCCCGTCAGGAGCAGGGCAACAAGTACAGCTGTTATCAATCTTTGCAGCATAAAGACCATATGAAATGTGTATAATAAGGAGTATAACGGAAACCTGTCCGCTTGTTCAGAGTTTACCTGGCCATGAATGAAATTGAAGGTGTTATCAAATTTCAGCTCGAATTCAGTCTGGCGCGGTCAGGGATAATAAAGTGGTGGCACAGGAGCCAGCCAGGCCTTCATCAGAGGCAATGTCGGACAGCATGATTTACGAAGAGGCAGGTATTTCCTAACTCTCGGCTAGCGCGACACGTTCTTCCTCATGATCGGCAAATTCCAGCGCTATTTTTCTGAATGTTTCCTTTAATTCAATAAAGGCATCTACCATGTCTGGATCAAAATGACTACCACGCCCCTGTGTAATAAATTCAACAGCCTTTTTGTGAGTAAAAGGAGCCTTGTAAACACGTTTGCTGATCAGCGCATCATAAACATCTGCGATGGCCATAAGACGACCGCATATCGGGATCGCTTCCCCCTTGATACCTGAAGGATATCCGGAGCCATCCCATTTTTCATGATGCGTTTCGGCAATCTCGCGCGCAAAATGAAGGAATGAATTATCGCCCAGTCGTTGTTCTGCTGATGCGATGGCTGCACCGCCAAAATCAACATGTTTTTTCATATCGATGAATTCGTCATCTGTAAGCTTGCCTGGTTTTAATAGTATGTTGTCTTTTACCCCGACCTTGCCAATATCATGTAAAGGGGCAGACTGATACAGCAGTTTGATCGTTGTGTCATCCAGGTAGTCGCTGAATTTTGGGTTGTGGCGCAGGTGTTCGGCCAGTAACCTGACATAGTTCTGAGTACGCCTGATATGACCACCGGTTTCAGGGTCACGATATTCGGCCAGTGTTCCCATCGCTTCTATAGTAACTTCCTGTGTTAACTCGAGTTCCTGTGTGCGTAGTCTGACCAGGTCTTCAAGCTCATCCCTGTGTTTTTTGAGTTCTATATGGTTGATCACACGGGCCTTGACCAGGGATGGGCTGAAAGGTTTGGTTATATAATCAACGGCACCGAGGTTGAGGCCACGTGCTTCATCCACCTCGTCGGTCATGGCAGTAATAAAGATAACCGGTATATCCTGCGTGGCGGGATCATTCTTCAGGCGTTCGCACACCTCGTAGCCATCCATTTCGGGCATCATGATATCCAGTAAAATAATGTCAGGTGGATGGTCAGAAAAAGCGATATGCAGTGCTTTTTTTCCACTGGTCGCAGCCTTGACCTTGAAGTCCGGGCGTAATGTATTGCTTAGAATATCGATATTCGTGGGTGTGTCATCAACGACGAGTATGACTGGCTGACCATTGTTTAGCATGAACTGATGAGGGGGACTTCAGTTCTTGCCGTGAATAATAAGATCTTCGAGCTGATCTCGTTGTTGCTTGAGCTTGATATGGTTTTTGACCCGGGCCTTGATCAGTGCCGGGCTGAATGGCTTGGTGATATAATCCACTGCGCCCAGACCCAGCCCCAGTTCTTCATCTACTGTCTCAGACATGGCGGTAATAAATATGACCGGTATGTTCTGTGTGGCCGGGTCACTTTTCAGTCGTTCACATACCTCGTAACCGTCCATTTCAGGCATCATGATATCAAGCAGAATAATATCTGGCTGGTTGTCGGAAAAGGCTATTTGTAGCGCTTTTTTCCCATTGGTAGCTGCTTTGACGATGTAATCCGAACGTAAAGAACTGCTTAGCACGTCGATATTGGTAGGTGAGTCATCCACGACAAGTACGACTGGTTGTTTCGGCTTTTCCATGACTGATCTGGTTCCAAATTTCAGAATATTATAGTGTTGCTGGTGAGGCTATAAAATCTTCGTATTTCGATAATACACCAGATGTGCTGATATGTCCTGTTACAGTCTGCATGCTATACCACACGTTTAAGCAGATATGCCAGGCTGGTACCAGCAATGATCCCGGTTATATCGATAACAACATCCATCAGTAGCGGGTTCCTTCCAGGGACGAAATATTGCAAAGTTTCTGTGGTTATAGCAAAAAGGATTAATGTCGGAATATATTCTTTATAGCTGATTTTATCTTTCCATGACAGTATAAATCCAGCAGCGCCAAATGCGATCAGGTGGCCTGTTTTGTCGAGTAGAAGCAGAGAACTGCCTGGGTTATACGCACTTGCATCCGCGCCAGGGACGGGGAAATTTATACCCAGGGTACTGATCAATGCATGAACCTGTGTGAGCAGGCTGTACTTTATGTCAGCAGGCAGCAGTATTCCGGTGATAATGAATGCTAGTACGGCAAGTAAGGGCCAGTATTCATACAGGCATCTGATGTGTTTCGATAAATATGCGGCCAGATATAGCAGCAGGAATGCCCAGCCCAGTAGCAAGCTATAGTACCCGACATTGTAAAACACACTTTTTTCAGCTGAGTACAGGGCTATATTTTTTATAAGCAGTCTGCCTGCCAGTCCTGACAGGTTGGCTGATATTCTGTACTGAACGACATTGGGGTCGAGTTTGAAACCCGCTTCGTAATGAGACCAGCCTTGTGTCGAAGTAATAGAAGCTAAAAAGTGGGGTACCCGGTAGTCCCAGTTTCTTTTGTTATCAGCCGACAGTAGCATGAGATTTGCTATTGCGCGTCTGTTTGAGTTGTTGTCAGGCTCAATTGTGGCTTTTAGATCAGCGCTGAGATAAAGCGTATCATGGTGCCAGGGTGAGGTTATATCCAGATCTATCCAACTGGTTTGCGAGGCTTGAGTATTGCTTAGCTGCCATAATTCATTGTTAGCGTCACCCATTTTTTCAGCGCCCTGAGCACTTTTTTTCAGTTGCAACAGGCCCTTTTCCTGATAATCAGGTAACAGATTGTGATTAACGGGTATGTATACATCAGTCTGTGTAAAAAAAAGAGCTGTGATGATGCACAGTGTACCGGTAGCAACAAAAAGTGTGCTACGTTTTAGTTGTTTTATTGATGTGCTCACTTGTATTTTTGTTATTCCATGTGTCAAACCAGCTTTCAAATTCTGTTACGGGTAAAGGTTTACTAATGTAATAACCCTGTATCGTACTACAACCCAGAGCATGCAGATGCTCCAGCGTTCTGATGTCTTCTACACCTTCAGCTATAACATCCAGTCCCAGGTTGCGAGCCAGATCAATGGTCGACCTTACGATGACCCCGTCATTTTCATTATTCAGCATGCCAATAACAAAAGACTTGTCCACCTTAAGCTCATCGACTGGCAATCTCTTCAGGTAGGCGAGAGATGAAAAGCCGGTACCAAAGTCGTCTATCGAGATGAGCGCACCCATATCAGATAACTGATTGAGGGTGTTTTCAGCGCGTTCCGGATCTGTAATCATGACATTTTCTGTTATTTCAATAACCAGATTATCGGGCAGTATTTTATTTTTATCCAACTCACGTTTTATCACAAGCACCAGCCCGTCATCCATCAGATTGTGTACAGACAGGTTGATGGACACTGTCATACCATAATTCTGCCGATGCCACAGGGCACACTGCGCGATGGTTTGCTCGATGATCCAGTAGGTTAGCGGGCGTATCAGTCCGGTATGCTCAGCCAGTGAGATGATTTGCTCGGGCGGGATGAAACCGTGTTTGGGGTGTTTCCATCTAAGCAGGGCCTCAGCACCGGTTACCTGCATGGTATTGGTATTGACCTTGGGCTGGTAAAACATCTCCAGTGCCCCGTCTTTCAGGGCCAGGCGCAGATCAGTGGCCAGTTCCAGTTTGCTCAGGCTGGTGTCGTCCAGCTTCGCATCATACATTGAGTAACCACTGCCTTCTCGTTTAGCGGCGTACATGGCTATGTCGGCTCGCTGGATTATCTCGGTTTCCGAATTTCCGTGCTGCGGGTACATGGCTATTCCGATACTGGCTCCGATATACAGTTTATGACCGCTGACATTATATGATTTGCTCAACGCATTGAGTATTTTGTTGGTTACTTTTACCGCATGGGGAGGATCAGAAGAAGGTATGATAATCGCAAACTCGTCCCCACCCAGCCGGGCAACGGTGTCTGACACCCTGAGCAGTTTTTTCAGGCGTTTTCCTATCGCAATAAGAATTTCATCTCCAACCTGGTGGCCGAGCGTGTCATTGATTTCCTTGAAGTGATCCAGATCCATAATGAGAAGCGCAAGTGAATGCTTTTCACGGGTTGATGACAGGATACATTGTTTCAATCGATCATTAAGCAGTACCCGGTTAGGGAGATCGGTTAGTGCATCGTGCAGGGCCTGGTGTTCCAGAGCCATTTGCCGGCTGCTTACCTTCTGCCGCATTTGGGAAAAAGCATCTATCAGTGCCTGTGACTCACGCGTCTTGCCATGTGTAATCCGGGCTCTGGCTGAGCCTCTGGCTTCATCAAGAAGCGCTTCTGATACCTGTCTGATAGGGCTGAGTATAGATCGGTCAAAATACAGATACCCCAGTACGAACAGTGCCAGAACAATACTGAATATGTACCAGAGCATTTTAATATTATCGTCAGCCATGTGCTCCAGGAACTGCAAGTCCTTACGGGCAGATGTCTCGATATTACGTTCCATTTTCTGAAGCAGCTCAAAAATGGTAGAGACCAGTGGCAGGAGTTGTTCATTTTTGATGATGATGTCATTTCGCCAGTGTTTGCTGGTATAGATGGTTCTGACGGTCAGAAAGTCTCTGTACCAGGCCTGCATGCTTGCATACAAATCCTCACGGACTGTGGAGCCGGTCAGGCCAAGTTTACCCTGTTCACCCAGCGTAATGAGTTCCTTGACCAGAGGCACCAGGCTTGTGTAGATCAGTTCAATATCCTGAGCCTGCTGGGCCAGCGTACTATCATCAAAAGAGCCTAACCGGTTGACAATATATAATCGGAACGCGGCGATGATTTGTATCCAGTACTGCTGAACCTTGGAAACTTTTGTGTATATGCGTAGTGTATCTTTGTTTTGCTCTTCAGTCAGTTCATCCATAACCTGGTTCAGAAACGTAATAACGGAGTGTTGTACCGGTAACATGGTCTGTCTGGCATAAAAGAGTGCCGGGTTGGTCGATTCGGCATTGCGGCGTGACTGGATCAGCTTGAGTGCCTTTACATCCAGCAGCTTAATACTTCTTTCCAGTTTATGGGTCAGCTCACTGGTGTTGGTATGGTTGCCCCAGCCTGATTTATCAACCATGTAGAGATGATCAAGAATGGCCGTGATTTTCCGTTGCCACAGGGATTTGGTTTCATCTTGCGGGTTTAACAAGTGATCGGTGAGGGTGTCCATTGCGGTTAATACGCCCAGACGTATCATGCTGGTGTGCTGACTGACGTCTTCGCGCAGTCTGATTCTGATCAGGTTAGCTTCGCTGGTTCTGGAGGCGTTGTATTGCGCAACCAGGATAACGCTTAATAATATAATTGCCGCCAGAAAGGCGGCTATGAAATAACGTGATCTGATGCTATAGGGTTGTCGCATTTTTCTTAAGCCATGGTTAACATCAGAGGCTTGTTAAACTTTACCCTCAAATGTGCTACGCCGATGAGCATGGATCATTGTACTATGGCCATGACATTGGACTCTATTTAAAGGTTTTCGGCAGCCATCAGGCTCTACTTAAGTCGTGGCTGGTCGACTCCTTGATGGTTATCATATTTTTTCCAGAAATATGATAATAAGTTATTGAATATAATAAAATTCCATCTGAAACCCAGCCATTTCAATGATGTCGTGTTCCTTCAGTGGGTGAGGGTCAGAACCGATACGCACACCATTGACCAAAGGGGTGTCGCTGGCGCGCTTACCACGCCTGGATTTGATACTGGATATGCTGTAGCCCATGTTGCCACGCGAGATCATGGCCATTTTAATCCCTTTATAACCTAAGGTATTAAAGGGTTTTCGCATTTCCATATTGGAGTTGGCAAATGGACCGTTAAGAATCTTGACGCCGGCCAGTGGTAGTCCTTTGACATTGTTGGTATTGGCGGGGCTGTTCGAAATAACCTGGGTTTCTGCAAATTCGGCCTTCACGAACATAGTTGGCTCGTAATCTACCTTGTCTTCATTGTAGTAGGTGAACTGATGAGTACCTACCTGGATGGTATCTCCATGCATGATAAGCAATTTGCTGACCGGGCTGCCGTTGACAAGTGTACCGTTCGAGCTGCCCAGATCTTCGACAAAAGTGTTGCCGACCAGGGTGGTAATCAATGCATGGCGACCGCTGACAGTCATGTCATTTAACTGTATATCGTTACCGTGTTTTCTGCCGATACTGATGCTTTCTCTTTCGATCGGATACTCGCGTATTACGGCGCCATCAAGTGTTAATATTAGCTTTGCTGCCATGGTGTTAGCCCCGCTTTTTTAAGTGAACATTTCGTCTTGAAGTAAACGGTATTGTTCAAAATGCTCTTTTTGGTGTGCTTTTTTATATGCTTCTATTCCAGATATTGTTTTTTCATCCAGTAATTTTCGAAGAGCCGAATCCAGACTCTGCATCCCTTGCATGGATCCGCTCTGGATGACGTTCTGTAGTTGCTCGGGTTTACCTTCTCGTATAATATTCGATACAGCAGTGTTGTTGAGCATGACCTCGACCGCCGCTACCCGACTACGGCCATCTGCGTGCCTGACCAGTTGCTGAGATATTACACCACATAGAGATGTGGATAACATAGCACGTATATATGGCTCATCCCCGGCAGGAAATACGTTAATAATACGCTCTATTGTGGCAGCAGCGCTATTGGTATGTAAAGTACCGAGGATTAATATGCCCATCTCCGCAGCGGTTACTGCCAGAGAGATGGTTTCCAGGTCACGCATCTCACCCAACAGGATGATGTCCGGGTCCTCGCGCAACGCCGAACGCAGGGCCTCGCTGAACCCCAGGGTGTCGCGGTGCACCTCGCGCTGGTTGACCAGGCACTTCTTGCTCTCGTGCACGAACTCGATCGGGTCCTCGATGG
>ENA-ORDP01000437-ORDP01000437.1-marine-sediment-metagenome-genome-assembly--contig:-NODE-437-length-27634-cov-4.481852_pt1 | contig 27634 bp, 27 predicted proteins | sample MGYA00248627_ERZ508539 | MGnify/ENA primary metagenome ERZ508539 (study PRJEB26208, sample SAMN05571518) | marine sediment metagenome | biome: deep sea; feature: Hydrothermal vent; material... | reverse complement strand
TTGCCGGTCTGGCGATCACCGATAATCAGTTCGCGTTGTCCACGTCCGATCGGGACCATGGCATCAATCGACTTAAGACCGGTCTGCACGGGCTGGGACACAGACTGTCGGGAGATCACCCCCGGGGCCACCTTCTCGATAGGCGATGTCTGTGCTGCTGTGATCGGCCCCTTGCCGTCGATCGGATTACCGAGTGAATCCACAACCCGACCCAGTAGTCCATCACCGACCGGGACTTCAAGTATTCTACCGGTGCATTTAACCGTATCCCCTTCGGACAAATGAGCGTATTCACCCAGTATCACGGCACCGACTGAATCCCGTTCAAGATTCAGGGCCAGGCCGTACGTATTGCCGGGAAACTCCAGCATTTCGCCCTGCATGGCTTCAGCCAAACCATGGATACGGGCAATACCATCGGTCAGGCTGATGATCGTACCTTCAGTGCGCGCTTGAGCGACCGCTTCAAAATTTTTGATTCGTTCCTTAATCAGCTCACTGATTTCGGACGGTTTCAATTGGGTGGACATAAGTGTATTCCTCTAAAATACTGTTCTGGTCACCAGAAAAAATCAATGCACCAGACGGTTCGCCAGTTGTTGAACCCGGGCTCTGGCCGAACCGTCGATGACCCAGTCTCCCGCCCGAATAATCATGCCGGCGAGTAGGTCTTTATTAATGCTGCTATCAAGGCGGATGCTGCGTCCAAAATGACGCTCCAGAGCCTTGGAAATCTTGTTTTGCTCAGCCTCGCTGAGGGCATACGCAGATTCCACTGTGGCTTCGATTTCCTGTTCTGCTGCAGTGCGCATGGCTGCAAATTGCTGCAATAACTCGGCACCGATATCGAGCCGGTCATTGACCACCAACAAACGCAACAAATTTTGTGTTGCCGATGTAAGAATCGAGTCACAAACCGTCAGCAAAATCTCGGTGAGTCGCTGTCGATCGATGCCGGGATCACCAATCCGCTGCTGGACTTCCTTATCAGCCAGCAGCACCTCAATAACCATCAGTTGCTCGGACCATTGTGCTAAATTCTGTTGTTCAATGCCGGTTTTGAATGCCGCTTCCGCATAGGGCCGGGCCAGTGTTTGCAATTCCGCCATGGTTCCGGGCCTACAATTGGGTCAAAAGATCGTTGAGCATTTTGTCATGCGTCCTTCGATCAATTTCCCGTTCCAGGATTTTTTCAGCGCCCAGTACCGATAGTTCCGCCACCTGGCCCCTTAGTAACTCCCTGGCCTTATTTATTTCGGTTCCAATCTCGGCCCGAGCCGCAGTCAGAATCCGCTCGGCTTCTTCACGCGCATCATTTTTCGCCTGATCGACAATCTCCGATGCCCGTTTCTCGCCTCGGTTGATCAACTCCGCAGTTTGTTGCTTGGTTTCCCGCAGTAATTCCGCTGCTTTTTGTTCCGCCAAACTCTGCTCGCGCTTACCGCGTTCAGCAGCCGCCAGACCATCGGCAATACGAGTTTGACGTTCATCCAGCGCTGCCATGATCGGGGTCCAGATGAATTTCATGGTAAACATGACGAAGACGGCAAAAACCACCATTTCAATTAGCAATGTGAGGTTTATGTTCATTTCAACACCTCGTGTGTCGTTCGTAGGGTCGGATAATTAACCTGCCACACCGAACAGCACATACATTGCAATGCCGACAGCAATCATTGGCACAGCATCAACCAGACCCATAACGATAAAAAACTGGGTACGCAACATGGGAATCAGTTCTGGCTGCCTGGCAGCTCCCTCCAGAAAGCGTCCACCAAGGATACCGATACCCACGGCGGCTCCCAAGGCACCAAAACCCAACATCAGTGCACCGGCAATAAAAAGAATCGCATTTTCCATCTCAGTCTCCGAAATAGCTGTTTGTACTATGGAAGGTTAAAAAACAAGTGCTGACTAAACTAATGATGACTATGGGCCATATCCAGATATACGATGGTCAACACCATAAAAATAAATGCCTGCAAGGTGATAATCAGGATATGAAAAAGGGCCCAGATGAACTGCAAGCCACCACCCAACAGACCCAACACAGGATTGGTGGTATACATTAGCGCAATAAGAATGAAGATCATTTCCCCGGCATACATATTGCCAAACAGGCGCAGGGAATGGGAGATCGGCTTGGCCACCAGGCTCACCAGTTCCAAAATCAGGTTAATGGGGATAAATATCAGCTTCAGTACCAGGTTCTTCGACTGAAACGGCTGCAGGGTCAACTCGCTGGCATAACCGCTGACGCCTTTGATCTTGATGCTGTAGAACAGCATGAGCGCAAACACATCCAGGGCCAACGCAAAGGTGAGATTCGGGTCAGCTGTGGGCACAACCCGTTGAAATTCAGCCAGTTCTGAGCCTTCAATCAACCACGGTAACAGGTCAACCGGGAGCAAATCCATGAGATTCATCATGAAGATCCACAGAAACAGGGTCAGTGCCAACGGCGCTACCAGATCATTCTTGCCACTGAAGGAGCTGCGTACATTTTCATTAATAAAATCAACGTTCCACTCAACAAAATTCTGCAGTTTAGCAGGTGTTCCCGAACTCACATTTTTGGCCACACTGCGCAGCACAGCGTAACAGATGAGCGCCAGTACCACGGTCCAGAACAGGGTGTCAACATGTACTGCCCAGAAGCCCATAGCCTTGGCCTCGGCAGCATTATGCGCCAATCCCCAACTGCCATCGGGTTGCTGACCATAAGTCAGAAAGGTCAGATGGTGTCGAATAAATTCTGTAGATGTCATGGTCCCTGCTGCTGCCATTTCGTTCTAAGAGTCCTTTAATTCATTAATTGTTGTGCTACAAAACAGGAATCCCACCTGCATGACAACAAACCCCAATATAATAAACGGCAAAGACCACTGCAATACTAATCCCCCGACTGCAATGCCTCCCGCCACCAACAAAAACTTGTTTACAAGACCCGTATACAGCGGCAGCATACCAAGCCCCTTACCGTGTTGTAAGGTCTGACTGGCACGCAGTACTGACCGGCCAGTGAGCAGGGTATTAACGATTCCCAATACACAACCTAAGGCCACAGCGTACAGATTCCCCCAAGGCCCCGGCGCTCGCCAGTCCGTTGCCAGCAAGACGATCGCCAATAATAACACCGTCATAATCATCTGCGTCACCAGAACCTGGCGTCGACAGCGCCGCAGATCACTCATTTTCCGGCATCCACCCTACAGGTACCACAAAATGGCGCGGTAGTATAAATTACACATACTCAACAGGTCAACGATTTATATGGTGTCTGTTTATATGGTGTCACAGGGGCTCCCGCCAGGAGGCTATCACAGTGCCTCATCCAGTCTTGATGCGTTCAGTGAATTCGCGCCAAAATTCCCTCCAACTCTTCCAAACTATGATACTCGATCAATAGTCGACCTTTTTTAGGGCCATGCTGGATACGTACTCGAGCCTGAATCCGTTCGGACAGCGTTGTTTCCAGGTTTTGAATATCGACATCATACGACCGACCGGAGCCTCCTCGGTCTGCCTGTTCTGAGGTGGACAAACAGCGTTGCACCAGTTTCTCGGTAGCACGCACCGATAGGTTTTTCTGCAGCACCTGCCGAGCTATTGCCATACGTTGCGACTCGGGCAACCCCAACAAAGCCCTGGCGTGGCCCATATCCAGTTGTCCTTGTTCCACCATTTGTCTGATCTCACGTCGCAGTGTCAACAAACGTAACAGATTGCTGATCTGAGCACGCGAACGACCCAGATAACCGCCAACTTGCTGGTGTGTCAACTTGAATTCGTCTATCAGCCGTGAAATTCCATTGGCTTCTTCAATGGGATTAAGGTTTTCTCGCTGGATATTCTCGATCAAAGCCATCGCCATCGCGGTCTCATCAGTGACTTCCCGAATCACCACCGGTACGGTTTCCAAACCGGCTAGCTGAGCCGCCCGCCAGCGACGCTCTCCGGCAATAATTTCGTAGCCTCCCAGACTATTTCGTCGCACCAGAATCGGCTGGATAATACCCTGGGCCTGAATCGATTGTGCCAATGCCTGCAATGCCTGATCGTCCACATGGCGACGTGGCTGATAACGACCACGTTGCAATTGCTCGACCGGCAGCTCCCGCAAGGTTTGATCCACCTCTAATCCGGTATCGAGAGCATGGCCAGCAGAAGCCTCTCCGAGCAGCGCATCAAGACCCCGACCCAATCGATTTTTAGTGCTGCGTTTGGCGCTCATGCCGCCCCCCTTCGTAGAACCTCAGCAGCCAGTTCCAAATAGGCCTCGGTACCGGAACAGTTCTTATCATAATGCATGACCGGCCGTCCATAGCTGGGTGCCTCGGCCAATCGTACGTTACGCGGTATGACGGTTTGATACAAACTGTTGCCATAGTGTTTTTGCAATTGTTCGGATACTTCATTGGTCAGGGAATTACGTGGGTCATACATTGTTCGCAACAATCCTTCAATCCTGATATGAGGATTTAATGTTTGCCGAACCCGCCGAATAGATGAAACCAGGGCGCTTAACCCTTCCAGGGCATAATACTCGCATTGCATAGGAATCAGTACCGCAGCAGCGGCTACCAAGGCATTTACCGTCAGCAAATTCAGTGCCGGGGGACAATCGACCAGTACAAAATCATAGGCTGTATGGACTGTTTGCAATGCCTGTTGTAGCCGTTTCTCACGTTCTGTGGCCTGCACCAGTTCTATTAGGGCTCCTGCCAGGTCACGAGTAGCTGGCAACAGGTCAAATCCCCATTGCAGTGATATCACCGCATCCGCCATGGAAACATTGCCCAGCAATACCTCATAGACCGTGGCTGTTAGATCCGCACCCAGGATACCACAACCGGTGCTGGCATTTCCCTGTGGGTCAAGATCGACAAGCAATACCTGCTGCTTGGCGAGTGCCAGTGCCGCGGCAAGATTGACGCTGGTCGTCGTTTTACCAACGCCTCCCTTCTGATTAGTCACCGCGAGAATTATACCCATTTATAAATTTCCTGTTATTTCACTGCCTAAAGTCGGCTTTTACACAATAGGTTCTCTGTTCTCGGACGGTCTCATCGGTTAAAGAGTGCGTCAACAGTAACAGGTGTCGAGCAGCGGCCAGTCCCGGCACTGCCAGGATAATCTTCGTATCCAATTGCCAGCCAACAGGCAGTTGCTGTAGTTCATTGTCATACAACCGGCTCTTCAGGGCCATCACCCGACCCTGTACAGCACATAAGCGTTCACAACACTGCAGCAATCTCGGCAGCGGTGCAAAAGCACGGGCGGTAAGCGTATCAAATTTCTCATCTGGCTGGTATTTTTCCACACGTGCCGTGACGATCCCAACATTCTTCAAGCCTAATTCAGCAACTACCTGAGCAAGGAAACGGGTTCTTTTGTGCTGACTATCCAACAGCACGAAGGTGGTATCTGATGCCATAATGGCCAATGGAATACCTGGCATTCCGGCACCGGAGCCAATGTCCAGCACCCGCTGGCCGCTTAACCAGGGAAGCGTGGAGATACTATCGAGCAGATGTCGGTAAACCATTTGTTCCGGCGCTGTAACTGCCGTCAAATTACCGATCCGGTTCCAACGTTGTAATAGCTGTAGAAAATGCAGCAGCTGTTGCTGTTGGGCCCCGGTGGCAGTAATCTCGAGTATCTCAAGACCTGTGTCGAGGCTGACAGCTGCCTGCTGCCAATCAGGATTTAGCGTCATTGTTTCGTGCTGGCAACAAGAATCACCGTGATATTATCGTGACCCCCGGCCAAATTTGCCAGATCAAGCAAATGGCAAGCACTTGTCTGTACATTCTTTATGGTAGCCATACTACTGGCAATTTCACGGTCCTCCAACATATCATGCAAGCCGTCAGTACATAATAGATAGCGGTCCCCGGCATGCAGACGATGCCTGCTGGTTTCAACCCGAGCGCTGGCTTCAGCACCCAGCGCACGGGTAATGATGTTACTACCGACTGCCGCCGCCGCTTCCGTAGGCGAACAAAGGCCCTGGTCGATTAATTGTTGTTGTAATGTATGGTCATGGGTCAATACCGTCAGGGTCGATTCCCGCCATCGATACAAACGGCTATCCCCGATATGTGCCAGCCACAGGGTCTCACTCCCGAACACGGCAGCCACCGCGGTAGTCGCCATACCCTGGTAACGGATTTCTCTTCCGGCGACCTCTATGATGGCGTGGTTCGCCGAGCCCAACGCCGCTTCCAACGTGCTGCACAGGGCTGTTGCTTTCCAGCTCCTGCCCGCAGTCAGCCAGCGACGGTATAGTTCACTAACAATCTGGTAGGTGGCTATGGCACTGGCCACCTCACCAGCACGATAACCACCGACTCCGTCAGCAACAACTGCCAGTCCCAGTTCGGGGAGCCAGGCAGAACTGTCCTCATTATGGGCACGTAACTGGCCGACATGGCTGGCCTGTACAGCCAGGAATCCCGAGGTAGATTGGAGGTTTGCTGTTGTAGCGTCACCGTGTGAAATACTCATAACCCGGAATTGTACATCATGTCGATGAGTAATCAGTGACAGCAACGGTTCCTCATTGCCATAGATTGGGTGGCCATTTTCATTTTGAGCCCCCTGGAGACTATCCGAAACGGTCACCCAACCAACTTTTCTCCCAGTTAGCCAGAGTTGCTGCAAGCAGAACAGTCACCCCCATCTGACATGAATTTTGCGATACTCTTCTTTCCTGGTAACGATTCAGCGTGTTTAGATTTTGGTTCAGTACAAGAAGGCATTTTCGCGCGGAGAATGTGAGCCTATAGGTCATATGAGACCATTCGAGGATGAATACGCTGAATCATTACCTTCTGACAAGCTGAAGAGTCGATCCGGTAGCTGATACTACCGCCATCCATGGTGGTCGTGGTATGGGGCACTGCTTTGTGACCGGTGCTTTGATTCTTGTACAATCTCCTTGAATACGTATGTCTGATTCTTATAAAATTAGTTTAGTAATGCCTGTTCTCAACGAGGAGTCAGCCTTGAGTGATGCGCTGATGGCACTGATTCGAGATCAGGATTTCAAAGAAATCATCGTTGTTGACGGCGGCAGTACGGATTCTACGGTTAAGATCGTAGAAAAATTTATTGCTGACCATCCCAACCATGGCCTGCGGCTGTTATGTTCAGATATTGGCAGAGCGCAACAGATGAATGCCGGAGCTATGTTGGCTCAATCGCCGATTTTACTGTTCTTGCATGCCGACAGTCGTTTGCCAGCACAAATTGGGGCAACCATCGTTGCTGTTATGGAGCGATATCACTGGGGATTTTTCCGAATTCGTATCGACAGTCACAACCCGCTATTATGGCTGGTCAGTCAGATGATGTGCTGGCGCTCCACGTTAACGGCCATTGCCACGGGTGACCAAGCCTTGTTCATCAACACAGAATACTTTCGAACACTGGGTGGATTTGCTCCCATTCCTTTGATGGAAGATATTGAGCTGTGTCGCCGACTGAAAAGTAGTGGGCGTCCCGGCCAGATCCTGGAGCCGGTCAGAACTTCCGCACGCCGCTGGCAACGTTACGGTATTGTCCGTACCATAGTATTGATGTGGTCGCTACGCTTTGCCTACTGGCGCGGTGTCGCTCCAAATAAGTTACAGCACCGCTACGTAAATACGCGATAATTTGCCGTCACCAACCGCTGCCATGAAACCACAGCTACACATCCTCGCCAGACAACCGCTTGCAGGTCATTGTAAAACCAGGCTGCAAACACACTGCAATGCCGACCAGGCAGCTATCATTGCCGCAGCCCTGCTCGAGGAAACCGTCGCCATCGCAGCCCACAGTTGGCCGGGGATAATCTTCTTGCATGGTTCCCCCAATCAGCAGCACCCTTTATTTGTGGACCTAGCCAAACAATATACCCTACAACTCGCTGCCCAAAAAGGCTCAGATCTTGGCCAGATTCAGACCAATGCGCTGACTATTTCCCTGAATACGGGTAGTCCAGCCGCGGTAATCGGCAGTGATCTGCCCGGTCTGAAAGGGGCTTGGTTACAAGAGGCCTGCACCCGCCTCAAATATAACGAGAATGTACTCGGCTTATCACCAGACGGCGGTTATTACTTGCTGGGGGTGCAATACATACCAGGAGGTTTATTGCAAAATATTTGCTGGAGTAGTTCTAAAGTCTCATCGCAACTACTGCACAACGCGAGACACTTGCACTTGCAAATTTCCACTGATCTACCTCAGGTCAATGATGTCGACACCTGGCAGGACCTGCTGGCTGCCAGTGCTGCCAGTCCCACGCTTTCCCGTCGCCTGTATGACCGGGTGCCCGAGCTGTGGCAGGAGATAACCCTTTGCAACAGACAATAAACAGCCGGGGGCATATTTTTTGGGTACCACGCTACTGGCCCACCTGGTTGGGCTTGGCCTGCCTGCGTTTGTTAAGCCTCCTGCCATTGCCGTTGTTGTGGTGGTTGGCCTCAGGATTAGGCCGAGTACTGTACTGGTTGATCGTACCCAGGCGACGTGTTGTGCTGCGTAATCTGGCCACCTGCTTTCCTAGCTGGAGCCAAAACCGACACCAACAAATCGCTAAGCAACATTTTCATTATGCCGCTTACATGCTACTGATCGAGGGTTATGTGTGGTGGGCAAAACCACAGCAACTCCAAAAGATCGGTCAGTTTCGCAACCGTCAGTATTACGACCAGGCCCTGGATGAAGGCCTCAATATTATTCTACTGGCACCACATTTTCTGGGCCTGGAAATCGGTGGCCTGCTGCTGGTGCTGGAACGACCGATCAGCACCATGTACCAGTACAGCAAAAATCACTTGCTGGATACTGTGGTCCGTCATGGCCGCAGCCGTTTCGGCGGTCAACTTATTGAACGCAAGGCGCCGCTGAATATATTGATTCGCAGCCTGCGCAGCGGCAAACCATTTTATTATTTGCCGGATCAGGATGCCGGCCACCGCAAAGGTGTGTTTGCGCCATTTTTCGGCACCACGGCCGCCACCTATCCGCTATTGGGTAAATTTGCCCGCTTAGGCAAAGCCACGGTCATTCCTTGCTACACCCGATTGCTTGCGAAAGGCAAGGGTTTCGAGGTGGTTTTTTTACCGCCACTACAAGATTATCCCAGCGGTGACGAATTGGCCGATACGACAACCATGAACAAGGTAATCGAAGAAATGGCGGAGGAGGAACCGGAACAATATTTCTGGCTCCATAAGCGCTTCAAGACCCGACCACGCGGTGAGCCAAAATTTTATGACTGATCGGCAGCAACTACTTCACAGTATCGCAGTATCGGCACATGAAGCCAGTTGCTTTTTCAGATAAACCAGCAGCAGAGAAATTGCCGCCGGGGTGATCCCCGGAATACGGGCTGCCTGACCCAGAGTACGCGGCTGCAGCTGTTGTAGCTTCTGTTGTACTTCACTCGATAACCCCCGGACCTTTGAATAACAAAAATCGACCGGTAGGAGCGTTCTTTCATGCCGTTGCTGGCGATCGATTTCCCGATACTGACGTTGCAAATAACCATCGTATCGAGCTTCGATCTGCAACTGGGTGATCGCCTCAGGATCCTCAAGCCCGGGTGTGAAGGTCGGCAATAAACTGAGTCCGTGGTAGTCTACTCCGGGGCGTTTGAGCAGTTCGAATAGATGTACTTCACGCCTAAGTTGCTGACCGAACAATTGCTGTTGCAATGCCGAAGGAACCTGTGCCGGATGTACCACTATGGCCTGTAATCGCTGTTTTTCCATCACCACCGCATCCCGCTTGTAACAAAAGCGCTGCCAACGCCGATTATCCACCAGTCCCAGCTCACGACCGATGGGTGTTAACCTTAGATCTGCATTATCCTCACGCAAAGTCAATCGATACTCGGCTCGGGAAGTAAACATTCGATAGGGTTCCGTGGTACCTCGGGTGATCAGGTCATCGATCATAACTCCGATATAGGCTTGATCACGGCGCGGATACCAGGGTGCTTTGCCGGCTGCCAGCAGGGCTGCGTTGATTCCGGCAATCAAACCCTGGCCGGCGGCTTCTTCATAACCGGTGGTGCCATTAATCTGTCCGGCAAAGAACAGGCCTGGGATTGGCCGGGTTTCGAGCCATGGCTCAAGATCGCGTGGATCAAAATAATCATATTCGATCGCGTATCCGGGTCGGGTGATGTGCGCTCGCTCAAACCCACAAATACTGCGGACCAACTGCAACTGCACATCAAAGGGCAAACTGGTGGATATGCCGTTGGGATAGAGTTCAGTAGTTTCCAGACCCTCCGGTTCCACAAAAATCTGATGTGAATTCTTGTCGGCAAAGCGTACCACCTTATCTTCGATGGAGGGACAATAGCGTGGCCCCGTACCCTCAATTTTGCCGCTATACAACGGTGAACGATGCAGAGCATTGCGTATCAGTGTGTGGGTCACGGGATTGGTTTGTGTAATGTGGCAGGGAACTTGTCTTGGGTGATCGCTGGCCTGCCCTAAAAATGAAAATACTGGCACCGGTTCATCGCCCGGTTGCACACTCATTTTGGAAAAATCTACTGAACGACCATCGATCCGGGGCGGTGTACCGGTCTTGAGCCTACTCACCCGCAGTGGTAATGCCCGTAAGCGCTGCGATAGGGCATTAGCCGGCATGTCTCCAGCTCGCCCACCGACATAGTGGCTCATACCAACATGAATTTTACCCCCCAGAAACGTGCCAACCGCTAAGACCACACACTGGCCCCGTATGATCAGCCCCAGGTTGGTTATCACGCCCCTGATCCGACCCTCCTCAACCAACAGATCTTCTACCGACTGTTGTAATAATTGCAAGCCGGGTTGTTGTTCCAGATGGCCCCGAATAAACTGTTTGTAAAGCCCACGATCCGTCTGGGCTCGTGTCGCTTGCACCGCCGGGCCCTTGCGTATATTTAATGTTCGCAACTGGATACCGGCGTGATCAGCAGCCTGTGCCATAATGCCACCCATGGCATCAATTTCACGAACAATATGGCCCTTACCAATGCCGCCAATAGCCGGGTTACAGGACATCTGCCCCAAAGTTTCAATATTCTGGCTGATTAATACTGTTTGTGCGCCCATACGTGCAGCCGCCAGCGCTGCTTCCGTACCGGCATGCCCACCACCAACAATAATTACTGCATAGTCTTGTGGCACAGGTTGATTACCGCCCATTTGTTTGCTTGCCTTGTCGTAACTGTCCAGCGTGTTTAAATTTTGGTTCAGTACAAGATATTTTCGCACGGAGAATGTGGCATATAAGCCATATGTGAGCATTCGAGTACGAAAATTACGCCGTAATGGGACAAAGATGAATACGCTGAATAGTTACTCATTTTATTGATCTGCTCACGGTGTTCAGTTTCTTAGTCGGGCAATATGCATGATTGATTCGTGACCACGCAGACTACGAAGAATTCGCGCCAGGTGAATACGGTTTGCCACCTCTATGGTAAAGGCAATAACAGAACTGAGTCCATCACGTTCTCTGACTTCCACGGAGATAATATTGGAATGCTGGGCGGCTATATCGGCCGCAATCAGAGCGAGCACTCCGGGTTTGTTGATAGTATCCAGGCGCAGCCGGGTCTGAAACTGACCGTCGATATCCGTTGCCCAATGTACGGGGATCACATGGTCCGAGTCATTGAGCATATGCTGGATATTTTTGCACTCATCAGCATGGATGACTAAGCCTTTCTCCGAGGTAAAGACACCGGTAATGCGGTCACCGGGTATCGGATTGCAACATTTGGCATATTGTACCAGCATCCCTTCGGTACCCTCGATCGCCAGCGAGTGTGCGTTAGCGGATCCACCGACATCATCAGCTGCGACTCCAGTCAGTAATTGGCGGGCAATAACAATCGCCATACGCTCACCGAGGCCGATCTCAGTTAACAACCGGTTCCAGCTATCGATGCTCAGCAATATCAGCAATGCAGATTTCTGTTCTTCTGTGATGCGAATTTTTTTCTTGAAAATCGTTTGCAATGCACGCTTTAGCAACTTGTCACCCATTTTAATGGCATCTTTGTTGCGCTGAGTTTTCAGGTAGTTACGAACCGCGGATCGGGCTTTGCCAGTAACCAGGTTATCCAGCCAGGAGGGTGATGGGGTGGCGGTGGCAGAAGTCAGGATCTCCACGCGGTCACCGTTGTGCAGACCATAGCGCAAGGGTACACGTTTGTCGTTGACGATGGCGCCAGTGCAACGATTCCCGATATCACTGTGTACGGCATAAGCAAAATCAAGAGCTGTGGCTTTCTTCGGGAACTTTTTGATTGCACCCTTGGGGGTAAAAACATAGATCTGATCAGGAAACAGATCGGTTTTCAAATGTTCCAGAAATTCCCCCGGGTTGGGATTATGTTGTTGGTCACTGAGCAGATCGAGCAGCCATTCCCGGGCCATGCGCTGCGGTGCCTCATCCTGTCTGGAGCGGCTTTTGTAAAGCCAGTGCGCGGCAATACCCGTTTCGGCAACCCGATGCATCTGTTCCGTTCGAATCTGCACTTCAACACGTTCGCCAAACATACCGTACACCACGGTATGCAGGGACTGGTAGCCATTGGCCTTGGGGATGGCGATGTAATCTTTGAAGCGACCAGGTACTGGCTTACAGAGGTTGTGTACTATGCCCAGAACCTGATAGCAGCGAGTCACCGTATTGACAATAATCCGCAGTCCGAAAACATCCGTGAGTTGGTTGAGGGAGCGGAGCGTCAGGTGTTTTTCGCGTAACTTTCGATAGATGCCGTAGATATTTTTTTGGCGAGCTTGAATGTCCGCTTGTATTCCTTCCTGTCGCAGGCGTTTTTCCAGAACGGCACTCAGCTTTTTATCGACATTCTTGCCGTGACCACGGCGTCTGCGCAGTCCTTCCTCAAGCAATTTGTAACGCATGGGGTACATATGGGAAAAACTCAGGTCTTCAAGCTCCCGACACCACTGGTACATACCGAGCCGATTGGCCAGTGGGGCATAGATATCAAGGGTTTGGTGGGCAATTCGCCATCTTTTTTCGGTACGCAGGGCACCCAGTGTACGCATATTGTGCAAGCGATCGGCCAATTTGATGAAAATCACCCGCAGGTCCTTGGACATCGCCAGCAACATTTTGCGAAAATTCTCCGCTTCGGCTTGCTCGGCATTGCGAAAGCTGATTTTGCCGATTTTACTGACGCCCTCGACCATTTCCGCTACGTCCTTGCCGAAACGCACCGCCAGCTGGTTACGGGTACAGCCGGTATCTTCGATCACATCATGCAGTATCGCAGCCATCAGGGTACGGTAGTCCATGTGAATTTCAGTCAGGATACTGGCAACCGCCAGGGGGTGATGGATATAGGGTTCACCACTACTACGCTTCTGCGGAGCATGGGCTTTGACCGCAAAATGATAGGCCTCATAAACTGCACGCACCTCCGCCACTTCCAGATAGGTTTCCAGAATCTCGAACAGTGCCTTTGCTGGTTTGTGGGGAAACGTTAATGTTTCCCCACCACCTTCTACCGATTTAGAGGTTAGGTGTTTTTTCAGTGACAGAATCTGTAGTGGCTTCAGTACCATCCGTCCGTTCATCCTCCGTCGGTTTATTGATGCCACTGAACTTGGCCTCTGCAGCGGCCATGATCGCAGCATCCTCCTGGCGGGCATCGAGGATATCCGCGGTGACCAGTTGCTCGGCGATTTCACGCAGCGCGATCACGGTCGGCTTATCATTGTCGGGCTCAACCAGTGGTTCCGCTCCATCGGCGATCTGTCGGGCGCGTTTGCTCGCAACCAGAACCAACTGAAAACGATTTTCAACATGCTCCAGGCAATCCTCTACTGTGACTCGTGCCATTCTTACACCTCATTATGCATTAAATTCTCGCTGGGCGAGAGGTGAGTCGACCCCGTCAGACTCAGCAAGAATCACTTGCTGTAGATGGTTGACAGCCGTCGAAAAATCATCATTGATAATAATATGGTCATACTCGTCCTGATGCGCTATATCAGACTGTGCCTGACCCATTCTGCGCTCAATTGTTTGCACGGAATCCTGACCTCGCTGCTGCAAACGTTGGCGCAAGATCTCCAAACTGGGTGGCATAATAAAAATACTGACTGCATGAGGCAGTACTTTACGCACTTTTCTGGCCCCCTGCCAGTCTATATCCAGCAGAGCATGATGGCCCCGTTGCAATACCGCTGCAATGGCTTGTCTTGAGGTACCATACCAATTGTCATAAACGCTGGCGTATTCGACAAATTCACCCGCGTCTTGCATGCGCTCAAATTCCTCAATCCTGACGAAATGATAATCCCGCCCATCCACTTCCCCGTTGCGGGCACAACGCGTGGTGTGCGAGACAGAAAAATCCAGACTCGGAAACTGTTGTAGTAAGGCTCTGGCAAGACTGGTTTTGCCAGCCCCTGAGGGGGCTGAAAGGATGAAGATTCCAGGAGCCTGTACGGAAGCTGAAGTGGTAGTGCTGGCAAGTTGCTTTACGGTGGATTTTTCCATAATGTTGAATCGAATACTTAATGGCTATGTAGTGAGAATCGAGGTAGTTAACAAAAATCAGGCAAGGCCGTATATTGTAGTATTGTAGTTTATTCGTAACGATTCAGCGTGTTTAGATTTTGGTTCAGTACCAGGCATGTTGGCACGGAGAATGTGAGCATATAGGTCCTATGTGACCATTTGAGTACGAACATAACGCCGTAATGGGACAAAAGATGAATACGCTGAATCGTTACTCAATGTTTTGGATTTGTTCTCGCATCTGCTCGATTAAAACTTTCAGCTCTACCGCAATTTGGCTGATGATGGCTGTTGCCGCTTTCGAGCCAAGGGTATTGGCCTCCCGATTCAGCTCTTGCATAATAAAATCCAGACGCCGACCTATCGCGCCCTCCTGTCCGAGCACCCGGTTAACTTCATCCGTGTGCATTAGTAACCGGTCGAGTTCTTCGGCGATATCCGCTTTTTGGACCAAGCTGACAATTTCATGCTCAAGGCGTGTTGTATCCAACTGTTGCTGTAATTCTGCCAGCTGCTGCTTGAGCTGTGTACGCAATTGTTGCTGGACCTGAGGTTGTTGTGCCAGAGCATCTTCTGTCAGTTGTCGGACCTTTATGAGTCGTTCTCGTACGCAGGAAACCAGTTTGCCTCCTTCACGCCGCCGACTGTCTTGCAAAGAATCCAGGCAGTTGACCAGCAGTTCCCGGGTTGCATTTAACAGCTGCTGTTCATCAGCGGCCAATGGCGATAGAACACCGGGCCAGTTTAGAATCTCGGCCACAGTCAGGTTCTGACAATCCGGGTATTTTTGTAGCAGTTGTCGTTGTAATTCCAGCAAACTATCGATGCAGACGCTGTCCAGTGCCTCTTGTCGCTTGCCTCCGGTATCCAGTCGTAACTGACAATCGATTCGCCCCCGGCTGAGGTAATTTTTGATTTGTTGGCGAAATTCAGGGTCAAGCTGCCGGAGTTCCTCCGGTAAACGCAGGGCGATATCCAGATAACGATGATTAACGCTGCGTATCTCCAGTGTCAGGGCTCCGTAGTCCGTGCTTGTTTGTGATCTGGCAAAACCCGTCATACTATGGCTCATAAGCTGCTATCCTTGATTGGTGTGTCAGGTGTTTTTGCCCTGGCGGTGATGGCGGCCTGACAGTGATGGTGGCCGGACAGTGATGGTGGCCGGAGAGTGATGGTAGCTTCAGTCGGTCGCCATACCGTGAGGGTTTCCGCGAGGTGTATCATGTTCTCATTAGGTAGTGGAAGTGTAGTTTAGGTGATGTCAGGTTTACAGCGAATACCGTTGACCCGGGGCTATCTGCTTGACTGCTACCGAATTGAGCGAGTAATCAGCAGTGGCGGTTTCAGTTTGATCTATCTGGCTTCTGACATCAATACTCAGGATAAAGTCGTACTTAAGGAATACTACCCGGACAAGATCACCCAGCGAGTGCCCGGTGGCAGACTCCAAGCGGTGAGTGAGCAAACAAAACCCACCTATATTCTCGGTTTACAGCAGTTCCTTGCTGAAGCCGCTGCGCTGGCTGGTATTAAACATCCCAATATTGTAAACGTTTTCAATTTTTTTCGCTGTAATTCCAGCGCTTATCTAGCGATGGAACATGTGGAGGGTCGAAATTTACGTTGGTTGGTGAAACAACACCATGGCAGGATTCCACAACCGGCACTGGTGAAGGTGGTGCCAGCGGTGTTATCCGGGTTGCGAGCCTTACATGGCAGTAGATTTTTGCATCTTGATATCAAGCCGGCCAATATTCTGTTGCGTAGTTCCGGACCTCCCTTGTTGGTTGATTTCGGCGCTGTGCAATACTATGAACCCGGCAAGCACTTTGCAGGCATACAGACCATCACCTCCGGCTATAGCGCACCTGAGCAATATCAACAAGGAGAGATGGGGCCATGGACAGACTTGTATGCCATTGGCGCCACCCTGTACGCCTGTATCACCGGAGAAGCACCACCGGACGCCCGGCAACGCCTGCAAAAAGATACGCTTCCGATGATTCAGGGGCGATTATCGCGACAGTATTCACCCCATTTACTTTCTGGAATATATCAATCACTATTGCTTGATTGCCATTCCCGCCCCGCTACGGTAGATGCTTTCATGCGTACCACGTTCCGGGACTTTCTGCCGGGACTGATGGATGAGGAGTAGTTACCAGGAGCAAACATACAGCCGGGTCAGTATCAACCAAATAACTGCTGTAGTGCACGATCAAAAGGTGGGTGGACAATGCCTCGTTCGGTAATAATCCCGGTGACCAGGGCAGCCGGGGTGATATCAAAAGCCGGATTGCGTACCCGAATACTCTTTGCAGCAGTTGCCTGCTGCCCGAAGTGTGTGACCTCACTGGCAGCACGTTCTTCGATGGGAATATCGTTCCCACAAGCAGTCGCAAGATCGATGGTCGTTGAAGGGCAGGCGACGTAGAATGGCAGGGCAAAATATCGAGCCAGTATAGCGACTCCCAGGGTTCCGATCTTGTTGGCAACATCGCCATTGGCGGCCACCCGGTCGGTTCCCACCATCACCAGGTCGATCCGGCCTTCATCCATCATCCGAGCCGCCGTGTTATCGGTAATCAGGGTCACATTCACACCCGATTGATGCAATTCCCAACTGGTCAGGCGGGCCCCTTGTAACAAAGGGCGCGTTTCATCTGCGTAGACCGAAAACTGCAGGCCCTGCTGATGTGCCACATACAGTGGTGCTGTGGCGGTACCCAATCCTGTAGTGGCCAGCGCACCGGCATTGCAATGGGTCAGAATACCCATGCCATCGGTAATCAGGGTTACACCAACGTCGCCTATGGCCTGGCATATTTGGCGGTCTTGTACATGGATTTTGTGAGCTTCAGCAACCAGCAAGGTATAGAGTTTGGCACTTGACGAGCTGGAGGTTGGCAGGCATTGTTGCATGCGACGCAGGGCCCAGCCCAGATTGACAGCGGTTGGACGGGCACTGTCCAGGTATTGGGCTTGTAATGCCAGTTGTTGCAAAAAATTGGTGGCCGGCAGATCACAAAACGGCTGCATCGCCAAACACAGGCCATAGGCGGCAGCGACACCTATGGCCGGGGCACCACGTACCTTAAGAGCCTTGATCGATGCCCAGACCTGCTCTACGGACAGCTGTTTTTCGATGATTATTGCTGCCGGCAGGCGGGTCTGATCAAGCAGATACAAGGCATCATCGCGCCATTCAATGGTGGCGGGAAGAAGCTTTGCTACACCGGGTTTTCCATCAGTCATTAAGAGGCCTCCATGTGATTTTTAAACCGGCTGACTCTTTCCGGAACATCTACTATCGATCGCATAATGATATCATTTGCCTTTCTACTGCGGCCTGTCCCGATACGGGAAACTTCGACAGAACAGCGAATCGGGCATAAATGTTAACGACGAGTGATTTTCCGTGAGTGATATCAATCCGGTTATATCCCAACTGGTTCGTGGCACCACCCATTGTGTGCAATGTGGTCTTTGCCTGCCGCATTGCCCGACCTATGCCTTCTACCAGGATGAAAATGAATCTCCACGCGGTCGCTTGCTATTGATGCGCCTGTTGGCCACCACTACGCTGGATCAACCGCGAGCCCGACAACACCTATCCCGGTGCCTGCATTGTAGTGCTTGCGAGAGTGCTTGCCCGGCAGGGGTGAAATATCGTTACCTGCTGGATCAGACATTGTTCTTACAGGAACAACACAGGCCCACGGTAACCGCATCGTTGGCCTGGAGGGTAGGTGCTGGATTGTTGACTAAGCCGCAGTGGTTACGCTGGGCAGGTTGGTCGCTGCGGTTTTACCAGCGCGCAAAATTGCCCATACTGATGCGCCGCAGTGGTTTGCAAAAAATCTTGAAACTGTCTTCAATCGAGCAGGGGCTACCACAAATTCCGGCTATACAGCACTGGGCAGGCCATTATCCGGCAGTTACAGAATACCGTGGTCAGGTGCTGTTGTTTCTGGGCTGTGTAGCGCAAATTTTTGATCAACAAACCTTGCGTGATGCCATTTTTTTACTAGGCCAGGCGGGTTTTGCGGTCACGGTCCCCAAACAACAGAATTGTTGCGGTGCACTGCATTTCCACCATGGAGACCAAAGCACAGGGTGCCGTGTGGCGAAGCAGAATATCAGGGCCTTTACAGACCACGAATCCGCCCCCATCCTCACCACATCCAGCGGTTGTACAGCCATGTTGCTGGATTATGGGCAACAATTATCAACCACAGCATCACAAGCATTCAGCGCCAGGATTACAGACATCAGTGATTTTCTGGCTCGGGAAGGCAAATTTACGGCACAGCGGTTCATTTCCACAGCGTTGAAGGTGGCGGTCCATGACCCCTGTACCTTGCGTAATGTGGTAGGCAGGGCTTGCACACCGTATCAATTACTTGCCGGGTTGCCGGGGGTTGAGCTGGTCGCCATCGACCACAACGCCGTCTGCTGTGGTGCGGCGGGGATCCAGCACCTGACTCACCCGCAACTTGCCACCGGTCTGCGCCAACCCAAACTTGCGGCGATCGACAGGATTAAGCCGGATGTGGTGGTAACCTCCAATATTGGTTGTGCCTTGCATCTGGCCGCTGGTTTGCGCAGCGCTGCAGCACCCATACCGCTGTTACATCCAATTTCTGTACTGCGTAGCCGACTCAAGCCCGGATCGAATCCCGCAGCCTGAAGAGTCGCTGGCAAAACACCGGGTGGATGAACAACAGATTTGCTCACTAGTTCCCAGGAGCCTTAAAATCACTCGGCAGCACCCGGTAATGCACCTCATATTTAGCCGTGACTTAAAAACTACCGACGCAGATAGAGTTTACTGCCCCGCTCACGGAATTCACTGGCTTTGGCCGCCATACCCTCTTCCAGAGCCTCAGTCTCGGCCACCTGGTGCTTTTTGGCGTAGTCTCTGACTTCCTGGGTGATTTTCATGGAACAAAAGTGGGGTCCACACATGGAACAGAAATGGGCCAGTTTGTGCCCCTGCTTGGGCAGGGTTTCATCGTGAAATTGCTTGGCCGTATCCGGATCCAGTGACAGATTGAACTGATCTTCCCAGCGGAACTCAAAACGGGCTTTGGATACCGCATTGTCCCGAATTTGTGCTGCAGGATGGCCTTTGGCCAGGTCTGCAGCATGTGCCGCCAGTTTGTAGGTGATAATGCCGGCTTTGACATCCTCCTTGTTGGGTAGACCCAAGTGCTCTTTCGGGGTGACATAGCAGAGCATGGCCGTACCATACCAGCCGATCTGGGCCGCACCGATGGCCGAAGTAATATGGTCATAACCCGGGGCAATATCCGTGGTCAGGGGGCCAAGTGTATAGAATGGTGCAGCCTCACAGGCTTGTAGCTCCCGGGTCATATTCTCCTCAATCAACTGCATGGGGATATGTCCTGGGCCTTCGATCATGACCTGTATGTCATGCTTCCAGGCGATTTGCGTCAACTCCCCGAGGGTTTGCAATTCTGCGAATTGGGCTTGGTCATTGGCATCGGCGATGCACCCGGGACGCATGCCATCGCCAAGTGAAAATGCCACATCGTATTGCTTCATCAGCTCACACATTTCCTCGAAATGGCTGTAGAGGAAGCTCTCCTGATGATGAGCCAGGCACCACTTGGCCATAATCGAGCCACCACGGGAGACAATGCCGGTCAATCGATCACTGGTCAAACGGATGTGCTGCAGGCGAACACCGGCGTGTACCGTGAAGTAGTCGACACCCTGTTCGGCCTGTTCCAGCAAGGTGTCACGAAAGATTTCCCAACTCAGGTCTTCTGCCTTGCCGTCAACCTTCTCTAGTGCCTGATAGATGGGCACGGTACCGATAGGTACCGGGCTATTGCGAATAATCCACTCGCGGGTTTCATGGATGTGTTTACCCGTGGATAAATCCATCACCGTATCACCACCCCAGCGAATGGCCCAGGTCATTTTATCCACCTCTTCATCAATGCTGGAAGTCACCGCTGAATTGCCGATGTTGGCATTAATCTTGACCAGAAAATTACGCCCGATAATCATCGGTTCGATTTCCGGGTGATTAATATTGGCGGGGATAACGGCCCTGCCTTGGGCAATTTCCTGGCACACAAATTCCGCTGTCACCTGCTCGGGTAGCTGGGCACCAAAATTCTCACCGGGATGGTAGCGGGACAAAGCGCTACCCCGATAACGCTCACGTTGCAGATGTTCACGAATGGCCACAAATTCCATTTCCGGTGTAATAATCCCCTGGCGGGCGTAGTGCATCTGGCTGACATTGGTGTCAGCAAGCGCTCTTCGCGGTTGCGCACGATGCACGAAGCGCATGGCCTCCAGCACCGGATCAACCGCCCGCAAACGACTGTACGCGGAGCTGGTTTCCGTGAGAACCTCGGTATCCGCACGTGCCTCAATCCAGGCTTCACGTAGTCTCGGCAATCCGCGGCGTAGATCGATATCAGCCTCCGGGTCGGTATAAGGCCCTGATGTATCGTAGATTACTATGGCGGGATTCGTGATCAGCTCTCCTGCAACCTCGGTTGGCTGCTGGGAGATTTCACGCATGGGGACCTGGATATTCGCTTGCGAGCCACGAATATAGATTTTTTTCGCACTGGCAAAAGTCGCTACAGCAAGTGGATCAACCTTGGCTGACGTGCCGGTAAATTGCTCAGAATTTACAGTCATTTCACTGTCCTTTTTATATAGTTCATAAACATACTACTTTAAGTATTTTCGGTGATTCCTGTTCTCGAACAGATTCCTGATGTGACCTTAGCCGATTCACTCCCCAAGGACAAGGTGGCGGCTATAAAAACCATGGTGGACTCCCGCCAGGAGCAAGCAAGTCTGCCGCAGGTGGGAGCGACTGCAATAACACTATCCGGGTCTTCACTGGAACGATGCCATTGAAATCACAGATTCCAGAACATCGATTAGCGGTATAATTGTCCTTATCGTGCATGATCTGGAATTCACACATGACCTCTTCTCCAAGGCTTATCAATATTGTATTGCAGCAAAAATCCCGTCGTCTGGAAATCAGCTTCGATAATGGTGAACATTTTTCTTTGCCCTGCGAATACCTGCGTGTTTTTTCACCCTCGGCTGAAGTTCGTGGTCATGGCCCAGGCCAGGAAACCCTGCAAAAAAATAAGGAAAGGGTCAATATTATCGCTATCGAGCCGGTAGGTACCTACGCGGTGGCACTCAGATTTGATGATGGCCATGATACCGGAATTTATTCCTGGCAGACTTTTTATGAGCTTGGCCTGAATCGTAGCACCTACTTCAGGCAATATCTTGATCAACTTGAGGCCGCAGGTTGTCCGCGCATACCGCAGCCCTATGATGCGGAGCTGTTAGGCGCGTGAGTGAAAACACTACACATTTTGGTTACCGCACCGTCTCCGAAGCTGAGAAGTCCGGGCTGGTGGGCCAGGTTTTTCATTCCGTAGCCGGCCGCTATGACCTTATGAATGACCTGATGTCGCTCGGAGCCCACCGCGCATGGAAAGCCTATGCGGTAAATCTAAGCGGAGTCAGAGCGGGACAGCAGGTGCTGGATGTGGCCGGTGGTAGTGGTGATATGACCGCTCGGTTTGTGCGTCGCCTGCGGGGCAAGGGACAAGTCGTATTGTCCGATATCAATCCCAGCATGCTGGCGGTCGGACGCAACCGCTTGCTGGACCAAGGGATCACCTCGATGGTGGATTATTGCCTCGCTGATGCCGAGAAACTGCCCTTTTCCAGCAACCGGTTCGATTGTGTGAGTATCTCCTTCGGACTACGCAATGTGACCCGGGTTCAGGAAGCCTTGTACTCGATGTACCGGGTCGTAAAACCTGGCGGACGGTTGCTGATACTGGAGTTCTCAAGACCCAGTACCGCACTGTTGCGGCAGGTTTATGATCGCTATTCCTTCACGGTTTTACCGCGACTGGGCAAATATATCGCCGACGATGAGGCAAGTTATCAGTATTTGGTTGAATCGATTCGCAAACACCCTCCGCAGGAGCAACTCAAGAAAATGTGCAGCAAAGCCGGGTTTGAAAAAGTCCGTTACTACAATCTGTCAGGTGGTATCGTTGCCTTGCATATTGGCTACAAGCTGCGCTGATCCGGAGGTGTGTGCTTTGGTTTGCCAAAAAAACTTCAGGCCTTACCCCTTCAGGCAATACCAATAATGCCCCAGGAACTGATCGCACAAATCTTGGCAAAAGCAGCACAGCGCTTGCTGGCCAGCGACCCGGACAGTTTTATGCGACTGCTGAAAAATCACGACAAGACGATTGCGTTGACGGTCTCCGGCACCGGTTTGCGCTACTGTTTTCTGGTAACAGCGGACGGCATCGAAGGCAATCCTGGCCATCAGGAAGTTGATGTGGAATTTATCGCCGGCCCCCTGACGCTGCTGCGCCTGGCCCGCTACGGTTACCAGCCGGCTTTGGTCAACGACGGCCTGTTGACCATTATGGGGGATATGGAAACCGGCCGACGTTTGGCACGTCTTTTCAGCACCCTCGATATTGATTGGGAGGGGCTGGTGGCACAGTACACCGGAACCATTCTGGCACATCGAGTCGGCGTCCAGGTACGCAGTCTGTTGCAGTGGCGAGGAAAACTGCATAATAACCTCTGGAGTACTGCAGGCGAGACGCTCACCGAGGAGCGCAATATCCTGGCTCCAGCGTTGCGTATTGAGCTATTTAATCATGCGGTAGATAACCTACATACCGATACGGAACGCCTGGCAGCCCGTATTCGACGCTTGCAAAAAATATTTACGCCATGAACCCGTACAGAAACCTCCGCCATTTACTGCATATTCTCTGGGTTTTTGTGCGTCACGGAATCGATGATTTAATCGGAATCGACCAATTGCCATGGTCAATTCGCAGTCTGATCAAGGCCTCACCGTGGCGCTGGTTCAGGGATTTATCCAAGCCACGAGGCCAACGCCTGCGTGAAGCACTGCAAGAACTGGGTCCGGTGTTCGTCAAGTTCGGGCAAATTCTTTCCACCCGCCCGGACCTGTTGCCCGAAGATATCGCCAGCGAACTCACCATGCTACAGGATCAAGTCCCTCCCTTTAGTGCACAGGCCGCTAAAAAAGTGGTGGAAAAGGCCTATGGTGAAACCCTGGAGGCTCATTTTCAATACTTCGAGGCCGAAGCCTTTGCTTCCGCATCGGTGGCGCAGGTGCACTTAGCGAAACTGCTTGATGGTACCGAAGTTGTAGTCAAAATCCTGCGTCCGGGCATGCAGGCCATTATTCAGCGTGACCTAAAGCTGCTGTATCTACTGGCCGAACTGGCAAAAAAATATTGGAGTGAAGGTCCACGATTGCGCCCCGTTGCAGTGATCGAGGAATTTGATAAAACGATTCACGATGAACTCGACCTCATGCGTGAAGCCGCTAACGCCAGTCAGCTGCGCCTGAATTTCAGTCAATCCGATCTGATTTATGTGCCCGAGGTGTACTGGGATCACACCCGGCATGAGGTGATGGTGATGGAGCGGATTCATGGCATTTCTATCCGTGATATCAAAAGCTTGAAAGAAGCCGGTATTGATATGCGGGTGCTGGCGCACAATGGGGTCGAGATTTTCTTTACCCAGGCCTTCAGGGATGGTTTTTTTCATGCCGACATGCATCCCGGGAATATTTTCGTGGGTAGTGATGGCCAGTACAAAGCCGTCGATTTCGGGATTATGGGGACCTTGAGTAGTGAGGATCAGGATTATTTGGCAGAAAACTTCCTGGCTTTTTTTAATCGGGATTACCGGGCTGTGGCCGAGGCTCATGTTCGGGCTGGCTGGGTACCTCCAGATACCCGGGTCGAGGAATTCGAGGCTGCTATCCGTACCGTTTGTGAGCCGATTTTCGCCAAACCGATCAGTGAAATTTCCTTTGGCCGCCTGTTGGTCAGCCTGTTCAGTACCGCTCGCCGCTTCAATATGCCGGTACAACCACAGTTGGTGTTGCTGCAGAAGACTTTTCTAAACATTGAAGGACTGGGCCGGCAGTTATATCCGCAGCTGGATCTGTGGGAAACTGCGAAGCCATTCCTGGAGCGTTGGATGCGCAAGCGGGTCGGTCCGGGGGCCTTTCTGGAGACGTTGCGCAGGGAAGCCCGCAAGTGGAACCGAACGCTACCGGAAATTCCCATGCTGGTCCACGATTCGCTTCAGCGCCTGCGTCACCATGAGCTGGAGATACAGCAGCAGACAGAAAAAATCGAAGCACTTCGCCGGCAAGTCGCAGACAGCCACCGTAACCTGGTTTTTACCATCAGTGGCGGGATTTTATTTGCAATTGCCGCATACTACGGGGGCCTGCATGAACCCGGACTGTTGCGTTGGCAACAGGTACCGGTAGTGACCTGGGTGACTGGCATAGCGGGTATCTTGATGCTCGGCAAGGCCTGGTTTTCCGGGCGCAGATAAAGGATTCAATAGCTATCCTGAATGTAACGATTCAGCGTGTTTAGATTTTGGTTTAGTACCAGGCATTTTCGCACGGAGAATGTGAGCATATCGATCCTATGTGACCATTTGAGTACGAACACACGCCGTAATGGAACAAAAGATGAATACGCTGAATCGTTACACCTGAGTGTTCATTATTAGCGGCCGGGATGTAGTGAATGAACTTCTGATATTGGCAGGAGTCGAAGTTACGGTGCAGCAAGCTGTCCGAGGATGGGGGCCAAACGGGCATAACCATGACACAAGATGAATCGTATTACCTATCCAAGCTACCGGGTATTAACCCGGAGCCGGTGCTATTGTTCGATACGCGGGGTGAAATTGAATTTCGCAATGACTCTGCAAAAACGATTTTGGACAACATCCATGATATCTACGATATTTTTCCATACTGGCGGAGTAGGGATTTGGTGGATATCATAGCGTCCGGGAAAAATCATCGCACAACCTATCAAGCTGGGGAAGAATTCTATTATCTGCACTGTATTCCAACCATGGATGGTAGTTGTTTGGCCATTTTCTCAACCAACATCACCGATCTGTTACGTACCCAACACCAACTCCAGGAGGCGGCCTGCCACGATCATCTAACCGGCATCTTCAATCGCCACCAATTGCTCGAGGATATCAAGGCCCGGCAGCATGCCGCTTTTCTGCTGCTGCTCGATATTGCAGGCTTTGCTGATATCAACAGTTATTTTGGCTATCGGCTTGGTGATAATTATCTGCTGCAATTCACGCAGTTGTTACAGTCCTTTCTACAATCGTATCCGAATATTCATCTTTATCGGGTCAGCGGTGATGTTTTCGCCCTGTTTGGAAGTACCGATACGGGGCTAACTGAGCCCTTTGTTGCCAAACTCAAGGCATATCTGCGCCAACAGAAAATTATTCTCGATCATCTGCAACTGTGGCTGGAATATACTATGGGTCTGGCCAAATACAAATTACATAACCAGTCAACGACCCGGTTGACACTGTTCAATCGGGCTGAAGCAGCTCTGACCGAAGCCAAGCGCAGAGAACTGAGTTTTCTCTCCGATGCCTCAATACGTGGCCTTGAGCAAACCTACAAAGACAATCTGTTATGGGCACAAAAATCCCTCAATGCATTACATAACAGTCACCAGCAACTACGAATTCAGGCCTATTTTCAACCGATCCTACATCTTTCAAGTAACCGGATTGAAAAATACGAAGCCTTGGCCAGACTGGTGGACCATGGCACCGTGATGCCACCGCTGCAGTTTCTAGAGGCCATGAAACGCACCCGTTTGTTACCCCGGTTGACTACCGAAATGGCGACCCAGTCGGCTATGGTTTTTGCCGATAATTCCCTTGAATTCTCACTCAATGTGGGCATCCAGGATCTGCGTGACGAGCATATGTTGAGCAATCTTCTGGATATTTTGTCACAACAGCAGGTAGCGCCGGAACGTGTGGTTATCGAAATTCTTGAAGATGGCGAGATTTATCAGCTGCTTGATACCATAAATGAGTACAAGGCCAGTGGCTTTAAAATTGCAATTGATGACTTTGGTACCGGATATTCCAATTTCAGTAAGTTGCAGCAATTGTCTGTGGATTATCTGAAAATTGATGGCAGCCTGATCAAGGATATCGCCAATAGTCAGCGGGCCTGCAAGATTGCCCAGACCATCAATGATTACGCACGCCAGATTAACGCCAAAACAATCGCCGAATTCGTCGCAGATGAAGCGATCCTGGAGATGGTGCGTAGCATCGGTATCGACTATGCCCAGGGTTATCATATCGGTGTTCCCGACCCTAAGCTACTGGAAGGTATCTGAGAATAGGCGTCGACCGGTTTATTGCGCCTGCAAAACCGGTACTTGTGCCATTCACGGTGCTTGTGCCATTCACGGTACTTGTGCCATTCACGGTACTTCCACCATCCGTGGCGGTCGACCCGAAAAAAGCGGATTTGCGTAGATTCAAGTGCCCAACCTATAATGGCGCCTCCTCTACACCTCAAAAACACGGCTAAACACATGGCAAAGTCAGAAAAACAGCCCATCGGGCTTACCCCTGAACAGGCTAGCGAACTCCTACACAACGACCCGCGAGCCATATTGGTCGATATTCGTGCAACCATGGAATACCTTTTTGTCGGACATCCTGTAGGTGCAGTACATATTCCCTGGATTGATGAACCGGACTGGGTGATTAACCCACACTTTGTCACCGAAGTGCGCAAACTGATTCTCGGTGGCGTAGTTTGTGATGCAGATGAAGGTTTTGCTCCGGTACTGCTAATTTGCCGAAGTGGCAAGCGCTCTGTCGAGGCCGGCAAGACCCTGTTAGAGGCCGGCTTTGGTAATGTACATCATGTATTGGAGGGTTTTGAAGGTGATCTGGACGACCACCACCATCGCTCCAGTCTGGGTGGCTGGCGGTTTCACAAACTGCCATGGGAACAATGCTAAAGCAAGGTAAATCGTTACGGTAAGTCGCAGATATCTTCGGTATCATGGATGTGATATCGGCTGTATCTCCCGTCAGCTAATTTTAGTAACGATTCAGCGTGTTTAGATTTTGGTTCAGTACAAGGCATGTTCGCACGGAG
>ENA-ORDP01000436-ORDP01000436.1-marine-sediment-metagenome-genome-assembly--contig:-NODE-436-length-27659-cov-34.491921_pt1 | contig 27659 bp, 31 predicted proteins | sample MGYA00248627_ERZ508539 | MGnify/ENA primary metagenome ERZ508539 (study PRJEB26208, sample SAMN05571518) | marine sediment metagenome | biome: deep sea; feature: Hydrothermal vent; material... | reverse complement strand
GGTCGATGACCGGCCGGTTTCCCTGGTCAAAATCAGGATTTACGCTGCTGATCGATGGCGTGGCAATCAGTCCATGTATCATTTCCAGTAGTGCGGGGCGCATTGGCTCAGTTTGCGGATTGCGGCAGGGCTGTGCAAGTTGAAAGTCAGTTTCAAAAAATATATACAAGACAGTCAGTTAGGATAATTCATGTGCTTTCCCCGGGTGGCATGGGTGGTACCAGCTACCGGTATTGACCTGGTGCTCAAGAATCCCTGTGCAGACGTCGAAACACAGGGTATGAAAAGCCAATCATACAGCCGTCTTTTAGTCCCCTGTCTCTGGTTCTCGGCCCTTCTTTTTAGCCATGCACTGTCGGCATCTGCTCAGCAGTTTCAGGCCAGCTGGGAAAAGTCGAGCTGGAAGTTCGAGTCCGGCGCCGGGCAGTGTGCGTTGATCCATACTATTCCGCACTTTGGAAGGGCGTGCTTTCGGCAAGTATCGGGACATCGTCTGCAGTTTTTCCTCGATGTGGATCAACCGCCGGTGAGAGATCACAAAGCCCGGTTCCATTCTGAGGCGCCGGCCTGGAAACATGTGGCAGACAATCGTGAGCTGGGCAGTTTTGAGCTAAAAAAGGGTAAGACGCTATTACGCGTACCACGCGATCAGGCCATACAGATCTACCATGAACTTGAAAAGGGTATGCAGCCGGTTATCGAGTTCAGTGACTGGGGTGACGGACAGGAACAGATAAGGGTAGCCCTGTTACCGGTGCGGTTTCGCGAGGCATCACCAAAATTCCTCGCGTGTACAGCCAGTCTCGTGCACCTGGATTTCGAACCCATCGGCGAAAAGGCCGTGTATTTTTCAAGCAACAGCGACCGTTTGAGCCGTGCCGCGCGTCGCACCCTGGAACAGATCGCCCGTGATTATCGCAAGCGCAAGGATTTTCGCATGGTACTGGGCGGGCATGCTGATGCCCGCGGCGAGCCTGGTTACAATATGGACCTGTCGCGTCGTCGGACGGCGATGGCAGCACGTTTTCTGCGTTCCCGCGGTGTCGACAGGAAGGCAATAGAATCGCGCAATTTTGGCGAAAGTCAGCCACAGTCGGGTGCTTCCGGAGCAAAAGCCCGGGCCAGGAGCCGGCGCGTCACCATCTGGCTTGCCAACTAGCCCACAGCCAATAAACGCTACCCACTCGATTCGGTGAAGATCCTATAAAACATTCCTGCCCCTCCCCCTGAACCGGCAAAAGTACATTGGAGTGCGCTACGATGGCCGGTACAATGTTCCGTTTCGTCGCTATACAGGGTATTTCGAGGTAGAAATGGCAGAAAAACTGAATCGATTCAGTTCGCGTATCACTGAACCCCCTTCCCAGGGTGCATCCCAGGCCATGCTGTATGGCGCAGGTCTCGAATCCGCCGATATGCGGAAAGCCGAGGTGGGTATCTCCAGTGTCTGGTGGGAAGGCAACACCTGCAATATGCACCTCAACGATCTGTCTGCGAAGGTCAAGGAGGGGGTCAAGGCCGCTGGTCTGGTGGGCCTGCGTTTCAATACCATCGGTGTCAGTGACGGCATCTCCATGGGTACCGATGGCATGAGTTATTCCCTGCAGTCGCGTGACATTATTGCGGACTCGATTGAAACGGTCATGAACGCCCAGTGGTACGACGCCAATATTTCTATTCCGGGCTGCGACAAGAATATGCCGGGTGTGTTGATCGCCATGGGCCGCATAAACAGGCCGTCGCTGATGGTCTACGGTGGCACCATCAAGCCGGGGCACTGGAAAAATGCCACCCTCGATATTGTTTCGGCGTTTCAGAGTTATGGCGAATATATTGCCGGCAAGATTGACGATGAAGAGCGGGAGAAAATTGTCGAGCGCTCCTGTCCGGGTGCAGGTGCCTGTGGCGGTATGTATACGGCCAACACCATGGCCTCGGCGATCGAGGCGCTCGGTATGAGCCTGCCCTACAGCTCATCGATCCCTGCGATTGATCCCGGCAAGCTGGAGGAGTGCCTGCAAGCGGGTCCGGCGATACTCAATCTTCTGGAAAAAAATATCAGGCCGCGCGATATCATGACCCGCGAGGCCTTCGAGAATGCCATGGTTATTGTTATGGCATTGGGGGGCTCGACCAATGCGGTGTTACATTTGATCGCCATGGCACGTTCGGTAGACGTTCCACTGGGTATTGATGATTTCCAGAAGGTCAGCGACCGGGTGCCGTTGCTGGCGGATCTGAAACCTTCCGGCCGCTATGTGATGGAAGATCTGCACAACATTGGCGGAACACCGGCAGTCATCAGGTACCTGCTGGAGCAGGGGCTAATGAGCGGTGATTGCCTGACCGTAACCGGAAACACGATGGCCGAAAATGTGGCTGATCTGCCGGGCCTGAAACCCGGTCAGGATGTTTTCCTGCCAGTGGATAAACCGATCAAGGAAACTGCGCACATACAGATTCTCAGGGGTAATCTGGCTCCCGGTGGTTCGGTGGCAAAGATTACCGGCAAGGAAGGGCTGACGTTCTCCGGCCCGGCCCGGGTTTATGATTGTGAGGAAGACATGCTCGCGGGCCTTGAAAATAATGAAATTCAGAAAGGCGATGTAATTGTTATTCGTTTCGAAGGGCCAAAAGGCGGTCCGGGCATGCCGGAAATGCTGACACCCACGTCGGCGATCATGGGCGCAGGCCTGGGGAAGGACGTTGCGCTTATTACTGACGGACGTTTTTCCGGGGGGTCGCACGGGTTCATCATTGGACACGTGGTTCCCGAGGCCCAGGAAGGCGGGCCTATCGGTCTGATCGAGAACGGTGATGTCATTTCGATCAGTGCCGAGACGCAAAGCCTCGCTGTCGATGTCAGCGACGAAGAGCTGGAAAAGCGCCGTGCCGCCTGGCAGATGCCGGCCTACAAAGCGCAACGCGGCACACTCTACAAGTACATCAAGAATGTGAAAGATGCGTCACAAGGTTGTGTGACTGACGAGTAGCAGAAACGCGTTTCTGCTACTCGTTCCTACAAGGTATCCCAGCTTGATTTCTTGCGCCAGCGGATGCGCGGAACGATCAGGCCAATGACCATGCCCAGGATAATCACGCCGGCACCGACCATAAACCAGTCGCGTGCGGTGCGATCCTTAAGGCCGCCGTTTTCCTGCTGCAGGCTCTGGACCTGGCGTTCGTAGGCTACGATGCGGCTTTTCAGTTCCCTGTTTTGTGCATCGATCGCCAGTGAGCTGGAGGCTGTGCGGCGAATATTTTCCAGCTCCTGGCCGATTTTCCGGTTTTCCTTGTCAAACTTCCTGAGTTCCTGGTCGGTGCCGCCTTTTTCTTTTTTCAGGTTCTCAAAAGCGCTGCTGAGTTTGCGGTTTTCCAGCTCCAGGCGCGCCAGCCTCTTTTCGGCGTTGGCCAGTTTATCGCGTGCGGCCTGGCCCTTCATCAGTACCCGGGTCAGTACCCAGCCTTCCACTCCGCCCGGTGCCCGAACCCGCGTGTAGCCGTTCTCGCTGTCGGTTTCGAGCGTTTCCACCACCGTGCCGCTGGGCAACATGCGCAGGATGCGGAACTGGGTACCCTTGCCGGTACGCATCTGGATTTCCAGGCGATCACTGACGTAGCGGGTTTCTGCCATGGCGGTCGCAACCAGTCCGAGGGACAGGGCAAAAATAAGGGTCATCGATTTCACAAAAGCTCCTGGTGATATTCGCATCTGTTGAACAAGGCGGATATTGTAACGGAATAGGCTGAGACTCCATAATAGTCGAGTAATTGCCGCGGATCACGCTATGAAATTGTCGACAGAGGGTGCCTGGTTGGAGGAAGCGCGCAGGGTGTTATCGCCCAATTACGACGCGCGTCCACCGGAATGTGAAATTACCCTGATCGTCGTGCACGGTATCAGTTTGCCACCGGGTGAATATACGGGCACCTGGATTGATGAATTTTTCACCAACTGTCTGGATGGCGCTGCGCATCCCTATTTTGCGGAGATCGAGGGCATGCGCGTGTCTTCGCATCTGCTGATTCGTCGAGACGGTGAGTTCGTGCAGTATGTCCCGTTTACCGGTCGCGCCTGGCATGCGGGTAAGTCCTGCTACCGCAACCGGGAGGCCTGCAATGACTTTGCCGTTGGTATTGAACTGGAGGGTTGTGACGACCAGCCGTATGAAGAAATTCAGTATCGACGGCTGGCTGACGTTATTACTTTGCTGCGTGCCGGATTCCCGGGTATCGGGGCACAGGATGTGGTTGGGCACAGCGATATTGCACCAGGTCGAAAATCCGATCCCGGGCCTGCCTTCGACTGGAACAGGCTGAGGCGCAGGTTAGCTTGACTTCCGGCTCCGGCAGGCGGTAGCGTTCGGTACTATGGTTCTTTTGTCAGCACTCCTGGGGATAGCAGCAGATCGTTTGCTGACGCACCTGCACGAATACCGCAGTTACCATCATTTTCTGGGTTACATCGACTGGATACGGGAGCGTTTCAGTGGCCCTGCCTGGGACCACATCGGCGGACTGGTTTTGCTGCTGCTGCCGGTATGGCTCGCCATCGGCCTGTTGCAAACCTGGTTCGCCGACTGGTTGTTTGGCCTGGTGGGCCTGCTGTTTAATATCGCTGTCTTCGTGTATTGCATGGGGCCGCGCGATTTGTCGGGGGACGTGGACAACTGGTGCGAAGTGTCTGAGTCCAGTGATACCGATTTGCGCCGGCGTGCCGCAGGCCGACTGTTGGGGGGAGAAGTCCCACCGAAAGATCCGATTGCCTGTGCGCGTAAGCTGGCAGGCGCCGTTCTGGTGGAAGCCAATGATCGCCTGTTCGCTGTTCTGTTCTGGTTTGTCTTGCTCGGGCCGCTGGGTGCGGTGCTGTATCGCAGTGCCGCTGTGCTGTATCAACAGCGTCGTGGACAGGATGAGTTCGGCGAGAGTGTCGCCTGGTTGCACGCCGTTCTCGTGTGGTTGCCGGCCCGCCTGGTGGCGTTGGGGTATGCGCTGAGTGGGCATTTTGATGCGGCAATGGAAGGGTGGCGCAAGGCACACAGCGACCACCCGCAAGGCACTGAAGGTTCAGAGCATATATTGGTTGTAACCGGAGCTGGTGCGCTGGGTCTCGAAGCGGAGGAGAGTGCCGAAGACGCTATACAGTCACCCGTGCGTGCCGCCATGCGCCTGGTGTGGCGCACCTTGACGATGTGGCTGGTCGCGCTTTCATTGCTTACGCTGGCCGGCTGGGCGGGCTAGTACGCGGTTGACGTGATGACATACCAGTTGGTATGTGCTACTTTTTGGCAGCGCAAGTGCGCCCGCCTGTCTAAATAAAGTGGTTACAGTCAATGGACAATGAACAAATCGATTTTCGTGATGCTTTCAAGGGAACCTTCTCGGGAATAATGCGCTGGGAACAGCTGGACGATCTCTGGCAACGGGTGCGCGATGACGCGGCAGGTGCGTGGTACCTGTATGCGGTGGGCGAAGTGCCGCCTGCGGAGGTGGTATCGGAAAGCGAGGTTATTCGTTTTGTCGAGCAGATGGACGTGTTGTTACGCAAAGAGCACGAGGAAGATTACTGCGGTATCGTCTATGTGGACGACATCAGTACGCCTGGTTTTGTGAAAATTTTTGACCCCAATAACCTGGGTGTTTCCTGCGGGTACAGTGATGACCCGCCGTTGCCCGGCTGGATCCTTTCCAAGCTTCCGCCAGCCGATCTGCAAGCGCCGATGCCGCAGCCCGGGAATCGGCGTCGTTGGTGGCAGCGACTGTTTGCCAGCTGATCTGTCGTGTCATTGCATGGCCCCCAGCAGGAGCAGTTCATAAATGATTAACAGGCCATAGGTCGGAACCAGGAACTGCAATAGGCGTTTACCGGTGGTGATGTTCAGCAACCGGAAGTGGGAATGCATCAGCAAAAATACAATCCCGATGGCAGTGACGGCAACCTTGGTGACAACAAAAACGACGTCACTCCTTTCCAGCAGGTGCGCCATGAGGAAATTCGCTTCATAAGCGCCCTGGTTTAAAAGCGTCAGCGTCAACAGGGCGTCCAGGCAACTCAGCAACAGTACCGCCAGGCCGGTGAGCACCAGGCTGGGTTTATACCAGTCAAGATAGTAATTGTGGCCGTCACGACGCGCCTGTTGTCTGCGGCCTTGCCCCTGAAATCCGCAATAGGTCAGGGTGCGCCAGCTGTGGTGGCGTCGATCCTCGCTTTTTCTGCGTTCAGCCACCGTCGCTTCTCGCGAATCAATTGCAACAGAATGTGCCGGGCTATTCATGGTTCGGTTCCAACAACGGGTGGTATTAAGGATAGAGCAAATGGCATGCCGGAATGGGCGGTCTGTGCAAACTCAAAGGGTTAGCGGTACTCAATCATTTACTGTGGAGGCAGGCTGTAAAGTATTTCGACGCGTTTGCGCCTGTGGTTTCGCGGATTCATCCGGAAATATTGCTGTAAAACAAAGTCTAATGAGTTTGCTGCTAATGAACCAGGCCGAACAGGGGTGTTAAATAAATCGACGAAATTAACGGTGTTTCCGGCGGTTACTCGGGTACCCATGCAGTGCCGGTATGCGTTTCGAGTTCAATAAGGCGGCAGCCGTAGAGGCGCTCCAGCAGAGCCGTATCCAGTATCTCCTGTTTACTACCCGATCGTGCCTCGCCATCCCCGAGCAACAGGAGAATATGGTCAGCGAAACGAGCGGCCAGATTGATGTCGTGCAGCACTATGAGTACAGCCTTGCCTTTATCCCTGCACTCCGCTCGCAGCATGTCCAGGATGTCCAGGCTGTGGCGTAAGTCCAGATGGTTGGTCGGCTCGTCCAGGAACAACAGACGGGTTTGCTGGGCCAGCAGTGTGGCGATGGCGACTCGCTGGCGTTCCCCGCCGGACAGGGTTTGTACATTGCGGTTTTTCAGCGCGCCAAGGTCGAGCCGGGTTAACGCTCCGGAGGCTATTTCGCGGTCTTTGTCGGTCTCCCATTGCCAGCTATGCAGGTGCGGATGGCGGCCCTGCAACACGGTTTCGAAAACGCTTGCCGGAAAGCTGTCTTCACTGTTCTGGAAAAGAACGCCCAGCTGCCGGGCAATGTGCCGCCGCTTCAGCTGCTTGAAGGGTGTGCCGTTCAGGTCAATGCGCCCGGCGGCCGGCACGCGCAGCCCGGCCAGTGTATGTAGCAGCGTGGTTTTACCTATACCGTTGCAGCCCAGCAGGCACCAGCATTGTCCAGCCTGGATATCCAGCTCCAGGCTGAGCGCAACGGTAACATCGCCTACCTCGATATCGACACCGGTGCACCTGAGTAAGGATTCAGGCACGGTATGTCCCGCGGGAGCGGTATAGCAGGAGCAGGAAGAGAGGTACACCGAGCAAGGCTGTCAATACGCCTACCGGTAACTGGCGCGGCTCGATAACCAGCCGGGACAGGCCATCGGCCACCAGCAGCAGCGTACCGCCGAGTAAAACTACCCCCGGAATCAGTACCCGATGATCGCGTGCGCCTGCAAGGCGCAGCATATGAGGAGCGATCAGCCCTATAAAACCGATATTGCCCGCCTGGGTTACCGCTGTCGCGGCCGCCAGGGACGCGAGAAGATAGATGGTCACCCTGAGCTTGCCTGATTCCACACCCAGCGCTGCAGCCCGCATTTCACCACCCGACAACAGGTTGAGCGATGTTGAAAGCATGAACGCCAGTGCTGCCAGCAGCACCAGTACGATACTGCCGACCCGTGGTGTCTGTGCCGCGCTGAGATCGCCCATTAGCCAGAAAAGCATGCCCTGTACCTGGATTCCGGGGCTGGTAGCCAGTAGCAGGCTGATAATGGCGCCCCATCCGGCCGCCAGCACTACGCCGGTCAGCAGCAGGCGGGTGCTATCCCAGTTACCCTGGCCATGCGCCAGGGAAAAGACCAGCAGTGTGGATAGCAGTGCGCCCCCGAATGCGGAGGACTGCAGCACCAGGGTACTGGCTCCAGCCAGTATGGCTAACAGGGCGCCGACCGACGCGCCGCCGGATACCCCCAGTATGTAGGGGTCGGCCAATGGATTGCGTAACAGTACCTGCATCAGGGTACCGGCTATGCCGAGCAATGCGCCGGTGACAAAGGCGGTAGCGGTTCTCGGAAAGCGCAGCTCCCAGAATATTTGCGCGTTCAGCGACCCGGGTTGCTGTATGGCATCCCGGATAGACAAGGACACAGAACCGGTTTCCAGGCTGAACCAGGCGCCCAGCAGGGCGGCAACAGTCAGCACTGACAGTAAAGGGATTATTCGAACCCGATGCATCGGTTTATCGCAAACTCATAATCGGCCAGCCCATCAGCCGGGCATGGGCTTTCAGTTTGTCGTCGGGATCAACAGCAACCGGGTGGTCGACCTGTTCCAGCAATGGCAGGTCGTTGTGGGAATCGCTATAGAACCAGCTGCCATTCAGCGTCTGGTTTTCTTTCTCCAGCCAGCTGTGCAGTTGCTCGACCTTGCCATGCTGAAAGCAGGGGCTGCCGCTAACGCCGCCTGTATATTCCCCGTTAACCATTTCCGGTTCGGTCGCCAGCAACTGGTCGACACCGTAGCGCCTCGCGATGGGCTCGGTAATAAAGCGGTTGGTGGCCGTGATTATCAGCAGAACGTCCCCCTCCAGGCGGTGTTTTTCCAGCAGTACTCTGGCGCGCGGCAGCAGAATCGGATCGATTTTTTCCACCAGGTACTGTTCCCGCCATTTTTCCAGTTCAGCCCGCGTGTGAGTGGCCAGCGGCTTGAGTTGAAAGCGCAGAAATTCGTGAATATCCAGCGAACCTTCAAGATATTGGTCATAAAAGCGCTGATTTTCAGATTCGTATGCCTCACCGTCAACGATTCCGTGTTCTGCCAGGAAACATCCCCACAGGTAGTCGCTATCACCGTCGAGCAGTGTGTTATCCAGGTCAAAAAGAGCTAAGGCCATGATTTGTAATCGCTATCAGGCTAATGAGCGGCCCAGCATAGCGGCCTGGCCGAAAAAGGTAAATCAGGGTTCGCTGATTTGCGACTTTCAGTGCCCCGTGTACAATGAATATATCTTGGCCATTTGATTATTAGGCTTGCAAGTGATTGATCCGGATGGGTATAGGCCCAATGTGGGCATAATTCTTACCCGGCCTGATGGCCGGCTGTTGTGGGCGCGTCGCATTCGGCAGGATGCCTGGCAGTTCCCGCAGGGTGGCATTCGTTCAAAAGAAACGCCGCAACAGGCGATGTATCGCGAGCTTGAAGAGGAAATCGGTCTGGAGCCAAGACACGTTGATATCCTGGGTTCAACGCGCGGCTGGCTGCGTTACCGTCTGCCGGAGCGTTTCATCCGCCGCCACCAGAAACCGCTGTGTGTCGGTCAGAAGCAGGTGTGGTTTATGTTGCGCCTGGTCGGTGAGGAACGGTTTGTACGGCTGGACCTCAGCTCCAGGCCCGAATTTGATAACTGGCGCTGGGTTGACTACTGGCATCCGCTGAATGAGGTGGTTTCATTCAAGCGAACCGTATACAAAAAGGCGTTAAAGGAACTTGCACCGCTGATTTTTCCAACAAGCGAAGAGCCGTATTCTTCTGTTCGCTAACCCGATACAGGGTGGTGGTACACCCTGTCTGAACTGGATGCCTTTACGTGCTAGATACCCTGCGTAGAACCATACAGGAAGTCAATCGCGCGCCGGATCTGGCGCACGCGCTGTCTATTATTGTTGCCCGCGTCAAACAGGCGATGATGGTGGATGTCTGTTCTGTTTACCTCGTCGACAACGAGCGCAGTCAGCATGTGTTGATGGCGACGGACGGCTACAACAGGGAAGCTGTTGGCGAAGTACGGCTGAATTTCGGGCATGGCCTGGTCGGTGCGGTCGCACGCCGCGAGGAATCGCTTAACCTCGACAATGCTTCGGACCATCCCGCTTACGTATTTTCCAGTGAAATCGGCGAAGAACTGTTTCACGGATTTCTTGGCGTGCCCATTATTCAGCACCGCAAAGTGCTGGGCGTGCTGGTGGTACGCCAGCGTGATCGCCGTCGTTTTGCCGAACAGGAAGAAACCTTTCTTTTTACACTGGCGGCCCAATTGGCCGGTGCCATCAGTCATGCCGGAGCCAGCGGTGATATTAATCGTTTACTGCAAAGTTCCGACGAATCCCGCTATGCCTTGAAAGGCGTTTCCGGAACGCCGGGCGCAGCCGTAGGGCGCGCCTGTGTGGTTTATCCGCTGGCTAACCTGGACGCGATTCCTGACCGCGTGGTAGAGGCTGTTGATACGGAGATCTCGGAATTCAGGGCTGCGGTCGCGGGTGTAGAGCGGGATATGCGCATGATGTCAGCGCGCATGGTGGATACTCTGCCGGTAGAAGATATTGCCTTGTTCGATGCCCTGATACTGATGTTGCGCAGTGAAAATCTGGTCGATGGCACCATCGAGGGTATCAGGGCGGGTAACTGGGCGCCTGGTGCTTTACGCCACACCATCGCAGAACACGTTAAAGCGTTCGAGGATATGGACGACCCTTACCTGCGCGAACGCGCCAGCGACGTACGGGATCTGGGCCGGCGAATTCTGGAGCGGTTACAGAGTATTTCCCCGGTCGCCCGGAGTTACCCGCCGAACACCATATTGGTGGGCGAGGAAGTGAGCGCGAGTCAACTGGCTGAAGTCCCTGTTGGTCAGCTGGCCGGAGTGGTTTCCGCGCGTGGTTCCAGTGCATCGCATGTCGCTATCCTCGCGCGTGCCCTGGGAATTCCTGCGGTGATGGGTATTGATGATCTTCCTGTTGGCCGTCTGGATGGTCAGGAACTCGTTATAGATGGTTATCAGTCGCGGTTATTTGTACGCCCCTCGGCGGCCATCCGTAAAGAATTTCAGCGTTTGCAGCAGGAAGAAGCGGAACTGACTGATGAGTTGCAGGCTCTGATCGAGCTGCCATCGGAAACGCTGGATGGCAAGCAATTGCCGCTGTACGCAAATACCGGCCTTCTGACGGATATTACCCCTTCGCTGCGTTGCGGTGCCCAGGGCATAGGTTTGTACCGTACCGAGATTCCGTTCATGGTGCGTGACCGATTCCCGAGTGAGGAAGAGCAGCGCCGCACTTATCGGCAGGTGCTGGAAGCTTTTGCACCTGCGCCTGTTACGGTACGTACGCTGGATATCGGTGGCGACAAGATGTTGCCGTATTTTCCTGTGGAAGAAGAAAATCCGTTTCTCGGCTGGCGTGGTATCCGTATTGCGCTGGATCACCCGGAGATCTTTCTTAGCCAGGTGCGCGCCATTCTAAGAGCTGGTGTGGGATTGAACAATCTCCAGTTATTGTTGCCCATGATCACCAGTGTGTCGGAGATAGACAGTGCACTGGGCCTGGTAAAGCGCGCCTATGAAGAACTGCTGGACGAGGGAGAGGAACTCGAATATCCGAAGATCGGTGTAATGATTGAAGTGCCATCGGCGGTGTATCAGATAGCGAGCATGGCAAAGCGCGTGGATTTCTTCTCCATTGGAACTAATGATTTGACCCAGTACCTGTTAGCCGTGGATCGTAACAATGCGCAGGTGGCCGGACTCTTCGACGCACTGCATCCTGCTGTGTTGAGGGCGATACGTCAGGTGATTCAGAGCGCGCATGAGAGCGGCAAGCCTGTCAGTGTGTGTGGTGAAATGGCGGGGGATCCTGCAGCCGCGTTGCTGCTGCTGGGCATGGGGGTTGATTCACTCAGCATGAGCGCAGCCAGCCTGCTGCGGGTCAAGTGGGTAGTGCGCAGTTTCAGCATGCCGAAGATCCAAAGTCTGCTTGATGAAGCCTGGACTTTTGAGGATGCCGGTGCAGTGCGTACGCTGTTACACAAAACCCTGGAGGAGGCCGGGCTGGGTGGGCTGATACGGGCAGGCCGCTGATGAATGAAGCCACGGACGTATGCTCACCTGTTGTAGCCTGACGTGTTGCTTGCCGCTTGCAAGCGCCGCGTGACGGGCGGTCCGATGCCTCAGCTCTCCAGAGACTCTGCCGTGTCCGGTAACAGCTGCGAGCCACCGATCACCGTTAGCACATTGATACGTTCTGTCTTGAGTTGATACAGGATGCGGTAACTACCTTCGATCAGTTCCCGGATATCTTCGCGTGCGTACTCCGGTACCACACGGCCCAGGTGCGGTTGAGTCCGTAGCTGTTGCGACCGCTGGGTCAGACGGTTCACCATGCGTTTCGCATGCTCGGGTTGGTCTTCGGCGATGTAGGTGTAGATTTGTCGCAGCCGGCGTTGCGCCCGGCTCGACCAGACTACCTTCATTCGTTCTCTAGCTCATACTCGGTGCGTACCTCTTCCACAGTTTTAAACCGGCCTTCTTCGATGTCTTTCAACCCCGCCTCGATTTCTTGTCGCACATAGATTTCGTAGACCACATCCTTCCAGGTCGCGTCTTCGGGCAGCTGATCGGCCAGGGTATGCAGGGCGTGTTTGATATCGTGGGCGTTTGCACTCATCACGGTGTCCTCGTTTAACGGCGCTTTAAGCCTATCATATTTCATCAGTTTCGGCCTTCCCGGCCAACAGGGTCAGTAGGGCATACTCAGTGTCTGCCGTTGTTTCGTTTGGACTTTTTATACGTTCCAGATTTACCCGATGCGTCGCACTGTGAATGGCTTTCAGCTTATGGATACTCACCTGCGTATAGATTTCGATGGTGGTCAGCTGCGCATGGCCGAGCATCGCCTGGATAAAGCGGATATCGGCCCCGCCTTCGAGCATGTGCGTGGTCATCGCATGGCGCAGCAGGTGGCAGGCACCCGGCTTGTCGATACCGGCTTTGATCAGGTATTTTTTACCAGGCCGCTGATAAACACAGTGCCTTCGCTCGGTGGCGTCAATAGTTCCGGGCGGAGTTCGACGAGGTATTTGCGCGCCCACACCAGCGCCCGGTCACCAATGGGGATGACCCGATCTTTTTTTGTTATGCAGCCCGCAATATTGGCGCCCTGGGTTATTAATGGAATGGTCGATTGGAAAAGTCGGTAACTCCAGGTCGGTGCCTATGCGACGCTGAGCCGTGGTCAGTTTCTACATCGATTGATACGCGGCTAGCGCCGGCGTTTCAGCCAGATCCAGGTGCCGGACAGGGATAGCAGGATAAGTAATGCTGCTGCGGCATCAAATACCCAGGGGCCTAACCGACCAAAAAAACGTCCGCTGTGCAGATCCAGTATGACGCGTTCGACAGGTAATACTTCCCCGCGAAAATGGTGTTGCAGGGCTGATCTGAGTTTGGGATCCAGCGGGCTGGGTGTGGCCCAGTGCACACCAGTAAGGTCATTTCCCCGGCGCGCCCAATGCAGGAAATCAGCGTCGGGCTGGTAGTGGTCGAGGCTTGTTCGTACCACAATAGCGCCGTCTGCATCGGTACCAATCTGCAGGATACCGGCAGGAATACCATCGCCGGGCCGCAGGCGATCTATGCGTTCTCCGCGCAGCGTAAGCAACAGGATATTATCGCTGACGGCTACCACAAACATGTCGTTTTTCAGTACTGCCCCCATCAATTGCCGGTAGTTGCCACTGACTTCCCTGCGGTTAAGGTACAGATGCTCGCCCATAAGGGTGACGTGGCGATCGCCGGCAAGAAACGCGTTCATGTCCCGCGGCGCCTGGATTCCGTACCAGTCCAGTATCCAGTTTGACTGGACATGCCGGCTATCCAGCTGCAAGCCTTCGGTATGGTTGAGCAGTACGCCGGTTACCGCGATAACCAGCATAAAAGCGGCTGCACCGACACCCATGTAGCGGTGCCATACGTAGAACGAACGTAGTTTGAAACGCTGTTTTCTACGGTGATGACGAGACATCTTGTTTTCTCACTTCGGCATCCAGATACAGGGCCAGGCGGGCCAGTTTTTTCATGGCGCGTACGGACAGGGTGGCACCGGAAATACCGTCGATGGTACGATCGAGGTTTCCCCTGTCGTCGAGCCGGGCATCCTTGAACTGGTCGGTGAAAAACGGGTGACGGACTTCTTCACCCCGGCTTTCACGAAAAACCAGTACCTTTATTTTCTCCAGGCGCCCTGCGTTGACGACCAGCCCGACGGTGATTGGCTGGTCCTTGCCGGTTTCCTCGAGTATCCAGGCGCTGCGTTGAGCGCGCCGCCAGTAGCGTATGCGCAGACTTGCGTAGCGGTGTCCGAGCAATTGCTTAACGGTGTCTTTGCGCTTGCCGGTCAGCCAGATGACTGCCGGTTCCGGTGTGTTGTTCAAAAATGTTTCGGCCAGGAATGTGTCGGGTTCCTGGTAGGTGCCGCGTGCCGGCGCACCTGTATACACAGATGCCAGCAGTAGTAAAACAACGAGTCTCTTGAGCATGGTTCAGGTTGCTATAGCAGGCTCCTAGAACTGGTAGCCAACGCCCAGGTTGAAGCCGTTGTCATTTTTGTTGCTACCTTCGTTGTCCTGCTGTTGTACATCAGCCTTCAGGACGACATCCGGGTGTGGCCAGTAGTTTACGCCGGCATTGAGCTGCTTTTTCTCGCTGTTAAAGTTGCTGTCCCCGGCCTGATTGTCCCATCGGTTGTAGCGGGCAAATACGCCCCATTCAGGCGTGATCTTGTAGGAAGGCTCTATATAGAAGCCTTCCTGTTTGTCGGCCCCTACCGACCTGGGTCCACTACCATCCAGATCCCACATGGCGTACAGGGTGCGCAGGCCGAATGAACTGCGTTCGATATCAGCGTGCGCTTCATATAACCAGGCATTGCCTGCATTCGCATCGCTGCTCTGGGTAACGTCCTGCTGGTATTGCGCGCTGGCGGCCAGTTCGACACCGGGCATGCCGGTCCACTTGATACGCAGCGTTGAGGCGAGGTCGTTGGCATTGGCTTCGCTGGTTTTCTGTCGGCCCTTGCGTACTGCGTAGTTATTGGATGCAGACGTGTCCAGTCCTTCGTGAATGGAGAAATCGTAGCTCCAGCCTGGCATGATTTCACCGCTAAGGCCGCCGCCGCCGACCCACCAGGTGGTCGGAATAATATTGCTCTCTACCGGGTTTCGCTCCACGCCGTAGAAGGTAGCCGGCTCGTGGGTCGGGTTAAGAATACCGACCGGCACCAGGAACAGGCCGGCCCTGGCTCGCTGGGTCTGGGTGATGTCGTATTCGATATAGGCCTGCTCCAGTTCGACTTCACCGTTTTGCCCGTCTCCGGATTCGGCGTGTTCTACCTCCAATTCGGAAAAGAAGCGCAGCCGGTCACTGAACTGGTGGCCGAAGAACAGCACAAAGCGATGGAAGTCGATTTCGTCCTTGCTGTCCAGATTGTTGTAGTGCATCTCGCCGTAACCGCCGACCTGGGTATTCTCTATCCAGGCAGAGCCAGAGGCCGGGTGTGCACCCTGTGTGGCAGTTGCTGTGTCCTCAACGGCTTCGGCGGTCGCTTCAACCTTCTCGGTGTTAGCTTTTTGTCCGGCTTTCAGCGCTTCTATTTCCCGCTGTTGCTGCTGAATGATCTTCCACATTTCTTCCGCGCCGGGCATTTTCGCCGCCGCCGCGAGATTGCTGCCGACCAGAAGAACAGCAGCAAGGCTACTGGATTGGATGTTAAATTTCATGGTACCCCCTGATTACAAAATGTGTTGTTAGAATGGCTGCGCATTATAGATATAATAAACCTAAATGCAAATGGTTCGCATTAATATTACTTGTAGGAGCGGGCTGAAGGTGAGGCGCTTGCGCTTCACCTTGTTCGCGGGCAAGCCCGCTCCTACGGGGCGTTTTATGGGCCGGATAAACGTTGTGGGGGCAGTTCAGGCGGGCCGCAGGACTGCGAGCAGAACGACTGAGATCAGAATCAGAACCGGAAACTCATTGAACCAGCGGTAGAAAATACCGGAATAGCGGTTGCGGCCAGTGGCAAAACGCTTGACCAGTACACCACAGAACACATGGTAGGCGACCAGCGCAGCAACCAACGCCAGCTTGATTTGCAGCCACAGCTCTGTCACCGGCCAGTGCCATCCAGCCAGCAACCAGATGCCGAATAGCGTGGCGAGTATGCCCCCGAGCGTCATGATCGCGAACAGTTTGCGTTCCATAATCCTGAAACGTTCGTTGCCGGCGGGGTCGGAGCAGTCGACGTGGTAGACGAACAGACGCGGCAGATAAAACAGGCCGGCGAACCAGGTAACCATGAAAATGATATGCAGTGCCTTGAGCCAGAGCATCGTCAAGTGGACCGGGAAAGCATATTCAGCACCAGTACACGAATTTTTTGTGTATCCAACCGGCCGGTTTTCCGGAGCACAATCCGGCCGTCAGGGGCTATCAAAAAACTACTTGGCGTGACGCTGACATTGCCAAATGCCGTTGCTGCTGCATGGTCAATGTCCAGTGCCAGCGGGTAGGGGATCTGTTTTGCCCTGCTGATTGCGATGACCCGGTTGGGCGGATCATAGGCCATGGCAATACCAATCACTTCGAATCCGTGTGGGGCCAGTTCATTGTAAAGCTTGATCAGGTGGGGCATTTCACGGATGCAACTGGTACAGGTGGATGCCCAGAAAGTTACCAGTACCGGTTGTCCACGCAAGTTCGCCAGGCTCAGCTTGTCACCCTGCAGGGTCGTGACGGTAAGGTTCGGTGCTTGCGTATTTCCAGCCGGAGCCAGCCACAGAGCGCCCAGACCGCCGATCAAAGCCAGGGCGAGTGTGGCTAAAAGGAGATGTTTCAATTTCATGGTGGTGAAATGGTAGCGTTTCCCGAACGCAGGAGCGAGCAGGCGTGGGTCTACGCCTGGCTTTTATCCGGGGGTGCTGGGTCAGGTACCTCGGGTAGAAAGTTCATTGCAAGAACCCGATAAATGGGTGTTGGGCATACCAGGCGCGATGTCATGTAGGCGATGAAGGCCGTCGCCATGAGTGGCAGCACCAGGCTTTGGTTATCCGTCATTTCCATGACTATGACAAAAGCGGTGATAGGCGTTTGTACCACGCCGGTGAAATAGGCCACCATGCCGAGGATTATAATGGCGGATACAGGGAAATCGGGTAGCCAGCCGGCAATTTCAGCACCGATACCGGCACCCGCCGCCAGCGACGGCGCGAATATTCCACCCGGGATTCCGCTCAGATAGGAAAGCAGAGTGGCCAGCATTTTCATTAGCGGGTAGCTTTCCGGAAGCGTCGCAGTGCCGGTGAGAATCGCTTCGGCTTCCTGGTAACCGGTGCCGTAGGCGGTATTTCCGGATAAGAATCCAGCGCCGGCGATACCCAGGCCGCAGAGACCGGCGACCAGTGCCGGCCGGCGCTTGATGAGCGGAGCGATGTAGCTGGAACCCTGGATCAGGGCGGTACTGAACAAGCCTCCCAGCAGCCCGCCGACCACACCGCAGATCAGTACCGGGATCAGCATTTGCGAAATTTCGAGTGTGGCCGAGGTGGAGCCGAAGTAGGTATAGTTCCCCTCAATTGCAATAGCCGTTACACCGGCCAGAAATACAGCTGTCAGTAATACACCACTGGTCCGTTCTTCGAAGGAGCGGCCCATTTCCTCCACAGCAAACAGGATGCCCGCCAACGGTGTATTAAAGGCGGCGGCGATGCCCGCGGCTCCGCCCGCCAGTATTAGTCCCTTGTCCATATAATGGTGAGGGAATTTGGCAAACCGGCCCAGCGAAAACATAATGGCTGCACCAATATGTACGGTGGGGCCCTCCCGGCCGATGGAAGCACCGCTCAACAGGCCGATCAACGTCAGCAGGATTTTTCCGAAAGCGATGCGAAACGAAAGTAATACCGTGCGCGATGTGTGCTCGGGTATTTGCAGCGCTGCGATAGACTGGGGGATACCGCTACCCTGTGAACCGGGGAAGAATTTGCGTGTTAACCAGGAGACCAGTATCAGCCCCAGCGGACAGATGACAAAGGGTGTGTAGGGGGAGAAATCAATCAGTTTCTGAAACAGAGCACTGGCATATTCGGTGCTGAGGGCAAAACCGCCGGCAACCAGGCCCACGACGATGGCGCCTGACCAGAGCAGGATACGAATTTTCCAGCCGTCCGGGGAGAGCAGGATTTTTCCGGATCTGCGCAGTCGATGCAGCATGAAATGTCACTTGTTTGGCTAAAATGGGGGTGTGCAGGCGCGCCATACTATTTTCTTGGCCGGTTACATGCAATCTCCCTGAATGGACAAACATTTCTATAGTGAGGAAAATAGCGTGTTCGATAGAGCGGGTCAGGGCGGGTAGAGAGAATGATCAAGGTAGGCGTTGTCGGTGGAACCGGGTATACCGGGGTCGAACTTTTGCGTTTGCTGGCGCTGCATCCCAAGGTGCAGCTCAGCGTTGTCACGTCCCGCAGTGAAGCGGGCAGCAAGGTTTCTGAGCTTTTCCCAAACCTGCGTGGTTATGTTGACCTTGAGTTCTGTGAGCCTGATCTGTCGGTGTTGGGCGAGTGTGAGCTGGTATTTTTCGCTACGCCTAACGGAATAGCCATGGGTATGGCCGGGGCGTTGCTGGAACGTGGTGTGAAAATAGTCGATCTGGCAGCTGACTTCAGGTTGAAGGATCCACGCCTGTGGCAGGACTGGTACGGCATGGAACACGCCTGCCCCGATATCCTGGCGACTGCTGTTTATGGTTTGCCCGAGATGAATCGTGAAGCGATTGCAAATGCGCGGCTGGTGGCGAATCCCGGCTGCTATCCCACCGCGGTGCAACTGGGGTATTTGCCGTTGCTGGAAGCCGGGTGCATTGATGCATCCACGTTGATTGCAGACTGCAAGTCGGGTGTCAGTGGTGCGGGGCGTAAAGCCAGTATTGGTACCCTGCTGAGCGAGGCTTCGGAGAGCTTCAAGGCGTATTCGGTGTCGGGACACCGTCACCTGCCGGAAATCCGTCAGGGACTGGAGCAGTGTACCGGCTCTCCCGTCGGGTTGACCTTTGTGCCGCACCTGACGCCCATGATCCGCGGCATTCATGCCACACTGTATGCGCGCCCGAAGGGTGGTGCCGTTGACCTGCAAGCGGTGTTCGAGGCGCGCTATCGGCAAGAGCCGTTTGTGGATGTATTGCCCGCCGGTTCGCATCCGGAAACCCGCAGCGTAAGGGGGGCTAACCACTGCCGCATCGCGGTACACCGGGCACCGGATACAGATACTGTCATCGTGTTGTCGGTTATCGATAATCTGGTTAAGGGGGCGGCCGGCCAGGCTATTCAAAACATGAATATCATGTCCGGGTTCGAGGAAAGCGCCGGTTTGCAATCCATTGGCCTTATCCCTTGATAACGGCACGATAGTTGCCTTGATATATACGGGAAATATGGGTGTCAGGTAACCGAAAAATCCTGGTTTACCAGCCGGTTCATGCCTGGCTGGGTCTTGCAGCGATGCTGGTTTTTCTGGCCACGGCGGCCTACCTGCTGTTCGAGGCCGGTATACGCTATTCCGGCGAGCGCGTGGAACAGTTAACGCAGCAACTGGATAGCATGGAAGGCAGTTACGAAGCACTGCAGAAGGTTAATACTGAATTACGTGAGCAGATTGCAGTACTCGAGCGTTCCAGCGAGATTGACCGGCGCGCCGCGCAAGAAGTGCGCAACGAGTATGCGGGTCTGCGTGAGCAGACGCTGGAATTACGCCAACAGCTGGCATTTTACCAGGGCATTGTTTCACCGGGAGACGCCAGGCCAGGGTTAAAGATACAGCGGTTTCACCTGGAGCCAACTCAGGAGGAAGGCGGTTTTTTCTACAGTCTGACCCTCACCCAGGTGAAACGAAATGAGCGATATGTGCGTGGTGTCGTAGAAATGGAAGTCGAGGGGCTGGAAGATGGCAAGCCGAAGGTACTGAAATTCAGCAGGTTGGCCGCAGACAATAGCAAGGTACTGAATTTCAAGTTCCGGTATTTCCAGAATTTTGAGGGTGAAATCCGGCTTCCGCCACAATTTAAGCCCAGGCAGATACGCATTCTGTTGAAACCCAGGGGTAAAAGACAGCCGCCGGGCATAGAGGAAACAATGGATTGGCCGGCCTGAGAGGGCAGGTTTTTGATTAACCAGGAGATTGGCTATGTTTGGAGTGGGTAAGAAATCCGGCTGTTCGGGGATAGACACGGTAATCGGGTCACAAACCCGGCTGGAAGGCGATGTATACTTTAGCGGAGGGCTGCACGTTGATGGCACCATCAAGGGAAATCTCGTCGCAGAACCCGATACCGATACCGTTCTTACGGTGAGCGAGCAGGGGCGTATCGAAGGGGATGTGAGGGTGCCGAACCTGGTGTTGAATGGCGCCGTGCAGGGTGACGTTTATGCCAGTGAACGCGTCGAACTGGCCAGCCACGCCAAGGTTACGGGTAATGTTTATTATAATCTGATCGAAATGGCCATGGGCGCCGAAGTGAATGGCAATCTGGTGCACCGGGCCGGGCCGCAGCGGGTATCGCCAGGCGTCACTCGCGAAGATGAGGACATCGAAAGCGTTGAAACTGCCGGGATGTCGGTGGCCAAGTAATACTTGACTGAATTAGTAAGGAAATACATACTGGCGCTGATCCTGATTGAATGCCAGTGGAGACGGATAGATGAGCGAAAGTATTGCCGAACAGGTTGATGAGTTGATGGTGGTTACAGATGCCGCGGTCAGCAAAGTCAAGGGCTTGATCGAAGAGGAAGGCAAGCCGAACCTGATGTTGCGGGTATTTGTCACCGGTGGCGGGTGTTCCGGCTTTCAATACGGATTCACCTTCGAGGAAGCGGTCAATGACGGTGATACCGAAGTTGAAAAAGATGGCGTCAGGCTGCTGATTGACCCCATGAGTTTTCAGTACCTGGTGGGCGCCGAGATCGATTACAAGGAAGACCTGGAGGGCTCGAGGTTTGTGATCAAAAATCCCAACGCTACAACCACCTGTGGGTGCGGATCTTCTTTCTCGGCCTGAATATACCTCCGTATACCTTAAAAAGGGGCGCACAGGCGCCCTTTTTGTATTGATGCCAGCATAACCATCAGAAACTATAAACCGTTATACTAGGGAAACTCTGATCAATTCGTCATACCGGCGTATGCCGGTATCCAACGCATTGAAACCACTGGATTCCGGCATACGCCAGAATGACGGGAAACGAATAAATCAGAGCTTCCCCAGGTCGCTCAGTGCCAGTGGCTGCAACAGGTTATCAGGAGAGCGGAATGAGCGAATATTTGCCTGGGCTGGAGGGGGTTCCGGCAACCCGGTCCAACATTTCCGACCTGGATGGTGTCAAGGGAATCCTGACCTATCGCGGCTATCGTATCGCCGATCTGGCGCTCAGTAGTACTTTCGAGGAAACCAGCCTGTTGCTGCTGGACGGTCATCTGCCGACTTTCCAGCAGCTTGAAGAATTTGACCGGCAGCTGCGTTCCAATCGCGTCGTGAAGTACAACGTGCGGGAGATCATGAAGTATCTGCCCGCCACCGGACACCCGATGGAAATGCTGCAGACGGCGGTGGCCAGCCTGGGTATGTTCTACCAGGGTGACGAGTGCCTGACCGGCAGCAACGCGTGCGGAGACCTGAATTATGTACATAACATGTCGGTCAAGATCATCGCGCGTATGCCGACCATCGTGGCCATGTGGGAACACGTACGTAATGGCTACGATCCCTATGCGCCGCGCAAGGATCTGAGCTACGCCGAGAACCTGCTGTACATGTTCAGCGGCGAGGACCCGGATCCATTAATGACGCGTATCATGGACGCCTGCCTGATCCTGCATGCCGAACATACCATTAACGCATCGACTTTTGCGGCGCTGGTCGCCGGTTCAACGCTCGCCAGTCCTTTTCTCGTGATTGCCGCAGCTATCGGTACCCTGGCCGGCCCGTTACACGGCGGCGCTAACCAGCGCGTGGTCGAAATGCTGACAGAGATCGGTCGACCCGAAAACGTGAAGCCCTGGCTGGCCGGCAAGTTGGCCGACAAGGCCAAAATCTGGGGCATGGGTCATCGCGAGTACAAGGTCAAGGATCCGCGCGCCACTATCTTGCAAAAACTCATGCACGAACTGATGGAACATCGTGGCCGCGACATGGGTCCGATGTTCGAAACGGCACTGGCCCTGGAAGAGGCCTGTGAAGAAAAGCTGGCACCCAAGGGTGTTTATGCCAATGTCGATTTCTACTCCGGTATTTTATACAAGGAAATGGGGATCCCGCCGGATCAGTTCACATCGATCTTCGCCATCGCCCGCTCTGCGGGCTGGTTGGCGCACTGGCGTGAACAACTGGGGGATAACCGGATATTCCGGCCAACACAGGTTTACGCAGGCCAGTCGGAACGCGACTACGTCCCTATCAGCGAGCGCTAGCCGTAGGAGCGGGCAAGCCCGCTCCTACAGATCGATGGTTCAATATCAGGTACTCAGGTCTGCTGGATTCTTCCCGGGTATATTGCCCCTAGAATCACTGCCCGGTTTGCGCCGGTAACGTGCGGTACGTTGCCCGCTTTTCCTTCCAGCGTTTGTTTTGCAAGCCAGGCAAATGCAACCGCTTCCACCCAGTTGGGATGCAGGCCGTGTTTTTCTGTGGTCTCCACTTGCTGCTCAGGCAGCAACGCTGCAAGGCGTTGCATCAGAAAATCATTGTGCACCCCACCACCGCAGACCAGCACCTGTGTTACCGGTTGCCCGAACTGTTCGAGCGAACCGGTGATGGATCGCGCAGTCATTTCAGTGAGCGTTCTTTGCACGTCGACATCAGGCAATGTGTGGTGCTCTTCCTGAAGAAGCTCTTCGAGCCAGCGCAGGCAAAATTGTTCCCGCCCTGTGCTCTTGGGTGGTGGTTGACTAAAATAGGGATGCTCCATCAGCCGCTCCAGCAAGGACTCATCCAGATCACCACTGCGCGCCCATGCACCACTTTGGTCGTAGTTGTCCCGGTGGTGTTTACGGTACCAGGCGTCGAGCAGCACGTTGCCGGGACCGGTATCAAATCCGGTGATCGCTTTGTTGTCCACGGGTAACAGAGTGAGGTTTGCCATGCCGCCAATATTCAGGATGGCGCGGGGTGTTGACGGGTCATGGAACACCGCCTGGTGAAACGCGGGTACCAGTGGCGCACCCTGTCCACCGGCGGCTATATCCCGGCGGCGGAAATCTGCAACAGTCGTGATGCCGGTTCTTTCGGCGATCCGGTTTGCATCACCTGCCTGCATACTGAAAGCCGGATGGCCTTCCGGTGCGTGGAACAAGGTTTGGCCGTGGCTGCCGATTGCGGTGATCTGACGGGTTTTCAAACCAGCATTGGCGATGAGGTCGAGCGCAGCATCGGCAAACTGTTCGCCCAGTTCTGCGTCCAGCGCACCTGCATCCTGTAGCGAAACGCTTTGCGGATCGGTGACAGTTTCCAGGATGCGGTCGTGAAGCTGTGCTGGCCAGGGATGGGTGTGGGCGGTCAAAAGCACGGGAACATCATTCGACAGATCAACCAGCGCGGCATCGATGCCGTCTATGCTGGTGCCTGACATGAGGCCAAGATAATACTCGGGCATTTGTGCAGCTTAGTGATCCCGCAATGCAACAATCCGGGTTTTTGCCAGTTCCAGTTGAGCCAGCAGATTCTCGGTGGCCAGTTTGAAATCCTGTCGGTACTTTTTGGGCAGCGGGGCGGCGTCCGGAAGCTTGACAGTCAAAGGGTTGCGGTGCACCCCGTTAACGCGAAACTCGTAGTGGAGGTGGGGACCGGTTGCCAGCCCTGTGCTACCGACATAACCAATAATCTGGCCCTGCTGTACCCGGCTGCCGGTGCGCAGGCCGCGAGTGTAGCTGTTCAGGTGGGCATACAGGGTGCTGTAATTGCTGCCGTGTTTGATGACCACGGTTTTACCGTAGCCCCCCTTTTTGCCGCGCAGGACGATTTTACCGTTACCCGTCGCCTTGACCGGTGTACCGCGTGCGGCGGCGTAATCCACGCCCTTGTGCGCGCGGATTTTGTTCAGTATCGGATGTTTACGGCCCAGGCTGAAACGAGAGCTTATGCGTGAGAAGGCGACCGGGGAGCGCAGGAAGGTTTTGCGCATACTGTGGCCATCCGGTGAGTAATAGTCGGTGCGGCCCTGCCGGTCGGTGTAGCGAACCGCCTGGTAGACCTTGCCGTTATTGGTGAACTCGGCGGCCAGGATATTACCTGTGCCCACGCGTTCTCCATCCAGGTAGAGTTCTTCATAGATTATGGCAAACTGATCGCCGTGGCGGATATCGAGGGCGAAGTCGATATCCCAGCCGAAGATACCCGCCAGCTCCATGGTGATATTTTCCGGCAGCCTGGCCTGTTGCGCCGCAACAAACAGCGAGTTATCGATAGTACCTGCAGAGCGCACGCTGCGGCGCTCCGGGACGCGCACGATCAGCTGGGCGTCATAGCCGGATTCCGAGCGGGTTATCTGTACCTGGTTCAGGGCATCAATTTCGTAGAGCAGCTCCAGCAGTCCATCTTCCGGCGTCGTGCGCATGCGCAGTTTCTGGCCTGGATAGATTCTCGTCAATTTTTTGGCTAAACCACCGCTGGCAATAATGTCGTGCAGCTGGCGTGGCGGGACGCCCTGTTTGGTAAAGATGCGTGCCAGACTGTCGCCTGATTTTACGGTTACATCATGCCAGCTACCGCGCTGTTCATGATCGACGGCAGTGGATTTTGCGGTCTGGGAAATTCCCGCTGCAGATTCGCCGGGGATCTCTCTTCTTGCTGATTCAGACAGCGTGGATGTCGGGAGATCAAGGGGTAGATCTTTGATGCGTAACGCGTTTGCATCATAGGATGTCAGCGAGAAAAATCCCAGCGCAAGCCCGGACACGGCGCCCAGCAACGCCCAGTGCAAGCCTCTGGTCCCGTGTTTGCGGATCCTGCCGGGGTGCCAGCCTGACTTGTAATCCCGCATTGATGAATAGTTGTATTGCACCGAAACCCCTTTCAATTTAAGGCTCAAACTAACTGACATACCGGCTTGCGGTCAACTGCCGCGGCATGTTTTGGCCATGCAGCAGAAATTGTGCCAGTCTGGCTGATGCTGATCAGCAGGCCAGACACCCCTCATTTGTATATTCCAGTAGTTCAATAAGTTAAAGGCTACATGTCAGGTTATCGGCCAACTTATGCTACTCTTTCGCTCCAATTTCCAGGGCATTGGGAGCGGACATGTCTCACGAAGAGGCTTTGCAGCAGATCAAGCGCGGTGCGGAAGAAATACTGGTCGAGGCCGGGCTGGTAGAGCGTTTGAAGCAAAACCGCCCGCTGCGCATAAAAGCCGGGTTCGACCCGACCGCGCCGGATCTACATCTTGGCCACACCGTGTTGCTAAACAAGCTGCGTCAGTTTCAGGAACTCGGCCATGAAGCGATTTTCCTGATTGGTGATTTCACGGGCATGATCGGTGATCCGACCGGTAAAAATGTCACACGCAAACCGCTTAGTCGGGATGAAGTCATCGAGAATGCCGCGACCTATGAGGCCCAGATCTTTAAGGTTCTGGATCCCGAAAAGACGCTTGTGATGTTCAATTCAAGCTGGATGAACGAAATGAATGCTGCAGATCTGATCCAGCTGGCAGCAAAGCACACCGTTGCGCGCATGCTGGAAAGAGAGGATTTCAACAAGCGTTACAGCTCTGGTCAGCCAATAGCCATCCACGAATTTATTTACCCGCTGGTGCAGGGATACGATTCGGTTGCGCTGAAAGCCGACGTCGAAATCGGAGGTACGGACCAGAAATTCAATCTGCTGGTTGGCCGCCAGTTACAGGAAGCTTACGGGCAAAAGCCACAGGTCGTGCTGACCATGCCGATTCTGGAAGGCCTCAACGGTATCCAGAAGATGTCCAAATCGCTGGACAACTATATCGGGATAGCCGAAGCGCCGGACGCTATGTTTGGCAAGCTGATGTCGATCTCCGATGAGTTGATGTGGCGTTATTTTGAGTTGCTGAGCTTTCGTTCCATTGCACAGGTGGAAGCGCTGAGGAAATCGATGAATGAAGGGCGCAATCCGCGTGATATCAAATTCGAGCTGGGCAAGGAGCTGGTGGCGCGTTTCCATTCCCAAAGCGATGCGGATCGGGCACAGGAGAATTTTATCGCCCGTTTCCAGAAAGGTGCGGCACCCGAGAATATTCCAGAAGTCAGTTTGCAGGCCGGCGCAGACGGCATGCCGATAGCCAACGTACTGAAGGATGCTGCTTTGACTTCAAGCACTTCGGATGCAATGCGCATGATCAAGCAGGGGGCGGTACGCATTGACGGAGAAAGAGTCAGCGATACCAGGTTGCGGCTGGAATCGGGTACCAGCTGTGTTTGTCAGGTGGGTAAGCGCCGCTTTGCCCGGGTCGTAATGGGGTAGTCGGCCCGTATCGGAGAAAGTCCGAAGAAAACACGCCCTCTGAAAATGGGTTGGAATTGTGTCTATAATTAATCCAGTTTTCCCAGTATGGGAACTGTTCGGCGATGCATCGGCGGATCGGAATCACTGAAGGATTCACTGAATATGGAAACTAAAACCATCTTGCTGGTTGAAGACAACCCGGATGACGAGGCGCTGACGCTGCGCGCACTGAAGCGAAACAATATCCTGAACGAAGTTATTGTGGCTCATGATGGTGCAGAAGCACTGGACTATCTGTTTGCGCGTGGAATCTACAGCGACCGGGAGACCGGCAGGCTTCCCGAGCTGGTCTTGCTCGATCTGAAACTGCCGAAGGTTGACGGACTGGAAGTTCTACGGCGGATTCGGGAGGATGAACGCATCAAACGGCTCGCCGTAGTCATTCTGACGTCTTCCAATGAAGAGCGGGATATCGTCGCCGGCTACGACCTGGGGGCTAACAGCTATATCCGCAAGCCGGTCGATTTCAACCAGTTCATGGAGGCGGTTCGGCAACTGGGTGTTTACTGGCTGGCACTGAACGTGTCGCCGGTCAATCCGTGATCTCGGCCTTAGCATAAACCTGCTGGTTTTAAAGAAATTTCGCTGATTTTCCGGTTTCCAGGGTGGAAGCTGGAGTTTCTTCTTGACGGTCTCATGACGGGCTGTATAATGCGCGCCTCTGCTGAGCCGAGGGTGTTCTGTGTACCCGGAGTGTAAACAGAAAAATATTGACGAGACAGGTAATTATGATTCATACTTGTCGGTCTTCGCTGGCCAAAGCGCCATCGAGTTCTTTAACAATCTAGATCAGGTAATTTGTGTGGGTGCTTACGTCGAATTGATTGCGTAGCAAAAGCAATATTCGATGGAAGCAAACTCAAGCAATTCCGAGTTTTGTGTACATCGAGCCAGATTTGTCGCCTCAAGCGACTGAAGTGATTGAACTGAAGAGTTTGATCCTGGCTCAGATTGAACGCTGGCGGCATGCCTAACACATGCAAGTCGAACGGAAACGATGGGAGCTTGCTCCCAGGCGTCGAGTGGCGGACGGGTGAGTAATGCTTAGGAATCTGCCCATGTAGTGGGGGACAACCTGGTGAAAACCAGGCTAATACCGCATAAGCCCTTCGGGGGAAAGCAGGGGATCTTCGGACCTTGCGCTATTGGATGAGCCTAAGTCGGATTAGCTTGTTGGTGGGGTAACGGCCTACCAAGGCGACGATCCGTAGCTGGTCTGAGAGGATGATCAGCCACACTGGGACTGAGACACGGCCCAGACT
>ENA-ORDP01000435-ORDP01000435.1-marine-sediment-metagenome-genome-assembly--contig:-NODE-435-length-27713-cov-5.035397_pt1 | contig 27713 bp, 31 predicted proteins | sample MGYA00248627_ERZ508539 | MGnify/ENA primary metagenome ERZ508539 (study PRJEB26208, sample SAMN05571518) | marine sediment metagenome | biome: deep sea; feature: Hydrothermal vent; material... | reverse complement strand
TATGAAAGGCATTTTTTTAAAAATAAAAACATAAATGAACTACCCCGCCGCAAGCGGACGGGGTATCTTTAAAAACATTGAACGCCCCAAGGGGCGGGGTATTAAACCCCAAGCTACGCAATAAAAAAGGAGGGTTACAGTGCGAGTAAGCGATATTCCCGAAATTACCAAATTGAGCACACCAGAAAAAATCCTGTTGGTGGAAGATATTTGGGACAGCATTGCTTCGGATGAAGCTGTCGTGCCTGTTCCCCATAGCCATATAGAGGAGTTGGACAGAAGATTTAAAAAATATGAATCTGCACCGGGAAATCTTTTGTCTTTTGAAGAACTTCAAACAAAAATAGAAAAAAGGAAATGACATATACCCTACATTTCCTTTCTGAAGTTGAAGAAGATGTTGTTAATGGTTATGTATGGTATGAAAATAAGTCTCTTGGACTTGGAGAAGAATTTCTCAGGGTTTTTTATACCTGTGCTGTTGAACTTCCCCGGAATCCATTGCTTTATCCCAAGGTCTATAGGGACTACCGTCGTCGCTTATTTAGAAGGTTTCCGTACGCTATTTACTTTACGATAAAAGAAAATCAGATTATTGTGATTGGGCTCTTTCATTGTGCACGTGATCCTCGTACTATTAGATTAAAACTGCAAGCCAGAAAAGAAAAACCCTAATCGGATAAGAGGGTGTTTTTCTCCCCCGCTCTCCACACCACCCTGCATGTGGGTCCGCACAGGGAGATTCACAGAACAGCACACGGTTCGGGGTCGCATCTTAAATATTAAGTACCGTCGAACAGGAGGGTTCCTGATGAGGTCAAGGCCAGGGTGTTGAGGCTTTATGAGAAGAAGTATCTGGGATTTGGGCCTACGCTGGCCACCATAAAGCATCCATCTTGAGTCATCTTCTTGACACCACAAAGCATGTGCGTTATAGTAGCTATAGTTATCCACATGAAGAGGAGGAGGCTTTTATGAAAACGGTACAAATGACTTTAGATGACGACCTGGTTGAGAAAGTTGACAAGATTGTAAAGGAAATTAAAACGACCAGGTCTGCATTTACACGAACAGCTCTCAGGGAAGCCATTAAAAACCTCAATGTCAGCAGATTAGAGCAAAAACACAGAAGAGGATATGAAATTCATCCTGTGAAAAAAGACGAGTTCAGCATATGGGAAGAAGAACAGGATTGGGTTGATAAATGAAACGAGGAGAAATCAGATGGTACAAATTCAAATCTCCCGACAAGAAGAGACCTGTTCTTATCCTGACACGAGACTCTATTCTTGAATATCTTGAAGAAGTCACCATTGCCCCCATTACCTCAACTGTCAGGGACATTCCAAGCGAAGTTTCTCTTTCCAGGCACGAGGGCATGAAGAGAGACTGTGCCATTAACCTGGACCATATCCAAACTGTATCAAAGGGGAAAATAGGTTCACTCATTACAGCAATTTCACAAGAAAAGTTGAAACAGGTACGTTATGCAATATCATTCGCCCTTGACTTGTAACTGAATATGAGGTTAAGACGAGATAATCGTACTGTCAAGCTTTTTTATGTCCTTTTCAGCCCTGCGAGTATAAACAAGCCTGTAATTCATCAACCAAAAATTTCTTTATGTGTTTTGTCTTGCCCGCTTTATATTCTGCCCTCGCTTCCTTAACGCTTTGCAGATATTCCGGTGAAGTGACTGCAAGTAAATCTTCTATAAACGCTTCTCTGTCAGCTTTTTTCATCTTTTTGACCGCTTCAATAATTTCCTCAGCGACCCCTGCGTGACCCCGACAAGTCAACGTAGTCAATAACGTTCCCTCCCTACCGTCCCTGGTATGTTTAATCTTGGCTGTTGTAGTATGCTATAAGCATACAGTTTTATCGACTTGATTTTCTTGTCCCATCAATAGTTTTGCATAGTATGTAACAACGTCCCTCAGGTTGTGAAACGTCAGAAGTTATCATCTGTCCTTGAAAAGGCACGAACTCAGGGGGAGGTGCTGATCAAAAGAAAAGATGGTTCTGTGTTTGTAATAAAACCAATATCATCAAAACGGTCTCCGCTTGATGTTGCCGGTATTAATGTTAATCTTTCGGCAAAAGAAATAGTTGCTATAGTTCGTGAAATCCGGAAGAGATAACCGTTTGGAAATGAACAGATACTTGGTCGTTGAACATTTAACGAGGAAGGGGGCTGGATCATTAATGCCTTCTGTAAATCTCTTTCCTGTGGCCTGCTCTGAGAACTACAATATCCGTGCCTTCGATATCAAATATCACTCTGTAATCACCTATCCTGAATCGATATGTCCGATTCTCGGATCAGTTATTAACCTGGCAAGAAAACAGGGTAAAAAAGTAAGGGCAAAAGGAGTATAAAGTATGTATGGAAAAAATAGAAAAAGAAGATGCGAGGAAATTTACACAGAAGACACAGGAGCAGATGAGGAAACAGGGGGTACGACTACGCCAGAAGGGGAAGACGTATAAAGAAATAGGCGAAATTATAGGAGTGCATATCAACACGGTATGGAAATGGTGGCAAAAGTACAAAGCAGAAGGAGAAGGAAAGACTTTGGGGTTCAGCCCTTGAATCGTGACAAAATATCGATTCTTGAAGAACAAAGTTCAGACTTTTTACGACTTCATCAGGCATTAGGATGTAATTAAATGCCAGCGTTGCTGTCGCTCCGACAGGGTGGCCGCTTTCATTGGAATAAGCAGATAAAAGGGGAAATCTGAGTATAATGTGTAACCTGCCCCCTTCCCTTCTTTGGGCTGTTCCTGTATAATCGGAGTAATAGCACAAAATCGTCTTATCTTTTGTTGCCCGTGAAGAACAAAAAACTAACCGAGATTATCTGCAGGAGATACTGCAGGTATTATAAGGATGGAGAAGAAGACCTGCTTTGCGGAACTTACAGGTATCCGACGGAAAGATATCCGATCGGGGAGTTGCAAAGGGTGCCCGAGGGGATTATACCGGACTTTTCCAGGGACACCTATATACTGGATGAGATATGCAGAAAGTGTGAGTTCTTTGCTGACGGCTGTGATTTCAGGGAAGGCAATCCCGGCCCTCCATGCGGGGGGTATTGTATAGTGGAATGGTTAAGAAACCAGTCCTGCAAAACCTGAAAAAATTCAGAAAAGACTTCGAGGACATTATGGATTCATTCAGAATAAAGTAACTTGTGATAAAGAAGGGGTGTCTGTTGTGCAACATCTTGCAGGAGGTACCCGGAGGGGAATGGGCTGAAGAGATCTGACTTATCTGATCTCCACAAAACATAACTTGATCCTGATAAGGAGAATAAACCATGAAAGACGAAAAGAAGAAGTTGACCACTGATGCAGGCGCTCCGGTTCCTGACAATCAGAATGTGATAACCGCCGGACCTCGCGGCCCGCAGTTGCTGCAGGATGTCTGGTTCCTGGAAAAACTCGCCCACTTTGATCGTGAGGTCATCCCCGAAAGGCGCATGCATGCAAAGGGATCAGGGGCTTATGGAACCTTCACTGTTACTCATGACATCACCCGCTACACCAAGGCAAAAATTTTCTCTGATATTGGAAAGCAGACCGAACTTTTCACACGTTTCTCAACAGTAGCAGGCGAACGCGGCGCAGCAGACGCGGAACGTGATATCCGCGGATTTGCCATAAAATTCTACACCGAAGAGGGTAACTGGGACCTGGTGGGTAATAACACACCTGTCTTCTTTCTGCGCGACCCACTCAAGTTTCCTGACCTTAACCACGCAGTGAAGCGGGATCCCCGAACAAACATGCGCAGCGCCCGCAATAACTGGGACTTCTGGACTTTGCTGCCGGAGGCGCTGCACCAGATTACAATAACCATGAGCGACCGCGGAATTCCATTCTCCTATCGCCACATGCACGGCTTTGGCAGTCATACCTTCAGTCTCATCAATGCCAAAAACGAACGTCACTGGGTCAAGTTCCATTTTGTCTGCCAACAAGGCATCAGGAACCTCACGGATGCAGAGGCAGAGGCCATCATAGGAAAGGACCGCGAAAGCCACCAGCGCGACCTCTATGAGAGCATTGAAAGGAAGGACTTTCCTAAGTGGAAGCTCTTCATCCAGGTAATGACGGAGGAGGAGGCCTCCAACTGTCCCTACAATCCATTTGACCTGACAAAGGTCTGGCTCCGCAAGGACTACCCGCTAATTGAGGTCGGGATTATGGAGCTGAACCGCAACCCCGAAAACTATTTTGCCGAGGTTGAACAGTCCGCATTCAACCCGGCCAACGTCGTTCCGGGCATTGGTTTTTCGCCCGATAAAATGTTACAGGGCCGTCTCTTCTCCTACGGTGATGCCCAACGTTACCGGCTTGGAGTGAATCACCACCTGATCCCGGTCAATGCATCACGCTGTCCATCCCACAGTTATCACCGCGATGGCGCCATGCGAGTTGACGGAAACTATGGCAGCACTATCGGCTATGAGCCTAACAGCTACGGTGAGTGGAAAGAACAGCCGGAGTTTTCTGAACCACCCCTTGATCTCGAAGGTGCTGCTGATCACTGGGACCATCGTGAGGATGACGATTACTATACCCAGCCCGGCCTGCTTTTCCGGCTGATGAGCTCTGATCAGCAGAAGTCTCTATTTGCCAATACCGCCCGTGCCATGGGTGATGCTCCCAGGGAGATCAATATCCGCCATATCGGCAACTGCCTGAAAGCTGATCCGGCTTATGGAAGTGGTGTTGCCAACGCTTTGGGTATTTCGATTGACGATGTGCCCGGAGAGGCATGAAACAAACAGGCATGCTTTTTTGACAGCACATAACATATTTATTTAGAATTCTGTAGGCTGAAGATATCAGGGGATGCGGCCAATCCATCCGCTGCTTCAAAGATTGAGAGAAGAGATGTTCCATAAGGACTATGCTGCTGTTTCTCAGGCATGTTAAAGATATGAAGTTAAGAGAAAAGTGTGAAAGGCAGTTATATTGAATGTTGAGACCTGCCTGGACTTGTAACTGAGGATGAGGATGAGATAATCGGGTTGCTGATACAAGTTGTTGACTAAGTGAGTTTCTGATCCTACTCGACATATTCTGCTATTTTCATATCAGTTTTAATTAAATCATTTACGACCTTTGAAATATCAGATTTTTTCTTTTCAGCAATACTTTCAACAAATGATAATGTTTTAGGATCAAGATAAATTGGGATGTTAAGTTTTACCTTTTTGCTGTAAAACTTGCCTCTTTCTCCTTTTGAAAAATCATACTCTTTTTTCATTTCATAACTCCGTATATTGTTTTTTCTCTTTCTTTGTTGCCTTACGGCTGGATATCACTCTAATGGTTACATTATTTCTGTCAATCTTTTCAAATGTGTGATGAACAACAAGTAATGAACCATTTGAAGCAAGTCCCAAAGTTATCCATCTATCCTCTTCTCCACTATGCACATCATCATATATTGACATTGCATGTGGATCTTTAAATACTGTTGCTGCAAGTTCAAAATTAACTTTGTGCTTTGTCTTATTTGTTTTTGCTTTTTTGGGATCCCATTTAAAATTGTATTGCAAACCTTATCTCCATAAATATTTTAACATAATACACGATGAACTTTGGTGAACGTTATATTCCCAAGAAAGTTTCAATCCACACCCCTGTGTGTCACGTCCCAAGACAACCGTAGACCCCTATGCTTTGTACTATGTGCTATAGGCGTAATGCTTTATTCCGCAGTGATCAATACGCTTGCAGCTTTCGGATAAAGTCGCCGACCCTCATAACGCCACCACCCACGGATAGAAGCCACCGCAAAGGCTCCAGTGTCATGGTCAGTTCCGACATTGACAAATCCTCTATTACGACCAATGTCGTAGATGCCATAGGGATAAGCACGTGGCTCATCGGGGGTCGGGAAATCGTGACCTTGAACCTTCTTAGGTTGTTTGGCTGGAAGCCATTGCTTGCCAGCGTTGTGGTAATTGCCGATGAGTTCCTTTTTCTTTGTGTCCACAGAAATCACTGGAAGGCCTTGTCTCAAGTGCTTTTTCACCGCTGCGTTGATGTGTCGAAACTGGGCATCGCGATCACTATGCTCCTTGCCCTCTTCGCTCTTACGATTGCCTTGGAGACTGTAGCCGAGTTCGTGAAGAATCTGCGCCGTCTTCGTATGGCTAACAGGATGTCTCTGTCGGACCAGTTGCTTCGCAATCGCCCTTGTGCTCATGCAGATTCAGCGCAGAGGCGACTCTGGATCGCCCCGTGTTTGCTCGTCAATGAGTTCTTCCAAGGCTCTTACTATTTTCGGATCCGTCACCGTGATGGGCACCGCGTTTACGGATGCGCCCTTCTCCTGGCGTCGAACCTTCTTGAATTTCACGGATACCCTTGGCTATCGCTTTGCGTGAAAGTCCACACGCACGACTAACGAGAGTCACTCCCCCATATCCCAAAGCTTTGGCTTCACTTGCTGCCATGATCCGTCACGTGCGTTCGTCCAATAGCGGCCATACAAAATTAAGTTTTTCCCTCATTTTCACTAATGTGCTCGTCATTTAAATCTTAGCATATTTTATTTAATATTGCTGCCTTTATTTATTTACTCCTCCTGCATGAAAGCCAACCCGGATTACGGAAAGGGTGTGGCCACAGCCATGGGCATTTCGCTTGACGATGTCAAGTTTTAGGTGTCTATGGGTCTGCCCTTGAATCGTGACAAAAAGCATTCAACCCTCATGTATACTCCAGAGGGCAGAGGGCAGAGGCGGGAGTTCATCCATATGATCGAGATGATCTCTTCCTGACATTGGATACCCATAGGTTCATACACAAACTTCTGATATTCTGAATGAGAGGTGGGGTCATTCGGGGCGCATTCGGGGCACTAAACAATTCTGCCTCCTAAAATATTTAATCGTCCCTCCTGGTACTTAGTCCAGGCTAATGTGAATTATGACAGATAGTTTTATTGTCTTTGGCGGGTTTGGTCAACAGCCCGTTGAGACCCCTGATATGATTTCTCCTCATTATTATTATTTCCACATCGTTGGGGTATAGCTGAAGAGTGCCGGCTTCCTTACTTTAATCTTCTTAAAATCAGGATGAAGAGGGTTTAGGAGATAATTAAACTCCTGAGGGATGATAACTGATGGAACTCTGAGAAGAACCGACCTTCCATCCTTTAGCCATCTGGTGCCTATGTCTTTTGTGGATTCCGGAGGGGGTTGCTGTTGCCAGTCCTTCGGAAGATCTACAACAGGGATTTCTTCTGTTTTTACTGAACCAGGAAGCTCTATCTTAAAACAGAGAAATCTGATCTTGATATCCTTTCTTGTAAGCCGAACAAACATCTCAAGGGCTGATAGGGAAAGATTCTGACTCAAATAAACTGTGGGAATACCTTTGTGGTTCCACCTTCCACCAAAAAGTCTTGCGCCTTCCCCTGAAAAGGCATCATGTTGATGTCTCTCCATTACCAGCCGCCAACATATGGTCACAGAGCCACTCCATGTTCTATACGACCAAGCAGGTCTTCAACCTCCTGTGCTCCTGCCTCTGTTTTTATCATATCAAGAGGAGTTCTTTCACCAAGTCCTATCTGTGGTGTATGAAGCCACTCTCTTGCCTGCTCTGTACTTCCGAGCACCTCCATGGCAAAGGCGAAGATCCGGGCTAAACGGAAGAGTCTATCACTGGCAACCGGTGATAACCTTACTTCCTGCTTTTTCTTTCGGGCAAATGTCCGGATGTTGATTCCAAGCAGACCGGCAAATTCTCTCTCTGTCAGCCTTATTACCTCTCTCAAATGTGCTCCGGCATTCAAAGTAAACCCTTCCCTGATGAGATGATCAAAGGCTATTCTGTCTTTCACTTTCTGACCAAGGTATTTGCTGCCTCCAAAAACAGAAACTATATCCTTAACATTAGTTGTACTCTGCATTTCCTGTCACCTCCTTGCCATCTGACTGTATTATATATGACAAATGTCAATTTGTCAAACGTGCGAATTGTCTAAAAAATCGGAACGAAACAGTATCAGATTTTGCCTTAGGAGCCGTAAGACCTTTCGTTTTTTATGAGACAATCTGCAATCTTGACATATTAATGTTGTGATGCTATAATATTTTATCAACACACTGTCAGGAGGTATTATGGCAACATTATCCAAGCGTTCCACTATCTATTTAGATCCTGTACTTCATAAAGCATTGCGGATCAAGGCATTGGAGACGTCCCGTTCCATGTCGGAACTTATAAATGAAGCTGTCAGGGAAGCACTGTCCGAGGATGCCGAAGATCTCTCAGCTTTTGAAGAGAGGGCGAATGAACCTTTGATCAGTTACGACAAAATGATCAAAAGGCTCAAAAAAGATGGCCGAATATAAAATCTTTTTTAAGAAATCCGTTTGGAAAGATTTTGAGTCAATCCCAAAGAAGGATTTAAGGAAAATCCTCCAACGCATAGATTTACTCGCAGAGAACCCTCGTCTTCCCGGAAGCCAAAAATTGTCCGGTCAAGAAAGATATCGAATACGTCAAGGGCACTATCGTATTATATACTCAATCCAGGATAACGAACTTACAGTCTGGATAATAAAAGCAGGCCATCGAAAAGATGTTTATAAGTAAAAATAGCGGGAAATGACCGGGACCGCGTCTTAAATATCAAGTTTAGATATTGCTTTGGGTTTCATTACAAACAAACACTTAATAGACAAACTGACCCTACTCGTTAATACTCGGGAGGTGTAGTGGAACTGATAAAAATTGTAAAAGCCGGGATAGGAGGGAAGAGAATATGGAAGGAAGTGAAAGGACAGAGCATACTTGGGAAAGAGGACTTTGTGGAGGGCCTGATAGACTATGTAAAAGGGTATCGGGATATAAAAGAAATACCTATAGGCCAGAGATATGCAAGCAGACCGGGGCTTGAGGTATTATTTGATGAAGGAATAAAAGGTGACAGGAAAAAGCGGAAAGAAAAAGTGCAGGAAGCAGTAGAAAGACATGGTTACAGCCAGAAAGAGGTTGCGGATTACATCGGCATACATTATTCTGTAATAAGCATATTACTTAAAGGGTGACTCTGAAATGGAAATGCAAGAAGCAAGACTGGTCCCCCTATGCTTGTTTTTGCCATAGGCGACTGGGCAGGTGAAGTTGTTCTTTCTTTTCTGATCGTGCCCGATAAACAGACTTAGCAGTGAACCATGCAAAGGCGGTTGGCTTTTCAATCAAGAGCTAACCGCCTTATTCTTTTTCTGTATTCAAATTGAATTATTCAAATTGAATAATTTATAATGAATAACATGAAAGGAGGTGATGGTTATCTCTAATCCGTTTACATTAGGGATTGTTTCTAAAAAAGACTTCTGTAACAGAAGCGAGGAGTTAGAGACTCTTCTAAGGCATGCACGGGGCGGTAATAACGTTGTTCTATTGTCGCCAAGAAGGTTCGGCAAATCTTCCCTTGTATATAAAACACTTGAGGTGCTTGAAAGGGAAGGTTTTTTGTGTGTCTATGTCGATCTTTTTCCTGTAATCTCGGAACGGGATTTTATAGAGAGATTCTCCGTTGGTGTATTTAAAGGGATAGGATGGGGCGCAGATCCAAGGACAATCGGCAGAAAAGTGCTGAATATGTTTACAAGGCTTATCCCTTCATTTGAAGTTAAGCCTGATGGAGTGGGGATTTCTGTCAAAGTGGACAGATCCACAGATGCTGATCTACTTCTCGATGACCTCATGGATGGGATTTATAAATATGTCAAGGGAAAGAAGATAAAAGCGTGTATCGCACTTGATGAGTTCCAGGAGATAACTGAGCTTCCAGAGTCGAAAAAGATCGAGGGCATCTTGCGTTCACACATTCAACACCACAAAGAGGTATCGTATTTGTTTGTCGGAAGCCGGAGGAGAATACTAATGGACATGTTTTCAAAAAAACGGCCCTTTTATAAAAGTGCATTCTCCTATGCGTTAAAAGAGATACCCGAAGATGAATTTATAAAATGTATTGTTGCCAGGTTTAAAGAATCGGGAAAGAACTGTTCATCTGAAATTGCCGAAGGCATATATGAGATGGTGCGAGGTTATCCCTATTATGTCCAGAAGTTGTCATCAATCGTCTGGGATTTAACAACAAAACAGTGTGACCCTGAAATCCTCCAGCAGGCATACAGACTTCTTCTGGAAACCGAGGGCATAGATTTTGAGGGTATCTGGAGCAGTTTGACTCTGACAAACAAGGCGGTTCTGAGGGCTATTGCAAAAGAGCCTACAGCCTCCCCGTATACGAGAGAATATCTTGAAAGGTATCAACTCTCCCTGGGAGGCGCTCAAAGGGCGATAAAAAATTTACTTAACAAGGACCTGATTGAAAAAGTACTGGACGGTACATATAGAGTGACAGATCCTGTGTTTGGTGAATGGTGTAGATTATTGTAGCGGTGATTTGTTTTTAATTATCCGGCAACGTTTTTTACGAAACATGGGGCACACAGGAAGCGCAATGATATGCCCCCAATTTCTGGAACAGGATAAATACGAGGGGAGCAACGGAGGCAGTAGCGATTGGGTGGGGAGGGACTAATTAGAGCACTTATTTACGCGCAGACGCTTTAAATGGCAAAAAACTCTATCTTGCTACTTTTGAGTTTATCAGCGGTATGTATGGACAAATTTTTGAAAAGGCCTTTTATGCAAAGGATGAAAAGCAATTAGAGGCAGAGGACACAGATAAACAGAGGAAAGCAAAGACAGGATGGACAAGATAAAATAAAGAAAGTAGAAATCCTGTAAATCATGTTAATACTGTCAGAGGAAAATCCTCAAAATCTGCGAATAAAAACAGATATCTTGAAGAAGGAGGTAGTGAGAAAATGGGATCTGCAGTAAAGAGAAAATCAGGCAGCAATAACAGAGTTGCGAAGAATTTAAAAGCTAAAAAAAGGAATCCAATCAAACTGAGGATACCAAGAACGTACAAACCTGAAGAACTCGATCTGGAGGAGTGGCAGCGGACGCTCAGGAAGCAATACGGCGTGCAGCAAAATTTCAAAATCGAAAATATTGGTGACCATCCTGTCTTCTCGGAATTTTCACTTACCAATCCGGAATCGGGAAAGACATACAAAATAGCCATTCGTGGAGATACCCCCGGAGATAATTACTGCTCCTGTCCCGATTACAGCATTAATAATCTTGGAACATGCAAGCACATCGAGTTTGCCCTGTCCAGGCTGATGAAAAAGAGGGGAGCAAAAAAGGCGTTCAAGGAAGGTTGTGTTCTACCGTATTCAGAGGTCTATTTAAGCTATGGCCTTAAGAGGGAGATCAGGTTTAAGGCGGGGAAGGATGCTCCACGCAAGCTGCTTTCACTTGTGAAGAGATATTTCAACTCAGACGGAATCCTCAAAGAGGATCGTATCCTTGATTTCCATCAATTCTTCAACAGCATACCGCAAAACAACGGACATGAAGTGCGATGCTACGATGATGTAATGGCCTATATTGCTGAAAACCAGGATGCCGAACACCGGCGTAAAATCATCAAGGCTAAAATCAAAAACGGGATCAATAGTCCGATTTTTGAAAACATTCTAAAAACCGGCTTGTATACCTATCAGCGGCAAGGTGCATTGTTTGCGCTGAATGCAGGACGATGCCTTATAGGTGATGATATGGGGTTGGGGAAAACAGTCCAGGCCCTTGCGGCTGCTGAGCTGATGGCAAAACTATTTAATATACAGAAGGTGTTGATTGTCTCCCCTACCTCCCTGAAATACCAGTGGAAGACGGAAATAGACAGGTTCAGTGGCAGACCGGTTGAGGTGATCGAAGGCCTTAACCACCAAAGGAAACAACTATACCGGCAAGGGTCTTTTTATAAGCTTATCAACTACGAGCTGGTCTTCAGGGACATTGACAGGATAAGGGAGTGGGCTCCCGACCTGATCATCCTCGATGAGGCTCAGAGGATCAAAAACTGGAAAACCCGTACGGCACAATATGTGAAACAACTGGAGTCAACATTTGCCATCGTACTGACAGGGACCCCCATAGAAAACAGGATTGAAGAACTGCACTCAATCATGGAATTTATCGACAGACGCCATTTTGGCCCGTTATACCGGTTTGTACACTTTCACAGAATTATGGATGAAGGCGGAAAGATTATCGGGTACCGGGACCTGCAGTCCATAAGGGGTTCCCTTAAGAATGTCTTGATACGGAGGAAGAAAGAAGAGGTGCTTAGGCAGCTTCCTGAGCGAATAGACAAAAACTTTTTTGTCCCCATGACACATGAGCAGAGGATTATACATGATGAAAATTACGAAATTGTAGTGAAACTGGTTGCCAAGTGGCGGCGCTATAAATTCCTGTGCGAGGCAGACCAGCGGCGGCTGCAAATTGCCCTGAATTATATGAGGATGGCTGCAGATAACACTTACCTCGTTGATAAGAAAACGGTTCACGGGCCCAAGATAGATGAGCTGGAAGTAATCCTGAAGGAGATAGTCATCGAGGGAGGAGAGAAGGTAGTCATCTTCAGCCAGTGGCTCAGAATGGCGGAATTAGTGGAGCGAGTCCTGAAGAGGAATAGCATCGGATATGTCCATTTAAACGGCAGTGTGCCTTCAAAACAGAGAAAGGGGCTGATATCGCGCTTCAGGGAAGACCCGGAGTGCAAGGTGTTCCTGTCCACAGACGCAGGTGGGGTCGGACTGAATCTGCAAAGCGGATCAGTTGTAATCAATATGGATATCCCCTGGAACCCCGCAGTTCTCGAACAACGCATCGGCCGTGTACACAGGCTTGGCCAACACAAAAATGTCCGTGCCATAAATTTTATTACCAAATCTTCAATTGAGGAGAGGATTTTAGACCTTTTAAAATTCAAGAAATCATTGTTTGCAGGTGCGCTTGACAAGGACGGTAAAGATATCGTCATGGTCGGAGAGTCACAACTCAAGAAATTTATGCAATCAGTAGAAACAATGACGGAAAATCTGGAGAAACCGGACCCCGAGCTTGAGAGACGGCAACAAAGAGAATCAGAGCAAGCTGCCAAAGCAGTCGACATGGAGGAGATCACCACGGTGAAAGGTGATGAATCGACAACTGAGGGTAACGGAAATGGACTGGACACCCTGAATAACCTGCTCATCAGCGGCGCCCGGTTCCTGACAAATCTCAGCAAAACCCTATCGAAGCCTGAACACCAGGCTGAGAAATATTTGGATATCAGGATTGACAGGGATACACAAACAGGGAAGGCATATCTGAAAATACCGTTTCCTGAAACAGAGGTTATGAATAATATATTTTCAGCCCTGGGGGAATTCCTCTCAGATACGATACATAAGAACTCAAAAACGGATCAAGTGATCTTGTCACCAGGCCGTCGGGACAGGTGATAAGGAACCGTATTGAAAGGGATATTTTAAAAGAGGAGGACGGAGCGATAGTAGCCCTCGATTTTTCAGGGATAGGTGTTATTGACTACTCCTGTGCTGATGAGATAGTGGCAAAGCTCGTCTCGAGGCTCACCGGTGGTGAGTACGGCAACAGATACATCGTCCTGACCGGGCTCAATGAAAATCAGAAAGAAAATATCGAGGTAGCCCTTGAGAGAAAAGACCTCGCTGTTATGGCAGAGATGAGGGATGGAGAGAAAATCCTTTTAGGGAGCCTGAATAACTATCTCAAGGATACCCTGGACTTGATTCTCAAAAGGGGCAGGATTACTGCCAAAGAACTCTCTGAAGCCAAGAGTATCGAGGCCAATACAAGTGGTACAAGGCTTCTGAATTTTCATAAAAAACGGCTCGTAAAAAGAAAGGAAGAGGTAAAGGACAGTGGAAAGGTGTGGGTTTATGTATACTTATAACTGTTCAGTCACGAATGAACATGATTTAATCCAGGATTATGCAAGGATACCGATTTCCACACATAATGGGTGTCTCTTTAAGTTTAAAAATCAGCATAATATTCCTGATTATCAATGGTGGTTGTAACATCAATCGTGGAATAAATAAACTCGGTTCGCAGGTATATGTTTTCAAAGGCCTGCTGGAGAATACCTCCATGGATCCTGACTGTATCCCAGGTGATTTTTAAAGTTTTAGTTCTTCATTCGTTGTTAACAAAATCTCTTTCTTATCTAAATTATTTGATCTCTGTGTTCTCTGTGGCAAATCAATTCCTTGTTTCTTAATGTGCCAATCCACAGCATTTTTTATATTTCTTTCCACTACCACAAGGACAGGGCTCGTTCCGGCCGACCTTGGATTTATTGTTAACAACTGGCGCTGGTCCTGAAGAGGAAATCTCTCCTTCCTCTTTCTCCCTTGCCGGTTTTTTGTCTTCCTGCTCCCACCGTTCCTGCCTCGTAGAAATTTCATTTTCATCATAAAAATACAACCAATCCAGGGTATAATGCCATAAATCCTTCTCCGGTACAGCATAAGCCTTCTCCACATCATTTTCAAAGAAGGCCACAAGGTAATGCACGTCTTTTTCGCTCAGCTCCTTCTCCACTCCGGCAAATAAAAAAAGGGATTCTTTCAAGTCCTCTCTTTTAAAGTCCAGCAGCACGTTACCCACAGCCTGTCTCATGTCTCTTTCTTCTTCCTCATCTTCAAAAATGGAATTCAAAAATATAAAGACATCTTCCTCAACTTCAGGATTCCTAATGGTGATTGCAGCAAGACCCTCCATAGCCGTTACTCTTGTATACCAGTCGGAAGTCTTATCCTTTGATATCTGCTTCAACCCATCCATAGCCTGCACACCAACCTTGCCGAAGATTGACGGCAGGTTTTCTGCAACCCAATCGCAATCATGTGCAACTGCATACCGAAGGGTCTTAAGAAGCGGCAGAACGGTCTCTTTACCTCCGATAGCACCAAGAATAAACGTAGCATGCACAACAGACCACCACTCAGGTAACTTTTTTGTCCACATATAACCGTTGGAAACAATCCTGGCTAACGGCTCGATCATCCTCCCCCCACGCCTCAAAAATTCATCCACCGCATCCCGAGGCAAACGGTCCTCTTCAGTGAATAAAAGGGAGACCAGCCCTTCGTCATCCAATTCCTGATACTCCATAATACGTACCCTCCCTAATAAGAGAATAACAACTTAATCATAGCTACAAATTAACACAAATTGTCACAAATAATTGAACCACAGGAATGCAGGAATTAGAGACACCTGATTTTACCGGACTCTCCGAAAGCGTTCGACAGTTATAAACAGATTCTATTTTCAGGTATTTACTCCTTATAAGACTTTATGATACTATATGAAACCTTATAACTGTTTGTTTTTTAAGAAAATCCTTGCATGCCGGAGTGGCGGAATTGGTAGACGCAAGGGACTTAAAATCCCTCGGGGCTTAGCTCCGTGCCGGTTCAAATCCGGCCTCCGGCACCATTAATACCGACAACCTCATTAATTTGTGCTTCCCCCCCGTGCCCTGCAATCAGACAACCCTGACAACCTCCTCATAGCTGGTCAATCCTTCAGCGGCTTTAATCAGCCCGTCCTGCCGGAAAGTGCGGTATTGCTGTTTCTCCGCTACCTCTTTCAGTTCATTTGGCTGTGCTTTAGCCAGAATGGCCTCACGAAGCTCCTTGGAGGGAACAAGCAGTTCAAATAATGCAATCCGGTGATTATACCCGGTCAGACCACAGGCTGGACAGCCCCGGCTCCGGAAGAGTCTGGGTCTCTGGGTCCCGGTAAGTGCCTCAATTTCTTTTGCCAGCTCTGCAGGAGGATCGTAATCCTCGATACATTCCTGACAGAGCCTCCGAATGAGCCGCTGACCAAGGATGGCAGTCAGGGATGAAAAAAGCATAAAGGGTGGCACATCCATATCCATTATCAGCGAGATGGCTCCGACGGTATCATTGCACAGGAAGCGGCTAAGGACCAGGGTCTTTGAAAGAGACGCATGCAGGGCCGATACAACCGCCTCACGAACCATCATCTCCCCGGCCATAAGGATATCCATATCCTGACGCAGAAGGGAATGCAAGCCTTTTTCGTAGCTATATCCGAATTTCTCGTTAGGTTGCCCCTGGTTGATTCCGGACAGTTTGTTTTTTACTGTTCGCTCAAAGGTAAAAATAGATTTCTCAGGACTTTTCAGGTGGTTTAAGGCTGCATAGATGGTTGAACTCTTCCCACTGTCCGAGGGTCCTGTAATCAGGATGAATCCCCTTGGACTTGAAAGCAACTTTTTGAAACTATCCAGGGTCTCAGGGGTAAACCCAAGTTTTTCAAGCTGCAGCTCTTCTTTTGAAAATGGCTGCTGGAAGGTCAGGACCATGCGCTCTCCATGCAGTGACGGAATAGTTGCTGCATCAATATCATAATACCGGCCCTTTGATTTAGCCCTGAAAAACCCCTCAGCCGGAAGAAAACGCTTGAGGATGTCTATGGAGCTAAGGATCTTTAAACGGTTCACAACATTATGCTCCAGATTGGCCGGTGGGTTTACCAGAAGCTTCAATTTCCCATCAATGCGGAGATAGATTTCATAGGAATCCTCCCGGGGTTCTATATGTATATGAGTGGCTTCCTGTTCGATTGCAGCCAGAATGACTGCATTAACCAGTTTGATCACAGGCGCCTCCTCGGCGGATTCAAGGGCATCTTCAAGGTCCTCCTCTACAATACCCCTATCTCCCTTGATAATTTCCAGATCTTCTGCCTCGTTCACTTTCAGCGACTCTTCCCAACTGACGGGTTTCTGAAACAGTTCCTCTATTTTACGCTCCAGGGAGGTGATAGAGGTAACCACAGGTGCGATCTTGAGGCCGGTAATATAAGACAGGTCGTCCATAAGTACCAGATTCCTGGGACTTGCCGTGGCCACTGTAAGCGATTTGCCATCGATAGAGATGGGAAGGACCTGATATTTCTTTATTACTTTTTCCGGGATCGTGGCAAGCAAGTCCGGAGAAGGGTTATAGTTTTCCAGATTGATCGAGGGAATATTGAGCTGCCGGCCAAGTAGATAATCAAGGTCTTCCTCTGAGAGGAGTTCCATCTTAAGAAGAGTAGCTCCCAAACGTTCACCTGTGTTTTTCTGCTCCTGCAGAGCTCTATCAAGGTCTTCCTGTGTCAAAATGTTCAGATCAACCAACAACTCACCAATCTTTTGCTTATTCTTCATTTATATTCCCTCCTGAATTTGACCGGTTTGATCCCTTCACACGTCTCCCGGAAGTTGCCGTAACACCTTGTGAATCGGCTAACCAGGTAATCGTCTTCTGATAAATTGCTCCAAACTGGGAATGGATGTTTGACAGACAAAGCTGAAGTTCATTAAAAAAACCGTCAAATTGAGTCCTGACCTCGGAGAGGTCAATACGGTTTAAATCAGGTTTATGCAGAAGCAACGGGATTCCCCTCTGAAAAAGCTTTGTCCGGATCACCGTGAGCGGGAGAGTTGCAGTCACAATCAACGGCATATATGCATAGTCTCTCTGTATTCTGTCAAGAGCGTCATTACCCGCTGAGTCCTCATTTCCCCCCTTGGCAAAGAAGAAGGAGGAATCGGCAACCAGAACATGAAGTCCCAGGTCGCTGGAGCTCTCAAGGGTTGCAAAAAGCTCTTCAAGGGTAGAGAGCATAACTGAATCCACCCCTTTCTCCCGGCATTTATTTTCAAGCCTGACCCTCATTCTTGCGTTCTTCTCAAGCACAAAGACAGTCATCGGAAGGATGCCTCTTTCCCGACTGCCAACGCCATGAACAGACAACTCTTCTGTCCGGGAGTTCCCGTTACCTTCCGGATCCTTCTCCTCTGAATAAATGTCAGGCAGGGGGGATGCCGGTTCTTCTCCACTCATAGTCTCCTGATCAGCACTAACATAGTCGGAGGCAACAGAGGCTGTCTCATACTGATAACTGTCCTCTGCCTTCCCATTATTAAAAAGATCGGCTATCACCTCCTTGAACAAGGACATTGTAACCACCTTTTTCTCTTCAAAATACCCATACAAGAGCAGAGCGTCACAGATCATGTTGATTAGCCTGGGTATTCCCCTTGAAAAATGACAAATCTCTCTGAGCACGTCCTCGGGAAAAACAGTAAAATCCGTGCAACCGGCAGTGGCCAGTCTGTGATGGATATATTTCGGGATATCTTCATCCGGAAGGTTTTTAAGATAATAGGGTTCAGCAATAGTATCCTTGCAGTCAAGGTTGCTCAGGGAATAAATATTCTCCCGCAATTTCGGCAAACCTGCAAGAATAACCCTGACAAGGTGGCGACCGTCAACCTCAAGTCCGGATAGCAGACATGCTTCATAAAGTGCATCCTCATCCAGATCCTGGGCTTCATCAATTATTAAAAAAACCTCTCTGCCCTCCCGGAACAAATTACTCAGGTGCTCTTTTACCTCTGAACGCAGGCCTTCAACGTTGTTCTGCTCAGAATCTATTCCCATCTCAAGAAGGATCATCTGCAGGAGCTGGACACGGTCATTGCCGCTATAAAAAATCTGCACAAGATTGACTTCCGGACCCAGGGCCTTGAGAAAAGTCCTCAACAGGACCGTTTTACCAGTACCGATATCACCGGTAAAAATGATGGGTTTGGAGTTTTTTTCAGCTTCGGCAGTCAGATATGCCAAGGCATCCTTATGATATGAGCTGAGATAAAGATACCCTGGATCCGGGACAGGATTAAAGGGTCTGTCCTTGAAACCGTAGAATTTTTCATACATGGCAAAACCCTGCTTCCTAAAGTAATGGGCTCCTGCTCTTAGCGCTGAACCCCTGAAAAGGCATCAAATGTCATGCTTTTCACCTCTTAGGTTACTATAGCAACCTACCCTGTTTTTGTCAAGGAAACAGGGCGAAAAGTGGCTTCTGCCAAGTAATTTACCCTGCAACTATCAGTGTAGCACCAGAGAACCTTGCCCTGATAGTCTTTTCTCTTAAAAAACCGTAGATGCTGCCTGTAAGGAGTCTTGAACGCTTTATGGAAATCATATAAGCTACTTTGGCAAGACTCATTGCCAACATAACAGATAAAGGGAAAAGAGAGGAGGAGCGAGGGGTTTTCCATTATTTTTTGCACGAACTACACTGTTTGATGTAGAATTATACATCATCAGATCTACATTATGAGATATCCCGGTATTTTTAAAAACTTCAGAAAGAAAAAGATCCTGGTTGTTGGCGACATTATCCTTGACCACTACATCTGGGGACTCGTTGAGAGAATCTCCCCGGAGGCACCTGTTCCGGTGATTGATGTAAAGGATGAGAATTACACACTCGGAGGTGCTGCAAATGTTGCTGCCAATATAGTGGCCCTTGGTGGAAAGGCAACAGTCGTTGGAATAAGGGGCGATGACGTATCAGGAGAGGTCCTCCACTCCCTGCTCAGCGACCGCGGGATTGATACCTCCGGCCTCTTCAGCGGAAAAAGGCCGACAACCATCAAGACACGCGTTATTGCACACAGCCAACAGGTGGTGAGGTTTGACAAGGAGGACAGGAGGAGGCTGGACGAAAGGCTTTTTAAAAAGATAAAAGACTTTCTCTCTTCCGACAGGAACAAATGGGATGCACTTATAATCTCTGATTACAGGAAAGGGGTTATATCTGAAAAAATGATGCGCTTTATTGCAAAGGAATTCAAAAAGAAAGGCACCTTTGTGTCGGTCGACCCGAAGGTTGGCCATTTCAGTTATTATAAGGGTGTTTCTCTTATCACTCCGAATACAAAAGAGGCCTCGGAAGGAACGGGGATAGAGATAAAGGACGAAAAATCCCTTCAGAAGGCCGGGAAAACCCTTCTCAGGGAATTAAGGTGTGACTCGGTCCTGATTACACGTGGAGAGAATGGAATGACCCTCTTTGAGAAAGGTTCTGCAATAAGCCATATCCCCACTGCTGCAAAGGGGGCATTTGACGTTACCGGGGCAGGCGATACAGTAATTGCCGCAATCACCCTTGCACATGTCTCAGGAGCCGACCTGAGAGCCGCAGCTATAATTTCAAACCATGCCGCCGGCATAGTTGTAGGTCAGGTGGGTACTGCAACTGCAACTCCGGAGCAGATAATGCAATCAATAAAGGATGAGGTCTGACTGGAAAGCAGGTTCATGGACAAATGGAGTTAAACAGAGAAGAAAGAGGGTTTAATATATCTAAAATCAGGAAGGCAAAGGCCGTTGCACTGCTTTCAGGAGGGCTTGACAGCACACTCGCCATCCTCGTCCTCCTGAGACAGGAGATTGACGTAACTGCCATTACCTTTCTGACACACTTCGGCTGCGATATAACGGACAGCTCGTCCTGTTCCCATGATCCCATGCCTGCGGCAAAAGAGTTCGGGTTCAAGGTCAAGCTATCTCACCTTGCCGATAAATTCATTGAAATAGTGAAGAACCCGGGGTTCGGACATGGCAGGAATATGAACCCATGTATTGATTGCAGGATATTGATGTTAAGAGAGGCAAAGGTATTTATGGACCTCATCGGTGCCGACTTTCTTGTTACCGGAGAAGTCCTTGGCCAGAGGCCCATGAGCCAGAGAAAGGCATGTTTTCCACTCGTGGACAGAGAGGCAGGGGTGGAGGGCCTTGTACTGAGACCCCTGAGCGCAAAGTTGCTCCCTTCAACCATGGCAGAGCTGAAAGGACTTGTAGACAGGGAAGGTCTCCACGACTTTAAAGGAAGGACCCGCAGGCCACAGATGACCCTTGCAGCCGATCTTGGACTTACAAACTATCCCGCACCGGCAGGAGGGTGTCTCCTGACTGAACCGGGCTATGCCTGCAGACTCAGGGACCTCCTCAAATACAACACCGTGCCTGAACTCAAGGAGTTACATCTCCTCAGAGTGGGCAGACATTTCAGGACATCCCCTGAATGCAAAATCATAGTCGGCCGTAACGAAGCGGAAAACGAAAGAATCATCGCTCTCGCTTCATCAGGGGATACCCTGATGAGTGTGGAGGACACAGGAAGTCCGACAACCATTATTACCGGTAGGGCATCTGATGATGACATTGTGACCGCTGCATCATTAACAGCAAGGTACTCTGATGCAAAACATCTCTCCCTTGTGGAAGTAAGCGTGTCGATCATGGAAGGGATTTCATACAAATTGAGGTGCATTCCGGCCACAAATGACCTGATTGAGGGGTGCAGGATTGTAGATAGCAAGAGAAAAAAGGCTGAGATGCCGGCAAGCTGAACAGGCTGGCCGGCTTAAAGCGAAAGACCAAAGTCCGGCACGAACCCGGCCAGGCCCCTTACCCTGTTGGAAAGAAGCAGGATTCCAAAAACTATAAGGAGCAACCCGCTTATAATCATAATAACCCTCATATATCTCAGAAGCCATTTCGAATAACTCAAAAAGGTATTCAATGCAAGGGCAGAGAGAAAGAAGGGAACAGCAAGCCCGAGGGAATAGACCGACAGGAGTTTGAGTCCATAGATAGCTGAACCCTTGGCACTCGCATATAGGAGTATGCTCCCAAGTATGGGCCCTATGCAGGGAGTCCAGCCTGCCACAAAGGCCATTCCTAAAACGAATGTTCCAATATATCCGGCGGGTTTTCCGCTTAAATGGAATTTTCTTTCTCTCATAAGAAAATCAAGCTTTAAAAAACCGGCAATAAAGAGACCGAAGATAATTACAATGATACCTCCGACTATCCTTATTCCGTCCTGATACTGGAAGAGAATATGTCCGACTGCAGATGAAGACGCCCCGAGCAGGATGAAGACAAAGGAAAATCCGAGGATAAAGGCAAGGGAATTCGTCATTGTGAGAAAACGAATGCGAGCCCTGTCCGTCCTGTTGGTCAGGTCCTCAAAAGAGATACCTGTTATGAATGACACATATGAAGGCACTAGAGGTAAGACACAGGGTGATACAAAAGAGAGAACGCCTGCAAAAAAGGCAAGCGAATAGGAAATATCGGTCTTCATCCCGCACACTCCTTCTCTGAACCTTTTAACTTCTCGATTGCATGTGGAATCACGTCAAGGACAGCCCCGATCCCCTCTCTTACAGCCCTGGGACTGCCGGGGAGGTTTATAATGAGACATTCACCCCTTGTGCCTGCTACCGCCCTTGAGAGCATGGACCTTGTCGTCTTCTTCAAACCCTCAAATCTCATCGCCTCTGCAATGCCGGGCACTTCACGGTCTATTATCTCAAGAGTTACATCAGGGGTAATATCCCTGGGACTGAGACCGGTACCACCATTTGTAACAATAAGGTCAACCCTCTCCGAGAGGTTGATTAACCTGTCTTTCAAAATATCCCTGTCATCAGCAATGACCTCATATTGAACCACCTCTATCCGGGCCTGCTCAAGTATTTCGCGCAGAATCCTGCCACTTTCATCCACCCTCTCACCCCTTGAACCCTTATCACTAAGTGTCAGTATTGCCGCCCTGAACATTCAAACTCCTTGGTAATTTATGGTGAAAATCAACAAGGAAGGCGAGGTAACCTCGCCACTACAATTCCTTTTTTGGTTCTCGCTCATCAATCATCAATCAAAACGCTATCGCCAATCCTTATTTTCCCGCCCTTTATTACCTTTGCAAAGATTCCCTCTTCCGGCATGACACAACAACCAGCCTGATAATAAATGGCACACCGGCTATGACAGGTCTTTCCTATCTGCGTTACTTCAAGCTCGACAGAACCCCCGACATCTATCCTGGTGCTGAGGGACAGGTTTTTGAGGTCTATTCCCTCTGTTGTTATATTTTCGGCAAAATCACCGGGACCCACATCGACCCCTGACTCCTTCATCTTTATTATACTCTCCATGGCAAGAAGGCTTACCTGCCTGTGCCACCCGGAGGAGGCGTGGGCATCTCCTTCTATTCCAAAGGCTTCTTTAATAAAAACCTCTTCAACTGTCTCTTTTCTGACACCCTTGTGTTTGCTTATATTTATTGCTGCAACTTTGCCGTTCATTTTAATGCCTTACCCCGGACGGACAGCCCAACTCATTCAGTACAGCAGTCATGTTTAAGGATAACATAGCATTTCCACAGGAGACAAGGGGGCTGAAGATATGTTAAAATAGTTGAGTGTTGAGTGTTTGTTGATAAATGAATGGAAAGGATATCGAGATGCCGGATTACAAGGATTTTTCAGAAGATGAAGAAAAGATATATGATATAGAGATCGGCAAACTGGTAAAAAGGCTTCAGGGCGGCCAATCCCTGAATGAGGCATGCAGTGCCATTAACATTGTGGATAAGGAACTGAAGCGGGTTATCGCTGACGATGTCTTAAAGATAGTAATAGCCGAGCTTCACTATAATCAGGGCATGGACTTTGAACAGGTTGCTCATAGACTTAAAATAACAGTAAAACAGATAGAAGAGACAAACAAGCTTATGATTGAAGACGTAATGCTCACGATAAAAAATAAAAACAGCACCTCCGGAACTGCCTGACGTATAAAACCCTTATTACACCCAACTGCAAGGTCTGCAATTGTTGTGTCCTCTGTCTCACCGGAGCGGTGAGATATCACGGCATCATCCCACAACTCCAGGTCAAAGACCTCAATCAGGCAGATACTGCTGCATTACCTTCCGCACCTTATCCTCGTTAACGGGTTTATCCCGCAACTCAGACCTCTGGGATATAAGCCTCAGGGTCGTTTCAAGATATACCCTGAACTTGTGAGCCTTCTCAAACATCTTGTGGGCTCCGTAATCATCAAACACATCCGGGGTTATCGACATAAACTCATTAAAGAATCTATGAAATTCCTCGTAGTCATCATATCTCAAGAGTCTGAAGCTGAGGCTCTCAAAATAGAGCATATAATCCCTCAGTGATTCAAGGATCTTTTTTCTCTTTACGCCGTCTTCAACGCTACCTTCGAAAATCTCAAAAAACCTGCATAGTATATAAACATCATCCCTCAACCTCAGGGATTGCTCAACTCTTGTCTCAAAACTCGGAAATATCTCTTCCCCTCTGATATCAGGAGAAAAGTGATGGGCAAGTTGAACTATACATTGCTCGGTTAAGTTACGGAATATTCCATGACAGTTTTCCATCCTGCCCCTCACCTGACTTGAAGCATTTCTCAGCAATACATCCTTGAGTTCCTGTGCATAGACCCTCTTTGACTCCATGGAAAACTGAAAGGCTACTGATTGCAGGACATCCCTCAGCCCCTTATCATCCACATCTTCCATCAGGTCGTCGAGATAGCTCACAAAACTCCTGATCTCCGACCTCAGGAGGACGAGTATCAGGAATGCACAGTTGAGGGAAATGGAACGATAGGAGGATAGCTCAATATGTCCCAGGTAGCGGAGGAACCTGAAAAGATAGATGAAGACCCCGGATATCTCCCTTTTATAGCCTCTATCCTTAAGAGATTTAACGATATCTTTAATCCGGGCATTATCAATACTGTCAAATTCATGATCAACCCCCTTCCTGAAGGGGTCGAATATACGGTTCTCTCTGATCTCTCTGCCGAGTATGTCTCCAAAGTTCTTATATCCTGTATAGGAAACAGTGTTGCTTTTCAGGAGGTCATTTATAATTACCTTCAGATTAATAAAGGAATCATAAAGGAGGAAAAGGGATTTTTCGGGCTTGTCCTGCTTATTGAGGCTTTCCCTTAAAAGGTCTCTTTTGCGATCGGAGAGGAACTTCTGTTCAGCAAACTTTTGAAACCAGAAGGCATTTTTTTTACTTTCAGGGATAATTACCTCAAGGATTCCCAGCACCCTTAAAACAACATCTCTTACAGATGTCAGTTCGGGAAGAAAGTTTCGTGCACCGTAGTTCTGTTCACTCACCGGCAGGTTCTCCGGATTAAATGCCCTGTCAAGGGCACGTAAAAGAAGGTTAATCTCGGAAAAAAATACCTTCTCTTTTTCCCTGACCTCATCAAACCAATCAGATGACTTAATCTCTTCTATCATCACCCACTACCTTATTTAGGCTTGGGGACATGTATGGCTTCTCCATGGACATCTTCAGCAGCCTCCATAAGCCCTTCTGACAGGGTAGGATGGGCATGTATTGTATCTGCAATATCCCTGACCTTCAGCCCCGCCTTTATCGCAACTGCTGCTTCATGGATAAGGTCAGAGGCATGAGGCCCGATAATATGGACTCCCAGCAGTCTGTCTGTATCCTTATCTGCAATAACCTTTACAAACCCGGATATCTCTCCCATGGCATGGGCCTTCCCAAGTGCCCTGAACTGAAAGTGACCTGTAATGTAATCCATCCCCTTCTCCGATGCCTGGTCTTCTCTGAGCCCGACAGAGGCGATCTCCGGTGATGTAAATATAGCGGCGGGGACTACGGAGTAGTCGATTTTCTTATCTATTCCGCAGGCATTATATGCCGCAATGATTCCTTCCTTTGAAGCCACATGGGCAAGGAGGATTCCCCCGGTGACATCTCCTATGGCATATATACCCTCAATATTCGTCTCCATATGCTCATTGACCTCTATCTCTCCCCTGCTTCCCTTTTTGATGCCTATTGCTTCAAGTCCTATGCCCTCAGTATTGAGAGACCTCCCGATCGATACAAGCAGTTTTTCGGCCACGAGTTCCCTGCCGCCTGCAAGACCGACATGAATACCGTCATGCTGCCCCTCAACCCTTTCCACCTTTACTTCGGTCAGGAGTTTTATCTTTTTTTTCTTCAGTTCTTTCTCCAGCAACCTGGATATTTCAGGATCCTCAGTGGAAATTGCCCCCGGCATCATCTCCACCATCGTGACCTCAGTGCCAAGCTCCCTGAATATACAGGCGAACTCACACCCGATAACCCCGGCTCCCACAATTATCAGACTCTTTGGTATGGATTTTATGTTCAGTGCATCATCACTTGAAAGGATGTGTTCTCCGTCAAAAGGGAATATGGGTATCCGGGCAGGTTTTGAACCCGTAGCTATGACAATCTTGTCTGTTTCAACAATCTCCACAGAGCCGTCCTTCTTCTGTATCTCCACTTTTCCCGGTGTAAGGAGCATCCCCTTTCCCTCTATCAGGGCTACACCCCAACTCTTAAAGAGTGACCGTATGCCCTTCACCTGGGTTGAAACAACCTTGTTTTTCCTCTCCATGATTCGGGAAAGATTGGGAACAATTTCTCCCGATACGTCCACCCCGAAGTCTTTAAGATTCCTTGCCTTGTGTATTGCTTCGGCCGATGCCACCAGCGCCTTTGTAGGTATGCATCCCCTGTTCAGGCAGGTGCCGCCGACCTCCGTGTCCTCCACAACCGTAACCTCTGCACCAAGCTGAGCCGCCTTTAAGGCTGCAACATAGCCTCCGGGGCCTGCTCCAATGACTAAAAGCCTCATTTTGCCTCCTCTTCAATGTATCTCTCATAATCAGCGCCGTCAAGGAGGTCATCAAGCTCAGAGGGATCAGTTAACTCAACCACAGCAATCCAGCCCTTGCCATAGGGGTCTTCGTTAATTATCTCGGGTGACTCCTCAAGGTCCTCATTCACTTCAATTACTGTTCCCGACACAGGGGCTATTACCGAGGAAGTTGCTTTGGTAGACTCGATCTCTGAAAACTCCGCGTCCTTCTTTGTTTCCGCATCCACTTCAGGAAGGTCGATATACACAATATCTCCAAGGGCATCCTGTGCGTAATCCGTTATCCCTACAGTTGCCTTCTTGCCGGAAACTTTGACCCAGGTATGCTCCCTGTGGTATTTAAGATCCTTCGGAAAGTTCATTTGCTGCCTCCTTCAAGTTTATTCTTTACCTGTAAGACAGGTTAAGCTATTGTTTTTCATAGCACAGATTTTTGCTCTTTGTCAACCTGGTGCAGATTGCAAATCATTAATATTCAGGGTTTGAACAAGACCAGGTTCCACATATTATCGCAGGAATTGGAATCACAATTCCTGTAATTCAGAAATATCCATAAACCCGGAAGATATACGGTTTATCATTGCAAGGAGGCAGAGACGGTTCAGTCTTACACGCTCATCCCTGTCCATCACAAGGACATTGTCAAAGAAATCATTTATCGGCCCTCTGAGCCCGCCTATCAACAACAAGGCCTTAAGATAATCAAACCTTTCGATACTCCCCTTTACCCCATCAGCTATCTCCCCGGCCCTCCGATAGAGCATCTTTTCCTCTTCGTGCATAAAGAGACTTTCATCGACCTCACCTGAAAGGGATTCCCCGAGACCTTTCAATATATTAAAAACCCTTTTAAGGGCAACCAGCGTCTCATTATAGACCGGTTCCTTTTTAAACGACTCCACGGCATCCATTATCTCCTTGACCCTGACAAGGGGAAGGGTTTTTGATCTCTCCATTACCGCCTGTACGGTATCGTGGGCGTAACCCTCTGAAATAAAGAGGTGTTCAAGCCTCCGGAGGAAAAAATTGAGCACCTCCTGCTTTAGAGTGTCAGTGTCAGTGTTCTTAACGTCCGCCTTCCCGGGTTCCTTAAGTACTATCTGCAGGAGCCTCTCAAGGCTTATGGCAAATCCCCTGTTTATCAAAAGAGATATAATGCCAAGTGCCTGCCTGCGCAGGGCAAACGGATCCTCGGAACCGCTTGGCTTCAGACCGATAGAGAAGAATGTCACCACGTTATCAATACGGTCAGAGATACTGAGGACGGCCCCTGTATCTGTGGAAGGAAGGTCTCCCCCCGCATGAGTTGGAAGGTACTGCTCATAA
>ENA-ORDP01000434-ORDP01000434.1-marine-sediment-metagenome-genome-assembly--contig:-NODE-434-length-27730-cov-4.408022_pt1 | contig 27730 bp, 29 predicted proteins | sample MGYA00248627_ERZ508539 | MGnify/ENA primary metagenome ERZ508539 (study PRJEB26208, sample SAMN05571518) | marine sediment metagenome | biome: deep sea; feature: Hydrothermal vent; material... | reverse complement strand
CCTAAAAAAGGCTGGTATTCTGATGAATACCAGCCTTTTATGTCCTGATGTTAGAGATGTCTTCTGTAGCTACTCTGCAAAAAGACTTTTTTCAGTCACAAGTTCGATGTCATTGAGTTTTCTCCTGACATCCTTGCTCGCATTAAGCGTACTGCGTGAAGAGGAGGCGCCCTGGCCTGGACTTTTTTGCTTTTATCGCCCCCCTTGTACCTTCAAAGAGCCCCCTGTACCCAGGCCCCCTTTAATTTTTTGCGGTTTATAGTTACGTAAGGCCTTGACCATGTTGTTGTAGGAATCAGCAAACGCGGCAATAATAACCTTGCCCGCAGCTGTTTTAGTAAAACCACTGGCACTTCCATATCCTCCGCCACCCACAGAATAACCACTGATACTAAAGTCAAAGTTTTTTGCACTGCCTACCGATGATGAAACCTGCACGCCCGATCGATTATCAATCATCAAAAGTGTTGTTGAGGCCTCATTACTTTTTGCACCAACCGTGGCACCGCTGAACCATGAACCGGGCAAAAATTTACTGGCCGCGCCAGAAATTTTACCCATATTGCTTTGCTCAAATGTGATTGATGGGCTTAATGTGTAATCCGCCGCCGCCAGCTGTCCCTTGCCAAATATACTGTTGTCACGTAGTTCACCCGAATTCATCAACTGACGCTCTCTTTGCATTACGCGCATCGCCGCCCCGCGTTCCACAATAACAAAACAATTGGATTGCTGAATCATGGTGCGAATAACGGGTATCGTCGAGCCAAGTTTTGGATAGTAGCGCCGATAATAACCCCACCATGGCAGGCTGGTATCTTCAAATATTGTTATCGTCCCCAGCGACTCCTTGCAACTTTCAAGTTGATTGTTTTTATCACTACTGGAAGCGCCCGCAGCGGCACCTGAAACGGTGTTTCCTGAACCACCGCCAAGAACAGGCGTAGTCCCAAAACAACCCGCTAATGACGTACTTAGCACTGATACACATAGATATTTAATAGCGCGCGAATAATTCATATTTACCCCTCGTTTTACTCAATTTTCCCTTAACCCGTTGAATTTACCATATTTTGGTGACTATTTACTTAAATTAACGGCTAAATGCCCAACACCATTATAAGGTCACGGTAAAACCTATAGTTTATGTATGATAATTAACCGCACCGGGCAACGCCATTAGGTGGGCCTGACTTGCATCTGTATTCCACGCGTAGGCTGAGGTCACCGAGTTGGCTCGGCCCGCACAGATCTGTCTGTATCGATCCAGTAACCCGATTACTCGCATTAGAGATAAATTTGTAATTAGCGGACGGCTGGCCGCTTACGGTTTGTGTCAGATCGCACAAACTGGTTACTGTTATTGTAAGTATAAATCGTATCGGTAACCGTACTGTTACTTCATGTTAGTTTATACCCCGCCAGATTACCACCGGTAGCACCCTGCTTGTGACTTCAATTCACGCCTTTTATCCGATGGTCTGATTATGTTTTGTAAATATCATCCGGATTTTTGATTACCGCCTCGACCTCAAGCCATTCATCATTTTTCAGTTGCTTAAAAAAACAATGGTGACGACCCGTGTGACAGGCGATCCCACCCTGTTGCTCGACCTCCAGCAGGATAACATCGTTATCACAATCTAATCGAATATCTTTAAGCATTTGTACATGACCCGACTCTTCACCTTTACGCCAAATTTTATTACGTGTGCGTGACCAGTATATTGCTCGGCCTTCTTTAACGGTTAACTCCAGCGCTTCGCGATTCATCCACGCCATCATCAGCACCTTGCCGGTACCTGTCTCCTGGGCAATCGCAGGCACCAACCCATCATCGGTCCACTTGATTTCTTCTAGCCATTGGTTGCTCATAATAGAAATAGCCATTAGAGGCGCACCTCGATACCAGCGTCTTGCATGTGTTTTTTTGCTTCCTCAATCGTATATTCGCCGAAGTGGAAAATGCTCGCGGCCAGAACGGCATCGGCCTTGCCCTGTTTAACTCCCTCAACCAGGTGATCAAGATTACCAACACCACCTGAGGCAATCACGGGTACATTCACAGCCTCAGAGATGGCAGCATTTAATTCGAGATCAAAACCTATCCTGGTTCCATCACGATCCATGCTGGTTAGCAGGATTTCTCCGGCACCAAAATCCACCATCCTGGCGGCCCATTCAATCGCATCAATCCCCGTTGGCTTGCGTCCACCATGAGTGAAGATCTCCCATTTATTTGGCTCGCCCTCCAAACTAACTTTTTTCGCGTCGATCGCAACAACGATACACTGCGATCCAAATTTTTCGGCGGCTTCTTTAACAAATTCAGGATTAAAAACAGCGGCTGTATTGATCGCCACCTTATCGGCGCCGGCGTTCAGCATACGCCGGATATCTTCCACTTTACGAATACCACCGCCTACGGTTAATGGAATAAAAACCTGACCAGCAACTTCTTCAACGACATGCACCATGGTCTCACGATCATCGGAAGAGGCGGTAATATCCAGAAAGGTAATTTCATCAGCGCCTTGTTCATCATAGCGACGTGCAATCTCAACCGGATCCCCTGCATCACGTATATCAACAAACTGTACGCCTTTAACAACGCGACCATTATCGACATCAAGACAAGGAATAATTCTTTTAGCTAAACCCATTTTCTGACTATTCTTTCAATTTGTTCTACTAAACATAATTCAGTCCGCGAATGAACGCGAATACACGCAGGAGAAGGGAAAAGAAATTTGCCATTTATTGGGTAAACATTCATCAAAGTTGATCTTATTTGCGTGTATTCGCGTTCATTCGCGGACCATTATTTAAATCAATTTCCAGCAAGTTCATCGGCCAGCCTTTGTGCTTCAACAAAATCCAGTGAACCTTCATAGATGGCACGACCGGTAATCGCGCCGCTGATGCCTTCATTGGCCACTTCACTTAAAGCACGTATATCATCGATATTAGTGATACCGCCAGATGCGATCACGGGAATGTTAACGTGCTGCGCCAACTTCCTGGTTGACTCCACATTGACACCGCTCATCATGCCGTCGCGGCTAATGTCCGTATAAACGATAGCCTCAACACCATCATGCTCAAAATGTTTTGCCATATCAAATATATCGTGCTTAGACAGCTTGGACCAGCCATCGACAGCCACTTTTCCATCTTTTGCATCAAGGCCGACAATAATATGGCCAGGAAACTCGAGACAAATATCGTTAACAAAGTGGGGTGCGGTAACGGCCTTGGTCCCAATGATGACGTACTGAACGCCTGCATCCAGATAAGTTTGAATCGTCTCTTCATCGCGAATGCCGCCACCCACCTGCACCGGTACATCAGGATAGGCTTTACAAATTGCCTCAACCACATGTGCATTCTTTGGCTCCCCCGCAAAGGCGCCGTTTAGATCGACCAGGTGAATCCTTCTGGCCCCGGCCTCGACCCACCTGGCTGCCATCGCAACCGGGTCATCCGAGAACACGGTCTCCTGATCCATATCACCCTGACGGAGTCGCACACATTTACCATCTTTAAGATCGATTGCTGGAATGATTAACATAATAAATTTTCCTGGCTAATAATCGTTAGCCTAAGTTTAGTGATTAAACTCGGCCATTCCAGTTAAGAAAGTTTTTATACAACTGCAAACCCGCATGCTGACTTTTCTCCGGGTGAAACTGGGTTGCAAATATATTTTCCTTTGCCACCGCCGCCGTAAATGGAACACCATAACTTGAAGAGCCTGCAATCATACCGACTTCAACCGGCTCAACATAATAACTATGTACAAAATAAAAACGCGCATCTTGATCGATGTCGGACCATAGAGGGTGATCATAGGTCTGGTGAACCTGGTTCCAGCCCATATGAGGGATCTTCAAACGCGACCCCGGCTCAGGATCATGCAAATCATCACCAAAATATGCAACATGCCCAGGTAAGATTTTTAGACAATCAATACCATTATTCTCATCGCTGAATGTCATCAGGGCCTGCATACCAACACACACACCTAACAGGGGTTTTCCCTGTTCGACCACATGCTTGACCACTCGATCAATACCAAGGCGGTTGATCTCATGCATGCAATCGCGGATAGCACCGACCCCGGGTAACACGACTCGGTCTGCCTGCTCAATCTTTTTATGGTCGTGGCTAACAATAATATCCACACCCTGGCCGACTTTCTCTATCGCTTTGGCAACAGAATGTAAGTTACCCATGCCATAGTCGATAACTGCAACGCTTGTCATATCAATCTAAACTGGTTTTTGTTGGTTGTTTTTTTACAGACTGCCTTTTGTCGATGGCGTAATCCCGGCCATGCGCGAATCGGCCTCGATCGCCATCCGCACGGCTCGGCCGAAAGCCTTAAAAATAGTTTCCGCTATGTGGTGCGCATTCTTGCCACGGATACAATCGATGTGGACGGTGGCCAGAGCATGGTTGATAAAGCCCTGGAAAAATTCGTGGACCAAATCCACATCAAAATCACCGACCTGGCCGCGAGGATAATCAGCGTGATACTCCAGACCTGGGCGACCAGAAAAATCGATCACGACCCGGGTCAATGCCTCATCCAGCGGCACATAGGCATGGCCGTAACGGCGAATCCCTTTTTTATCGCTTAACGCCTGGGCAAAAGCCTGGCCGAGAACAATGCCAATATCCTCGACGGTGTGGTGGGCATCGATGTGCAGATCCCCCTCGGCTTTGATGGTCAGATCCACCAAACCGTGTCGTGCAACCTGATCGAGCATGTGCTCCAGGAAAGGAATACCCGTATCAAACTCACTTTTACCCGCGCCATCCAGATCGACCGTCGCCGTGATCTTCGTCTCCAGGGTGTCGCGTTGTATTGTGGCCTTGCGCCCAGCCATATTCACTCCTAACACTCTAATTTTTCTTAAGATTCTCGTGATTTCATACATTTGTCAATCACGTCGCCCATTATAGCAACGATAATGCCTAGACAGGTCACTTAAAGCCGATTATGTTTAATTATAAACAACCTACGTGCAGTCCAAGTACTAGGCCAATAAATCAACGAAGTGAATCACAGTATGAGTAAGCAAGTCGTTAATCTCGCCAGTGTCCAAAGCATCTGTCAACAATGTGGAATTTATAGTCTTTGCCTGCCCATGGGCCTCAAAAGTGGCGATATCGACCATCTGGACAGCATTATCAAACGACGCCGTCCCCTGAAAAAAGGTGAACACCTTTACGCTTCTGGTGAGGACTTTACTTCCATTTATGCCATTCGTAGTGGCTCCATTAAATCCTATATTATTAATGAAGAAGGCGAGGAACACGTCATCGGCTTCAAGATGCCAGGCGACCTGGTTGGGCTCAACGGCATCAATGGCCAAAAATATAAAAATTCTGCCAAGGCTCTGGAGACCTGCAGTGTCTGCGAAATCCCCTTCGATCAATTGGAAACGCTTGGCCAGGAAATTCCAGGCCTGTCACACCACCTCATCGAAATCATGAGTAAGGAAATCCAGGACGAACATCACAAAGTTGCCATGTGTAGCAAGATGTCTGCCGAAGCACGGCTTGCCAGCATGATACATACCCTGTCACTGCGTTTTGAAGAACGTGGTTTTTCGGCCACGGAATTTAATCTCAGCATGTCGCGGAATGACATCGCCAATATGTTGGGACTTGCGGTGGAAACTATCAGCAGATTATTCACCCACTTTCAGGAAGAAGCTATTCTGGAGGTTGAGCGCAAACATATCCGCATCCTTGATCAAAAGAAACTCAGCGGCCTGATAAAAATGGATTAGGCTTCAACAAAATTACAGCGACACTGAAAATAGCATACCAACACACACCAACCCGCTATTAACAACCAAAACAGAGAAAACCTTTAGCAATTAAATATCGGCAAAGAAAAGATATATTTAATATTCTGTGAGCCAGCCGATACAAGATTTAATATTCAATAAACTAGAATTACCCTACTTATGGCCAATTTCATTAAACGCTGGCAGCGTCGGCGAAAACTAAAACGACTGAAACGCAAGGGATCTCGGCTTTGGAAAACGATACGCTGGGGCTGGCGGATTCTGTTATTGCTGTTTGTGATCGATATTTTTTACGTCATGCTCATTTGGCCAGACTGGGATGCCTTTAAACAAGGCGCTATACCTAAATCTCGATTTATCCATGACTATGAAAAACAGATGAACGAGCAGTTATACCGCGCCGGACTTAGCTGGAAACCCATCCCCTTAAAACAGATACCCAGGCATTTACGTCGCGCGGTGATCGCCGCAGAGGATGCTCGTTTTTATTATCACAATGGTTTTGATTTGATCGCCTTTACCGAGGCAATGGATACTAACCTTGAATTGATGGAATTTAAATATGGTGCCAGCACCATTTCACAACAGACGGTTAAAAATCTTTTTCTAACCAGCTCGCGCAACCCTTTACGCAAGTGGCATGAACTGCTCCTGACGCTGGGGATGGAGTGGCACCTGGAGAAAGATCGAATACTGGAAACGTATTTAAACATCGCCGAGTTTGGCGAGGGCATTTACGGCGTGGAAGCAGCGGCAAAACACTACTATGGTATTTCAGCCATTGCCCTGAACCCGCACCAGGCGGCTGAACTGGCGGCCAGTTTACCCAGCCCTGTCCGAGATAACCCGGAGACGCGCACCAAACGTTTTTTGAAACGTTCAAGGCGCATCTACCGCTGGATGCAGGCCCGGCAATAAAATGGCTTTCTAGCCAGAATACCTTATTGATACCACCTGCAAACAACAAGGTTATTACTTTAATGGTCAGTCGCAGCCTGCTGGAACGATACCGACATGCCTTCCAGAGTTTCACTTATTTTATTTAGTCCATCCAGTGTTTCAATCGTTAACTCACTAACATCGTCAATCTCTTCTACCCTGGACTTCACATCAGCCGCCAGAGATGCCTGTTGATCGGCACTTTGAGAAATTTGTGAGTTTACATTTCGAATACTGTCAACCGCACTGGTAATCGCAACCAGAGACTCGGTCGCGCCACTCACCTGTTCCACCGCATTCTGGGCAATCTCATGCCCCCCGGCCATGGTACCGACTGCGGACTGTGCGGCCTGCTGTAACTTTTGAATCATCTTCTCAATCTCTTGTGTTGATTCGTGTGTTCGGCTTGCCAGTAAGCGCACCTCATCCGCCACGACAGCAAAACCGCGCCCCTGTTCCCCCGCACGTGCCGCCTCAATCGCCGCATTAAGGGCCAACAGATTGGTTTGCTCAGCGATGCCGGTAATGACATCCAGAATAGCGCCGATGCTATCCGTATCATTTGCCAGTTCCTGGATCACGGATGACGACTGATCAACCTGGGAGGCGAGGCTGTTAATAGCCTGGGTCGCCCCCGACAAGATCGAGACGCTCTCCTTCGCGTTGGAATCTGCCTCAACCGCCGCATCTGTTGCCTTATTAGCATTGCTTGTGACGGATTCCGCTGCCGCCAACATGCTGTCCAGCGCATGGTTCAAGGCTTCACTCTCAGATTTCTGGTGAACCACACCCTGGTTCGTTAACGCCACCGCATTGGACATGCTCTGTGCCGTCTCACTGACTTTACCGGCAAACTCGCTAATAAGTTGCTCGAGCCCATCGTCTTTAGCGCCAGCACTCAACAAGAATTCAAACAACGTGGCATCAGTAGTGCCCTCTGCCAATTCTCCCTGTTGCTGGTGTAGATTAATCAGCGCTTTTTTATTTGCATACCAGGGGGCCGTTGCCCACCACGCCATCGCAATAAAGACCAACAAACTTACGACACTCGACACATAAACTTGATAAGTCGCCAGCACATCACCATACCTGCTTATCAGGGCATAGGACGCCACCGCGAGAAGACCGGATATGATAAGTTTGGAGCGCATACCCAAGGGCCACGCAAGCCTGGATGAATTTTTGGAAGCCAATGACATGATCCTCTGCATCTTGGGTTATATTAAGTGTCGCCCTCCATGAGTACTTCGTCACAATGGTGGCTTTTCTTTAACTATCTACGACACATTGATTTTATTGATGTTTTTATATTAGAAAATATTAATATGTATATCTATTAACCAGGAGCACATTTTATGCACTACGACTTGATCGCCATCGGCGCCGGCAGCGGTGGCCTCTCCGCGGCGGAACGAGCCGCCGAATACGGTGCCAAAACGGCGGTCATTGAAACCAGCAAACTGGGGGGTACCTGCGTCAATGTAGGTTGTGTGCCCAAAAAGATCATGTGGTTTGGCGCCCAGCTCGTGGACAGCCTGAAGGATATGCCCGCCTATGGCCTGGACGTGCAACTCAAGTCCTTTGACTGGGCAAAGCTGGTCGAGTCCCGTGAGAAATATATTCAGGGCATCAATGACTGGTACATCAACTACCTGAAAGACAGCAAGATTGACCATATCCAGGGCTTTGGCTCTTTTATCGATGCGCAGACCCTAAAGGTCGGCAATGAAACCTATACGGCCGATCATATTGTGATTGCGCCGGGTGGCTACCCGACCGTACCCGAGGTTGCCGGTGCAGAGTTAGGTATCAGCTCGGACGGTTTTTTTGAATTAACCTCCCGGCCCAAACGCGTGGTCGTGGTCGGCGCAGGTTATATTGCGGTCGAGCTGGCTGGCGTGCTCAATAGCCTGGGCAGTGAAGTAAATATGTTATTGCGGCGCGATCATTTCCTTGGCAGTTTCGATACCCTTCTGCGCGACACCCTGATGGAAGAAATGTGTAATGCTGGCGTCAACTTGATGACCCGCATCAATGTGCAACAGATCGAGAAGCAAGGCAACGATAAACTAACCATCCAATGTGATAACGGTGTTAGTTTGAAAGACGTGGATCAGCTTGTCTGGGCGATTGGCCGAACACCAAATACAAAAGATTTACAGCTGGCCGAAGCGGGTGTAGATATGGACGATCGTGGCTTCATCCCCACCGATGAATTTCAAAACACCAATGTAAAAAATATCTATGCCCTCGGTGATGTCACTGGCCGCGCACCGTTAACCCCGGTTGCCATTGCCGCGGGCCGGCGTTTGTCTGATCGTTTATTCAATCAGCAAACCGACAGAAAACTGGATTATGAAAATATTCCCACCGTTATGTTTTCACACCCCCCCATAGGCACGATCGGTTTAACCGAACAGCAGGCACGCGAGCAACATGGTGAGGCGGTAAAAATCTATCAAACCAGTTTTAGCGCTATGTATCATGCTATCGCCGGCCACTCACAACAAACGGCGATGAAACTTGTCTGTGTTGGTGCGAAAGAAAAAATTGTGGGCTGTCATATCATCGGCATGGGTGCGGATGAGATGTTGCAGGGCTTTTCAGTTGCTATCAAGATGGGGGCCTGCAAAAAAGATTTTGATAACACGGTCGCTATTCATCCTACCAGCTCGGAAGAGCTGGTGACTATGCGATAAATTAATGGGCGATAGATTAATGGGCAATAATTAGTTAGAGATACTTATTGGCAACAATCAATGACGATTCGAAGCTTTGACAATATCACGCCTACGATCGGGCAGAATGTTTATATCGATGAACAGTCCGCCGTGATCGGTGATGTTCATATCGGTAACAATAGTTCCATTTGGCCGTTTACCTCGATACGTGGTGACGTCAATAAAATTCGTATCGGTGAACGCAGCAACATTCAGGACAACAGTACTATTCATGTCAGTCACGACAGCGACCATCCACCCGGCGGTGCCCCGGCCATCATCGGTGATGATGTTACGGTCGGCCATCAGGTTATCCTGCACGGCTGCACTATTGGTAGCCGGTGCCTGATCGGCATGGGCAGCTTAATCATGGACAAGGTTATTGTGGGTGACGACACCATTATCGGTGCTGGCAGCCTTGTCACTCAGAACAAAATCCTGGAAGGGGGCTACCTTTATATTGGTCGACCCGCGAAACGACTGCGCGCCCTTAGCGAAGAAGAAAAAGCCTATTTGACGTATTCTGCCCAGCACTACGTCAGGCTCAAGGATAAATATCTGGCAACATAAAGCGCTTTATGTTCTGTAACCCTCTGATATCAAAGTAATTAAAGAATTAATTTCAATTTTTATTTGACAGCAGAAGATTATTTTACTAATTTCTGTATATACAGAAATAACTGAAATAAACTTATCGAGCCGAGTAGTTCTATGCGTATATTCATAACAGGTGCCAGCGGTTTTATCGGAACACACCTTACTCGGTCGCACTGCGCCAACGGGCACCAAGTAACAGCCTGCGTTCGTGGCGGCAATCATTCCCGCTATAATCACATTGGCGTTGTCACTAAACATCTTGATTTTACTCAATCGATAGCGCCTTCTGACTGGTTACCCCACCTCGACAATATTGATGTTGTCATCAACGCCGTTGGAATTATCGAACAGACTCGCAAACAAAGCTTTGACCTTATACATAACCAAACACCTTGCGCGCTATTCCAGGCATGTGAACTGGCCGGGGTAAAACGAGTGATACAGATATCTGCTTTGGGTGCAGATGATACGGCCTTTAGTCAGTATCACTTATCCAAAAAAGCAGCGGATGATTACTTACAACAACTTGACCTTGACTGGATAATAGTAAAACCATCGATCGTTTATGGCGCAGGTTCAAGCAGCATGAATTTTTTTAAAGCAATAGCCAATCTTCCTCTAATTCCAGTCATTGGTGGTGGCGATCAGCAGATTCAACCGATCCATATTAGTGACTTTGCCCGAGCTATTGAACGACTCATTCAGCCAGAAACAAGCGGGAAAATAATTGTCGATATGGTTGGCCCTGAGCCCATTACAATCAAACAACTGTATTCAGATTTGCACACATGGTTAGGCAAAGGAAGGGCGCGATTTTTATCTATTCCATATCCACTTGTGCTTTTTACAGCACATGTATTCGGGCCCCTGCTACAAGCACCCATCACGCCCGATGCAATCAAAATGTTAAACAAAGGAAATATTGCGGATGTAAAACCTTTTATAAACAAATTTGGATTCCGGCCCAAAAGTTTCGACCAGGTGTTTGCAGAAACACCTGCGCACCAGGCTGACCGCTGGCATGCCGGTCTATATTTTTTGGCCCCTTTATTACGTTTTTCAATTGCTTTCTTGTGGATATATACCGGCATTGTTTCAGCCTTTGTTTATCCCGCTGAACAAAGTTACAAGATGTTGGCTGATGCAGGGGTTTCAGAAACCTGGCGGCCCCTCATGCTGCATGCCGCTTCGCTGCTCAACATTAGCCTGGGTATCATGACGTTAATTTCTTACAGACTTGTACTCCTCGGTCTTGTACAGATTACGCTTATTATTTTCTATTCGATCATCATCAGTATTGCCTTACCCGAACAGTGGTTTCATCCCTTTGGCCCGGTTAGCAAGAATATTCCCATTATCGTTTCTATATTGATCATGATAGTACTTAGTAGACATAAGAGATAAACGCCGGTGGAATATATAATAGCAAAATGGCTGCACATAATAAGTTCTACTTTTTTATTTGGAACAGGCGTGGGCAGTGCTTTTTACAAGTGGAGTGCAGATCGTACTGGAAACCTGCCAACCATAGCGCACACCAATAGACTGGTCGTATTGGCAGACTGGTTATTCACCACGCCGACGGTAATTTTTCAACCACTAAGCGGTATCTGGCTGGTCGGCATACTTGGCTACTCACCTTATGAACCCTGGTTATTAGCAACTTACTTGCTTTATGTCATCACTGGCTCTTGCTGGTTAAGAGTCGTCTGGCTGCAAATACGAATGCGAGATATTTCCGCTGAAGCAAGTGTGACAAACACAGAGCTTGGTTCAAGCTACCACCAATATCGCCGTCAATGGTTGTGGCTTGGTGTGCCTGCCTTTATTGCAATGATCATGATATTTTTTTTGATGGTCTACAAACCTTCACTTTAAATCCAGCGTCGGTGCATGACAGCGCTCAAGCTGTTCACGAAAGGTAATCATCTGCTCTTCCCAGTAACGGGGCGTATTAAACCAGGGGAAGTGCCTTGGAAAGGCCGGATCCTGCCAACGCCGTGCCAACCAGCCGCAATAGTAAATAAGCCTCAGACCTCGGAGCGCTTCTACCAAGGCTATCTCGCTATAATCAAACGCAGAGAAAGTCTCATAACCTTCAAGAATATCTTTTAGCTGTCTGGCCATTTCATCTTGTTCGCCGGACAACATCATCCATAAATCCTGGATCGCCGGGCCCATGCAACAATCATCCAGATCGACAAAATGAAAATGTCGGTCCATGCTGAGAATATTGCCGGGATGAAAATCGCCATGGATACGCAGGTAACCGGGCATGAGGGCCTCAAACATGGTCTGCACCTGATCGAGCAGCGCCTGGGCTGCCTGCTGGAAATTATGCAACATCTCACGCGGTACAAACTCATTTTCAAGCAGGAAATCCAGGGAGGCCTGGCCATAGCGTTCAACAGTAAGACGTTGGCGGTGTGCAAATTTATTCGTGCGGCCGATGGCGTGAATGCGGCCAATCAACCGGCCCAGTTGTTGTAACGTCTGCGGATCCTCGAGCTCTGGCCAGCGACCGCCGCGGCGAGGATAAACTGCGAATCGGTAGCCTTCATGCTCCAGCAGGCTATCACCCTCTTGTAGCATCGGGCAGATAACCGGAATATCCTGATCCCCCAGCTCATAGGAAAACTGGTGTTCCTCCATGATGGCCGCATCCGACCACCGCCCTGGCCGGTAGAACTTGGCAACAATAAAGCTATCGTCCGCCAGCTCGACCTGATAAACCCTGTTTTCGTAGCTATTCAGGGCCAGCAGGCTGCCCGTTGGCTCCAGCCCGACAGACTCAAGCGCCTGTAAAATCAAATCCGGGGTCAAACGTTCGTAGGGGGCTGTTTTTGAATCAGTGGCCATAAATTCAGCGCGTATTTAGTCTCTCGTTTAATCTTCTGGAATCCGTCAACACCATGAGTATTAACCGCATTGCTGATAACACATGCACTTTGTGCTATGCCTTTGTATTATGCTTTACATAATTCAGACACCATAACACGATAAGAGGCCAGCATGAGTAACCCACTTTTGACATTTACGGGTCTACCCCCTTTTTCAAAAATCAAACCCGAGCATGTCGAACCCGCCATTGATGAATTACTCAGCCGCAACCGAAAGCTAATTAAGAATTTACTGGATAACATCACTGATCCGACCAACATTAACTGGGATAATTTTGTACAACCGATCGAAGAGGCCGAGGATCATTTGAATCGTGCCTGGTCGCCGGTCAGTCATATGAATTCCGTGGTTAATTCCGACGCGTTACGTGATGCCTATAATGCCTGTTTACCCAAACTAAGCGACTATGCCACCGAAATGGGACAGAACGAAGATTTGTTTAACGCCTATAACAGTCTAAAAAACAATTCAGCGGAATTTAATAAACTCAGTACCGCACAAAAGAAAATTATCGATAATACATTACGAGACTTCAAACTATCCGGTTTTGATCTAAATAATAAAAAAAAGAAACGCTTCAAGGAAATACAACAACAACTTTCTCAACTGACAACAAAATTCGAAGAAAATGTCCTGGACGCAACCCATGCATGGACCAAACATATTACCGATGAGTCCCAACTTTCCGGTTTACCTGAAACTGCAAAAGCCATGGCCAGACAAACCGCCAAACAAAAAGAAAAACAAGGCTGGCTGTTTACCCTGGATTTCCCGTCTTATTTTGCCGTTATGAGCTATGCTGATGACCCTGGTTTACGCTATGAAATGTACCAGGCTTTTGTAACACGCGCCTCAGATCAAGGCCCCAATGCCGGTGACTTTGATAATAGCCAGGTGACCGAAGACATTCTTGCGCTACGCCATGAGTCAGCACAACTTCTGGGGTTCGCAAACTATGCTGAACGTTCACTCGCTCGTAAAATGGCAGATAAGCCGGAAGATGTTGTTAAGTTTCTAAATGAACTTGCAGAAAAATCACATAAAGTTGCACAACAGGATTATTCGCAGTTAGTCGATTACGCTAAACAGCATCATGCACAAGATGAACTCAAGGCCTGGGACTTAACTTACTACAGTGAAAAACTTCGCGAACATAAATATGCGATCAGCCAGGAAATCCTGAAACCTTATTTCCCTGAAACTAAGGTCGTGCCAGGCATGTTTGACGTTGTAAAACGATTATACGCTATTGATATCACTGAAGTGACCAACTTCGACAGCTGGCACAAAGATGTACGCTTCTACGAAATAAAGGATCACAGTGGCCACCTGCGCGGCAAGTTTTATCTTGATCTATATGCACGTGAAAAAAAGCGTGGCGGTGCCTGGATGGATGACTGCATGGGAAAAAACACCCTGGCAAATGGCCGCGCACAAATACCCGTTGCTTATCTCACCTGCAACCTGACACCGCCCATCGGCGATCAACCTGCACTATTTACCCACGATGAAGTAAGCACCTTGTTTCATGAGTTTGGCCATGGCCTGCATCACATGCTTACCCGGATTGATTACATCGGTGTCTCTGGTATCAACGGCGTTGCCTGGGACGCGGTCGAGTTACCCAGCCAGTTTATGGAAAACTGGTGCTGGGAACGTGAGGCATTAGACCTGATTACGGGTCATTTTGAGACCGGAGCGACACTTCCTGCCGAGCTATTTGCTAAAATGCAGGCGGCGAAAAACTTCCAGGCGGGCATGCAAATGGTGCGGCAACTGGAATTTTCCCTGTTTGATTTTAAACTGCACACCGAATACAACCCTAAACTGGGTGCCCGTGTCCAGGAGACGCTGGATGCCGTGCGTAAACAGGTTGCGGTCATTAAAACGCCATCCTTTAACCGTTTCCAAAACAGTTTTTCGCATATTTTTGCAGGGGGCTACGCAGCCGGTTACTATAGTTATAAATGGGCCGAGGTCTTGTCGGCTGACGCCTTTTCCAAATTTGAGGAAAATGGTATTTTTGATCAAAAAACAGGAAATGAATTTCTTGAGTGTATTCTCGAACAGGGCGGTAGCCGTGAACCTATGGAGCTCTTTATTGAATTTCGTGGGCGCAAACCAAGCATAGATGCCCTGTTAAGACACACGGGAATCGCAGCCTGAATAATAAACAAGATACATGGCATGAATATAAAAACATTACTGATTATTTTTGCGCTGCTCTTCAGCAGTAATACAATTTATGCTGAAACACTTTATGTGACCGATCGCATCTTGCTTGGTGTACACCAACAGGCCAGCGAAGTCAGTCCCGTGATTGAATCTATTACCAGTGGCACAGCGGTTACGGTGATCCAGCGCACTGAAAGCTTCGTAAAAATCAAACTTGAGAATGGTAAAGAGGGTTGGGTGATTGGCAACTATCTGAAAAAAGAAAAACCGGCTATTGCAGAACTCGATAGCGTCTATGCGAAACTGCAAAAAGAGCAGGAAACCAGTAAAAAATTAGCAGAGGATCTCGCCAAGAAAGAAAGAGAGGTTCAGGTACGGCGTGATGAAACCTCAAATGCTAAAAGTACAATAAAAGATCTACGAAAAGCCCTACAGGAAGCAGGCAGCGATCAACCTGCTGTTGCGCCAGCCGACAATAGCGAGGCCGAAGCGACAATAAAGGCGCTTGAGGAGAAAATAGCGCTGCTCGAAAAAGAAAAAAGTGCACTCGCTGGCAAAAGTGGTGACGCTGCCGTTATCGAGCTGGAAAAATTACAGAGCCAGAATAGTCAATACCAGGTGCGTATCGAAGCGGCGCTGGCAAATCTGAAAGGCGAGACAGTACCCACCGCCGCCGAGCTTGCTGCCATTCGGCCCAGCTTTCCGGTCTGGTACTGGTTACTTCTGGTTGTCATGCTCGCTATCGGCGCAGCAGCAGGAATAGTATGGATCGACTTACAGCATCGTCGCAAACATGGCGGCTTTCGTTTATAAGTTCAGCCTCTTAATTTAATATCCAGATATAGAAAAGTGCATAAAGTCCTTCTGGCGACCTTGTATCTCACCACCCCATTTCAGACCCATACGTTTAAGTGTATTAACAACCCTGCCATCCCGCGTCAGGCTTAATGGGTCAAACCCTGGGCGCCATGAACCACCGCGTAACTTTTTGCATTGAGGACCAAACTCAAAACAGTTGCTGTATAACCCATTGTGCTCAGGATTGATGTCGATGGCGATACCAAAGGAATGATTACTAAACCGGGTACGATTCCCACTTTTATCAAGCGGGCCTCGCGTCAAACCCACCCGATAACCAATAACATTCTTAATCGGTTCACCTTTATCGATTAACCTTCGCAGACTATTTTCTACGTTAGAAGCTAAATGTTTGCATACCCAAAAAGGTGCGAGGTTTGGCAGGTGAATTTCGACCTGGTCTTGCTCGCAGACGCTACAGCCTGTTATTGTATCCCGCTCATACGGGGCCAGCTCACGAATGTCTTTGTTTACCGTTCGGTAGTTAACTGCTTTCTTTTGCTGCACATTCCAGCTCCATGTTGAATAGCGACATTGGCCTGCTAACGCCAGGGGCGTGATCATCAGTAACATGCCGCACGCAAAAACATTTCTCATAAAAGTGAGCACCATTTAACTATTTTCCGCTAAAATGCCTCACTATGAAATACAAAGACCTGCGTGATTTTATTGATATCCTCGAAAAACGTGGCCAGCTAAAACGCATCAGCCAGGAAATCGACCCACATCTTGAAATGACCGAGATTTGCGATCGAACCTTGCGCGCCGAGGGACCGGCCTTGCTCTTTGAAAACCCCAAAGGTTCGGATATTCCGGTTTTAGGCAACCTGTTTGGTACGCCCGAACGGGTCGCACTGGGTATGGGCCAGGAGTCGGTCGCCGCCCTGCGTGAAGTGGGTAAGTTACTCGCCATGCTCAAAGAACCCGAGCCCCCTAAGGGCATGAAAGATGCCTGGGAAAAACTGCCGGTCTTCAAACAAGTATTAAACATGTCGCCCAGGGTTTTAAAAAAGGCGCCTTGTCAGGCCAATATTATAGAAGGCGATGAGGTCGATCTTGGCAAGTTGCCGATCCAGACCTGCTGGCCGGAAGATGCCGGCCCCCTTATTACCTGGGCACTGGTGATTACTAAAGGCCCCTCAAAAGACAGGCAAAATCTGGGCATCTACCGCCAACAGGTGATTGGCAAAAACAAGGTCATCATGCGCTGGCTGGCGCATCGTGGCGGTGCACTGGATTTCAGGGAATGGAAAGCGGCCCATCCCGGCGAAGCCTTTCCTGTCACCGTTGCCCTGGGCGCCGATCCCGCCACCATTCTCGGTGCGGTCACCCCGGTTCCAGACAGCCTGTCCGAATACGCCTTTGCGGGTCTGCTGCGTGGTGACAAAACCGAGGTCATAAAAAGCATCGGTAATGATCTGCAAGTCCCCGCTTCCGCAGAGTTCGTTCTTGAAGGCGTGATCCACCCTGACGAAATGGCGGATGAAGGCCCGTTTGGTGATCACACGGGTTACTATAATGAGGTCGATCAATTTCCTGTGTTCACTATCGAGCGTATCACCCATCGTGATAAGCCTATTTACCACTCTACCTATACTGGTCGGCCACCCGACGAACCCGCGGTGCTCGGTGTTGCCCTGAACGAAGTCTTTGTACCCATTTTGCAAAAACAATTTCCTGAGATCGTGGATTTTTATCTGCCGCCGGAAGGCTGCTCCTATCGCATCGCGATCGTCAGCATGAAAAAACAATACGCCGGGCATGCCAAGCGGGTTATGCTGGGTATCTGGTCGTTCCTGCGCCAGTTCATGTACACCAAATTTGTCATTGTCACCGATGATGACATCAACATAAGGGACTGGCAGGATGTCATCTGGGCGATGACCACCCGCATGGACCCTGGTCGTGATACCACTATTATCGAAAATACGCCGATCGACTACCTCGACTTTGCCTCGCCAGTCTCCGGCCTTGGCAGTAAAATTGGTTTTGACGCCACCAATAAGTGGCCCGGCGAAACCAGTCGGGAGTGGGGCAGACCCATCCAGATGAGTGACGAAGTTAAGCAGCGTATCGACAAGCTGTGGGATGAGCTGGATATTTAGTTATTCGTTTTTTCTGAACCAATAAACCATGGCGCTGATATTTATCCTGGTCACTTCTATCGGTGTTATGGTTTTTTTAATCGTCGTTATCAATCATATCAAGACTGATCTCACTCAACCCTTTCTCCAGATCCGGATAACGAAGCTGGATAGCCAACTCTTTTAACATACGTGTATTATCGATACGCCTTGATTCTTTAAGGTAAGACAACATACCTGCACTCATGACACGTTCTGCTTCCTGCCAATCGACGGCGGGTGGTCTTGTTAATTTAAAGTGATCCGCTAACGCATAGAAATACGCCGTCATGTTGCTGTCCGTGCCATCGCTGACGTTATAGACCCTGAATGCGGTATCAACTTTTGCGGCCGCTACGCAGATGTCTGCAAGGTCTTCTTCATGAATACGATTGGTGTTTGGTGCCAGTGCCTCATGCAAGACTGGAATAGCTTTTTGAATTCTTTGCAGAGGCAAACGTTGGGGGCCGTAAATACCCGCCACACGTAAAATGACGAGTCTCACCGTGTGTTGCACGCACCATTCCCTTAATTGATTTTCCATATCAAAACGGCGCAAGGCTCGATCGGCCACTGGATTGGGAATCTGCTCTTCATTGATTTTTTCACCACCACAATCGCCATACACACCCGTAGTACTAATGGCCACAATACGCTTTGGCAGGTTGGCCTGTTCTGCTGCCCGCTCCCAAAGTGAAGCTAGAAAATGCTGGCAACGACTATCCCGGATCCCTTCCACTGGCGGTGGCACAAAATAGTAGACCAGGCTGTCGGGTGAAAATTTTAGCGCTACCGGCTTCGGGCTGTCCAGGTCCAACCGCAGCCCCTTAATCCCTCTGGACCTCAGGCGCTCCAATGATGCCTCGGTGGCAACCAGGCCTGTCGATACTATTCCTTCAGCCTGCCAACGCAGGGCGACACGCTCACCGACATCACCACAACCAATAATATACACATACTTGTAGGGTGTAATTTGCAAGTTCATTAGTAGATAATGCCGAGTTCCCGTCCACAACAAGCAGCCCACACTACCAGACTATGCCTTTTCAAGTGACCATTAATCATTCCAGTACTCGTTTTCTCGTTGAAAAAGATGAGTCCATCCTTGATGCCGCGATTCGTCAGGGCATCGGTATGCCGTATGGCTGCCGGAATGGTCAATGCGGTTCCTGCAAAGGCAAAATCAACTCGGGCCAGGTAGTGTATAAAGAACAGCCCGAGGCACTCAGCAAGGAAGAGCAACGTCACGGCATGGCTCTATTTTGTCAGGCCTGTGCACGCAGTGATCTGGTTATTGATGTCCATGAACTCAAACATACTGCGGACGTTCCGGTAAAATGCTTCCCGGCCAAGGTATCGAGTATTGCACGGATCAGTACTGACGTAATGCAAATCGTCCTCAGTTTACCACCAACCTTTCGTATGCAATTTTTCGCTGGCCAATACATTGATTTTATTCTGGCCGATGGACGACGGCGTAGTTTTTCGATCGCCAATGCACCTCATGAAGATAAACATATAGAACTGCACGTCAGGCACATCCAGGGTGGAGAATTTACTGGCGAGATTTTCGATAACATGAAACTGAAAGATATTGTTCGGCTCGAAGGCCCACTTGGTAGTTTTTTCCTGAGAGAAGAATCAGATCGACCCGTCATCCTGATGGCAGGTGGAACAGGTTTTGCGCCCATCAAAGGCATCATTGAACATGCGCTCAATAAAAATATCAAACGCCCATTCCATATTTACTGGGGTGCAAAAAGTTTTCGTGATTTATATTTCCACGAGCAAGCTAACCAATGGGCCAATGAAAATGATCACATCACATACACGCCGATACTGGACAACCTCGATAAGACCCCAGACTGGCAGGGCCAGACCGGCTATGTCCATGACAAGGTCTTGGCCGACTTCAATGATTTTTCGAATGTCGAGGTCTATGCCTCTGGGCCCCCCGTCATGGTCTATGCGGGTCGCGATGCCTTTGTCCCGCACGGATTGAATCCTGAACGATACTATTCGGATGCCTTTGAATTTTCCAATGACTAAATAACTGTTCCTGGATGGTATCCACTTTATGCAGTATAAATTGCCGGACAGGTTTGTGTAGGAGCGGGCTCAGACCGCGATAATGCCTTTGTTTGTTATTTAATCGCGGCCTGAGGCCACTCCTACAATTATAAGCTTCAGCTATAAATCGACTAGCGGCCTCTACTTCCGCCTCGACTGTCTAAACCCTGTTTGCGCCAATCATCAATAATCGTAGCTGCGTTATACCGGAAGGGCTCGCCAAATAACCGGGGTAACGGTTTCATTGGTTTCATCTCCGGCAAAGGTTGTATTCGACCGTTTTCCATTCCCTCGGCCGCAATAACAAATTGTTTCACAGAATCCATGCCCGTTTCTTCGAGCGAAACCGGCATACACGCACTCAAAAAGAAAGCACACAAAATTGCAATTATTTTACCGCGCCTCATCATGGTCTCTATACTCTTCGCGCAATTTCTCATAGGCCGTTCCCACATCTGGGTCCGTTATGTATTGATACGCATTAAACCCGCCATCAAGTTGAACTAGATTATTCCGCTTTACCGACATGGAGAAATCTGAACTCGTAATAATAATATCTTTATCGGTTTGCAGTTTGTACAAATACCTTACGATATCCCGATATGTACCGGTTAATGCCATCTTCATATCGTGCTGTATATAAAACTCGGCCGGATGTGAAGAGAGGTACTCAAAATTTGTTACTGATACCTGGCCAGATTTAGCCCTGCTGATAATGGATGATCTTAATTGCTTCTCAGTCAGTGCATCCGGCAAACGTAGCTTCATATCAGCGAGCAAGCCTACAATTTTCCGTTGCTGTATTTTATACGCATCCCTGTTCGTCTTTTTGTGCCACGTCTTCTTAAAATCCCCCTTGAGCCTTGCCATTTTTTGTACTGCACTCTCGTAGTCACTTTCTACCGTACTACTAACAATAAAATATCCTAAGAGAAATAACATCAGGTTAACGAATAATATTAACGCGATGGATAAGGCAGGTTTGAATTTCATCTTAGCCAGCCTCCCTGATGTAACAGGCAATAGCAAAACTACCCGGCGTTTTACCTGGTGTTGGTACTATCTTTCCGGGTTGACATAACAAAGACTCATTGATCAAACGCACCAACTGCTTGAGTGACACCGTCGTTGCAGCAATACCGGAGACATGTAACTCACGTCCTCGAACGATTACGTGTTGCAATACGACCCCATCCGGTACGGCCGATAACCGTGCTAGTGCATCAATATGCTCTGAGTTCCTTTGCGTCACAGACTGAACAATATCCATTCTGGCAAGTAATGACCCTTTGAACCGACTCAGATCCTTTATGGGTTTCAGCCAGATTCGTGCCTTAGCCACCTCATTGCTTAGATATTTATTTGCTGCACGCTGCGATTCCAGTTTTTCTTTATAGTTGAAATATAACCAGGTGTTGAAAAGCAGGGGACCCAAAAGCGTCAGAAGAATTATCCACTTATAATTTTTAATCCATGGCCACATGATATACAAAAAATTTATACGACCGAGGGTAAAACAGGCAAGTTGGTTGGTGTCACAGACAACAGGTCATCCAGTTTTTCTTCCTGCGCCAACAATAAACCCTGGCGAAAATAACTGGCCGCTTTATCCGGCTCTTCCAGTTGCTCCATTAGCTGGCCAAGCTCTTTATAGGTGTCAGAGCGTGCCTGAACACCAATACTGGCATCCAGATAAGAGCGCGCCTTGCCCCATAATTTATTTCGCATGCACAATCGACCCAGCGTGAGTAGCAATACCGGATTATTTTCATTTCCCTTCAACCAGTTTTCCGCCGTCGCCAGTTGCCTGTCTGGATCAGCTGATTCAATAAGGCCATAAATATAGATAAGCTGATCGTCCCAACTACGCTTAACCATATCATGTACGATAGATTCGGCATCGTCGTGTGCATCAAGGGTTAACAAACAGCGTGTATAATGCTGCACGATTTCAAGATCTGAACGTAGTGACCTGGGAATGTGTCGCCATGATCCCTTAAGTTGATCGAGCTTGCCACGTTGCGTGGCAATTGTGATCAGCTCGCGATGTACCACCCGTTCAAGCTCGATAAGTTGATCATTATTGATAATTTTATGCTTCTTCAAGTCAGGGATAATTTTCTTCAGGTCACCCCAGCTCCTTAACATCTCATAAATACGCGCCAGCAAAAATAATACATGCGGGTGCTTTGGCGATACGGAATGTAATTGCACCAGTGTCGCCAGTGACTGCTCCAGCTGGCCATGTACAAGCTGTAGTTCTGCCTGGGTGAGTTGCACCGCAAAACTGGCACCCTGCATATTTTTATGCGCGAGCGCGAGGTAATTATCTCGTCGCTCTGGCATCGCCAGTTTTTGTGCCGCCCTGGCGGCGGATAAATAATTGATCAGCGGGATCTCACTATCAGCTACATGGCGAACCAGATAACGCTCTGCACGTGTCCAGTTTCCCTGCGCCAGTTCAATCAGACCTTTATTCGTATCGCGTCGTGCCCGTTGCTGTTTCTGCCGTTGCCGCCACAGCCTGAAAGTAGCGGGCATGTTCCAGCCGGTCACTGTCAGGCGCATCGTTATATAAAATGTGACCAGACTGAGCACGGCCAAAATAATAAAGAGTGACAGGCTCAATTCAGCGGTCTTGTAACCCCACGCAATAATAACGTAGCCGGGATCCTGGTAGGCCAATAGACTTAGCGACACCGCTATCAACAAGATCAACAGTGAACCAAATAACCACTTCATCGCTAGCTTGCTCCGGCCGCTGACTCTGGTTTTGCGGGAGCAGGTTCTGATTTCGGTGCAGGTTCTTCTACCTTCACACCCGGCGCCAACTTTCTACCCAGGCGGTAATTGTGTAATGCCTGATAGGTAAAGCTGATATCGGGTATCGCAGGCGCAATGGGCTCAGCCTGTATTTGCGCAAGTGTATCCAGCGTGCTTTTTGTCAGCGCCGCCTCCTTATCAAAGTGCTCTTCTATCCAGCCTGTCGCGGTGGTTAATCTTTCCTGATACACCTTTGCTTGCCCCGACAACATCGCAAGGCGCGCCTGCTCGATCTGCAGGCGTAGATTTTCAATCAGGAAAAACCGTTCCTCTGGACTGAGTAATGGTTGCACCGGCGCCCCGTGATCACGGATCACAATCAGGCTTTTAAGATCACGCCATATTGCCGCCGGTAACGCCGACCAAGACGCGACGTCTTTGGATTCCTGCTCTATCTGTGCCTGTTCGTGCTGTTTTGATTTAGGGTCAGGGGTGGCAAGCGGCATCTTGTCGATGTCCTTATTGAGCGCACTCAAGGTCAACGAGATACCGGCTAAATCAGCCTGGGGTACTTGCTTCAATGCCTGCACGGCTTCCGCGACCCCTTTACGCACCGACAGGATACCGGGGTCCCCCGTTTCACGCAGGCGCGCATCGGCCGATTCGAGTGCGACAATTGCGGTATTAACGTCACGTTCAAACAATAAGCGATAATTGGCCAGTTGAATAAGGTATTCCGCTTCCATGAGTAACCAGTCTTTACGCAGGTGCTGGTTCTTGTTGCGCAACACCTGAATATATTCCGTCAGCTCGGTTTGCTGTTCCTGCACGGCCTGCATGCGCGCCGACAGCGCCGCTTCAAACTCACGATTTTGCCCCGCTAGTTTTATTTGAGATTTCTGGATGTCAGCGAATTGTTGCTGTGCATCTTTGAGTAGCCCATAACCGTACCAACCCGCACCGGCTAACAGTGCGATAACGATCAACGCGACGATGCCCCAGCCCGATGATTTGTGTCCAGCTGATTTACGCTTGCGGTGTGCGGGGTGTGACTTCACCTCAGTTTTAGAACCTGCCGAGCCACTTTCAGGTGAGGTGCTGGCTGTAGACTTGTCTGGCGAGGCGTCTTTTTTATCTTGTTCTTCGCTCACAGAAAGCGTCGCTCCATTTAGCTTTGTGGTTATGATTTGTCGCTATGCGTTGTTATTCATAGAGTCTAGCGCGTCAAGCATAGCGGCTTCACTCGCTTGATCGGCAATCACAGGATTAAGTGTAAACCCTAGCTCTCTGGCGCGCATCGCAATCCGTTCATGCAACACCAACAGCGGCTTATCAAGTAACCAGGGCTTGCCGGTAGCGTTAGCTATCTGTTGCAGCGTTGCCAGTGCCTCGCGGCTCGTCACCAGAATGACATCGATCTCTTTAGCCCCAAAAGTAAGTACTCGCTTCGTTGGCCGCCTTTGATAAACCTCAGCATAGTCTACTTGCGCGCCACGGGAGCGCAAGCACTCGGCAAGTTTTTCCCGGCCACTCTGGCCACGAATAATCAAGATTCGTTTACCTGCCACCGCCTCGAATTCCGGCATAGCCAGTAGACCTTCCGAATCAAAACGGCTGGAGGGCACAATAATAGAAGGGCAGTCATGTTGTTCCAGCGCCGCCGCCGTCGCCTGACCGACGGCGGCGATATCAATGCCCTCGAGCGGTGCGGTCGCTGAAGCCCGTCCCGAGATCCAGCCCCAGGCGCACTCCACCGCATTGCGACTGACAAAAATGACCAGATCATAATCAGCCAGCCGTGCCAGGGTGTCGGGGCATGTTGTAGCAGGATGAATTTCAATAAGCGGGAAGGAGTGCGCGATGCCGCCCTGTGCCTGTATTGCCTCAATCAAAGAAACGGACTGCCCGGCCGGGCGGGTCACCAGAATTTTGAGTCCGTCGAGTTTGCCCTGGGTTCCGGTCGGGTCAGCCTTGCTCATACAGCGATTCCAGGATCTTGTCCGCACCCCGTGCCAGCAAATCTTCCGCGAGGACCTGCCCCATCTCCTCGGCATTTTCCGTGGGCCCCGCGATCTCAGCACGAATAATAGTCCTGCCATCCGGTTCGCCTACCAGCCCCCTCAGCATCAGGGCATCCTGAGAGAGTTCGGCAAAACCCGCAATCGGTACCTGGCAACCCCCATTAAGGCCGGCGTTCATGGCCCTTTCGGCCGTCATTCTCAAGGCCGTATCCCGGTCGTTCAGTGCCTGGATCAGATTATTGACCCGTGCATCATCCGAGCGACATTCAATGCCGACCGCGCCCTGGCCAATCGCTGGCAGGCTGATTTCAGGGGCAAGGCGTTCACGAATACGGTCTTCCATACCCAGGCGCACCAGGCCTGCCGTCGCAAGAATAATGGCATCGTATTCACCGGCATCCAGCTTGGCCAGGCGGGTATTCACGTTACCGCGCAAATCCAGGATCACCAGATCTGGACGTTCAGCCTTTAGCTGACACTGGCGGCGCAGGCTGGATGTACCCACCCGCGCGCCTTGCGGCAGGGAGTAGAAGCTTTCGTGCTCGTTAGAGACAAGGGCGTCCCGGGGGTCTTCTCGGGGACAAATCACCGGTAAATGCAGCCCATTCGGCAGATCGACCGGCACATCTTTCATGGAATGCACCGCAATATCCGCCCGGCCTTCCAACATACCCGCTTCCAGCTCTTTGACAAACAGGCCCTTGCCCCCCACCTTGGCCAGCGGGGTATCCAGGATCTTGTCCCCCTGGGTGGTCATCTTGATCAGCTCGACCTCCAGCTCAGGGTGGTGGTGTTTCAGCATTTTAGACACGTATTCGGCCTGCCACAGGGCTAATGGGCTCTTGCGCGTTGCGATACGGAGTAGTGAATTAGGCATTTTTATGAGAGAGATAAATAAAACTTATTGAACAAAAGACACTGTCTGGCGACCAAGTACCTATAATACACTAAATTATTCACAGGCAGTATTTATGAAGTTAGAGCGTTTTTTAGCGGCAAGGGTTTGTTTGGGCAATCTATTGTTAGGGCTATTTGCACTGGCAATACTCGTCACAGGCATTATCAATGCCGCATCAAGCTGGGCGATTGAGACGGATGACGATGATGCCTTGCCCGCCGTTACCATTATTGATAGCAACAACCTTCAAGCCGACGGGCAGCTCTCCAGGAAAACTCAAAAACCGCTGCTCATTTTATTTGCGATGGAAGACTGCGCCTATTGTGAATTTGTAGAAGAAGAACACCTCAAACCCATGCTGCGCAATCAGGACTATCTCGACAAAGTGATCATCCGTCGCGTCATGACCGATGACTTTGATGATGTGATCGATTTTGATGGCACTAAAATTTCCAGCCTCGACTTTTCTGCACGGTATGGTGCTTACGTTACACCCACGGTTGTGTTTTTAAATCACAAAGGCATGGAGTTATCTCAAAGACTGCTAGGCGTTCGTAATACAGAATTTTATGGTGGTGAACTGGATGACGGGTTAGAGATTTCACTGCGCAAGCTTCGTCAGCAACTTGCGACGGCACAGATAGAATCTAAATCCAGATAGTATCAACACTCAAACTTGCCAACGGCAATTTTGCTGCCCGCTATTTTCAAACTGAACGTTATTCAACGGTTGAATGTTTTCTCTTCCTGAGTTTGGCGGCATTCCTGACCCGCTCGTCAGGATCGTCACCAAGACTTTCGATCGTTTCAATAGGGGTATGTGGGTTCAGAACGACGTCACGCCGTACATGCCAGACAGGATCTTTGGCCAGCCGCAATAGTATTTCGACGGGCGTACTGCTATTGCGCGCAATCGATGATCGCGTATACATGTTGTCGGATTCCCCTAGCCTGGTAAGAATATCGACAGGCACACCTGGATTAACCGCCAGGCCCCACTGAATAAGATAGTCGCTTTTATCATAGAGTTCACGAATAATAGGAGTTGGGGTCTTTGAGTTTGCGGCTACCGCGCTGAGCACATATTCGTCCGGACTCTTTGACAGCTTGAGCAACGTTGTCTGCGAAACATTCCTGTGCATAGCAATAAGGCGCATCACGGCCAGCCCTTTTCCATTTCCTTTCAATACTGGCCACACGGACCCCATTCGGTGATGTAGTTCAGGGTTTGGGTTTTTCGCAACCTGATCGAGGACTGCGGACAACGTAGCTGGATTCTGCACCAGCGCGGCCAGCGCAAATTTATTGTCCCTGAACATTGAGCGTTCGAGAAACGTGTTGATTTCCGACGCGTTTGATGCCTGAATCTGGTTCACTGTGATGGTAAGGAGAATACCGTAGACGAGATATGAAATTCCGGAAATCAGCAAAATCACCGCAACCACTGCCCGTAGTTTCATTAAAACAGAAAGCTCGCTGGCCTTTCCTTTCAGCCAATTGATTAAATCCGGAAGACAATAGCCGAAGAAATAAAACAACAACGCAAACGGGAGGGCATAAAAAGGAATGAAAAAAATCCCGATCGCCGCCGTGGATGAAGTGGATCGGAATATAGACGCAAGCAGTACCACTGCCACCGCAACAAAGCCAAATACCGCCCAAACAAGCGCTGCTTTATGCGGACTTTTCGAAGGAAATGCTTTCATAGTAGTACCAGCCGTATGCCAGATAGTATTTTGATGCACTCATAGTGACTTCATAACCTTCCGTATAGTCGGCAGGTGCCGCCGACTCACTTCCAGGGTTTCATCGAGACCTCTCAGTCTTATTTTGTGCCCGCTCT
>ENA-ORDP01000433-ORDP01000433.1-marine-sediment-metagenome-genome-assembly--contig:-NODE-433-length-27767-cov-4.803118_pt1 | contig 27767 bp, 16 predicted proteins | sample MGYA00248627_ERZ508539 | MGnify/ENA primary metagenome ERZ508539 (study PRJEB26208, sample SAMN05571518) | marine sediment metagenome | biome: deep sea; feature: Hydrothermal vent; material... | reverse complement strand
AAGCCCGAGCCTCTCGAAATAGTGGAGGCATATCTAAGAAAATTTCCATCAACAATAACTCTCACAGAGACGGAGATAAAAAGCAAAGCACACAATGAGCAATGGATAAAAGACGAGATGGAGAGGAGGCTGTGGTTGAGTGACAAGTGGTTTATGGCATTACAGCTTCAAAAAGCAGAGCTTGATAAAGTGCTCAGGGAATCAGTAGACCATATGAATGTCTTTCTGGATTACAGGGAGAAGTACTATGGGATAAAGGCATCTACAGAGAAACAGCTACTTTGGAAATACCTGAAGGCTAAGAATGGAACGGCAATAAAGAATAAGTTGACTGAGTATAAGACATGGTGGAATGAGAATAAGGATAAACCGATAAATCTTTAGCGAAGAATTTGGGACGCTGATGAAGGCTGAAAAGGCGGGATTAAGACCTTTTCTAAAAAAAGAAAAATCTGCGAATATCAGCGTTCATCTGCGTCCTATTGAGAAAGGAGTTTTTATGAAAAAGAAATTGTTTTGTCTGTGTAAATCAGCGTTAATCAGTGCCCTATTAGTGTTTATGATGAGCGTATCTATCTATGCAGAACCTGTTGAATCCATCCGTGTCATCAAAATCTCCTCCCAGGATGAGAGTGCAATTGTCAGGACTCCTGATGGAAGGATGCAGATAATCAAGGTTGGAGACATTCTGCGAGTTGCGGGTTCCGGGTTGCAGGTGGTAGAGATAACTTCCGGTAGGGTTGTGTTTGAGGAGAGGACGGAGCGAGGGATTGAGACTGTGATTGTGAGGGTTGCGGATGGAAAGCAGAGGATTGAGAGGATACGGAGGGCTGGGGAAGAACGGCCGATCTTATATAGGGCGAAATAGAACACGGTGGGACGCAGAAAAAGCCGGATTTAAGGTTTTTTAAAAATCTACTTGCAAATATCGGTCGTGCGGGTATCCAATCGCAGAAAAGGCGGGATTTGACTCTTTCTAAAGAAAAAATATGTGTCCTAAATGAAATACGATAGGAATGGAGATTTATTTTTCGGGATGCCGGTTATCATAATTTTCATGGGGGGGGGGGAAGAGATGAGGTCTTTTGCTGAAAGAAAAAATAGTTGTTTGTTATCATCTTTATCTGTGTACATCTGCTCAAATCTGCGTCCAATTTTAGCCTTTATCCTTTTCTTTTTCCTCGCGTCCGTGTCCCATGCTGCTGAATTTACAGCAACAACCATTGGTGATTTTGGCAATGTAACGGTTATGGAGGTGACGGGTGATTATGATGCCGGGGATCCTGATGATTCGCTCGATGTTGTGCCGAGGCAGGTGATAGCAAAAGAGTTCTTCAGACTTCACAAAGACGAATACGACTTCCTTGTTATATTCACCAACTTTGACTTTGAGATGTTAGGGGAAGAGACAAAAGCATTTTACCTCGAGGTCAAGAATGATACACAGGGGATAGGCCGGGAAGTTTTTGATAACTCCAACCTCTATGGAAGCAGTGGAAAGCTCCAGGGCACCATTGATATGGGCAATATCTCAAACATTAAAACAGATCCCCTTGAGCCTGAATTCGAAAACACCCTTTCCATCCTGAGCCACGAGATGCTTCACAGGTGGGCTGCCCATATAAGATACAGAGACGGGGAAGACAATGCCGGCACTGCCCTTTTAGGCAGAGACGGTTCGCACTGGAGTTTCCTGCTTGACACCGACGGGTCCGTCCTTTACGGGAACGACTGGCAGGACAATGGTGACGGGACCTTCACCGCCACAGGGGCAGGAAAATATTACAGCCCCCTCGATTTATACCTCATGGGGTTTTACGACAAATCACAGGTGCCCCCGATGCTCCTTATTGACAACCCTGATGTTGACCCTGAAAGACTCCCTGAAACCGGAGTCACTATTGAGGGTACACCCCGGCAGATCACAATAGACGATATTATTGCAGTAGAGGGTGAGAGGATTCCTGCTGCAGCAGAGTCGCAGAAAACGTTCAAGACTGCCTTTATATACATAACAAGACCTGATACCTTTGGTGTCTACGAGGTGTATGGAATAGAAAACATAAGGAACGGCTGGTTAACAAGGTTTTCAGTGCTTACCGATGGCGAAGGTCTCATGCAGGTTGCCTCAACACTGAAAGAAGACATTCCTGCAAACCCCGGCGTTGTCCTGCCTTCTGTCGAGTCAAGGACTCTCCCCCCTGATATAAATGACGGGGTTACATGGCTTATGAGCACACAGGGAACGGACGGCAGCTGGATGGACCTGTTTCAGACAACGGAAAGGGATACGGCAGAGGCAGTGCTTGCCTTGAAAACCTTTGAAGTGGCTGAGCAAAGTTACTCGGCAGGGCTTCAATGGCTTGGTGCAACCTATTCAGGGAACATGGATTATCCCTCAAGGAAGATAGAGGCCCTTGTAAATGCCGGACAGGACGTAGAAGGGTTATTGAATGAACTTCTTTCAAGGCAGAACTCTGACGGGGGATGGGGCAGCAATAAAACTTATAAGAGCAACCCTGTGGATACCTCCTTTACTTTAAATGCAGTGGCAGCGGCCGGTTATTCAGACCAGAGGGTTATATCAAGGGCTGTTGAGTATCTGAAGTCAGAACAGAACGCTGATGGCGGATGGGGAAGTGATGATAAGGGAAGCAGCGTGCAGGCAACGGCAAATGTGCTCTCTGCATTTAACAGGTACAGGGAAGAATATCAGTTGGAAGGATATATTGAAAGCGGCATTGCATGGCTGTTGCAGAAACAGAACCCTGATGGCGGGTTCGGGAACAGTCCGAGCACGGTTTACGACACGGCCGTGGCAACCCTTGTCCTGAGGGAATTGAATGTATCAACAGGCATTACGAATAATGCGCTCAACTATATTCTCGGCCTCCAGTCAGAAAACGGAAGCTGGTATGAAAGCCCCTACCAGACTGCCGTTGCAGTGGCCGCGGTATGGAAGGCAACTGTTGACCCGGACTTATCCGTAAGCACGGAAGACATTTCGTTCATACCGTCTTCTGTAACGGGACTTCCATCAAATGTAGTTATAAATGCGGAGGTATGGAACCTTGGGAAGACAGCAGTGCTGCAGGCAAAGGTCGTCTTGTACGAGGGGGCTGTATCAGGGGAGAACAAGGTTGGTGAACAGGTACTTGCATTTCCCGGGCAGTCATCCACTACAGCAACCTTTTCCGTGACTGTTACGGACGGGAATGAACATAGATACTATATAGTGCTTGACCCTGAAGGTGCAGTGAGAGAATCTAATGAACAGAACAATACCGTGCTTAAGATACTCTATCCTGAACCGACCTATGACTTTGAAATACTGCCTTCTGATATTTCCGTCGCTGCTGAGCGGGTGGAGATTTTTGAGGATGTGACGATAAGTTCGAAAATAACAAACAGGGGTACAATGAACGCCTATAATGTACAGTTGAAATACTATATTGACGGTCCCGGAGAGACTTTTGACATAGCCACGGTAACTGTGGACATACCTGCCGGGGCAACCATCACCAATGAATACACGTGGAGGACGAACAAGGCAGGGGATGACCTTGCCGTAACGGTTACGGCAGACCCCTCTGATTCATTTGCAGAGCTTTCAGAGGAGAATAACCAGGCTGTCACGTATCTTACGGTTGATGATGCAACAGATCCTAATCTCACAATATCATACAAGGAGATTGTTATCACACCAAGCCCTGCTGAAGAGCTCGGCAATGTAAATATATCCGTCATTGTCAGGAATGAAGGGTTTTCCGGGGCCTCGGATTTTGGGGTAAGCTTCTACAAGGGAGTGCCGGGAGTTGACGGCGTGCTTCTTGGAGCACAGAGGATTGCAAGTCTGGATACAGGCGGGAGTATGACCGTTTCCTTTGACTGGATCAGTATCAATGATTCAGGTGAGAGGATTATCTATATCCGGGTTGACCCTGATGATTCCGTCAAGGAGATAAAAGAGGATGACAATGAGGCATTTACAACACTGAAAATCCGCAGCCTCCCTGACCTTGCAATCTCAACCAATTCAATAAGTTTTAATCCCCCGTTTCCAAAAGACGGCGACAAGGTATCAATAGTGGTGACAGTGCAGAACAGAGGGGAGCAGGAGGCGCGGGATGTGCTTGTGAAGGCATTTGAAGGGGAGACACCGGCGGGCTCACAGGTAATCCCGTCAATTCCTGGCCTGTCGCAGGTCGATGTATCCTTTACCAATGATACCGCCGGAAAACCCGGAGTTCATGAGATAGCAGTTATTGTTGATCCCGACAATACCATTACAGAGATCAGCGAGGACAATAATCAGGCATCACGGTCGTTCGGTGTTCAGGATGCAGGCCTCTGGCTTACTGAAGGGTACATCTCGCCTAATGGTGACGGAGTGAAGGACAGCACGGAGTTTTTCTTCAGGCTGGAGACACCACAGGCTGTTACGGTTGTTGTGAGGAATGAGAAGGGCGAAGTTGTAAGGACCTTCAGCGGTGAAGAGCTTGCAGATACTTCGGGCGGCAGCGTCACATGGGATGGCCTTGACGACATCGGCAGGGTTGTGTGGGACGGACAGTATCAGTTACAGGTAATCGATGAAAACAACAAAATCTCCGGAAGTCTGGTGGTCACCGTGGACAACAACCGCTCGCCTTTGGCTGATGCAATAGGCACAAAGTATCTGGTAAATAACAACCTCACATGTGCGCTGCCGCTGCTGATCCAGGAGTGGCAGTGGTTACCTGACGAGAGCGGCATTATTTTCATGCTCCGGAATTCCGGCATCCCTGAGTATCCGGACGGGGTTTATACGATGAGTCCTGACGGAGAGGATGTCTTCCGGGTAATCAGTCCGGACTGGTTCAAGTATATCCCGGACTATTATTATAATAACTATTTCCGGTACTTTTTATCCCCGGATGGAGGGAAGATTGCATTTTCTTTCAGAAAACACGACGAGAACGATCAGACTGATACAGACGAGTTATGGGTTCTGGACATAGACAGGCAAAGTCTGACCCTGATTGATTCTGCTTTTCAGCCGGAAGAGTACCTTTATTTTATAGATTGGTCTCCTGATGGTAAGTACATCTCTTATTCAGTCTATAAAGAAGAGACGGCCAAAGGTGAGTTGAGGATTGCAGGATACGATGGAAGTGGAAGGTCTACGTTTACGCTCTCCACTAATAACTCGTATCTCTGGTTTGCCAAGTGGTCACCCGATAGCAGGAGGATAGCTTATACTTTTGTAAGGCCGGATGCCGACCGGAACTGGTTTTCAGAGTTGTGGGTCGCTGATACGGGAGGCGACAGTTACAAGGCCTTTACAGCGGACCGGACCGCCGATATCTATTATGAGGATCACATTCATCAGATAGAATGGCTCGACCCACAGAAGATATTCTTTGAGGAGGGTGTATATGAATTGTCATCTGATAATGGAGAGGTTATGGGGGAGACCTCCTGGGTCCTCGAAGCAGGCAGGAGCGCTGATGACACAAGGTTTAAAGATTTTCTGCAGAGTGACTACTATTATATAAGGGTTTCCCTCTCACCCGGCAAGAAGTTCATTGCATTCCTTGAATCGGGAGAGGATTACCACTATATCAAGATTTCCGACATGAACGGCAATATTCAAATGCGGTACAGGTTCAGGGCCTCAGAAAATTATTATAACTATAATATCGTATGGTCACCGGATGGTACAAGGCTGTTTTTCATCAGTGAGTCAGATGAAGACGATGATACACTGTTTGTCATAGATGTTGAAAATAAAACGGTCTCGTCTTTTTTCAGACCGTTCTATGGATATATGCTGAAGTGGTTGTCCGATAACACTTCAGTTGTAATGGCGGACTCTGACAACATCCCGGTCATTAACACCGAAACCGGCAAAGAAACATCTTTAGTCAACAACGTTTTTCTTCTTCCGGAAGAGGAGATAGTGTCGCCCAATGGGACGTTCATCTCATATTACAGGGATGTTGATCAAACAAGCATCTGTTTTGACGAGAACAGACCTCGCAAAGAAGACTTGTGGACGATAAGTTCTTTACTTAACCTGACTGCTGAGTTGCTGGTAATCAAGGAAAAATCAGCGCTTATTCTTAAAGGGACTGCGGCAGACCTTAATTTTGAAGGCTACATGCTCGAGTACGCTGATGCAAAGAATCCTGATACCTGGAACCTTATTGCTCCCCCTTCAGATGTGCCTGTGATAAGCGATGTATTTACTGCATGGGTGCCTCCGTATAAAGGGACTTTTTACGTAAGGCTTACTGTATGGGATAAGGCGGGCAATGTAGCAGTTGGCAGGAAGAGGGTTTCGTGGGGCATTTATTCAAGTATTGCAGATCTCTACAAAACAGAGGAGGTCTTCTCTCCAAACGGTGACGATATGAAGGATACCGTCGAACTCCACTACAGTATACTTGAACCGGTGCATCTTGATTTTGATATATATGATGAAGATGACAATCTTATTGCAACTATTCAAAAAGATTATGCAGCGCCCGTGGAGGACTATATATCCTGGGATGGCCGTGACAACAACGGAGATATTGTGCCCGAGGGTAAATACAGGATAAAAGTTTTTGATTATGAATTTTTTGTAGAGGTTGACAACACACACCCTGATGTCTTTATGAATTTCGAACCTATTGTGTTGGAACGTTTTGAAAGATTCAATGGTTTTGAATACAAATATATCGCAAGGCTGGCCGGCCATGCCCTCGACAACAACCTTAAATCCTGGGTTGTTGAATATGGAGAGGGAGAGAACCCGGAAGAATGGTTTGAATTAACGAGGGGAGAAGGCCGGATTGTCGGCATGGACAAATACAGCAGACCTATTTTGGATCCGATAAAAGATATAGGAATAAAGAGCTTTGAAGGGACAGAGATCGGGTGGCTTGCTGGAAAGAAATTTAAGATTACAGTTGAGGATTTTGCAGGAAACAGAAGCTCCCATACCTCTGACATGGTTGAAGAGAGGGTTATTTTTTATTCGTGGGATGGAGAAACCGTTGGCAACCGGATAATTGATGCTTTGGGACCACATACAGTCGGTGTAACAGAGACCGTCAGAGAAGAGTTGGTAAGCCTGGACCTGCAATACAGGAAATCAGGGGAGGAAGTATGGCAGGAAGGCCCTGTTATCAGCAATCCCGAATCCTATGACTTCAGTATGCTATGGGATATTTCCCAACTTGACCCTGATTCTTCATATACTGTCCGTTTAAAGACAGTTGATATATTCGGTGCTGAATATTTTTCACAGATTGTTACTTTGGGTCATGCTTTTTATATAACCAAGCTTAGTTGCAAGAGGTTTAATATAGAGGCAATAAATCTTGTGGAAGAGCTTACACTGCTGAAATTCCAGATCATAAGTGAGGAAGATCCGAATTATACCACATGGACGGACTTCAAGGTTTATGATGCCATGAAAGGAGATGCTATCCCGACAGGAGAATTTACAGAATCTCTTCCTGCCAACCTGCAGGATGGCATTACTTACAACATAAAGATGCTCGGGACAGGAGTAAGCGGCAGGACTTATTCGTTAGAGAGGGGATTTGATTGTCGAGATGATGGTGGTGGTGAACCGGGAGGGAAAGTTATTTCGAACTTGAATGTAGTAAGAGATGGGGTACGGAAATGTAATTCACTGACATCCACCACGGTAACTCTTCAGGCTTCCATCAATTACTGCATAGGTCCGGGTAGATCATTTTGTGCCGGGCTGATTGACCTGACCAGGGAAAGCTTCAATGGTATTACGGTTAAAACACTAACCTATCATATCCAGGAGTCTCCTGAGACATGGAATGTATTAAAGAGTTTTGACCTTTCAAAAGAGACCGCAGGCCCTGCGACAATCGATACCAGGGCTTTGCCTGAAGGAATATATCCGGTAAAGGCGGTTTTTACGTATCTGCAGAATGGTTCAGTCATGGAGATGTCAAATCCCGGGGAGTTTGTGGTTGACCGGACACTGCCTGTTGCCGGGATAACTTATCCCGGCAAGTCATCAATTCCATGTCCCATCAAGGTCTCTGACTCTAAAGGTGACTGGTACGGGATTCCCGTGGAAGGCGTGGCAAGCGACAATCTTCAGGTGAAGGAATACGCGCTTTATTACGGGATAGGCGAAGAGCCTGAAATATGGTCAGTTGCAAAAACGCGAAAGTATAATAAAGCAAAGGATATCGTTGAGTATATGCCTATTAAAGGGAGTGGTTCCATTGAAGGCCGGATCGGCATCTGGGATGTAACGGGTCTGAAAGGAACGGTTTTTTCTCTTAAACTCAAGGTTACAGATATTGCAGGGAATGTAAGCTGTTACATGACAACCTTTTCCGTAGACAGATTCCTTGATATAGCCGGCCTGTCAATTGACAAACCCATATTTTCACCGAACGGTGACGGGGTTCAGGATGACCTTGAGATCAGCTACAGGATTGATGAATATGCCACAGTGGATGTGAAGGTTTTCAGATTGATAAAGGATAAAGACGGTTCTTATGTCCTTGATTCAACATCTTTAAGAACAATTGAAGCAGGACTTCAGCACCTTACCGGAACTGAAAATACATCATGGGACGGCAGGGATGACGAAGGCGTTGTTGTGGCGGACGGGAAATACACAATTCAGGTCTTTGCGACCGATCCATGTGGAAACACTGCACGGAAACGGGTCCCCGTTGAAGTTGACAATACTCCTCCAGCAACCACGATCACCTTCCCTCAGCCTGACGACACTCCCGGCAATATCATTGAAGTCAGGGGTGCGACGAGTGACCTGCATTTCAAGGGCTATCTCCTTGAGGCAGGTGAGGGTGATAACCCGGAAATCTGGTCATACATATCGGGGAAGGCTACCCCTGTAAAAGAGAGTGTCCTTGGCATCTGGAAGGCCTTTGGTCTTGAGGGGGTATGGACATTGAGGCTTACGGCAGAAGACAGGGCCGGCAACAGGAGCGAGAAAACGGTTACTGTAGATATAGCGACAAGAAAAGACCTGATAAAGGATCTCGGCGTTACTCCGGAACTCTTTTCGCCCAACAATGACGGAAGGCTTGACAGTACGGTTATCAATTACGAGCTTACGGATGCCTCTGACGTAAAGATAGAGATACTCGATTCTGAAAATATAGTTAAGAAGACTTATACAACCACGGTTCCTTCCCCTGGTACATACACTTACACATGGAACGGCAGGGACGACACAGACACTGCAGTCCCTGACGGTGCCTACATCGTCAGGCTTACAGCCGTGCTTTTATCAGACACATCCGTTACACAGGAAGAGAAGGTGACTGTATTCGTTGATACCACACCCCCTGTTGTTGATATCAGGCAGCCTGAGGATGATTCCTATGTCAGGATTGTTGATATTGTTGTAAACGGTACAATTAAAGATGAGAATCTTGTCGAATACTCCCTAACCTATACAGGAGATGCAGGCACGGAACTTTTAGACAATGCTAACCAGTCAAGGGAGGACTATACCTTCGGCATACTCAATGACCTTCCGGAAGGCGGGTATACCCTCAATATCGAGGCAAAAGATTCGGGGGGAAACAGGACTGTCAAGGATATCCCCTTTACCATAGACAGGACCCTGCCGAAGATCGCTCTTTATAAGCCACGGGATGGGGAATACTATGGCTATGACAGGAATATTATAGTAATTGCGGGCAGTATCATCGAGGAGAACCTTGATACCTACACCCTGAGATACGGACAGGGAGAAGAACCGCTGGAGTGGACGAAACTCCTGGCCGGTGACAGCCTGCCTGTCAGGGAGCAGTTGTTTGAGTGGAAGGTGGGCAAGGATGACGGTATTCCTGACGGGCGGTACACCCTCTCCCTGCAAGCAAGGGACAAGGCAGGCATGGAGGGGGAGGTAAGGGTCAGGATTACGATTGACAATACCCCGCCCGAGGTATCGGTGACATGGCCTGAGGATGGCAGTTATGTTAAAGATGAGATTGATGTAAGGGGCAGTGCCTTTGACCTGACCCTTGACGGTTATACTGTTGAAATATCAGAGGGTGACTGCAGGGATGCATACAAATGGGCTGCTATAAAGACCGGGGTTGATTCGGCCAGGGACGGGGTGCTCGCCAGGTGGAGGGCACTTCCTCCTGACGGTGATTACTGCCTGCGGGTAAGGGCGGTGGATAAGACAGGACAGGAGGCAGAGGCGAAGGTAAAGGTCAGGGTGGATACGCATCCACCGTCAGTGCCTCTGCTGTCAGGTGAGCTTGAGGACAAGAGCGATGTAAGGCTTTCATGGGCCCCGAATAAGGAGCCTGACATTGCCGGCTACGCCCTTTACGGGGATACGGGAAAGGTCAGCGATGAACTCATAGCAGGCGAAAACTACCTTGACCAGGGCCTTGATGAGGGAGTTTACACATATACGGTGAGGGCGGTTGACCATGCCGGATGGGAGAGCGAACCCTCAAACGAGGTCAGGATTATTGTAGACCTGACAGGCCCTGATGCAAGGGTTCGTTTGCCAAAGGACGGCTCAAAGGTGAGCGGCCTTGTTGAGGTAAAGGGGAACGCCTACAGTTCTGACGATTTCAAGGAATACAGGATATATATCGGCCGGGGTCTTGAGCCGGATGTCTGGAACCTCATAAGGAGGTCACCGGTGTCTGTATCTTATGGTCTCCTGGTACAGTTGGATACACTGGGGCTTGGTGAGGATGAAGTATATTCAATCAAGCTTGAGACAGAGGATATTTCAGGCAATACCAATACGCATCAGGTATCGGTAACAATAGACAACACGCCTCCTGCAGCCCCTATGCTGATTTCAGCGAGTGCCACAGGAGCGGATGTTGCCCTTGAATGGGAAGCAAACACAGAGTCTGACCTTGCAGGGTACCTGCTCTACAGGAACGACCAACCGGCCAATGTCCAGGGGATTGTTACAGGTGATTTAAAGCCCTATCTCATAGCAGGTACCACGTATCCGGATGAGGGAGTGCCTGACGGTAAGTTCAGATACTATCTTGTGGCAATGGATGAGGCAGGGAATTTAAGTGACCAATCCAACACCCTCGAGGTGAATATCGACACGCATCCTCCTCAGGCAGATATGGTCGAACCTGCTGATGGCTATAAATTCGAGGAGAGGCTGCTCGTACAGGCAGAGTCACCTGACATGGATATTGCGTTAATACAGTTCCAGTACAAAGGTGCAGGAGATAGCGGCTGGATAAATCTCGGTGAACCCCTGACAGCACAACCCTACGTCACATACCTTGACCCCGGCAGTGACGGATTAGCATATGGTGATTATAATCTCAGGGCAGTAGCCACTGACGAAGGAGAGAAAACAGACGCTTCACCTTCATTTATAACTGTTACATATACTGATCTGACTGCACCTGATGCACCACTTGATCTTAATGTTTTAACAGATGGACAGGATGTCACACTTACATGGACTGCAAATACAGAGGCAGACCTTGAGGGATATAACATCTACAGGAGAGCAGGTGAGACAAGGACAAAGATCAACCCTGAGACGGTTAAAGACACAACTTATACTGACAGCGGTCTCTCAGACGGGATATATGAATACGAAATCACGGCAGTGGACGGATATGGCAATGAAAGCCTGCCTTCAGGCAGTGTACCGGCAACAGTCTATGCACCGCTGATTGAACAGCCATATACACCGACCGAGCAGAACGTTATTCAGATTAACGGAAGCAATGCAGAGGCCGACTCTACAGTAGAGGTATATTTTGAGGAAGTCTCGGGTTACGTGTTGCGGATTACGGCATCATCTGATTTGACGGGAAGATTCAATGCTGATGTAAACCTGTTACCCGGTGAAAACAGGATAACGGTAAAGGTCATTGATGGTAAGGGCAATATAAGCAGGTCATCAGGCGTAATCGTTGTTGTGTATAATGAACCGGCGGCGGCGCCGACAGGGCTTGTAGCCTCTGTTGAAGATTATAATGTCACCCTCACATGGGAGCCCAATGTCGAACCGGATATCTCAGGATATAACCTTTACAGGAATGGTGAAAAGCTCAACAAGCCGTCGGCAATAGTAACAGGCAGCACAAGTGCATCATCTTTCTCCGACTATGCCTCAAGTGCCTTTGATTCAGACCCGTCCACATACTGGTATTCATACATCTATGATAAGCCGGTCTGGTGGAAAACAGAACTGCCGGTCCCGGCATTGATCAACCAACTGAAAATCCACTGGGGCAGCACAACGGATTATCAGGGAAATGAAATACTTTATGCCGGCAGGGACTATGAAATCCAGGTCTGGTCAGGCTATGCATGGATCACACAGCTAAAGGTGACGGGGAATACTGCAAAGGACAACACTTTTGACTTTTCACCGTCCTACAGGACGGATAAGATCAGGATCTATATAACCGGGACAACAGACACCGGTTACTCAAAATATGTGCAGCTCTCAGAGGTCGAAATCCTGAAGGACAATCTGATAGCAGACACAAGGTATGAGGACCTCAACCTTGATGATGGAGAATATACTTACAAGGTAACGGCTGTTGACAATTACGGGTTTGAGAGTCTGCCTTCGGAGGATGCCGGGGCAATTGTCGGAGATATAATCCCTCCATCAGCTCCACAGGACCTTACAGCCATGGCCTCCGGGGGTGATATGATCCTCGAGTGGACTGCAAACCCTGAGCCTGACCTGGCCGGATACGAGATATACAGGCAGACCCCCGAAGGTTGGTCAAAGGTTAATGAATCCCTGGTAACAGGTTTCACCTATACGGATGCCGGGCTGTCCAACGGGACTTATGTTTACAGGGTCACGGCTGTTGATACGGCAGGCAACGAGAGTCCTCCCTCCAATGAGGCATCGGCAGCCGTGGATATTGAACCCCCTCAGCCGCCGGTAAACCTGATTGTGAGCTCGGTGCCGGAAGGTGAGGCACTCAGAGCCTCATGGGAGTATACCGGTGAGCCTGAGGCAGGTTACAATCTCTACAGGTCCACAGCATCAGGAGGACCCTATACAAAGGTTAACACAGGGCTGATAGCCGGTACATCCTATCTCGATACAGGGCTTACAAACGGTCTTGCATACTATTATGTCGTTGAGGCCCTGGATGCCTTTGGGAATGAGAGTGTCTACTCCAACGAGGCGGTGGGTATTCCATCAGACACCATCGCGCCGCCGGCCCCGGAAATATTCTTCCCGGCCATGCCGGGCATCCCCGTGATTTTGTATAAGGACAGGACTGCCATTTCAGGGACGGCTGAACCTGGAATCGGGGTGGAACTCTTCAGGAACGGAGTTTTTGAGGGCAAGACCACTGCAGTAGAAAGAGATGCCGTCGTGAGTCATCCCATAAGTTACGCGGGATACGGGGCAGAGGTATCGCCTGATGGAAGAACCCTGGCCTATTCATACTATCGCTCCATATGGCTGATGGACCTTGCATCCGGTGATACAAGCAAGATAATACCATGGGGAATCCTGCCCCGCTGGTCTCCTGACGGAAACAGAATAGCTTATTCGTATTCAGACAGCAATGGTAAATGGCGTATCAGTATATTCGATATAGAGAAGGGCAGCAGAGTTCCCCTGACCGGTGATACTGATTCAGACGAGTCTGACCCCTCATGGTCATCTGACGGCAACAGGCTTGCCTTTGTAAGTACCCGGGGAGGGTATAGTGATATATGGCTTAAAGATCTCACCCTCGATACACTTACGCAACTGACGGACGCACTTGATGTGTATTCCGCCAGCTTGTCTCCTGATGGAAAGAAGCTGGCATATTTTGAGGATTACAGCCTCTATGTGGTTGATCTCCCTGGCGGAGAGACCGCTGAGATTGACACCCGTACGGACGGATCTTCCCTTGACTGGTCCCCGGACGGCGGGAGACTTGCCTTTGTATCTAACAGGAACGATAATGCCGATATCTATATGCTGGATGTTGAGACAATGGACCAGGTACAGATAACGGATTCCGCCGGTGACGAGTTTAACCCTGAGTGGTCACCAGATGGGAAGAATATAGTCCTTGTAAGAACAGAGCCTGATATGTCAAAGGTTGTACTGATACTTGACACGGAATCATTGTCGAGCAGGGTTACGGCACAAGCTCTCATCGGGATTGACTATCTCACCTGGGTGAAGAATGGGAAGCTTGCATACATTCAGGATAATTCGTTAAGCATAGTTGAATTAACAGGACAGTTCAGGTTTGAAGACGTGGAGCTTGAGCCGGGGGAAAATACTTTTTATGCCCAGGCTGTTGATCCGTCAGGCAATATAAGCCTTCCCTCCGGTGAGGTTGCGGTGGTATTTGATGCAAGCCGGCTGCCTGACCTGGAGACAACAGGGGAGGATATCTACATATATCCGCCATATCCGGTTGCAGGGGAGGAGATGACACTGAATGTGGTCGTTTGGAACAAGGGTTATGTTGATGTGAAGGATGTAGACGTTGATGTCTATCTCCTGGATGCTGAGGGAAACCTGGAGTTGTTGAAATCAGAGAATATAGCCTTCATTGGTGCCGACTCAGGCGGAATAATCACTGTTGACGTGGACAGCACAGACAGGCTGGGTACGAATTCGGTTATTGCCGTCATAGACCCTGAGGATAAAATCATGGAACTACTTGAGACAAACAACTATGCAGTCAGGGAGTTCCATGTTTCAAAAGATGAAGGGTTATCAATGACTGCAACTATTGATTATGAGCAATATCAGAGCAGTCAGGATGTGAATATTTATATAAGTCTGAAAAACAGCGGCACGGAAAGGAATGTTGACCTTGAGGTACGGATTGAGGACGGTGAGGGAAATGAAGCGGCATTGCTTGAGAGGACAAGCACAAATCTTTCTTATGCCTCCAGCCGGGATTACACCCTGGTGTGGAATACCGCTTCAACATACGCAGGCATCTACAGGGTACATGTTATTGCCGGGGAGGCATCGGAAGTGACGGCAGAGGATATTATTCCCTTTGTGATACTGCCTGATGTAGCCATAGAATCAACGGTTGTTACGGACAAGTCCCTCTACGGGCCGAATGAGGACGTTGCAGTCGGCTTCAGCATTAAGAACAACGGACGAAACAATATTCTCCCGGTTCTTAAGGCAAGGCTGAGGATAACAGACAGTGACGGCAAGGAGCTGTTTGCAGAGGAGCAGGATATAACCAACCTGCTGCCCGGGGTCACTGCAACGATGAATTCAGCATGGAACACAGCGTTGAATGCCCCCGGTGACTACAGTGTCGTTGCAGATATCTACCTTGATGGAGAACCTGTCTCGATCGCTTCGGCAGGGTTCAGGATAGACCCTGTTGTAACGATAACAGGTGACATAAAGGCCGCTCCCTCTTATGTGCTTGCCGGAAATAATGTGCTTGCAGGGTATACAGTCCGCAACAGCGGGAATACAGGGGCTGCGGGCATTGTCATAGATATTCTCGTAACAGATCCGGAGACGGGTGCAATAGTGAGCACATACCGGGAGACAACCGACCTTGATATGAGCAGTATCCATACAGGTCAGGCGATATTCTCCTCAGAGGGTTACGGCCTGAAAACCTATCTGGTTCTACTCCAATATACATACCAGGGTGATACAGGAAGGATTGCAGGCAGCTCCTTTACAGTTGGGGATGGGACTCCGCCTGTGCTTGATGTTATGTCGCCTGTATCAGGCGGTTACTATAACTCAGCGTTCGATATAACGGCTGTTGCCACAGACGATGCCTCAGGAGTGGATAAAGTTGAATACCGGATAGACGGCGGGATATGGAAGTTCCTGCCGCTTGCGGACCTTTCTACGGGCAGGTATACAACAACATGGGTGCCTGTGAAGGCGGATGAAGGCGTCCATACAATAGATTTCAGGGCAACGGATAAGGCCGGCAATACAGGGGCTCCTGTATCAACCACTATTACAATCAACCTTACCGCCCCTGAACCGCCCCTGATTATATCTCCTGCAGATGAATCGTTCGTATCATCAAATACCGTGGATATCAAAGGTATTGCCGAACCGGGTTCCATAGTGGAGATGGGCTTTGTAAATGTATTCAGAACAGAGGCGGATCCAACTACCGGAGAGTTTACATTCAGTGATGTAGAGCTTATCCCCGGCAAAAACACCTTTGTCTTTACAGCAGAGAATGTTGCCGGCAATGTAAGTGAGCCGTCAGTGTATACTCTATATCTTGGTAAACTGGAGGTGACGAAATCCCTGTCAAGAGCACTGAAGACACTTGTATTGATTGCAGATGATGACTTTAGAACAACGCAGACCAAGGGATTCATAGAAAAGGCCTTGAAAGGGCTTGGGGCCATATACAAGGTGGTAAGCTCGACTGAAGATTTCTATTCCGGGTTCAGGTCAGGTATATACAACTCCTACATACTTGTTGACCTGCATGGTCATGAATTCTGCAAAGATCATAAGATGAAAAAATGCAAAAAATGTAACAACCCCGGCAAATACATACACCTTCACGCGGATCTTCAGGCTGAGCTCAGGGAGGCTGTTTACAGAGGAGAAGGTTTAGTCTTTATAAAAACTTCTCCGTCGGAAGTTCCATCGCTTAATGAGGCCCTTGGCGTGGAGTTCAGGGGAAAGACGAAAAAGAGTGACGATGTGATTACAACCCTTGAGACAGAGATAACAGACAGTGGCTCGTTGGGCTTCAGTGGAGATGCAGTAAGGGTCGTTACCACAACAGGCACATTGTCGGGGATATATGAGAGCTCCGGCAATCCGGCAATAGTGATGAACGACTATGGCAGAGGAAGAGCCGTGCTTTTCACATTCAATCCTGTTGATATTGATAATTCTCAGGAGATCACCGGCATATTCAAAAACGCCCTTGGTTATGTTAATCCGGATGTCTCTGAATTCTTCCCCCTTGATACCGCCGGTGTAGATATAACGGTTGCAGCCCGATATGCTGATTTTGATGTACGGGTGGTTGAGCGTCTTGCAGATGAATTAAGTATCGTCGGGGTATCAGGAAATCCTGCTATTGACGGAAGCACAATAACATGGGAGGAACACCTCAATGGTGATACTTCCATGACCTTCAGCTATCTGTTACGTCTAACTGCTTCACCTTCCATATATACACTAACCACTGATGTCTATTATCTTGCTGACGGCGGTTACCTACTCTATGAGACAGAAGATTTAACTATTACAGTTAATCAAGAGACTAAAGAGCTGACAACAGACATCATTGAAGCACTTAATGCGCTTGATGTTTCAGGCCGGGACAGGGCAAGGATAAGGAAGGCGGTCAACCTGTTGGATAAAGTTCTGAACCGCTCTGTAAATGATAGCGCAGGTGCAGAGAGGAATATAAAGGACATACTGCAGGTAATTAAATTCCTGAGAAAGGTCGGGAGTGTTGATGTAAGTGATATCAGGGTAGAAACAGATAGATTGTTACGCATCCTGGAAGTGAAATGGAGTCTGTTTATGGTACAGCAGAATTAGTCAGGTCTGATACCCTTATTCATAATTCCCAACAAAAAAAGCCTTACAGATTACCGTTAAAAGGCCTGTCATATCGAATTGCTCTTACGGCCTGACTTAATATTATACTATTTGGTTTATATTTTTGTTGTGCAGGAACATTAATTTATGCTACGCTTATTTAAATGTGTATAAATCAATTTACTGCATGACTCAGGAAAGGAGAAAAGAATGGTTCAGGTAAAGGCAGGAGATACGGTCAGGGTTCACTATAGCGGGTTTTTAGATGATGGTACGGTCTTTGATTCCTCGCTGGAAAGGGAACCTTTTGAGTTTACCCTGGGGCAGGGGATGGTAATCCCCGGTTTTGAGGATGCTGTTGTCGGGATGGATGTGGGTGATACAAAGACCGTTAATATACCAACGGATCAAGCCTATGGTCCATTCAGGGATGAACTGCTGGTTGCTGTCGAAAGGTCACAGGTGCCACCCAATATCGAGCCTGATGTAGGTATGGAACTTCAGATAGGCACACCTGAAGGAACAGTTACCAATGTTACTATTACCGAGATGGACGAAAACTCCATAACACTTGACGCTAATCACCCACTTGCCGGGCAGGATCTTATCTTTGAGATTAAACTTGTGGAGATAGTTTAAAAAAATACGGTATCGTGTAAAAAGGGCTGGCAGGGTTTATCTCTCCAGCCCTTTTACTTTTTGAGATGGGATATGCTTTCTATCAGCAGGCATCCCGGATATACTGGATTGCCAAATAATAGAAATTGTCATGGCAATTGTGATTGAATGAAGAATAGAATTCTTGAGACAGTCGGAATATTGGAAGGCTTGAGGGACGGATGCTATCATTATGATGCCCTTCATGAGAGGGCGGAATATATTGAGAGGGAATTCGTATCAGCCGGCTTTATGGTCCAGCGGGATGAGTTTATCTTCAGCGGTAGGTCATACCGTAATATCATAGCTACAGCTTCCGGGATGGAAAGCAAGGGAGAGTGGGTGCTGATAGGCGCTCACTATGATGCAGTGGTGGATAGTCCCGGAGCGGATGACAACGCATCCGGTGTGGCTGTTATGCTTGAGGTTGCAAGGAGTCTGGGTCCGCGGAAAGGTATAAAGTTTGTGGCCTTTACCCTTGAAGAACCGCAGCCGCATAGCATTCATTTCCTGATAGGGAGTAAACACTTTGTAGATAAGATGAAGTCGAGGGGGCAAATTTACAGGGCTGTCCTGATCCTCGAATCAGTTGGATATATGAGTTGTAAACCTGAAAGCCAGTTACTGCCGTCCCTTGTGAAGGCCCCGCATGTAGGCGACTTTATCGGTGTTGTGGGAAATAAAAAAGCCGACGGGATTATGACGGGATTTAAGGAGTCAGCTAAACGGTATGTGCCCGAACTTAAAGTTGTAACCTACAGGGCACCTGCCAGGGGTTTTTTACTTCCCGAGACCCGGTTCAGTGACCATGCCCCGTTTTGGGATGCCGGATACCCGGCTGTAATGATAACAGACACTGCCATGTTCCGAAACCCCAACTACCATACGCCGTTTGATACCTCTGAAACCCTTTCACCGGATTTTATGGCTCAGGTGGCAGCGGCCCTGATTCATACCGTAGAGGGGCTTTAGTGCTCCTCCTGCATTTCCCGAACAATTTCGTTGATGAGATTAAGTGAATCAAGGGCCACGTCTTCCTGAACCTTCTGGATTGCAAATCCTGCATGGACAAGGACGTAATCTCCTGTCTTCACTTCTTCAGGTAATATCATAAGGCTTATCTCACGCCTTGCTCCCATTACATCAATAGTGGCCATGAGGTCGTTTATCCTGATTATTTTTGAGGGAACGGCAAGACACATTCGGGGTCTCCTTTATTAAAAACATATCCGCAGATTTCACGGATTTTCGCAGATTAAAAATCAATGAAGAATTTTCAATCATCAATAGTCAATCATCAATTCAACACTACTCCCCAGCCTGAGAGTTTGTTTATAACCTTTTCAATTAAAACGTCAACCTGCCGCTGGATTTCGGGACTGAGGCCGTAACCTGTTTCAATGGTTCCAGGTTGTATTCCTATCAGGCACATCTCCTCCGGTATTGTTCCCAGCAACTGTCCTGCTGCTATCATATCAGGAAGGGCTATCTGGTGAACAGAGAGTTTGGAAGAAAAATAATGGGGTATCTCACTGTTGTTGAGCTCGCCGATAGTGCCTGGCTTTGCCTTGAAGTCTACGGCATCAATGAAGATAACCCGTTCCTTTCCTTCAATAAAGGGCAGGAGGTCAAGTCCCATTGTCCCGCCGTCAATCAACTCAACATTGCCGGGTAGTTTTTTATATCTGCTCTTTAATTCGTTAAGGACAAGGACTCCCACTCCATCGTCACTGAGTAGTATGTTTCCGATGCCGACTACAGCAATGTCTACTCCCATTCTTTCCCTGAAACAAACTTGTCCCCGCTGAAGATGGAGCCCACCAGGCCATTGCGTTCCTTGACGTCAATATACCAGGCAATGTAGATATGTGCAACGACAAAGACGGCAATAACGTACATGACAAGGTGGTGGTAGAGCCTTATCGTCTGAAGATGCATTATCCCTGTAAGCCACCCTCCGAGGACCGTCCATAAAATACCCTGATGTGTAGGGGAATAAAGGGCAAATCCGGAGATTATCTGAAAGATAAAGAGACCGAACACAAAGAAATATGTTATACCTGCAAGGGCTGTATGACCAACGGCTTTGGGTGATTTCCTGCTTATAAAGAAGTAGAACTTCAGGGCCGTCCCGATCTCTTTCCACTGTCTGCCTGTAAGGGGCAGCCAGACCTTCCAGCTTGCATACCTGTTTCCTGCAAAGGACCAGTAAATCCTTACAATAATACTCATCATCAATGTATAAGCCGTTACATAATGGATAAACCTCATCCAGCCCATGATATACTCTTTTGAAGATACGGCATACATGAAGGGATTGCCGATATAGAACCCGGTGATGGAAAGGCTTATTACACATAGCGCATTTATCCAGTGTGTGAGTCTGACCGGAAACTCCCAGGCATAAACTCTTATCCTTTCAGCTTGTTGCATGACTGTCTCCTGCTTTTCTTCTCTCGCAAAGGCGCAAAGTTCGCAAAGTTTTGTTAAAGCTGTCATTCCCTTTTCTTTTCTTTGTGTCTTTGCGCCTCTGCGAGATATACTTTTTCATCATATGACCTTTATCCTCGTGACCTCTCTGCCCTCGGGGTCAACTACATGGACGGCACAGGCCATGCAGGGGTCAAAAGAATGGACTGTCCTGAGTATCTCTAAAGGCTCTTCAGGCTTTGCTACAGGGGTACCTCTCAGCGCGGCTTCATATGGTCCGCGTTGTCCCTTTGCATCCCTCGGAGAGCCGTTCCATGTGCTGGGAACCACACACTGATAATTGGCAATATTCCCATCTTTTATCTTCAGCCAGTGTCCAAGTGCACCCCTTGGCGCCTCCTGCCAGCCATAGCCCTGTGCCTCTTTCGGCCAGGTGTCGGGATCCCATTTTTCGTCATTATGAACCCTGAGGTCGCCTTTCTTCATGTTGGCTGCAAGCTCATCAAGCCAGACCGGCAGCATCTCTGCCGTTACAAGTGTCTCGACCCCGCGGGCGGCAACCCTTCCAAGGGTTGAAAACAGGGCGCCCGGACCTACTCCAAGGGTCTTCAGGACGTGGTTTACCACCTCCTGAACCCTCTTATGTCCGCTTGCATAGGCCACAAGCATCCTGGCCAGGGGGCCGACTTCCATAGGTTTGTCCTCATACCTCGGTGCCTTGAGCCAGCTGTATTTACTGTCGGTATCAAGGAATTTATACGGAGGCTTCGGACCTGTATATTTATAATCCGTAACACCATCCCATGGGTGTCTTGCACTGTTATTGCCATCAGGGTATTCATACCATGAGTGAGTAACATACTCGGTGATCTTGGTGTGATCAACAGGATGTACCGTGCCAAGGTCTTTGTTGAGTATTATGCCCCTTGGCAGCCAGAGGTTGTCGGTGTTGCTGACGTTGTCCTTCGGAAACTCTCCGTAGACAAGGAAGTTGCCTACTCCCTCGCCATATGTTGCCCATTCCTTATAAAAGGAGGCAATAGCGAGGAGATCGGGTATATAAACCTTTTCCACAAACTCATAGGCCTTTTTTGCAAGGTCTGAGATAAAGACAATACTGCCTGCATTAAGGGCATTCTGGCTGTTGGGGTCAACGGGAATGGCCATCCCGCCTACAAGGTAAGTCTGGGCATGCGGATTTTTTGCTCCAAGCAGGGCCTGAATCCTTATAACGTCTCTCTGCCAGTCAAGTGCCTCAAGGTAATGGGCAACCGCCATCAGGTTTGCCTCCGGAGGCAGTTTATACGCCGGATGACCCCAGTAGGCATTTGAGAACGGACCGAGTTGTCCACGCTCAACAAATGCCTTCAGCTTATCCTGCATCCCCTTAAAATAGGTTACTGAAGATTGCGGCCAGTCTGATAAGGACTGGGCAAGGGATGCGGTTTTTGCAGGGTCAGCGCTGAGGGCACTTACAATATCAACCCAGTCAAGGGCATGGAGGTGATAGAAGTGAATTACATGGTCCTGTACGTACTGTATGCCGGTAATCAGGTTCCTGATAATCCTTGCATTATCAGGTATGGTAATATCCAGGGCATTTTCGACCGCTCTCACCGAGGCGGTTGCGTGAACCGTTGTTCAGACACCTCATATCCTCTGGGTGAAAGCCCAGGCATCCCTTGGGTCACGGCCCTTGAGGATAATCTCTATGCCGCGAAACATGGTGCTTGAGGACCAGGCATCAACAACCCTGCCGCCCTCCACCTTTGCTTCAATCCTCAGATGCCCTTCGATCCGAGTGATCGGGTCAACAACTATCTTTGCCATTTATTCTTCACCTCCCAATTTATTATTGACAATTTTCTATATTGCAGGGGCAGGGTCACCCCGCCCTTTCCTCTGTTTTTTCAATATTAAATATCAAATCACCAATATTCAATAGTTAGTCCTCTTTCTTCCCACCGGACAGTATTCGTCCAATCCCGTGAGCCACAAGCGCTACGCCCGTTACAGCGGCGAGTCCTGCGCCGACCTTGTCTGCCGTGGCCTCCACCCCGAATCCCGGCGGATGCGGGAGCCTCCTGTAAAACGGTGTCATTTCGTCCCAGAAGGCCGGCTCTGAACAGCCTATACAGCCGTGCCCCGCCTGCACGCACCAGCTTGTACCTTCGTTGTACTTCACTACAGGACAGTTCTGGAACGACTCAGGTCCCTTACAACCCATCTCATAGAGGCACCAGCCTTTCCTGTGACCTTCATCACTCCACTGTCTTACAAACTGCCCGGCATCAAAGTGTGCCCTTCGTTCACAGTTGTCATGAATTCTTTTGCCGTAGGCAAACAGGGGTCTGCCAAGACTGTCAACGGGCGGAAGGGAGCCGAATGTAAGTAGGTTGACTATTGTTGCAGTGATGTTTTCCACATTTGCAGGACATCCCGGGAGGTTTAATACAGGTATCCCCGGAACAGCCTTTTTTACGCTCACTGCCCCGGTAGGATTAGGATTTGCCGCGGGTATGCCGCCGTAGGTTGCACATGTTCCCACTGCTATTGTGGCCATTGCATTAGTACAGACCTCTTTAACCGTATCACTTGCTGCCTTACCACCGATGCAGCAATAAACACCACCATCCTTCATGGGAATAGAGCCTTCAACCACTGCGATATACTTGCCCTTCTGATCCCGGACAACATCCTGAAGGGCTTTCTCCGCCTGAAATCCTGCAGCAGCCATGATTGTCTCCTGGTACTCAACATCGAATATATCAAGCAGAATCCTGGCAACGGTTGGATTAGTTGCCCTGAGGAGTGCCTCTGTGTCACCTGCACAGTCCTGAAACTCAAGCCATACGAGGTAAGGTTTTTTTTTCTGCTCCAGGGCTTCGGCTATTTGAGAGGCAAATGTAACGGGAAGTGCAAGCGTGGCTGTCATCAGGGTACAGAATTTCAGAAAATCCCTTCGCGAAACCCCCCTTTTTTTCAGGGCCTCATAAATCGTATCCTCAGATGAGCCGTCTGTTTTTGACACTATCCCCATAAATACTTTCTCCTTTCCTGGGTTAAGGTTTAAATACAGGGTTATTAGTTTATAAAGTAGCACATAAAATGGGAGCTGTCAAGGGATTGTTTAAAAACTGTTGTTGCCTGGTTGATAGCTTGATTCAGGAGAAAATTTTCAAACCTATCCTTCCTTTATCCAGTTAATCCTGTCTGAAAGGCAGTTTCAGTTGCCCCTCTATCCTCTCTGCTCCCCTGTAACCTGCACGATTATATCCCTCTGCCTCCCCCTGTTATCAAAATCAATAAAGACTATCTGCAAATCCTCCTGACTCCCTGAACTATATCTGCCTTCCCGAAATCTGCCTTCCCGAATTTTACACAATCTATCCCTTAAATTTCATGTTTCAAGAACCATCTTCGGGGTTCGGAATGATGTAGTTTACTATTTGATTATTTTTCAGAATGGTTATTTTGTCACGATTCAAGGGCTGGCTTCAGCTACTACGTTTGCAAGCACTGGATTTCGTTAGCGGATATTATACTGTCTCGAATTGAAGGACTTTTAACTGCTCGGGGTTTATTCTGACACTGAGATTGAGCATTTCAACACCCACTACCTTGCCATCTGCGTTGAAATCCAGAATCACACCTGGCTCGACTTCCTCTGATTCTACGATGGACGACTCATCCAGCCGGAAATAAAGAGCATCGCTTTCCTTGTCAACTTTTAATCTCATTTTTGCCTCCTTGCTCTGCGGTCAAAAAATACTGTAATCACTTTCCTTGGTGAAACACGAGGGGTTACAACTACATGCAGAATTCTCCCCAGCAACGGACCCTGCACAGGCTCATCTAAGAAGAGGAAGATATATCCATTACGGAGATAATCCTTACGGAAATCCTTCAGGGGATAAGGGAAGACAAGGACTTTAAGAAAATTAAGGAATATCTTCTGGAATTCCCGATTCACAGAGCAAAGGGCATCGAGACCTACCTTAAAGCGGCCGGGATTTACAGGGATTGCAGAAAAAAAGCAAGACCGTAAGAAAGACGGTCGACTGCATCATAGCCACTATATGCCTGGAAAACGGCCTTCTTCTCCTTCATAATGATAGAGACTTTGACTTTATAGAAGAATGCACTGGTCTCAAGGTGTTGAGAGCATAAAAGGAAAATTATGCCAATACCAATAATGATAAAGGCAGGCCCGGTAGTTCTTGAAGGAGAGCTCTTTGATTCACTAACGGCCCGTGCCACCTTTGATGTCCTTCCGATAGAGACGACTTTCAATGTGTGGGGAGATGAGTTCTATTTTGAGATACCTGTTGATATGCCCCTTGACGAGACTGCTACCATGAAAGTAAAAGCAGGAGATATAGGATACTGGCCTCCAGGCCGCGCAATAGCAATATTCTTTGGTCCCACACCCCTGAGCACAGGGCCTGAGCCGGTTCCGGCAAGTGAAGTAAACATTGTAGGCAGAATCAAGTGTGACGCCAGAGAACTTATTGAGGCAAAGGCTGAAAAGAGGATTATCGTTCAGAAACTATAAAAGTCAGGCCGCCTTCCTTGTGGTTATTCCTTTAATGATGCCTTTATTCTTTTGCCATGCCTTTTGAAGGTCATAATTTTTCTGTGCATTGAGCCAGAAATCAGCGCTCATCCCAAAATATTTGGAAAGCCTTAAGGCCATATCGGGAGAAACAGCCCTTTTGCCATTGACGATCTCATTAACCGTTCTAAAAGATGTCTTTAATTCTTTGGCAAGTTCCTTCTGAGTAATCCCGAGTGGTTTCATCAGATCATCCAGTAAAATTTTTCCTGGATGAATCGGGGCTCTCTTAAGCATAAACATGTTGGTCCTCCTATTTATGATAGTCTGTTATTTCGACGTCATACGCATTGCCATTAGAAAGAAGATGGGGACACATCTCATATTTTCTTGACAACACAAGACTTATTTACTTAGAATTCTATATGCCGAAGATAGCAAGGGGCGTTGCTGTCGAGGAATTCCCATATGTCGAACAGTTTGTTACTGAAATAATGATTTGTGACTGTCCAAACTGTGGATCTAAACAGACAAGGGATTGCGATGGGGGGGTTATCTGAAAAAGATTTTAAATGATACCTTTAAGCTCTATGATTTGTCTAAGCGACAAAAGCAAGAGGTGAGACCTGTCATCTTAGCTGTTTTCCTGATTGTAATGATAGGACTTCTATCTCGGGCAGGGCTTGCATCTGATTCCCCTCCTTCATTGGCTGGTGAGAAATCTTCGGTCTCCGTGACTATTTCTTCAATAGCTACACTACCCGAGGGGGCGAAGGTCTCCGAGCGAATCTTCGGCTTACCTGGTCTTTCGAATGTCGGACGTATTGCACCTAACATCTATCGTGGCGCTCAACCTAAGACTGAAGGGTATAGCACGCTTAAAAAGATGGGCATACGGACTGTTATCAACTTGCGCTTTCTCCATAGTGAGAAAGAGGCTGTCGAGGCAGCTGGAATGAAATCAGTGGAAGTGCCTATGAGTGTGTTTAAGGATGTGGACCCGAAGACGGTAAAGAGGATTATTGCTATCATGACTGACCCTGTAAACCAGCCGGTCTACGTTCACTGTGCCCTGGGACAGGATCGAACGGGTGTCGTGGCGGCAGTTTATCGTATGGAGGTGGATAGATGGTCCCTAACAGAGGCTGAGGCTGAGATGCAAGCGTTCGGGTTCAATGACCTCTGGTATGAGCTCAAGGAATTTGTCCGTCATTATGCGGTCAGTTTAAGGAGATGAAATTTGCCGGCTTGTCGGAACTCCATATTAAAGAATAGAGCGCAATGAAACGAACTGTAAATACAAGATCGGGGTGCTCTCTGCAGCAGCAGGGGCTGGGCACCTGAGAGCAGCAGATGCACTTGTCACGGCATTTGAAAACAGAGACATTTCAGCACGCCATGTAGAAGTCCTCCAATACACCAATTCCGTCTTCAGAAAGGCATATTCCGATTTATATATAGACCTTATCAACCGGCAACCCGAACTCCTTGGATGGGTTTATAATGCCCTTGACCGTCCATGGCGATATCAGAAACGGAGAATGGCCTTAAACAGGCTCAATACAAGTCCTCTCATAAAACTCCTTAAAAAGGAGAAACCCGGCCTTGCGATCTGCACTCACTTTCTCCCCGCGGAGATTCTCCTTTATTTAAGAAGGAAGACCTACCTGGACATACCTGTAGGTGTTGTTGTTACGGATTTTGATGCTCACGCCATGTGGCTGTTCCGTGATGTAGATTGGTATTTTGTGGCGTGTGAGGAGACTAAAGTCTATCTTACCGAAGTAGGGATTCCATCTGAATCAATTTTTGTTACCGGCATCCCTGTTGATCCTGCCTTCGCTGTAAAGAAGTCCGGACAGGAGACACGCCAACACCTCGGTCTTGATCCTGATAAAACAACAATACTTATCTCTATAGGTGGATTTGGCGTAGGACCGGTTGAGTCAATAGTTCAAGTCATTCAAAAGGTCCAGCACCCCGTTCAAGTGATTGTAATCTGTGGGAGGAATGAGGAACTCAAGCATCGTCTTATGGGTATCTCTGATACGCGCCATCCCCTAAAAGTAGTTGGCTTTACAAGTGAGATGGACAAATGGATGGCTGCTTCAGACATGTTGGTAGGAAAACCCGGGGGTCTTACAAGTTCAGAAGCATTAGCCAGTGGTCTCATCATGGTTATTGTAAATCCGGTCCCCGGTCAGGAAGAAAGGAACAGTGATCATTTTCTGGAGGAAGGCGCTGCTATTCGATGTAACAACCTACCGGCGTTGGCATACAAGATTGATACACTCCTTTCAGATAGAGCAAGACTATCGAGGATGAAAAGGGCTGTAAAGAAGTTAGCCCATCCCAATGCTGCCTCTGAAATCGTTTCTATTGTTATGGATAAAAAAGCATCATATATTAGGGCTTCTTGATGAGAAAAACATTTTTGATAATGTTTTTTGTTTTTAGCATGACTTTTCCTTCAACTACAGCAGCTATTTCTGTAGATGAGATTGAGATTATCGACTATGGAATATATAAAGGTCAATTGATGGCTTTTACCAAAGATGATAAGTGCCAGGACATCGTTTAGAGGTTTTAGTGCCAGGACATCGTTAACAT
>ENA-ORDP01000432-ORDP01000432.1-marine-sediment-metagenome-genome-assembly--contig:-NODE-432-length-27803-cov-8.439455_pt1 | contig 27803 bp, 30 predicted proteins | sample MGYA00248627_ERZ508539 | MGnify/ENA primary metagenome ERZ508539 (study PRJEB26208, sample SAMN05571518) | marine sediment metagenome | biome: deep sea; feature: Hydrothermal vent; material... | reverse complement strand
CGACCAACAACCGGGCGGAGCGGGCACTGCGACCGGCGGTGATCGTGCGCAAGACGGGTGGGTGTAACCGCCAACCAAGTGGGGCCAAGACCCATGCGATTCTGGCCAGCCTGTTGATGACGGTCAAGCAGCAAGGCGGGAATCCGCTGAAGGCTATGACCCGCGTACTGACCGGTCAGGGGAAACAATTGGCTCTTCAACTGCAACGCCCTCCTCCCTAAACATCCCTCTCTATGGCTGAACGCTAAACATGTACGAATACTTGGCACCTCGAATCTCTCTGACTGCACTCTCTACTCTAATTGTGAACCTTGCCGTACCAGGTGCGCGATGCCCGTGAGTTCCTAACAAAAGCAGGAGTTGAGCCATGAACACAATGATTTACAAGGGCTATGCGGCCCGCATCGAGTACAGTGAGGAGGATGGTTGCTTTATGGGCCATATCGTCGGTATTCGCGACGTTGTTGGTTTTCACGGTGATTCGGTTGGCGAACTGTGCACCGCTTTTAAAGAAGCAGTGGATGATTATCTGGAGAGTTGCGAGAAGATCGGGCAATCACCGAACAAGCCGTATTCAGGCAAGCTAATGTTGCGTGTGCCGCCGGAGGTTCATGCGGCCGTTGCTACCGCTGCTAGGGTTAGCGGAAAGAGCATTAACCAGTGGGCTGCTGAAATGTTGTCTAAGGCTGCCCATGGTTAATTTCATGCCATCCACGTTACATAAACTGCCGTTTTTGTCCTCCCCTACGGCCTGATGGCCAGTCCCTCTCCTCTCATTCAGGGTCAAAGGTCGATCAGCCACAGCTCGCGGCTGCGCGGTCCATCGAACTCGCAGAAGAGGATCCCTTGCCAAGTCCCTAGGGCCGGCCGGCCGTTTGCAACCGGCACCAGGACCGAGCTGCCGATCAGGCTGGTCTGAATGTGGGCATGCGCATTGCCCTCCAGATGACGATAGGCCAGTGAGGGGGGCACCAAGCGGGCCAACGCCGTCAAGATATCGTCCTTGACCGCTGGATCGGCGTTCTCATTGATCGTTATAGCCGCAGTGGTATGCGGCACGAAGAGCAGACAGGCTCCCTCGCTTAAGCCCAGCTCACGGATCGCTTTGGTGACCTGGTCCGTGATATCGAGCAGTTCACACTTGGCCTGCGTCTTGAGGCTCAGTCGCTTCATCGCCGGCTCAAGCTGCGGCCGCCGTGCCCAGGGCCCGACCCTCGCGCTTCAAGAGCTCTTCGATCAGCTTGAGCGAGGTCACCGGCTGATAACGCAGGAACTCCAACTGGAAGTTGGCTCGCCCTTGGGTGATCGACTTGAGCTCCAGGGCATAGTCCTGCACCTCGGCCAGCGGCGCTTCGGCCTCGATGCGCTCCATACGGCCTTCCGCCTCCATGCCTAGAATTTTGCCTCGCTTGCCCGACAGTGAGCTCATCAGGTCCCCGGTGAACTCACGCGGCGTCCAGGCGGTTAGCTTCATCACCGGCTCGAGCAGCACCGGCTGCGCCTGCTTGGCCGCCAGCTTGAAGGCCTGCCCCGCGGCAATCTTGAAGGCGATCTCCGACGAGTCCACCGGATGGTAGCTGCCGTAGAAGACCGCCGCCCGCACGTCGGTCAGGGGATACTTCCCCAGCAGGCCTTCGGTCATCGCTTCCACTACGCCCTTCTCCACCGCCGGGACAAACTGGTTGGGGATGACGCCGCCCTTGATCTCGTCGACGAACTCGAAGCCTCCACCCCGCGGCAAGGGCTCTAGGCGCAGGTGCACATCGGCGTATTGCCCCCGGCCGCCCGACTGCTTTTTGTGCTTATACTGAGCTTTGGCCGTCTTCATGAGCGTCTCTTTATAGGGGACGTGCGGCCGGTGCAGTTGCACCGAGACCCCGTAGCGATTCTTCAGTCTGGCGGTGGCCACCGCCAGTTGCACGTCACCCATCCCGGCCAATACCGTCTCATGGGTGACCTCATCGCGCCCCACTTGCAGGGTCGTCTTGGTGGCGGCCAACTCGCGCAGGGCGGTGCTCATCTTCTCCTCGTCGCCCTGAGAGAGGGGCACCAGCGAGCGGGAGAAGACCGGACGTGGGAAGCTCACAAACTCGACCGGTGAGTCATCTTCACGGTCGGAGAAGGTGTCGCCCAGCTCAAAGTTCTCCAGCTTGGTCAACACCACCAACTCGCCTGGCCCGGCTTGGGTGATCTTTTCCGCCTTGCCTCCCTGCAGACGATAGATGTCGCGCACCCGTCCCTTGTTCCGGCGATTCAGATTGAAGAAAGTTGCCCCTTCTTGCAGCGAGCCATGCAGCAGCTTGACGCAAGCCATCGCTCCCAGATATTGGTCGGAGGCGACGTTGAAGACCAGCGCCCGCAGGCCGTCGCTTCCCTCGGCTTCGCCGCCTTGGGCCTGCGCTTCAGCGAAGCTGGGGGTCTCGGTCTGGATGGTCTTGAGCAGCAGCCGCAGACCCTCGTTGGCGGTCGCCGAGCCGCAGAGCACCGGCACCACCGTGCGGCGGAGCATCCCTTCATGTAGGGCGGCGCGTATCTCCGTGGCGGAGATCTCTTCGTCTTCGAGAAAGCGCATCATCAGTTGGTCGTCCACCTCGGCCAGCCCCTCGAGCAGGGCCTCCCGTCCGGCCTGGGCGTCGGCTCGCAGCTCCGTAGGGATGTCACGCAGGCCAGACTGGCCGAAATAGCGTGCCTTCTGCTCGATGAGATCTATGACCCCCACGAACTTATCGCCCTGACGGATGGTCCATTCCAGCGGGGCGAACTGGTTGCCCAGCTTTTCGCGGATCTCGGCGATCACCTTGGAGTAGCTGGCGTTGGGCAGGTCCATGCGGTTGACGAAGGCTACCACCGGCTTGTGAAACTCCTCAATCAGCTCCCAGGACTTTTCCGTCTGGACCTCGACGCCCTTCTCCCCGTTGATCACCAATAGGGTGCTCTCGGCAGCCCAGAGCCCCTTGTAGACCTCTTCGATGAATTCGCCGAAGCCGGGCGTATCGAGCAGATAGAGCCGCTGATCGTTCTGCTGATAGTAGCTCAGACCCAGATCCACCGAGCTGCCGCGCTCCTGGGCCTCGGGGGAGTTATCGAGCTCAACCTCTACGCCGCTCAAGCCGATGAGCCTCTGGGCCAAGGCGGTCTTACCCGCGCCGGCATGTCCGACCACGCAGATGGTGCGTACTTCTCCCATAACTAGCGATCACCTCAAAAGAAGATTGATTTTCTGTGGACAAAAGCAGGTCACCTGCCGAGTATAGCAGGCAGCAGGGGCTGGCGGCAATGGGAGTTGCTGAAGGTGATGGCACGGAAGCCACCAGTAATCCGTCGGCACGTGCGATATGCTGAATATGAAGTATAAAGACACAATCATACACAGGCGTTCTATGAGCCATAAAGGTGCTAGCGTCATTCCGGCCCAGCGTTCTACAGCGGCGCCCCTCGGCTCTGATTGAAGGTGTAGTCGGGCGCGATCCCGCAGGCCCGCAACAGCCCCACCGCCTCCTCTGTGGTGATCCGTGCCCGGCTGTCCGCCCGACGCAGCGCGCCGGGCACCCCTTTGCCCCGCGCGATCTCCGCGATAATGGCCCGACGCAGTCGCTGCGGATCGTGCGCCTCAAGCACCACCCGCGGCGCTTCGACCTTGAGCACGCTCTTGATGCGCGGATCGTAGACGTAGAAGAAGCAAAGATGATAAGCCCGTGGTGCCAGCTTGAGCCCTAGCCCACTCAGCCGCTCGAAAAGATCAAAGCTCTCCAGCTCTCGGCCGCCCGAGCGGGGCAGCGGATAACGCTCCTGCACGAACCAGTTGGTGTAGCCCAGCGAGCGCCGCGACCTGCTGCTCAGCACCGCCTTGATGAACTGCGCATCGCCCGACCAGTTGCGTTCAGCTTCCTCCAGGCAGAAGTCCAGCAGCCAAGAGGTGCCCGGATTCTTGTTCAAGCCGATACAGGCCAGCCCACGCTCCGCGAAGGCCTCGACCACCCGTAGCGGCTGGGCCATGATCGCCTGGGCCGGATGCCAATCGGTCCAGTTTGGCCGCGAGTCCCGGCTTAGCCGGTCGTCCTGTTGACCGGAGAGCGCATAGTAGAGCCCAATGGGATAGAGATTGCCGTCGAGCAGGAACAGACCCTCGCTAGGTTGCAATTGCTGCAACATCCATTGGACATGCTGGCCCTCGCAGGCGGCGCGGGCCAACCCCTTGATCACCCGCTCGATCCCCTCGCGCAGGTAAGTGCGCGAGAGATGCACCCGCCAGAGATGAATGAAGCCCTCTTCCAAATGATCAACGTGGGACAGCCCCAAGTCCAAGCGCTCGGTGTGTGAGACCAGCACGACGGTGCGATAGGCCTCCAAGGGCAGCCCCTGGAAGCGCCGGTCCGGCTCGGCGGAGCAGACCGCCTGCATGGCGCAGAGCGTAGTGCCGTTCTCCAGGCGCAGCGCGTGCGTGCTGCCTCCATCCACCGCATAGCGCTGGCCGTAGGCCGGGTCACGCTGCCCGGCGGCCTCCAATATGTCAACCTGACACCGCTCTAGCGGGGTGAGAGCCTTGATCGCCCCGTCGAGCTTGAGCCGGTCGAAGAGCCGGCGGGCTTCGGCGCGTAGGTCTATGCCCAGCCGCCGGACCTGCTCACCGAAGGCGCGCAGTTGGCAGCTCAGCAAGCGGCGCGACTCGTTGGAGAGCATCCTAACGCACCTTCTCGATCGAGCTCAGGTTGTCCGGCCCCTTGGCCGTGCGGTACTCGTGATCGGCCCCCTCGACCAGGCCAACCTCATGGGAGACCACGATCACCTGGCCCACCCGCCGACCCAGTTCCTCCAGCAGAAATTGCAGGCGCTGGATGCGGCGACGATCCAGATAGACCGTCGGCTCATCCAGGATCAAGGGCAGGCGCGCCATTCCCTGAGAGAGTACCTGATGGATGGCCGCGCGCAGGGCGATATTGATCAAGGCCCGCTCCCCTCCAGAGAGCAGCGCCGGGCTGAGCCGGCTGCCGTCCAGCAGTTCGATCCAGATCTCGTACTCGTCGGTCACGCTCACACCGCGATAGCCGGCCCCCGCACCCATGAGCTGGAAGAACTCGTCGAAATAAGCTCCCAGGGCGCTGACATTCTCGCGGCGCAGCTCACCCTTGAGCGCCCCATAGAAATCTTGCAGCTCGGTGAGCTCAGCGCGCAAGGAGTGCACCTGCTTGAGCCGCTGGCGCGCCTGCTGCTCCTGCTGCTGCAGGCTCTCCAGGCGCTCCAGGCGATTGGCTACCACCCCGCTTTGGCTTTGCAGCTCCTGCTGATTGCGCTGCAAGCGGCTGCGCTCGGCCTTCAGTCCGGACACCAGCGCTTGGGCCGCTTCGCCGTCCCGCCGGAGCTGCTCGCGATCGCCCAACTGGCCCTGTAGCTCCCGCACGCGCCCTTCCAGCCGGGCGACGTCGCCCTTGAGCGCCTCGAAGCTCTCCGCGACCAGTTGCAGGGCCGCTTTGCGCTCGCGCCCCTGTTCCTTGAGCTTGAGCAGCGTGAGGCAGAGCTCCTTGGACTCTTCCAGTCGGGCGCGGTGCTCTTCCAATGCTTGCAGCGCCTGGCTCAGCGCTTGGAGCTCCGCCGAGCCCGCCTTTTTCGCCTCGGCCATCTCGGCCTCCAGCAGCTCAAGCTGCGTCCCGCAAGCCGACTGCGCTTGGCCCAGTTGCTCCAGTTGCGCTTCCAGCTCCCGGCGGGTCACCGCGAAGGTCTCAGCGGAGACGGACTGGCGACAGGTAGGACAGCGGCCGGCGGCGACCAGTTTTTCACTTTTGCTCAGCTCTCTTTTTATGCTCTTGGCTTCAGTTGCCAGCCGGGTGCTCTCCTGGAGCAGCAGCTCTCGCGCTGCTTGCTGCTTTTCGCTGGCTCTGACCAGTGCTTCACGTCGCTGCTCCGATTGGCGCTGTAGTTGGCCGGCCCGCTCGCGGCTCTGGGTCAGCGCCTGAGGCAGCTCTGCGATCTGTTCGAAGCGCTCGCCGGAGCCGTTCAGCGAGCTGATCACTTGGAGCTTATCCAGCTTCAGGGCTTCCAACTTCTGGCCCAGTCGGCTCTGGAGCGTCTCATAGCGCCGGTGCAACTCGCCGTAAGAGCGGTCGAGCTGCTCTTGGCGCTGCTGCTGCCGGGTGAGCTGCTGGCGCTTCTGGGCCAGCTCCTGCGCGCTTAGCTCGATCTGGCGTGCCGCCTCGGCGAAGCGCTTGAGCTGCTCTTGAAAGTTCAGCCGGTAGGCTTCCGCCTGGCTGATTTTCTCCTCTTTGAGCTCGATCTCCTCATGCGCCCTCTGCAGCTCACGCCGGAGCCGTAGCTGGAGTTGGGGCAATTTCTCGGCCGCTAAAGATTCTATCTCGCGCTGCAATTCGAGGCTCTTGCTCTCCAAGAGATCGTGGCGCCGGACCACCGCGCGGCGGGCACCCTCCTTAGCGCGGCGGGCGTAGCTGTCGAGCAGCTCGAGGCGCAGCAGGCGATCGATCATCCGCCGACGTTCTTCGCCGCCGGCACGGATCAGGCGGTCTATCTCACCCTGGCGCACGTAGACGCAATTGGTAAAATCGTCGCGGCTGAGCCCGAAGAGTTTCTCAATCTCGCCGGCCACGTTCTCCACGCCGACCCACTCGGCCCCGTCACCGCGCCGCAGCAGGCGGCAGGACTCCTTGTCGGAGCTCACCCCCTCGCCGCGCTTGCGGCGGCGCAGCCCCTGCTGCACCTGATACTCTTCCTCGCCATAGGAGAAGCTCAGCACCACCCGGCCGGAAGGGGTGCCCAGCCGCAGCACCTCGGCCATCTTACGCTCCATGGCCGGTCCGGCCCGCGAACCGTAGAGGGCGAAGAAGATGCTCTCCAGCAGCGAAGATTTCCCACTGCCGTTGGGACCGGCCACCACCGTAACTCCCCCCTCGAAGGTCAGCTCGGCCTGGCGGTAAGCCCAGATATTCTCAATCTGAAGCGTCTGGAGGCGCAGAATAGGTGTGGAGGAAGCAAAGACCGACGCGTTCTTCGGTTCAATCTCAGCGGGCCGATCGCGATCGACAGTCTCCTCAGCCGTCTCCTCCTGGTGGGCCAGCAGATCGAGCAGGCTCGTTTCCGGTTTGCGCTTGGCCATGATGGTTCCCAGGCGCTAGTATAGTCTGAGATGACAGGTAAGGGCAACGAGCCGCGCCAAGCAATCGCCAACTCCCTCCAGGAGTGGCAGCGAAAGGAGCCAATTGTGACATCCCAGAAGTTTGACTCGAAGAACAAGTTTGACCCGAAGAACATTGAAAAACTTGATCGCCCGGAGCGGGCCCAGTGGCAGAGCATCACGGCCTTCTTGGAGATCCTCCAGCCCCAATCGGGAATGACCTACGCCGACATCGGCTGTGGGCCGGGATATTTTACCTTGCCGGTGGCCGAGCGCGTCGGTCCCAAGGGCCAGGTCTACGCCGTTGATCTGCAGCCGGAGATGCTCAGCGAGCTGGCCCAGCGCGCCGAGGCCGGCGGGCTGAAGAATATTAAGACCGTGCGCTGCGAGGAGCGCCGGATTCCTCTCCCGGATGATGCGGTCGAGGCGGCCTGTCTGGCCAATGTCTACCATGAACTGGAAGATACTCCGGCCTTCCTGGCTGAGCTACGACGCATCCTGCGCCCCGGCGGGCGGTTGATCCTCATCGATTGGAAGCCGATTGAGACGCCGATGGGGCCACCGCTGAGCCAGCGGATCCCTGGGGAGATCATCGGTCAGGCCTTGCAACAGGCAGGCTTTGCGCACCGGCAGGACCATGATATCTATCCCTATCATACCCTGATCGAGGCGAGCTAGGGGTCGCTGAGCTACTACAGGTCGTTCGAGAGATCGTCGACGATCAGCGGGCAGAGGCACAGCGTGCCGGCCTCGTTGAACTGGCGCCAGCCCTCAATGACATATTGAGCCAGCGCCAGCGAGGATGTGGGACTGGGGGGCAGAGATCGCTTGCCAGGTCTGACCTCACGCAGCGGCGCGCGGTGGCTCAGACCTGCCAGGTGGCGTGCCTTTTCCAGGGCTTGGTCCACCCCTCCCAACTCGTCTACTAGACCGCGTTCGAGGGCCTGTCGCCCGGTCCAGACTCGGCCGCCCCCGACGGCATCCACCGCCTCGCAGGTCAGTTGGCGACTGGCCGCCACGCGATCGAGAAACAGATCGTAGGTTCGTCGGATCTGCCGCCAGATCAGCTCCCGCTCCTCCTCGCTGAACGGTCGCTCCGAGCTGAGGAGCGTGGCCCGCTTGCCCCGGCTGATCGTCTCCCGGCTGAAGAGCAGCTTGCCGAGCAGGCCGGCGTTGACGAACTTGCCGTGGAGCACGCCGATCGAGCCGGTGATCGTCCCCGGCTGGGCCACCATCCAGCGCGCCGGGGTCGCAACATAATAGCCACCGGAGGCCGCGACCGGACCCATTGCCACGACCAAGGGTTTTTTCGCCGCTACCTTCTTCAGTGCCGCCGTCATGGCCTCCGAGGCTGTGGCCGAGCCACCCCCGGAGTCAATATAGACCACCAGGGCCGCGGCTCGCTTGTCTTTCAGCACTTGGCGTGCCGCTTGCACCACGCTCAGATCGCCGGCTCGCTCGTTGAGCAAGAAGGGCAGCGCAAAAGGTGGCTTGAGCGGCGGGCGCTGGCTCCGGCCATCCACGATCTCACCCTCGATGCGCAGCAGTGCCACGTAGCGCCCCGGTCGTGAGTTGGGGCGGCGCAGCAGGCGTTTTCGGGCGATCTCCCAGGGTGAAAGACGGGCCGGCCTCTCCGCCCTCTCTAAGTGCGCCGTAGATCTTCCTCACCGATCAGCGTGTCTACTACGCCGGCATGGGCAGCTTCCAGATCGGTGTACGGCGCGTGATCGATCAGGGCTCGCGCGCCCGCCTCATCGAGATCGCGTCCAGCGGCAATGGCCTGAGTGAATTGAGCATAGCTCTCATCGATGAGCCAGTTGGCCATCTGCCGGGCCTCATCGGACAGGCCCCTTCGGGTGAGCAGGTCGCCCGCCGTCTTGTAAGGGCTGATCTGGATGATGTCGGCCTGTAAGCCGATCCGTTCCAGGGCATCGGCCAAGAAGAGGAAACCGCGATGCAGCCCCAGCGGATAGACCGAGCCGCCCGGCTGCAACAGGATCTCATCCGCCGCACAGGCGACGTAATAGTTGGCACTGTCATAGTAACTGGCTGACCAAGCCACCACCCGTTTGCCGGCGGTGCGCAGCTCCCGGATTAGATCAGCTAGGGTTTGCAGTTGGGCCAGCGGCATGCGCAACCGGCGCAGATGCAGCACGACGCCGTGGACGCGGGGGTCGCCGGCGACTTGGCGGAACTGTTCAGCCAACTCTTGCAAACTGGTCTTAGGCGGGGCGAGCCGCCGCTGCCAGAAATTGCCCCGCGGCGGGCGCAACTGAGGATAGCTGCCTTCCAAGATGAAGACGACGTAATCAGGTGCTCTTCCCAACCGGCGGAGAAGGTTGTCCAGCGCCCGGATAAACGAGCGAACGGCGTAGCTCACATAAGTCAGCACAGGCTCGTCCTCGCGAGGATATCCATCAAGCCAGCAGTTACTTCTTGGCTGGGGAGATCATCTTCATCATCCGGGTCATCATCATCCGGGCAAGGGTCAGGCCGCCGGTCTTGGGGCTCATGCTGCCGGGCATGCCCTTCATCACCTGAAGTTCTTTCATGGCTTCCTTGAGACTACCCTGAGCGGCAGCGAGCATTTTAGCTTTCAGCGCTTCGTTCAGATATTTGACCGCCTTTTGGCCCGCTTGTTGGGTGCTTTGCAGGGTCTGAACCATCTGAGCGCGCATCTTCGTCATCGGACCTGCCATCATGCCCATGGCCATTGGGCCGGAGCCCATGCGCGTGCATGCCTTCATCATGTCTTGCAGATAGACCTGAACGCCGTGGCCGTCACCGGGCTTGCCAGCGGAGGCATCGTAGTCCGGGCCACCCTGACCCTCCATCACATTGAGCGCCTGATGAACGTGCGTCTGTAGCCCGGCGAGATCCTTGGCCTTGCCGGCTAAACCGGCGTGCTGGAGGGCTACGTCCATCTGTCCCAGTGCTTTATCGAGCGTGGTGTTCATCGCCTGCATCTGCGCCTTGGTCCGCGGTGCCATCTGACCCTTGCTGCCATAGGACATACTGCTCGTGCTCATCAACGACCAACCGATCAAGGCTGCCAGTATGACGGCCGCTACTATCACCCAAGCCGGCAGATTCAGTTTGACCGAGTTCTTCATAATTCATCAACTCCTTGTGCTGCGATCCCTAGTTTAGACCTCTGTGCTGCGCAAGTCAACTCGGCACGGCCTCAGGTTCGCCTCTCGCTTGGCTCAGCTATGAGCCGCGGCGAACAGGGCTTGTGGATCAAGACGACGGATGCCCTTAATGTGATCAAAGTGGGTATCGGTCGAAAGAATGTTGCGCAAACCATTGTTTAACATCACGGCTGCGTGAAGAACATCTCTGGCCTGCACTTTTTGGGCACTATACCTTTCGAAAAGCCCTACAGCCAAGCGCGCATCGGCGGGAAGGATGGGATAGATCATCGGAACGATCTCCAAGAGCCTCTTCGCCATGCTAATCCCTACCTGCGGGTGCTTGATGGCTCCATAACGGTATAAGATCTCCTGGATAATCTCGGTATCGATGGCCGCCTGAATCCGTCCTTCTGCTATCTCAGTCATCACCCAGACGCAGGACCCCTTGTAAGGGTGCTCCCTTCCCGCAGCATACATCGGAATATTCGCATCGAGTAGTGCAATTTCACTCTTCACTTTTGCTCGATTTGGCCTCGTGCTCCTGGGTACGTTTCCAAGACCCCTTGAGTGATCTCCTCCTCCATCTGTTCCCAGTCGGCAACCGGCGCATCCAGCGAGAGCAACTTTTGCAGAGCGGAGCGACGGCGCTCTTGCATGACTTTCCGGAAACAAGCAGCTTCGATCGCCTCACGAATCAGCGCACTGAGCGGCTGGCCTCGCTCCTTTGAGATCTGCCTCAGCAGCTCATATTGCTCATCGGTCAACACTGTCTGCACCCGCTTGGTGTAAACTGGCAAGAGAACGCACCTCCTGTATTCATAGTATATAGTAAGGCGTAAATCATATCTTTATGATACTACCAGCTTGGGAGTATATCAACTCTCTCTGGACCGATCGCTCTCTATTGGCAAGCTCAGCGTGAAGGTCGCCCCCTGCCCTGGAGGGCTCTCGGCCCAGATCTGCCCCCCGTGGGCCTCGACTAACCCCCGCGCGATTGCCAAGCCCAGCCCCGAGCCCCCGCTGGCCCGCGAGCGTGAGCGATCGCCTCGATAGAAGCGCTCGAAGATCTTGGGCAGCTCATTGGGACGCAGTCCCGATCCCGTGTCCGAGACGCCAAGCTGAACATGGTCATCGGTCCGTTTGGCTGTGAGGGTGATCCGGCCGCCCTGCGGCGTGTAGCGCTCGGCGTTATGGAGCAGATTGAAAAAGACCTGACCGATCCGGTCGGGATCGATCTCCACCAGAGGTAGGTCATCTGCCAACTCCAGAACCAGTTCGACCCCTTTCGCCCGCAGCTGCGACTCGAATTCGCTGGCGATCTGGCCGAGCAGCTCGCGCAGATCGGTCGGTCGGCGCTCCAATTGCAGCTCGCCGGCCTCCACCAGCGAGAGCTCGCGCAGATCATTGACCAAGCGGCTGAGCAGCCGACTCTCCTCGTGGATCGAGGCGATCAGCTCCGGGGTGGTCGGCAAGACGCCCTCACGCATGCCCTGCAGGTCACCCTGGATGATCGTAAGCGGGTTGCGCAGCTCGTGAGCGATGTCGGCGATCATCTGGCGACGCAAGCGCTCGGAGCGGTCCAAGCGCTCGGTCATCCGGTTGAAACTCTCTCCCAACTGCCCCAGCTCATCCTGGGTGCCGATGACCACCCGTTGGGAGAGATCTCCGGAGGCGATCTGCTGGGAGGCGCGAGCCAACTGCTTGAGGGGATTGGTCAGGGTTCGTAGGAAGATGGAGCCGAAGATCAGGGCCACCAGGGCGGCCGCCAGCGCGGCGATGAGCACCGAGCGGCTGACCGAGAGCACAAACCGGTCCGCGGCCAGCGAGGGATTGCCCACCATCGAGCCGGCGAAGAAGGTCCCCACTCGCCGCCCAGAGACCCGGATGGGCGCACCCGCTTGCAATCGCTCGGCCGATAGTCTCTGGCCGACGAGCCGCTGATCCGAGGCAAAGCGCACTCGACCAGATTCGTCAACCAGCAGGAAACGATCACCCAGCGCCCCGTGTGCCCGCACCAGTTGATCGAATAGCTTTCCTAACCCCTGCCAACTACCGTTCTGCTCATAATAATATGCGAAGTAGGGAACCATGCCCTGGGCGTGCATCTGGGCGGTCTCCACGGTGAAGTCGGAGAAGTTGCGCACGATGGCTGCGCCGGCCAATAGATAGACCACGGCCACCCCAACGACGATGATCGCGGCAAAGACGCCGATCAATTTGACCCGAAACGAGAGACGCTTCAGCCGGGCGAGCACGATGGCCTCCTTTCTGCGGTGCCTAGGGCTCGCGGAACTTGTAGCCCAGGCCACGCACGGTCAGGATATATTGGGGATCGGTCGGGTCGGCCTCGATCTTGCGGCGCAGGTTCTTGATATGGGTGTCTATGGCGCGATCGTAGATGGCATAGGTCGTGCCGCGCAGGGCTTCCATGATCTGCAGCCGGTTGAAGGCCTGGCCGGAGTGACCGGCCAGCAGAGCCAGCAGCGCGAACTCGGTGGGAGTCAGGGTCAATAATTGGCCCTTGAGTCGCACTTCGTGGCGCTGGGGATCGATGACCAACTGTCCCACCTCGAGGCGCTGAGTCGAAGAGGCAAACTGCTCCTCGCTGCGCCGCAGGACGGCGCGCACTCGGGCGACCAGCTCGCGGGGATCGAAGGGTTTGGGCACGTAGTCATCGGCGCCCACCTCCAGACCGGTCACTCGATCGATCGTCTCGGTGCGCGCGGTGAGCATGATGATCGGCGTGCTGGCGTTTTTGCGAATGGCTCGCACCACCTCCAAGCCGTCGAGCTCCGGCAGCATCAGGTCAAGCACCACCAGGGCCGGCTGCGCTAGCTCAAATATCTCCAGCGCCTGCCGGCCATCGTAGGCGGTCAGGACCTCAAAACCGGCCTGCTGCAAGTAAGCCTTGACCAGCTCGGTGATCTTACGCTCGTCGTCCACTACCAGGATCTTCTTGGCCATGGTTTGTGTGAGAACCTGACGATCCTGACCCGGAGATATATTTAACCAGGGCCGCGATCGCCAGGACGATCAGGGCAATGAGCAGCAGCATCCACAGCCAGCCGAAGCCCATCCAGAAACCCCAGCTACCACCCATCATTCCCTCTCCATGATACCCCGAGCCGTCGGCGAAGGCGAGGGTGGTCGGCAGGACCAACAAGCCAAGATAGGTGATGAGTTGAATCCCACGCATCCAGCTCCACTTGATAAGTCGCTTCATGATGTTCATCTCCTTTCGTGACGCCCTGAGCTTAGCACTGCATTGTGAAGGGGCGATGGTCTGAGCGTGGGGATTGGGTGAAGATCGGTGAGCTGCCTACGGGCCGTCAAGGGAGACCCAGGGCGAAGTTTAGGGCATCATTGAGCGCCTGAATCTTGATGGCCCTCAGCAAAGCAATATGGTGGCTCAGTCTGGCTTTGGGAATGGTGACCAAACTATCACAGTTGACTACTGAAGGGCGCAGCAATCCATCCTGTGGTCCCACCTTGACCTCCGAACGCATGTCCCGGATACGGGTAGTCACCGGCGCGACCATTACCCAGTCCCGGATGAGGTAAGCCTCATCACGGGAGACCAAGACCACCGGGCGACGTCCCGCGGGAGGCGGTAGCTTAGCCCACCAAATCTCACCACGCTGCATTGCTCATCCTTGTTCTCCATTCCAGGGCTCCTGAGAGAAAGCACGTTGAGCCATCTCCTGGAATCCAGCGTACTCTTCCGGCGTCTCGGGATGGTCGCGATAACCCGTAATATACCGCTGGATATTGTCTTTTCTCTGTCGCTCCTCAAGCAGTTGGCGAATGGCTTGAGTTATCAAGGCGCTACGAGAAAGCTTGAGTTCTCTGCGCAGCCGCTCGATCTGTCGAAACTCTTCCTGGGGAAGACTGACCTCGATCTTGACCGTCTGAGCAGTCATGACATTCACCTCGCATTATGAACCAAGTCACACCAGGATAGAGGCTGGTCACCGTAGTGTCAAGGTTGGTTGGTGCGCTGAGCCGCTGAGGGGTTAACTCTCAGGGTGAGGGAGCTTTGGTGCCGGAACCAGACGAAACACGCATTCTCTACTAATTAAAGCTGACATCCCCAGTACTTGACAAACTCCGCGCAGCTGATCTATAGTGCAAAAAGCGATCATATCAGGCAACCGGCTGGGGGCGAATAGCCGGGGAGGTGTTGGTCGCGGATCCAGGGGATGAGGTCACATGGGAGGGGTTTCTGAGGGTAGCAGGTTGATCTACACGCCCAATGGCGCAATCTGGAGGTTTAATGAGGCTAGGCTCCATAAACCTGCGGGTGACGGCGACCCTGATGATACCGACATTGGGGAATTCTCTGGATGCTGATGTATTCTTCAGATTCTAAGGGAGAGATCATTGGCATGGCAAAATCACAATCTAAAATGGAGGGATAGCAAATGAAGATCAAGCATCTTACGGCCATAGGGTTTCTAGTTGTCGGGATTCTACTCCTCAATCCATTTGAATGGGATAGGACAGGGGACAATAATGGAATCCTGCTGGAAACACCATCCTTCATAGCTCTGGCAGCCGAAGCCCAAACGCCACAGAAGGGAGTCAACTTCCTGCAGCAGGAAGCGGGCATATCGGCCTATGTCAAGCTCGATCAGGCGATTGACTTAAAGACAATAAAGGGTACTTTCAAGACCATCGAGACGGTCAGCGACCAGTACATCATCGGAGAGATGGCCTTGCCAAATCTGCCGGACTATGCAGATCCTCACGTCTACGTCAACAAGGAAGGCTGGATCGTGGCATACTACTCCAACAGTGAGCCAGCCAGCAAAATCGTGCAGTGGATCGGCTACAGTGGAGGGGTGATGCCTCGGGCGACGCTTGAAGACGCCATCCGTCAAATATTCGATATTCTCCGGAGAACCGCTGCCATCCCTTTCCCTTCAGTCCACTACTATGATTTTGAGTATCCTGCCGCAAACAGGATCATGGTGGCTACCAAGCTGAGCAGTCAGAATGGCGGAACCGAGACTTTCTATTTGACCATACCTCAAGGGGTGCGTCTGTTTGAGGCTTCGTGGTCATTCTATCATACGGGTTCTGGCGTTGGTCGAGTGGGAATGGACGGCACGTGGCTAGCAAAATATACAAGACAACTCTTCTACGGTGACGTAACGAGCAAGATAAAAGTCCAATTCAAACACAGTTTCCAGCTATGGAACAACGAGAGTAGTGGAACCTCATATCTTGCTGTCATATTGATCTACCAGACAGGTCAATAGGATGAATCGGTCAATTATTTGGCTGCTCGCTGCCTTACTGATAGGCATTATGGCCTGGTTTCTCTTGGGCCATTGGTCTCATGCTCTCGTAGGCCCGCCCCCTGAACCCATCGTAGAAGGAGCCGATGAGGTCGGATGGATTTTGGGTCCTGTTCCCGAGGCTGAGTTGCAGAAGGAAGTGGGCAGAATCCTACCAAGACCCTTGGTTGAGTATTCTAACGGTGCCTTGGGGCTCACTTTGGAGAGGCCCCAAACTTCACCCTCAGCCTTTGCCCGACCTTTGATCGAGTATTCCAATGGCGCCTTGGCTATGGCTCTAGAGAGACCCCAATCTCATTACATAGCACTGCCACGGCCCTTGGTCGAGTATGCAGGCAGCGGAATGGCGCTCGTTTTAGAACAAATCCCGGAGATCGGCTCTCTCGGTCAGATCAAGCCGCGACCGTTGGTCGAATATGCCGATGCCGGATGGATCATAGGTTTAAGCCCTCCTGTGGGGCTTTTGCAAGAGGAGAGGGGGAAGAAATAGACTGGAGGTGCTGATATGAGCAAGTTGGGTCAAACCATCGTGCTAATCGGAGTAGCGATGGGCCTTTCACTGGGCATTCCATGGCCTTCGCAGGCTGCCGTTGTGAAGCTAAGCGTTGGGGTATCACAGGCAAATACGATCTGGCAGACATCACCCCCGGCCTTTGCGAAAGTTACCCGTTGGGCTGATATCGGTCTGTCAGTATTGATAGGCCGTGTTTCTTTAGGGTTTGGCACAACTATAGTGGATTTTCAAACTATGAAGATAAAGTATCCTCCCAGCTTCAGTCTCTCCGCTGGTGTTGGAATAGCCCGATTGTTTGACGTGCTCCTAACTGCTGGTGGAAGCGTCGTCATTACTCCATCTGATAATTGGATCGGGTGGTCTCTTGGGGTTGGTCTGACAAGACCATTGATTGGAGGTGTAGAGGCTAGCAGTGGAGTTGGTATAGAAACGACCAGAGGTGCTCCAGGTTATTCACCGGGTACAAATATCCATGTTTATTTTGGAGTTTCCTGGTCCTGGCGTCTGCTGTGATAGAGAGACGCTCATCTTTTGGAAGGGGCAAGGGTCCCTACCGCAAACCTCTAGACTTCATCATCTCTTCTCCTTCCTGCCCTCACATTCTGATTGCATATTTGCAAGGTGTCTCGTACAATGCTCTTATCATGGCAAAGCAATCGGAGGATGCTCATGACCACTAAGGAACGTGCTAGGTTGACTGTGGATCTGCCCAAGGCCCTCGTGGAGCAGGCCGATGCCCTGGTGCGCCACGGTGCCCGCCCGCAGCCGCAACCGCCTCATCGTCCAGGCGGTAGAGGCGTATCTGAGACAGTTAGAAGAGGCCCTGATCGACGCGCAATTCGCTGAAATGGAGCACGATGAACGATACGGTGAACTCTCCCTCCAGCTCAGCCGAGAATTCGAGCGCTCGGACTGGGAGGCTCTAAGGCGATCAACCGTCACAGCCCGGTAATCGTGATCTGCCCGCTGACCAATGCTGCCCGTGTTCCCAAGCTTTACCCTCTCCTTACAGCAGGTACCCTTTCCCATGTGGTGAAGCGGGGTAACTGCTTTAGACCTGCCGATCACCCTAGAGCGCTGCCTGACAACGCGGACAGCTCTTGGCCGTCACCGAAATGATCGCCCCACACTGAGGGCAGTTGGTCTTGAGATCCTGATGACAGTTGGGACATAGAGCAGCTTGGGGCGCAACTAGCTGGCCGCAGTGGGAGCAGCGCGAGCGAGCGGCAGCCTTGCTCCCCGGAACTCCTGGCCGGGCCGGGCGCGCTTTCTCCTGGCGCCAAGCGACGACGAAGGCCAGCCCCAATCCCAGGGCCGCCCCGCCCAGGACGGCCCCAATCATCGCCTTGATATAGGGCAGGGCAGCTGTCAAGCCGAGCAGGGCAGCCAAGAGCAGCACGGCTATCACCAGCACGCCCATGCCGCCGATCATCATGTGCATCGCGACTCCCTTCTTGCCGGGTCCGTCTCAGCAGAGATCAGACCTGGTCTATCGCCTGCTTGACCTTGGCCTCGACCTCCTGAGCGAACCTGTCCAGCTCCGGGTTGCCCACGATCCCCAAGGCTGCCGTCGGTTTGAGCATCGCCACCCTCGTCTGACCCTCATCTTCATAGACGATGACGTTGCAGGGGAGTAGCAGCCCCAGCTCTGTCTCAAGTTGCAAGCTCTTATGGGCATAGGTCGGATTGCAGGCCCCCAGGATGAGATAGTTGGGGAAGTCTACCCCCAGCTTCTCTTTGAGCGTCGCCTTGACGTCGATCTGAGTCAGGATGCCGAAGCCTTGCTCCTTGAGCGTTTGGGTGACGCGCTCAACTGCCTCTGGATAACTCAGCTCGACCGTTCGACTGTGTCCGTAGTTCGACATGGTGATCATCCTCCATATAGCGGTGAAGTTGCTATTCTCCTCAGTGCATCCATCCCGCCCCCGGTGGGCTGGATGGTTCACGAGCTATGCTAGTTTATCACGGTGACGCGCCGGTGTAAACTCTGTGAGCGTTCGGTGAAGGCCTCATGCCCATCCAGGAGACTATCGAGAAGAACATAATCGAGTTGGCTGTGGATACGTCAATCGAGTAGGATGACTGCACAGATACAGGAGGCATCTTAGATGATCAATATCAAATTGCTCATCGCGCTTGCACTTGCCTTGACAACCGTGGAGTGATCTGTTAGACTGCGTTCATCCCACCCCCGGAGGGGTCGGGTTAAAGGAAATGAGACTGCCAAGGGGGGGTTAGGCCGATGCAAAAAAGGAGCGAAACGATGATCAAAGATCCTATCTGCGGCATGGAGATCGAGCGAGACCGGGCGGTGAGCTCGCATGTCTATCAGGGACAGGAGTACTATTTCTGTTCTGAGGCCTGCGCTCGACAGTTCACCGAGAAGCCGGAATTCTACGTGAAGAAGGCTGAGAGTGCGCGCTCTGCGACCACCGGGGTGGATCTTGAACGCTCCGACCCGGTGCAGGCGGAGCTGCCGCTCTCCGGCCTGGAGTGCACCAGTTGCGTGGTCACCTTGGAGCGCACGCTGCGAGAGGTTCCTGGAGTGCAGAAAGCCCACATCAATTTTGCGCTGGGTAAGGCTCACATCACCTACGATCCGAAAGAGGAGAGTTTGCAAGCGGCAGTCCAGGCGATCAAGCAGGTCGGTTATAATGTGGGCGCGGCCGAGATGCGGGTGCGCATCGCCGACCTGCACTGCGCCTCTTGTGTGGGCTTCATTGAAGAGGCCCTGCACAAGGTATCCGGCGTCCTGAAGGCGACGGTGAGCCCCGCCACAGAGACGGCGCTCATCCGCTACCTGCCAGGGATGGTCCGCTTCGAGGAGGTTAAGCAGGCGATCGAATCCACCGGCTACAAGACGATACACCGGCTGGAAGAGGAGGAGCCGCCCGACCAGGAGTCTGCTGCCCGTGAGCGGGAGTACCGCCTGCTGCTGAGCCGCTTCCTCTTCGCGGCCATCATCTCAGTGCCGGTGCTCATTACGTCCTATCCCCAGTTCTTCCCCTTCTTAAAAGATCTATCGCAGGGAACGCTGCGGCTCATCTGGGCCTTCGACGCCCTGCTCACCCTGCCGGTGCTCGCCTGGTCAGGCCAGCGCTTCTTCACCGGGGCCTGGGCCGCTTTTAGACATCACAGCGCGGATATGAACACCCTGGTGGCCTTGGGCACAGGAGCCGCTTGGCTCTATTCGGTCGTGGCGATCATTGCCCCGCAGATCTTCCCCAAAGGCACGGCCGCCGAGCCCTTCTTCGATGTGGCTGCGGTGGTCATCGCGCTGGTCGTGCTGGGTCAAGCGCTGGAAGTGCGGGCCAAGGGGCGCACCAGTGCAGCCATCAAGAAACTGCTCGACTTACAAGCCAAGACGGCCCGCGTGGTTCGCGATGGCCAGGAGATCGACATCCCGGTGGAAGAGGTGTTGGTGGGGGACATCGTCGTAGTGCGCCCCGGTGAGAAGGTCCCGGCCGATGGAACCATCGTGGAAGGCCACTCCTCGCTTGACGAGTCGATGATCACCGGTGAGCCGATCCCGGTGGAAAAGAACCCCCAAGATGAAGTGATCGGCGGCACGATCAACAAGACCGGGGCGTTCAAATTCGCGACCACTAAGGTGGGCAAGGAGACGGCGCTGGCGCAGATCGTCCAGCTGGTGCAGCAAGCTCAGAGCACCAAGCCTCCCATCGCCCGTCTGGCCGACGTGGTCAGCAGTTACTTCGTCCCGGTGGTGATGATCATCGCGGTGGGGGCCTTTGTGATCTGGTTCGACTTCGGACCGCAGCCGAGCCTGGCCTTCGCCCTGGTGGCGGCGGTGACCACGCTGGTGATCGCCTGTCCCTGCGCGTTGGGCTTGGCTACCCCGATGAGTATCATGGTCGGGGTGGGGAAGGCCGCCGAACATGGCATTCTCATTCGCAACGGCGAGGCTCTCCAGAAGGCCTCGAAGCTTGACACAGTTGTGCTGGACAAGACGGGCACGGTCACCAAGGGCAAGCCGGAGTTGACCGAGGTGATCGCCGCGGAGAGGTTCTCCGAGAACGAGGTGCTGCGGCTGGCCGCCTCCGCTGAGCATGGCAGCGAGCACCCGCTGGCCGAAGCCATTGTGGCTGGAGCCAAGGCAAAAGAGCTAGAACTTGCGGAGCCGACCGACTTCAACGCCATACCCGGCCATGGGATCGAGGCCGTCATCGAAGGGAAGAAGATGCTCTTGGGCAATCTGAAGCTCATGGAGCAAGCAGCGGTGGAGCTCGGCACGCTGAGCGAGCGGGCCACGCACCTCTCCGACGAGGGCAAGACGCCCATGTACGTGGCGATCGACGGGAAAGCCGCCGGACTGATCGCCGTGGCCGACACGATCAAGGAGGACTCCATCGCGGCCATTCGGACGCTCAAGGAGCTGGGCCTCGAGGTGGTCATGCTCACCGGTGACAACCGCCGGACGGCCGAGGCGATCGCCCGCCAGGTGGGTCTTCAGCGGGTGCTGGCCGAGGTGCCTCCCGAGCAGAAGGCAGCGGAAGTGAAAAAGCTTCAGCTCGAAGGCCACCAGGTGGGGATGGTAGGCGACGGGCTCAACGACGCCCCGGCGCTGGCCCAGGCCGAGGTGGGCTTTGCGATTGGGACGGGAACGGACGTGGCCATCGAGGCGGCCGACATCACCCTGGTAGGGGGCAGCCTGCGCGGTGTGGTGATCGCCATCGAGGCCTCAAAGGCCACCATGCGCAACATCAAGCAGAACCTGGTGGGGGCCTTCATCTATAACACGCTGGGCCTTCCCGTGGCGGCCGGGGTGTTCTACCCGCTGTTTGGCCTCCTCTTGAGCCCCCTGCTCGCCGGGGCGGCGATGGCCTTCAGCAGCGTCACCGTGGTGACCAACGCGAATCGTCTGCGGCGGTTCCGGCCGCGACTTACCACTACAGAAAGGGGGGCGAAATGATCGCACAGATTTTGGTCAGCCTCGCAGGTCTCCTGGCGATCATCTGGATCGTCTGGTACTTCTGGATCTATGAGAAGAAAGGCGTCATGGCCGCCGAGGCGGGTGGGGCGCAGGAGATCCGCATCCGGGTCAAGGGGGGCTACGATCCTGACGTCATCGTGGTCAAAGCCGGCAAGCCGGTCAAGCTGCACTTCACCCGCGAGGAGGAGGTCTCCTGCAGCGAGACGGTCGTCTTCCCCGCTTTCGAGAAATCCACGAAGCTGCCGCCCTTCGAGACGGTGACCGTGGAGCTGCTGCCCGAAAAGCCGGGAGAGTATGACTTCCACTGTTCGATGAACATGCTGCGGGGCAAACTGGTGGTAACCGAGTGAGATACCCAGTGCCTGAGACGCTGGGCGAAGGACGGTAGATCATGCTACAGAGCGTGGATGTCGGCGAGCGATCGTTGGAGGCCTACCGCGGCGTTGCGCCCGATGCGATACTCGCTGAGCTGCGCCGGGTCGCCGCGGAGCTGCGCGGGATGCGGGTGCTGCACCTTAACGCCACGCCATACGGCGGCGGCGTCTCCGAGCTCTTGCGTTCCCTCGTGCCCCTCCTGAACGACCTGGGGCTCGTCGCAGATTGGAAAGTTATCCATGGCAATAACGCCTTCTTCGAGGTTACCAAGACCATGCACAACGGCCTCCAAGGGGCTGCGCGGGAGCTGAGCGAGGAAGAACAGACCATCTACCTGGTCAACGCTGAGCAGAACGCCGCGCAGCTGGAGGAGGAGTACGACTTCGTCTTCATCCACGATCCCCAGCCGGCCGCTCTGCCCACCCTGCACGGCAAAGGGGAGGCGCAGTGGATCTGGCGCTGCCACATCGATACCTCCGAGCCAAACCCCCAGGTCTGGGAGGTTCTGCGGCCGTTCTTAGCGGCCTACGACGCGGCCATCTTCACCATGGCCTCGTTCGTCCCGCCGGACCTCCCGGTGGCACGGGTGGAGATCATCCCCCCGGCGATAGACCCGCTCAGCCCGAAGAACTTTCCCTTGTCGAAGCGTCTGGCCGCTCAAGTCCTGGACTGGATTGGGATCAGCCTGGACCGTCCCCTGATCACCCAAGTGGCGCGGTTTGACCCCTGGAAGGACCCCTTGGGCCTGATCGCGGCCTACCGGCTGGTCCGCGAAGCGGTCCCGAACCTCCAACTCGCCCTGGTCGGCTCGATGGCCTTGGATGATCCGGAAGGGTGGGAGGTCTACCAGAAGATCAAACTGGAGAGCAAAGGGGACCCTTCCATCCATCTCTTCACCAACCTTACCGGGGTGGGGAACATCGAGGTGAACGCTTTCCAGCGCCTCTCCGACGTCGTCGTTCAGAAGTCGATCCGGGAAGGCTTCGGCCTGGTAGTCTCCGAAGCCCTCTGGAAAGGGACGCCGGTCGTGGCGGGGCGCGTGGGGGGAATTCCCTTGCAGATGTCCGATGGGGTCGGAGGTATTCTCGTTGAGGGTGTGGAGGAGTGCGCTCAGGCCATCCTCCGACTCTTGGAGGACCCGGCCGGGGCAGACGAGTTGGCCCAAAGGGGCAAGGAGCGCGTGTGGAAACAGTTCCTACTGCCACGCTTGCTCTTGAACCAGCTCTCCCTGATGAGGGAGCTCGCGGCCGGCCGCCCCTCGGTGCGGCGGGGAAGCTGGGAACCCCGACGCGATCCGGTCTGCGGGATGATGGTCGCTGAGGCGTCTCCACCATCTTCCGCCACCTTTGGCGACCGCAGCTACTTCTTCTGCTCCGAGGCCTGCCGCGCTCGGTTCCTAGCAGAGCCGGAGCACTACCTGGGGGAGAGCGGCCATGGTCATTGAGAATCGTGAACCGCCTGGGCGAGCGGAATGGATCTTAGGAAAGATCCAAAAAATCTATTCGCAGCGCGCTGCCAGTTATAACCAGCACGTCAGGTGGCTCTCGTTGGGACTACAGCGGAAGCTGCGCCAATACATCACGGCGAAGCTCGATTTGCAGCCTGGTCAAACGGTGCTGGAGGTGGCCTGCGGAACGGGCTTGAATTTCTCAGCGATTCAAGCGGCCATTGGCCCCGAGGGTCGGCTGATCGGCTTCGATTACACGCCGGCGATGCTGGATCAGGCCAAAAAGCAAATCGAGCATCAAGGTTGGCAAAATGTCAGCTTGATGCAAGGCGATGTCCTGCAGCTCCAGTTGGCGGAGCCGGTGGACGCTATCCTCTGCACGTTCGCCATCGGCCTCTTCCCCAGTCCTCGTCGTGCCCTGGAACGGATGGTCGCGGCGCTCCGCCCGGGCGGGCGGATATTGATCGCCGATTGCAAACTGTTTGAGCGCTGGTACGGCTTTGGGGTCAACCCGGTTTTGAAGTACCTGACTCGCCCTTGGGTGCCCTCCATCGAGGGGTATTTCGGAGTCCAGCCCTGGAGCGACCTGCAGGAGCTCCTGGGCGAGACCCGCTATGAAGAGCAGTTCGGGGGCCTGGTCTACCTGGCATGGGGGGAAATATGAACAGTTCACTGCAATTTCTGGGAGCCGCCGGGACGGTCACCGGTTCCAAGTACTTACTCAAACACGCGGACAAGACCTATCTGATCGACTGTGGCCTGTTCCAAGGCCTCCACAAATTGAAAGAACGCAACTGGGAACCTTCCCCTATCGATGTTAATGGATTGGAGGCCGTGATCCTCACCCACGCCCACATCGACCACACGGGCTACCTGCCCCGGCTGGTGCAGGGCGGTTACCATGGACCGGTCTACGCCTCTGAGGCGACCTGTGCCCTCTTGGAACTGCTACTGCCCGACTCGGGTTATCTGCAAGAGGAGCAGGCGAGCTATGCGAACAAGAAGGGTTATTCTCGCCACAAGCCTGCGCTGCCTCTCTATACCTACCAGCAAGCGCTCCGCTCGCTGCAGTCGCTCCGCCCGGTCAAGCTGGACGAGTCCCTCGCGGTGGACGAGCACCTGACAGTTACGATGCGGGCCGCCGGCCATATCCTGGGGTCGGCCATTCTGGAGTGCGAGCTGGAGGACCTGAAGCTCGTCTTCTCCGGGGATTTGGGCCGCTACGATCAGGAGGTGATGTGCTCACCCACGGCGGTCCATCAAGCTGATGTGCTGCTGGTTGAATCGACCTACGGGAATCGAGCCCATAGTCGGGAACCCCTCGAGGCGCAATTGGCTCAAGTGGCGGGCGACACCTTGGAACGAGGGGGCGTCCTGCTCATCCCCAGCTTCGCCGTGGGGCGGACGCAACAGCTCCTCTACCTCCTGCGCAAGCTCCAAGACCAAAAGCGCATCCCGGATCTGCCGATCTATGTAGACAGCCCAATGGCCAGCGACGCGACCGCAATTTACTGCCGCTTCGGCGCTGAGCTCAATCTCAAGGTGGACCTGCTCATGGACGAGGAGGCCTGCCCGCTGCGCTGCCGAGAGACCCACTTCACGCGCACGGTCCAGCAATCCAAGTGGCTCAACGAGGCGCCGGGGCCGATGATCATCATCTCGGCCAGTGGGATGTGCACTGGCGGGCGGATTGTCCACCATCTCAAGCATCGGCTGCCCGATCCGAAAAACACCGTACTTTTTGTGGGCTATCAGGCCCAGGGCACGCGAGGTCGGCTGCTCAGCGAGGGCGCGCAACAGATCAAGATCCACGGGATGCCCGTCCCGGTGCGAGCTAAGATCGCTTCAATCGCTGGCCTCTCGGCCCACGGGGATTATCACGAGTTGCTGCGCTGGCTGTCCGGTTTCGAGCGCGCGCCGCGCCAGAGCTTCATCATCCACGGCGAGCCCCAGGCCGCAGAGGCCTTTCAGGAGCGCATCCACGAGCAGTTGGGTTGGAAGGCGCACCGACCCTCTTATCTGGAGACTGTGACCCTAGGGGAATGACATGATCCATTATGCCTTGTTCGACCTCGATGACACGCTCTATCCCCCTGCCGCCGGGATTATGACGGCCCTCAGCGAGCGGTTCACCCAATGCATCGCGGAACAGCTTCACATGGCTCCGGAGCAGGCCGAAACCCTGCGTCGGGAATATGCCCGCCGCTACGGCTCGACCACCCGGGGGCTGGCACTGCATCACGGCATCGATGTGGAAGAGTTCCTCACCACTGTGCATGACCTCCCCATTGAAGAGTACCTGCAACCCGACCCCGATCTGGGCTGCCTTTTGGACTGTATCCATGTGAAAAAGTGCGTGTTCACCAACGCGCCTGGCTTTTACGCCGAACGGGTGCTGGAGGTGCTCGGCGTCGCCGATCGCTTCTGCCGGGTCTTCGCCATCGAGTCCTCCGACTACCGGGGGAAGCCCGATTCCCTCACCTATGAGCGGGTGGTCTCGGCGTTGGGCGTCGCGGATCGTGAGCTGATGATGCTCGACGATGCGCGGGTCAATCTGATCCCCGCTACCCGGCGGGGCTGGACCACGGTCTGGGTGAGCGAGCGAGGGGAGTCCACAGATGGGGTTGATTACCTCGTGTGTGACCTCTGGCAGGTGGCCCACATCTTTCACGAGATCGGCATCTTGGATAAGGAACACCGAGACGAATGGCATCGCTGTCTGGCTCAATGTCCTCTGGGCGAGCGTCGATCTGGTGGAGTGTCGGGATGAGCAATCCTGAATACGCTGCAAACGAGAGCCTCTAGGAGATAGGCTCGTCCCTTAAAAGGCAAGGAGAAGGCAGAAGTGACCATCATGTCCCTCGGAAAACCCATTGCCTTCGGCCGCACTGCCGAGATCTATGCCTGGGAAGAGGGCCACATCGTCAAGCTGTTTCGAGATTGGATGCCGGCCGCTTCGGTGGAATACGAAGCCCGCATCGCCCGTGTGGTTCACACAGCTGGATTGCCCGTCCCCGCTGTTGGCGAACTCGTTGAGATAAACGGTCGTCTCGGGCTGATTTATGCGCGGGTGCACGGGGTTTCCATGCTGGAGATCTTTTTGACAAAGCCCTGGATGCTCTTCCGGTTTGCCCGCCTTTTGGCCGCACTGCACGCCAGCATGCACGCCTCCATCGTGCCAGAGCTGCCTTGCCAACGGCAACAACTGGAAAACGAGATCCGGGAAGCCAAGACGTTGTCTGCCGACACGAAGAGAGCGGTATTGAAAGCCCTGGACAAAATGCCCGCTGACGACCGGTTATGCCACGGCGATTTCCATCCGGACAATGTCCTGCTGACAGCGCAAGGTCCGGTCATCATCGACTGGATGAATGCTACACGCGGCAATCCATTGTCAGATGTTGCCAGAACTTCTTTGCTGCTCAGTATGGGGGCTCCACCGCCTGGAAGGTCCGCCCGATGGCGGTTAGAGGCAATGCGACGTTGGTTTCATATGGCTTACCTGAAGCGCTATTTTCAACTTCGTCCTGGCGACCGGCGACAACTCACCGCCTGGCAACCTGTGATCGCAGCAGCACGCTTGGGGGCGAACATTACTGAGGAGCAAGATCGGTTGATTGCTCTGGTCAAGGCCGGATTATCTTAGGATGATTGAGAAAACATGGAAATATGGGATCAGAGCCTGGCTTTCGCCCGACGGTCAGCCGCATTATGAAGGAAGTGGAGCAAGGTGATCGAAGATCAAGAAGCAAGCTCTGACCCCTAGCGCTTGTGTTAGATTGACCCTGCTGCTCAATCATAGGGTTTCGAGCCTTGAGGAAACAAGTTGTAATTTCTCAATTGTTCAGCTAGCTCTGCATTGATGTGAAGAGTAGCAGTATCAGTGACTTCACGTTGATAGAGCTCCCTCGATTCTTTCGTTGAGGCAAGGAGATATAAAGGGATACCATGCCGGAAGGTAATGCACGTAATGGCGTGATTATCACCAGTATCATAAAAGCTAGGGTCTGCTCCCAGGGCTCCAGCCAGCCCCCTGAAAGCGCTCAAGAGGGCGCTCTCCTCCTGGCGATTCCCTACGCCAATGTAAACATGTACTGTGCCTTTCGTCTCTCCGTAATAGCGCCAGAAGGACTTGGAAGGTTTCCCCACCAACCAGCGGAGCTCCTTCTCCACCTCAGTACGGGACGGTCTGCCGTTGCGGACAAGTAATTCAGTAATTCCATTCCTGGTCCAATACTCGTGAAACCTCTCCGTTACATACCGGGTGAGGAGAGCCTTGATTTCTTCAGGGATCTTCGTTAGCCAAGTTGTCAACGGTGCACGCGATGGATGAAATAACTGAGTTGACTCATGCTTGAGGTCGGTGATGTGATGCTGATAAATATCATCGATGGTATCCCATGGCAACACGTAGTTTTTGAAAGTGTGAGTGCGTTCATATTCAGTTTCTAGGGAGTCACTTTGAACCTCAAAGCCAGCTCTTAATTGCTCCAGCTTAATTTGAAAAGATTGTAGGTCTTCAAGCTGGTTCTGGCTTGCCTTCAGCGCAGCTTCATAGAAACACTGACCAATTTCTATTCCCATCAACAACGCCTTATGCTTTGCTAGCTTATCGTGCAAACCACGCCATCCATTGACAAGCCGCCTGATCTCATGGATATCAAGCCAATACCAAAAAACGTAGTTTCCGATAGCCCATACAACAACCAACGCTATTCCCCACAGAATAACCGTTCGGAAGGATGTGATAGTCGTACGAACAAGAAAGCCGGGAAGAGGAACGGATGCAATGCGCCAGAAGAACCACGAAAAACCGATTCCTACAGCAACTGCATAGCATATACTTACTATAAGATGCCAAAGCTTGGGAGGAGTCTCTTCCCGTGTTTTCGCTGTTATCATTCGATGGTTGTGCCAAGGGGGTAAGGATGGTAAACTGAGCTCCTCGATACGAGGAGGGAT
>ENA-ORDP01000431-ORDP01000431.1-marine-sediment-metagenome-genome-assembly--contig:-NODE-431-length-27813-cov-5.474314_pt1 | contig 27813 bp, 25 predicted proteins | sample MGYA00248627_ERZ508539 | MGnify/ENA primary metagenome ERZ508539 (study PRJEB26208, sample SAMN05571518) | marine sediment metagenome | biome: deep sea; feature: Hydrothermal vent; material... | reverse complement strand
TACTAATGTCATCATCGCGTCCACCACTTTGCAAAACTACTTCTTTGGTAATGCGGGGAACTTGACGATGACTGGCGCCGACAACATCGCTATTGGTTCTTATTCAAATGTTCTTTACAGAGCTGCCCTCCAAGCCAACACCACTGGTTCCAACAATATCGCATTCGGTCAAGCCGCCCTCCAATTCAACACCACCGGTTCTGGTAACACCGTCACCGGTAAAGCCGCCCTCCTCTTCAACACCTCCGCCACCAGCTCTACTGCCGTTGGCTATAACGCAGCCCTAGGCACCGCCGGCTACAACAACCAAGGTGGCACCTATCTCGGCTACCAGTCCGGCTACAGCGCAGCTACCGGCTCCGACTACAACACACTCCTTGGCTACGGCTCCGGCTACGGCGTAACAACCGGCGCCAATAACGTCGTTATTGGCGCCGCTGTTTCCTCCGCCTCACAAAATCAACTCACCACAGGTTCCGGCAACATTTCAATCGGCTACAACGCTGTTCTTCCAAGCGCCACCGCCTCAAACCAGCTCAACATAGGCAACACAATTTATGGTGATCTTGCCACTGGCAATGTGGGCATCGGCACCACCACGCCTTGGCGCACTTTGTCTGTGGCGGGCTCTTCCGACCTCGGAACGAACGCACTTGCGGGGAGCTTTACCGCGACCAGCACCACAGATACCAGCACCTTCGCCGGCACCACTCTCACCAACAAACTCGCCACCTTTATGAGTGGCATCAACATCAATAGCGAAACCTTTACCGACCTCACCGGTTCTGGTCTTTCCAATGTCAATGGTGCGCTTACCGTTTCAAGTATTTCAGCTTCTTCCATTGCTCTTGCACACGGGAACATTTTCGTCGGCAATGCCTCCGCTCTTGCCACGGCAACTTCCACACTCTTTGTTGCTGACAACGGCAATGTGGGTATCGGCACCACCACTCCGTTGCGTGCGCTTTCTATTATCGGTTCTTCCAACCTCGGTATCAACGCGCTTGCCGGAAGCTTCACTGCTTCTGCTATAGCGACGAGTACATTCGCCGGCGGCATTGTTGCCGCCGGGCCGAGTGGCATCAATATCGCCGCCGGAAAGGCGTATCAATACAATGGTGTTGCTGTTATCACCGCTCAGACAGGACTTAATAACTACTTCTTCGGCGGGGCAGGAAATCTTGCCATAACCGGAAAAAATAATACCGCAAGCGGTTATCAAGCGCTCATATTCAACACTAGTGGACGAAGCAACCTTGCCAATGGCTATCAAGCTCTTTACAAAAACACTTCCGGTTACAGTAACACTGCCAACGGTATGAATGCGCTCTATGCAAACACTTCCGGTTCCTATAACACCGCTTCTGGTATGGGTGCACTGTATTCAAACACTGGCTCAGGGAACTCAGCGAATGGTTATAACGCACTGTATTCAAACTCCGGCTCCTATAACACTGCTGCCGGTATGAACGCGCTGTATACAAACTCCGGCTCCGGAAACTCGGCGAATGGCTATCAAGCGCTTTATAAAAACACTTCAGGTTCTTACAATATTGCCATTGGTAATAGTGCGCTCTATGCAAACACTTCAGGTTCTTACAATATTGCCATTGGTAACGGTGCACTCTATTCCAATGTTACCGGAGCAATTAATACGAGCTCAAATAATACTGCCGTTGGCTACAACGCGGCGTACGGTACTGCAGCTTATTCAAATCAAGGAAGCGCTTATCTCGGCTACCAGTCCGGCTACAGCGCAGGCACCGGTTCCAACTACAACACTTTCCTTGGTTATCAAAGTGGTTATACTGTCAGCACAGGCGCCAATAACATCGTTATTGGCGCAAATATAGATGCGGCAAATTCCACCGGCAACCAGCAACTCAACATTGGTAATATTCTATATGGTACGGGAGTGTACAATGGTGGTGTTGTTTCCGGCGCACCGGTTGCCGGTGGAAAAATCGGCATCGGAACTTCCACACCGGTTTCCACTTTGACCGTCGTGGGCTCGGGTTGCTTCTCTGTCGGAGCGGGTGCGACGCTTGCCTGCGGTACGACCCCGGGCAACATCTACTACACCACCGCAAACACCGGCAACTACGATGTTGCTGAGAAATATCGCACCTATGATCTTTCACTTTCCCGTGGAGATGTCATTACATTTGATACTTCGCACGCGCTTTCTGTTGAGCGAGCGACATCTTCTGATGCCTCATTTATCGGAGTTGTTTCTACAGCGCCAGGTGTGTTGCTTGGCGGCGCGACCGGCGGAACTGGCGGTTCCGCCGGCTCTGGCTCTGGTTTCGCAAAAGAGAAGTTTGTGCCGGTCGCTCTTTCCGGAAGGGTGCCGGTGAAGGTGTCGGTCGCCAATGGCAGTATTGCCATTGGCGACCGGTTGACGGTCTCTTCCACCACGCCCGGAGTGGCGGTGAAGATGATTGGCTACGGAGCGTATTTCGGTCAGGCGTTGCAACCGTACACCATGGCTGATCAGTCATCGGCGAGCAGTACCATTGTCGCGTTTATCAATCCTGGAGTGGTGCCGGCGATTTCGTTGCCATCGGTAGCGAGCGCGACCTCTACTTCTTCTGTTGGTGAATCTCATCTTGTCGCTCTTCTGCGCTCATTTGGTGCGTCATTTGCAAATGGGGTTATGGATATTGCAAAACTTGCCGTGGGCACATTCCATGCAACGACAGCTTTTGTTGGTCATCTTACTGCTACCAATGTAACAGTTGGTGCGCCGTCGCACCCGACTGGCATCACTCTCTACGACACCGTTACCAAAAAACCATATTGTTTGAGTATTGCAAATGGCAAGACTGTTACGAAGCCGGGCGCGTGCGCGGTGCAAAAGCTTGGTGGAAAAAATGCAACAACGACTGAACAAGGCGGTGGAACTGGTGGTGGCACCAATTCCACCGGTGGCGCGTTCTCCATTCATCTCAACGGAGCCAATCCGACACTTCTTTCCATTGACGCAACCTATGTTGAACAAGGAGCAACACTAATCAATGGTGTTGGCACCAGTACATACAAGATGTATATCAATGGTGGTGCGACCGCCACCTCATCACCGTGGGTTGATACCGGGAAAGTAGGCACTTCTATTATTACCTATATTGCCACCGATAGTGCCGGTCATACGACTCGCACAACAAGAGCGGTAACCGTTTCCGGAACCGCGTCGGGAGCAACGACAAATAACAACACCGCATCGTCAACAACCTCTTCTCAAAATGCTACCACTACTGTAACAACTAATACCACCACCACGACCACCACCACGACCACTACGGCGACCAGCACCGCGACCACCACCACGCAGAAAAATACTCCTCCTCACGACACCACGCCACCGGTTGTTACATTGATTGGAGCGAAAACCATACACCTCACCACAGGAGATACATTTACTGATCCCGGAGCAACCGCCACAGACAATGTTGACGGCAATTTAACCGCAGATATTACTGAAACAGGAAGTGTTAGCACTTCTGTGTCTGGAACCTATCTACTGATTTACTCGGCTACCGACACGGCGGGGAACAAGGGAAGCGCCACCCGCACTGTCACCGTTGTCGCGAGTTCGCTGTCATCGCAAGGTTCTACAACACAGGTAGCATCCACCACACAAAGTACCACCACACCCAAATGAGGGGTTTCGTAAACCCCTCATGCTAACTTTGACATTGAGGCAATGGACGTATGGTTTATTTATGAGGGGTTTACGAAACCCCTCATTCTAACCTTAGTAGCCAGTGAGTAGATGGTTTATTTGCAGATATTTTCAAGTATTTTATATTTCATTACAGCTACATTGATATGGTCGCGTGTGCTATAATATAACTATATGAGAAATCAAATTCCCGATTTCCTACAGCCATTTTTATGGTCATACGACCTCTCAAAAATAGATATGAAAAGGCACCAGAAACTCATTATAAAAAATATTCTTGATTTTGGAACAGCCGAAGCGGTTAGTTGGTTAAAAGAAAACTATACCAAAGATGAAATTAGAGAGGTTATAGCACAGAGCACTCGGTCGGAATGGAGTAAAAAGTCAATATATTTGTGGTCTTTTATTTATAATTGCTCACCTAAAGAAGCTCGTTTTTAATTTGGTAGTATGTTTTACGATATTTTTGATAAAAAAAGGGAGGATGTTTTATCGCTTTTCGGTAATTTCAAAGATGACTTCTATCTTGCCGGTGGAACGGCACTCGCGTTACAGCTTGGGCACAGAGATAGCATTGATTTTGATTTCTTCTCGGGAGATAATTTTAACACTGATGATTTATTTGAGAAATTAAAAGAGGCAAGTACGTACCACAAACTTCAAAAAGTTCAGGAGGAAAAAAATACCCTTACCGTTATTATTGACGATAGCATAAAGGTAAGTTTCTTTGCGTACCCATACAAACTTCTCAATCGGATTATACCAGAGAAATATGTAAAATTAGCTTCTGTTGAGGATATTGCTTGTATGAAATTATCCGCGATTGTTAGTCGCTCAACGGAAAAAGATTATGTGGATTTATATTTTATTTTGCAACAGTATAAACTTTCACATCTCTTGACGTTGTCTGCGAAGAAATTACCCGAGCTTGATGCTAACCTCATTCTCAAGAGTCTGATTTATTTTGATGATATGGAAAGGGAGCCGATTTTATTTAGAAATAATAAAGATGTTTCTTTTGATACAGTCAAAACTTTTTTACAAAACGCGGTGAAAGAATATCTTCAATGAGGGGTTTACGAAACCCCTCATTGACTTAAACACTGCCACCGGTAGAGTTTTGCTTGTGCAATGAGGGGTTTACGAAACCCCTCATTCAAGAAGAAGTTTTTGCGGGGAGATATCATTCGCCGCATCTTGCAAGAATTTTTTTAAGGCAGAGCAGGGGTCATCTAGCACATCTTTGAAAAATGAAGTTGTCAGGATTGAAGGGAAGTTCTTCTTATCTGCATAATCTAGATAACTGCTCCATCGATATGAGTCAAGCCAGTCAAGCGCTTTGTTCACTTCAGTAATGCCACCGTTACTACGAATTCGCCATTCTTTGGTATCTTTTAAATAATCCAGAGGATTAAGATGGATATAATGCAAAATGTAGAGAAGATGAGCATCGTGCTCAATTAAAATTCTTTTTGTGCGCCCTTGGAAAAGAGTACCCTTGCGTGTGTATCGTTCGTTGAAATAATTCGCATATCCAACATTCAGTTTTCTAAGGAATAGACTCAAGCCGTTTGTAGTACGTTCAGAAAGCAAGAGGTGGTAGTGGTTTTTCATCAATACCCACCCATGGATATCCACCAAAAGCTTTCTCTCTTTTCTAAATGAGGGGTTTACGAAATCCCTCATGCCGGAGGGGTCAAATAAACGTACAAGATTACTAGCCGGTGTTGCATCATTAAATTCATAAAGATTATGAACAAAGCGTGCGTAGTCTTGAGAGTCAAGAAAAAGATCTCGTCCGTCAACGCCTCTATTTAGTGTGTGCCAAAGTTCCATACTCTCCTGTATTTTATATGACATGAGGGGTTTCGTAAACCCCTCATTCAACGGATGTCCGATAATTGCAGAGTAGGTATGTGTGTTTGTGTTGATTTTTGCGCTGGGTGCGAATACCCTGGGCGCGCCGAAGGCGCGCCCAGGGTATTCTTTTGTGGATATCTAGTTATTGTTCGCGTGCTACACTAATGGAACAGCATCAGTACTCGCCTGAGCATTTTTAAGTAACATATAATATTATGAAAACAACACGTGTAGCAATCAATGGGTTTGGTCGTATCGGTCGTTCATTTGTTCGTCGTTCGTGGGGTCGTCCGGAAATTGAAATCGTCGCAGTCAATGATTTGGGTTCCATTGATAACTTGGCATATTTATTGGCGCACGATACGGTGTATGGAAACTCACCGTTTTCGGTTAAGGTGGCGGATGGCGCGCTTATACTTGACGGAAAAAAAGTGCGGTTTCTTTCCGAGAAAGACCCGGAGCAATTGCCATGGAAGGATCTTGCCATTGATGTGGTTGTTGAGTCAACCGGATTTTTCACCGAGTATGAAAAAGCAAACGCGCATATTGTTGCCGGTGCAAGGCGCGTAGTCATTTCAGCTCCCGGCAAGGGCGAAGAAACAGGTGAGACAGCAACTGGAGCAACCGTACTCATGGGCGTTAACATTGATAAACTAAAGGAACATAAAATTTCTTCCAATGGGTCGTGCACCACGAACGCATCAAGTCCTGTCATTGCAATTTTAAACACAATGGTCGGCATTGAGTTGGCACTTCTGAACACCACGCACTCGTACACGGCAACACAATCGTTGATGGATGGGCCGGTGCACGGAAGTGATTTCAGAAAGGGGCGCACTGCGGCGTTAAACATTGTGCCAACAACGACCGGCGCGGCTGTTGCCGTAACAAAAGCATACCCGGAATTGGTGGGGAAGTTTGATGGCATCGCATTGCGTGTGCCAGTTGCCGCGGGGTCTATTGCAGACATTACTTTCATCGCAAAAACGGAAACGAGTGTTGAAGAAATTAATGACGCGCTCACAAAAGCATCGCAGATGGAGCAGTGGAAGGGATTACTTTCTGTTACGAGAGAGCCACTGGTTTCAAGTGATATTATCGGGCAACCGATTGCTTCCATCGCCGACCTTTCAATGACGCGCGTAGTGGGAGGGAAGTTGGTAAAGGTACTTACTTGGTATGATAATGAAGTTGGATATACGGAATCGCTCGTGCAACACGTTATTGCTTCTGGAAATATAGAATAAAAATATGGAGGTTTCTCCGGAAAATGTGTTTGTATATTTTGCAAGTGACCATGCGGGGTTCCCCCTTAAAAACTCTTTGGCAGAGTTTTTAAGGGGAATGGGCTATGGAGTGGAGGATATGGGTGCACATGATTTTTCTCCGGAAGATGATTATCCGGATTTTATAATGCCGTGTGCGCAAAAAGTTGCACAGGAGAGTGGGAGTGGTGCTGGTGCGAAAGAACACTCGCGCGCCGAAGGCGCGCGAGTGTTTGGTGTTATCATCGGTGGCAGTGGGCAAGGGGAGGCGATGGCTGCAAATAGAGTAAAAGGAGTGCGCGCCGCCGTCTTCTACGGCGGCGCGCACGCTCTCGGTGCCATTGATGAAAATGGTACGGCACCATCGGACGAACTTGATATTGTGCGCTTGTCCCGCCTGCACAATGACGCAAACATCCTGTCCTTCGGTGCCAGGTTTGTAAGCGAAGACCTGGCACAAAAAGCACTGCTTATTTTTCTGAAAACTCAGTTTTCAGATACGGCGCGCCATGCGCGCCGCATCGCTAAATATTAAACCAATGAGGGGTTTCGTAAACCCCTCATTTGCGGCGGCTAGCCGTCAAGGGGTATGTTATTCTATCGTTTAGGATTCATAAATGCCGTACTGTTGCACCATGTCTTCAAATTCATGTATGCGCTCCACTACGTCTGGAGCCTTCCAAATTGCAGAGCCGATAATAAGCCGGCTTACTCCTACCTTAAGTAATGCCGGAGCGCTGTTAAGCGAAACACCGCCGTCCACCTGTATCGGCATGTTCGGATAATGAGAGCGAACATATTGAATGGTATTAAACACGCGCTCATCAAATGGTTCACCTTGCAGCCCAACATGAGCAATTCCCATACACTGTATAAAATTTATTCTATTGATGATTGATTCCAAAAGAGTTAAATCGTCCTCAACAGTAAGCGCTACGCCAATTAAGATGATATTCGGTGCTGTATTTTTTTCATATCCAAAGTATTTCTCCAGATGAGTAAGTGTGGATTCTATATCTGCAATGTTTGTAGCGTGAAGTATCAAGCGCGAAGCTCCAACGACGCTCCACTTGTCTGCAACCTCAGCAATATCTGTGACCATCAGGTCTGCTTCAATATTAAATTTTTCGCAACATGAAAGTATTTCCCCCTGTTGTACGCTTTGTGTAAATTTGTTAGATGTTTCGGTATATGGCCACGTTGCCGGAATGGCGAACTTTCCGTCAATGACATCAATTTGTATATCGGTTACGATACCGTCAATTTTTGCGAGTTTTTCTTCAAGCTCGTCTTCATCTGCCACAAGCAGTGTCGGAACAATGGCTCCCATATATTCGTATGATACCACACGATGACAAAAGAACAGACCCCTGCGCCGGCTAAAGCCGGCGCAGGGGGGGTATCCCACAACGATATGCACAAATTTTATTTACAAACACATCGCCTGCGCATGGTAGTATTAAAAATATGGCACTTACCGACACCCAAACGGCAACACTTGAAAAACACGCGGAAGAAATCCGCGAGACAATCATCTCCATGTTGGTTGAAGCGGGAAGCGGGCATACCGCAGGACCGCTTGGCATGGCAGATATGTTTTCCGCATTTTATTTTCACATACTCAAACATAATCCGAAAGAGCCGGATTGGAGTGAACGTGACCGACTCATTCTTTCAAATGGACACACTGTTCCGGTTCGCTATGCAGCCATGGCGCATGCAGGATATTTTCCAATTAAAGAATGTCTTACGTTGCGCAAATTCGGCAGTCGTCTACAAGGACATCCGGAGCGTTCTCGTTTGCCCGGACTTGAAACAACCTCAGGACCATTGGGCGAGGGGCTTTCACAAGCCGACGGCATGGCATACGCATTTAGAATGGATAACAAAAAAAATCATATCTATGTCATGATGGGCGACGGTGAGCAAGACGAAGGGAATGTGTGGGAGGCGGTTTTTTTCGCAGGTAAATATGCACTCTCAAATATCACTGCAGTCATTGACCGAAACAATATCCAAATTGATGGCATGACAGAAGACGTTATGCCACTTGAATCATTGCGCGCAAAGTATGAGGCATTTAATTGGCATGTCATTGAGGTGAATGGAAATGATATTCCAGAATTCATATCCGCCGTTGAGCAGGCAAAAGCAATTTATGAAAAGCCGACACTCATCATCGCGCATACCATCCCCGGAAAAGGAATTCCCGAAATTGAGTTTGATTATCACTGGCATGGAAAACCGCCAAATAAAGAAGAGGCAAAAAGATTTTTAAAAGAATTGCGCACAGCCGGCGGGCGCGTGCCACATGAATATGCATAAATTATGATCTACTCAGACGCACACCTAAGTGAAAAAGTTTTTTCAAAAGACATTGAAATGAAGCCAACTCGTGATGGGTTTGGAACAGGTGTCATGGAGGCGGGGAAAGATGATTCGCGTGTGGTGGTGTTGTGCGCAGATTTAACAGAATCCACACGAGCACAATGGTTTGAAGAAGAGTTTCCGAAGAGATTTATTGAAGCAGGAATTATGGAACAAAATATGGCAGGACTTGCAAGTGGCATGGCGGCAGCTGGGAAAATACCTTTCACTGCTTCGTACGCGGCATTTAATCCGGGAAGAAACTATGAACAAATTCGCACGACCATAGCGCTTAATACTCAGCCGGTAAAAATTTGCGGTATGCATGCCGGAGTTTCTGTTGGTCCAGACGGTGCGACTCACCAAATGCTTGAAGACATCGGTATGATGCGAATGCTTCCCGGCATGACGGTCATCAATCCCAGTGATGCGTTGGAGGCGCACAAGGCTGTTGTTGCAGCGGCAAAAACAGCAACGCCTGTATATCTGCGTTTTGCCCGTTCCGCCACTCCCGTTTTCACTACAGAAAAAACTCCTTTTGAAATTGGTAAGGCACTGACTCTTTGGGATAGCGACAAACCTAAAATTGCAATTCTCGTAACCGGTTCCGTAACACACAGAGCATTGATGGCAGCTTCCGCACTTGAAGCGCAGGGAATTAATTCAGTGGTGCTGTCCGTCCCGACCATAAAACCACTTGATGAAGAGGCAATTATTTCTGTTGCGAAGCGCGCCGGGAATGTAATAACGGTTGAAGAGCACCAAGTAAACGGTGGCTTCGGAAGTGCTGTGGCGGAGCTTTTAGCAAAAGAATATCCAACGCCAATGCGTTTTGTGGGTATCCAAGACAGGTTCGGACAATCGGGTGAACCTGATGAGCTTTTGGAAGAATATGGACTTGGTGTACCACACATTGTGGATGTCGCGCGTGCGCTGTGTAATGTGTAATACCAATGTCCGACTTACGAGGTCGGTACCGACCTCGTAAGTCGGACATTGGGGCTTGTGTTATAAAACAGGCATCATGAGGGGTTTACGAAACCCCTCATTACGAAACCAACCAACACGATGAGGGGTTTACGAAACCCCTCATGATGCTGGTTGGATCGTTGGAGCGTACTAGTCTAATTCCGTGATATGAAATTCTTCCGGCGCATTGCGCAAATGTTCTTCAAGCACCTCTCTGGTGAGCAGTCCTTTTTGAGCTCCAACTTCTTGCACAACATTCATTGAGTTAATCGGTCCCCACAGCATGGCTTCGTCCAGTGGTTTACCAAGCGCAAGTGCGATTGCAAATGTTGCGGTGAAAGCATCACCGGCTCCAGTGCGGTCAACAGGCGGGCGCGGGTCCGGATACATTGGTACCTTTATTGTGCGATTTCCATCATACACATAGGCACCATTTGGTCCGTCTGTAATCAGCGCAATTTTTGGTCCTAGCGCCCTCATGTCGCGCAATAGATTTTTAATATCATCCGGTCCGCGCTCAAGTATGCGCTCAGCTTCTTCTTTATTACATGCAACCACTTCCGTGTTCTTGTATATGGGTGCCATGACATCTTTCCCAACTTCAATTTGAAATGTGCCGGGCTGAAATACCAATTTTGTTTCCGGGTGTTCGGGAAGCCATTTTGCCAGCTCATCATGAATAATTCCTGCGGTTGGTGCAAGCGAAGAAAGATATATGGTGCGCGGTGCCTGAAAATCCGGAAAACTATATGGAAATTCGTTGTGCTTGATGAGGATGGTTCGCTCTGCGCGAAACCACAATACATAGTGTGCGTTGGTTGGCACTTTGTCGCCACGGTTTACTAAGTCGGTATCAATATGTTCAGTCGTAAGGACATCCATACAATCATCGCCGAGGCGATCGCTACCCATCCAAGTCATCATTCCGGTTGACAAGCCAAGGCGCGCCGCCGCGACAGCGGCGTTTGGGCTATTTCCAACAGCCGCGATGGGCGTAGATGATTCAAAAGGAATTTTGTCACCCCAGCTCATGGAAATAGTGCACTCATCAGTATTGATATTACAATGTACCTCCGCTTCCTCAAGACGAATAAAATTATCAACCACAATATCGCCTATGGCGATGAAATCAAGTTTTTTCATATTGGAATGATACCACACCACTTTCCGTTTGTGCTCTTGTGGATAACTCATACCTTGCGTATGTGGTACTGTTCATATATGGATAACATACAAACAATCGCCCGTGATATCGTTGCTGTTGGCAAAGGATTGCTCGCCGCGGATGAAAGTGAGAAGACTGCCAACAAACGACTTACTAGTAATGGGATTGTTCCAAGTGAAGAAATGCGTAAACAATATCGTGAAGTGTTTTTTTTGACACGCGATATAGAAAAATATCTCTCAGGAGTTATCTTTTTTGAAGAGACTCTCGGGCAATCAACAAGCGATGGTGTGCCGTTTCCAAAACTACTTTCAGAAAAGGGGATTATTCCCGGTATTAAGGTAGACCAAGGAACAAAACCGTTTGATGATAGCCCCGACGAGTTGGTAACGGGTGGACTTATCGGGCTTTCTGAGCGTCTCGTTCCATTTTATGAACGCGGTGCGCGATTTACAAAGTGGCGCGCAGTGATTCGCATTGATGGTGATACGCTCCCGACCTCGCACGCAATTTTGGAAAATGCCAAGCGTCTTGCTTCGTACGCGCACGATGCGCAAGTTGCCGGACTTGTTCCAATTCTTGAGCCGGAAGTTTTGCTTGAGGGAAATCACAGTATGCTACGCGCGAAGGAGGTGCTCACAGAAACACTTAGCACAGTATTCACGGCGGTTGACGATTCGCCGGTTGATAGAACAGCGCTAATAGTTAAAACTTCCATGGCACTTTCCGGGAGTGAAAGTGGGAAGACGGATACTCCGGAAGAAGTTGCGGAACAAACGCTTGATGCACTCATGGCGTCGGTTCCTCCAAACGTTCCCGGGATAGTGTTTCTTTCTGGTGGACAATCTCCCGACCAAGCAACAGATAATTTGCGCGCCATTGCACGTCTTGCGAAAGAAAAAAATGCCCCATGGCCTCTTACGTTTTCGTACGCACGAGCGATACAAAGCGAAGCCCTTGCAACGTGGCAGGGAAAGAAAGAAAATATTCCCGAAGCCCAAAAAGTTTTCATTTCTCGTTTACAGCGTGTGTCTGAGGCATCTATGGGGAATTGATACGGTACACGGTAAAAATTGGAAGGTGTAACCTTCCAATTTTTACCGGTTTCAACAGAAAGACCAAACCCCTACAGTATAAAAACAGGGTAAGACTTGACCGAGCGACCTGGAGCGCCCTGTTTTTATACTGTAGGGGTTTGGTCTTATCACATTTGCATTTTTTATTTTTTAAAGTATATTTTATATATATGAATACATTGACTGCAGAAAAACGAGATGAGCGTGGAAAACGTGTACATGCACTGCGTGTGGCGGGGCGCATTCCGGCAGTAGTGTACGGACCAAAACAGAAGTCCGTACCAATTGTAATTTCACTGAAAGAGTTTGAAGGTGTATTAAAAAAAGCGGGTGAATCATCGGTTGTGTCGCTTGCCGGTCTTGAAAAATCGTTTCCGGTGCTTATTCATGATGTTGAGTATGACCCTGTGACGAGTGTCCCTCGGCACGTTGATTTTTATGCGATTGAAAAAGGTGCAAAGGTTGTGGTTTCTGTCCCGCTTGTTTTTGTTGGCGAGTCATTGGCTGTAAAGGCGGGGGCAAATTTAGTCAAGGTACTTCATGAGGTGGAAATTGAAGCGGATGCGACACATCTGATGCATGAGCTCACCATTGATATTTCCAAAATTATTGCTATTGGTGACAGTATCCATGTCGGAGATATTTCACTTGGTGCGCACGTTACATTGATAACCGAACCGGATGAAGTTGTTATAATCGCGCAAGAGGTTGGTGAAGAAAAGTCGGAGGTTGTTGAAGCACCTGACATTGCAAATATTGAAGTTGAAAATAAGGGTAAGAAAGAAGATGTGCCTGAAGAATCTACTTCATAGCACAAAATGTTAGTGGTGAGTAATTCTCCGCAAAAGCCCGGCACTTGTGCCGGGCTTTTGCGGAGAATTACTCACCACTAAGGCGTGTACTTACATACACATATTTGATACACTCAAACAATAATGCACAATCGTATTGTTACCATTGTTCTTTTGTGTGGCATCTTGTTTGGTGTTGTGGTTCCCGCATCACTTTTTGTGCAAGCTGCAAATGTTTCGTCGGCTGTTGATACGCGCCGCGCGCAACTTCAAAGCAAGCTCACTTCCATTGAGTCGCAAATAAATACCAGCCAGGCAACACTCAATACGCTTCGTACGCAACATAACACTCTTCAACGAGAAATTAATATTCTTGATACTGAAATAAGGCGCGCACAATTGCAAGTACGTGCCACCGAAATTGTGGTACAACAACTCTCCGGTACCATCGCATCGCGTACGCAAACCATCAGCGACCTTACTCATACTCTTTCAAAGGAACAAGAGTCATTAGCGCAAATTATGCGACAGACACAAATGCTTGATGGATACTCCGCGGTTGATGTCGCATTTTCTTCAAAAAATGTATCTACATTTTTTGAAGATTTGGATGCGTTTGCGTCCATTAAGAGAGCACTTGGAAAATCATTTAACACGCTTAATGCAACACGCACCAAGACTGAGGTGCAAAAAAAGGCACTGCAAGATCAATTGGTGCAGAAACAACAATTGAAACAAATTCAACTTCTTGAACAACGACAAATTCAAAGAAATGAATACCGAAAAAAAGTGCTTTTGGATAAAACAAAGGGAAAGGAAGGCGCATATCAATCGCTCATAAATTCACAAAAGAAAACAGCCGCGCAAATTCGTGCAGAACTCTTCACGTTGCGTGGGTCCGCTCCAATTCCGTTTGGTCGTGCGCTGGTGTATGCACAAGAAGCACAAAGAGCAACAGGTGTACGTCCGGCGGTTATTTTGGGAGTACTTAAACAAGAAACCGATCTTGGTCAAAACTTAGGTACCGGAAATTGGAGAAAGGATATGAGTCCGAACAGAGACCAGCCGGTGTTTGTATATATCACAAAAGTGCTCGGTCTTGACCCCAATGTCATGCCGGTTTCAAGACGTCCGTCATATGGATGGGGTGGTGCAATGGGTCCGGGACAATTTATCCCATCCACATGGGTGTGCTACGGCGGATTTATAAATGTGCATACCGGTGATTGCTCAAACAGCCAGCATTCACTTTCTTGGAATAGTTTTTGGAAAGGTCCTTGGAAGTATGTTGCCAGTAAAGACAGAGTGCGTAAACTGACCGGTGGGCAATCTCCATCAAACCCATGGAATGACCGTGATGCTTTTATGGCAACTGCCATGCTTATGGCGGATAATGGTGCAGGTGCCGGAACTTATTATTCAGAACGTCTGGCGGCACTGCGTTATTTTGCCGGATGGACACACGCAAGAAATCCCGCATACTCTTTTTATGGCGACGGGGTGATGAGATATGCCGCTCAATTCCAGAAAGAAATTGATCAACTTAACGGTTCGTAGAAATCGTTATATATCACTAATGCTGATGCCGGCAAAATAATAAAAGTGCTTTTATTATTTTGCCGGCACGTGCTCACAACTATTTCTTGAGTATATGCTCGCATAGGTTGCGAAAAGGCTCGCGAATTGGTATGATGTGCATATTATGAAAAAAGATATACATCCAAAGACGTACCGCCCGGTGGTATTTGAGGATATTTCATCGCATACGCAATTTATTATCGGGTCAACTATTGATTCCGATGACACCGTGTCTGTGTCGGGCACCGAGTATCCGAAAGTTATTGTTGAAATATCAAGTCAGTCACATCCATTTTATACCGGCAATGACAGGGTTCTTGATAAGACCGGACGAGTTGAGCGCTTCAAGCAACGTGCTTCGCAACGTACGTAATCTTTCTCGGTACTCGGTATATTCCCACGAAGATTTGCTTATATTCTTGGGCAGTGCCAGCATTTTTGTGTTACGTTAATGAGTATGGAATATTCATCTGAAATGAAAAAAAATCATGCAACGGCATTTCTTGCCGAAGCATACGAGCGTCTTGAAAAGCAAAAAGAATCCGCGCTTGCCACCGGCAAGCTTGACCCCGAGCTCTCTCTCATTGCGCAAGAGGACATAGCAAAACTTTCAAAAGAACAGCAAAGGGTATTGTCTGAGATTGAGTGCATCTTAAAGCAGGAGGAAGATGAAGAGGAACAACCAAAGGCGATTATTCTTGAGTTTCGCGCGGCGGCGGGGGGTGATGAGGCGACATTGTTTGCAAAAGACTTGTGTAATATGTATCAGAGGTACGCAGAAAAGAAGGGGTGGCGTGTGCGTATACTCAACGAACTTACTCTTGAGATAACCGGCGCTGGTGCTTACAGTGCTCTTAAATACGAAACAGGTGTGCATCGTGTACAGCGCATTCCGGAAACTGAAAAGTCCGGACGTATTCATACTTCAACCGCGTCTATCGCTGCGATGCCGGTTCATTCAAAACCAAAGATACACATTAACCCCGCCGATATTGAAATGGAATTTTCTCGCTCTGGTGGCGCCGGTGGTCAAAACGTCAATAAAGTTGAAACTGCGGTGCGCCTCGTTCACACTCCAACCGGGATTGATACACGCTCATCTTCAGAGCGGTCGCAACAGGCAAATCGCGAAAAGGCGATGCAAATACTCACAGCGAAACTGGAGCAGTTACTTATTGAGGAGGACAATCGCAAGTATGCCGATAAACGTCGCGGGCAAATTGGCACGGGTGATCGTTCGGAAAAGATACGCACGTATAATTTTTTACAAGACCGCATCACCGACCATCGGTTAAAAAAATCATGGCACAATCTTCCAAAAATACTCTCTGGAGAAATTGACCCAATTATACAAGCTCTGCGTGAAGAGGAAGAAGCTTTGCGCGAGCAACCTGATTGAAATAAAAAGTCTCGGTAGATTTTTATTATATCTCAAGAAATTATTAAGGAAATTATTAATGGTGGGTATAGAATTCAAAGATAAAAATGAAAAATAATAATCTTGTAGCAAATTTAATAAGAGATATTTTTCTTTTCAATATTAAAGACATTGAGCAAGATTTGGATAATCTTTGGAAAAGATATCAATATATCTTAAATAATACGCGCACATTAAAAGATATAGAGGAAGCGCGGGCTTATTTATATATTTTGGGTGTATTTTTTACAGAACAATTTGGTGTAGATGCAATACAAAGACGTTTGGAAAATCTGCCTTTTAACTTATTGTTGCTTGGTTTTTTTGAAGTTGCGGATAAAAAGAAAATTCCTGTTAAATACAACAATAATGCTGATTTTAGAAAATTAGTGAGGTATTATAATTTACTAAAGAAATATAAAAATATCGTTAAAAATAATTCTTATTTGGATGAAGATAGGTTTGACCAACTTAAAGCTAAAATTTTAAAAAGGTCAGTTAAAAAAATTAAGGTATTGAAATATAAAAAAATTAAGGTATCAGATCAAAAAGATATAATGGGAGTTGTTGCGAGTTCTGGAATTGCAAAAGGCAAGGTAAAAATTATTTTAAACGAAAGAGATTTTAAGAAATTTAAAAAAGGCGAGATTTTAGTTGCTTTTACAACTTATCCGTCATTTGTCCCTCTTTTTAAAAAAGCAAATGCCGTTGTTACTGATATCGGTGGTATCACGTCCCATGCCGCTATTGTTGCGCGGGAACTTAAAATCCCGTGTATTGTTGGTACCAAAATCGCTACTCAAGTTTTAAAAGATGGCGATTTAGTTGAAGTTGACACAAATAATCAAATAGTGAATGTAATCAGGGTCGTTTCGTGATTAACGGATTATCAGGGTCATTATGAGGGGTTTCGTAAACCCCTCATGAATGAGGGGTTTACGAAACCCCTCATAATGAAACCCCTCATGAATGCGTGAATGTTTGAAAAAAATATGTCTCATGGTATACTTGCGCATATGAACACCACACATACGGAAGATATGTCGGAAGATATATTACAGCGTCTCGCTCAGGCGGGCGCTCATTTCGCGCAAACAAAGAGCAGGCGTCATCCTTCAATGCGCCAATATATAGTTGGTAGCAAGGAGCGCGTTGATATTGTTGACCTTACCAAAACGCGTGAACAGCTCAATAAGGCAATTTCCGCCATGGAAACATTTGCGCGAGAAGGGAAGACACTTCTGTTTGTCGGCGGGAAAAGAGAGGTTGCAGATATTGTTCGTACGGTTGCAGCGCGCGTGCAGGCACCATATGTTTCCACACGATGGTTGGGGGGTACCCTCACGAACTTCACGGAAATAAAAAAGCGTATTGACCTTCTTGCGAAACTTATTGCAGACAGTGCGTCGGATGAGTTTGAAAAAAAGCACACCAAGCTGGAGCGTATATTTATAGGGAGAGAAATTGAGCGGCTCACTCGTCGGCTTGATGGTTTGGTGGGTCTTTCAAAATTGCCTGATGTATTGGTCGTGGTTGATACTCGTCACGAAGAATTGGCGGTGAGAGAGGCGCGCAGTCTTGGTATTCCGGTTGTCGGTATTCAAAACTCAGATTGTGATATTGCGGATGCAACACACCCGATTGTGGCGAACGATGCATCACGCGCGACCGTTAAGATAATCCTCACCGAATTGGTAAGTGCGTACGAGAAAGAGAGTTCGCGCTCGTAGTTTTATACATTCATACCGGCAGTGTGGATGTATCATATTATTATATATCGTATAATTATACTATATGAGTAACATAGATATTAAAACAGTTAAAGTGTTGCGTGACCGCACCGGCATATCAATTATGCAGTGCAAGAAGGCATTGGAAGAATGTGATGGCGATATTGAAAAGGCGGCGGTGCTTTTGAGAAAGCGTTCCGGAGCCATAGCACAAAAGAAGTCTGGCAGAGAGCTCGGGGCGGGAACCGTAACAAGCTACATACACGACAATGTTATAGGAGCGCTGGTGCATCTTTCATGCGAAACTGATTTTGTGGGAAAAAATGAAGAGTTTATTTTTTTGGCACGAGAGATTGCCATGCAGGTTGCGGCGCTCAATCCGGCATACAGAAGTGTTGAAGAAGTTCCCGAAGAAGTAAAGAGTACGGCGCTATCGGTATTTGAGAAAGAAGTTGAGGGAAAGCCGGAACAAATGCGTGAGAAAATTCTCGCCGGCAAAATGGAGTCTTATTTTAAAGACCAGTCACTTTTGGATCAAGTGTACATAAAAGATGATAAAAAGACAATTCGCACACTTATTGAAGAGTCAACACAGAAATTTGGTGAGCGCATTGAGGTAACCGCTTTTGTGCGCTACAGCGCGCGCGGATAAATCATGTATTATTTTATTGCAGAAGTTGCAAGCATTGTTTTATTCACCGGCTTTATCGCTCTTGTATCATATGAGCAACGTACCGGAAGATTTTTTCTTGTGTCTGCGCGTGCGTCGTTTGATAAGAAAATAGAGAAAGGGTTGTATGTATACCGCCATGTTGACGTACCGGCTTTTCTAAAAGATACGACAGGTATGTTTTTTGGAAATGGATTGCATATTATTGCCAGTATCGCGTTGCGTGCGGTTCGTTTTATTGAGCGACACTTGAGTAATTCGGTACACATGCTTCAGACAAAATTTTCCATGTACAATGCGCCGTCCGGACATCCGGATGTGCCAAGTAAATCGCCGTTTATACAATCAATTTCCGGTTATAAAAAGGAGCTCAAAAAAGAGAAACATCCACCCGAACTTTCTTCGTAGTTTGAACAAGCCCCTCCCGGAAGTGCCATGGCACTTCCGGGAGGGGCTTGTTCGCCCCCACCCTTTGCTATGCAATGGGTGGGGGCTCTCCTTTTCGGGAGCCGGTGGTCGGGCTTGAACCGACGACCTGCTGTTTACAAAACAGCTGCTCTAGCCAACTGAGCTACACCGGCATACTAATCATGTCGCGCACCGTATTTGTAATCACAGCGCGCGCTCGTATCACAGCGCGCGACCGTAATGGAATAATACCATAATATCTATCATATGCATGGAAATCACGACAAGACTGACAAAATAATAAGTAAGTATACATAGGGCGCTCCGGACCGCTTGGCCAAGTCTTACCCTATGTATACTTACTTATTATTTTGTCAGTGTGATTTTAAACCCAAAAGAAAACTATCTATTTTTGTGAACCTGTGCTTGTTGCAGTGCTTGTGGCGAACAAATCTTTGGGAAACTCCTTTTCAAGTCGCGCAAGCGATGTAAAACCATAGAAGCGTTTCCTCTGAATAACAAACGCCGGAAGTGTCGGTTTTATCTTTTTAACTTCTATGAGTGTTTTTAACGCTCCCAAATCAAGATGATAATCAAATGAATACACTCGTATTCGCGGATACGTTTTGCGCATATATGAAAGTGCATAGCCGGCTCTGTCACATGAGGAGCAATCGCCGGTGTTTGAATAAAAATAAAGTACGGTGACCGGCGTGATGTGGCATGTAGTGGACAGTTTTTGTATGAGCAAATAATCGCGTATCTCAAGAAGCGCGTACTCTTTTTTAAGCTCTATTACTTGTTGGTCGCGACTTCCGAGGCGTCCTTCGGCAAAGGCGAGCTTATCGCCAAGCGTGGAGAGTCCGTGAGAAAATACCGTATCGGAAGAAATATCTTGGCACGGGGCGTTTTCCAACAATGCGAATTGTGTTTCCAGGGAAAGCGTGTCGGTTGAGAGTTGTGTTTGCATCGTATTAATCTCAGAGAGTCGTTGTTGATTTATGTAGTGCACGGTATATACAATTGTTCCAACAATAAGTAAAGTAATGCCAAGGGCAATAATAGCGTTTCGTGTGATAGTGTTCATGTCAGTTGATGCATTATCGCCAGGTATGATGAGTGTTCGTAATGGTATCGGCAATCGCTCTCACCAGCCATATGGGTGAAATAATCCAATACAGCAGAATATATGATGCGGTACTTTTGGTAAGTTTTCCCGGTGTGCGAGATATTTGTTTTCCAATTATCATAAAAATTATTGTCATTGACATGAGCACGATGCCAACCAACAAGAGTGTGGTAATTGGAAAATAAAACCAATCAAAAGTATGTGGTGTCAATATATAGGAAAGCGGAATCCCGCGCGATACAATAAACATATGTATCATGTTTGATATAATTTGAAAGACTGAAAATAGAAATAATCCCGCAACGGTAATGATTGAAAAAATTGAAAGTGGCAAGACACCGATTCCAAGCACCCCATAACGCGGATTTCCAATGAGCCCTCTGTATTCAAATAACATATTCCTTAAAAAGCCACTTGTCCATCGCATGCGTTGTTTGATGAGTGCGGTGATTGTTGAGGGAGCTTTTGTGTATACGCGCACGCGTGGAGAGTTTTCAATGAGCATGTGTGCTTTTTGCATTCGTAACGCCATCTCCATATCTTCGGTTTGATAGCCGTGAGAGAAATATCCTATTTTTTTAAATACTTCCATACGGTACAAAGAAAATGGCCCCGGTGTTACATAAAGACTGTTCATTGATGAAAGAATATGTCGCATGGTGATACCGAAAATGTACTCCGCGTATTGCATATGCTGAATAAGATTTTTCGGTGCGTGTACTGACATTGCAGATGTTGTTGCCATTACCTCGGGCCTATCAAAAGCGGTAATGGCAAAACCGAGGGCATCGGGCTCTACGAACGAATCGGCGTCAAGGCATCCGATGATGTCGGCATCTTTGGCAATCCGTATCCCGGCATTGAGTGCCGTATGTTTTCCACCGTTTTCTTTTGTGTGTATGGAAATGCGCGGATGACGCGCGTAGCGTGCCATGACATTGGCGGTGTTATCGGTTGAACCGTCATCCACAAGAATGATAGAGAGATTTTCTTTTGGATATTCCAGCTTCAGGAGCGACTCCGTGGTGCTGGCAATGGTGTTTTCTTCATTAAAACACGGTACGATAATTGCAACTGATGGAGCGGTGTTGGAATTGCGCTCAGTGAGCCGGCGCTTGCGCGCCGGCTCACTGAGAAATGTTACCAACAGAAATGATTCAAAATACAGTGCGATAAAAAATGAAACATACGTAATAGTATTTGGTCCCCACATTGTTATTCATCATAGCAAACATATGTGTTTTTTCATACAAGTAATTTGAGAGTAAGAAATAACCGCCCGTGCTGTTTTCTTTGAGTGAATGATTGAAGTTAAACTTCAATCATTCACTCAAAATAGATGTCATACAGATTTTGAGATTATTGATATAATGGCGTATAGTGAAATGACCAATTGCTTTATTTATGTCTGTCGGAAAACTACATCCCATTACCATTGCAACGCGTGACATAGCGGAAGTTTTTGAGCGTATCGGGTTTACAGTCGCGTCTGGTCCGGAACTTGAAGATGAATGGCATAATTTTGATGCGTTAAATATTCCCGCCACTCACAGCTCGCGCGATATGCAAGATACTTTCTGGACGAAAGAAAGCCCGCCACGCGTATTGCGTACACAAACTTCCTCGGTGCAAATTCGTTATATGGAAGAAAGAATAAAAAATAATATCTTGCCACCATATCGCATCATTGCGCCAGGCAAGGTGTTTAGGAATGAAGCGACAGACGCGACGCACGAAGCGCAATTTTATCAAAACGAAGGGCTTGTGGTCGGTGAAGACATCACAATGGCGCACTTGAAAGGGACGTTGAATATGTTTTTTCGCGAATATCTCGGTCCCGATGCTCGCGTACGATTTCGCCCGAGTTATTTTCCGTTTACCGAACCATCGGTTGAGGTGGATGTGTGGTTTTCCGGTGCGACTGGTGGGAAGGGGAAATGGTTGGAAGTTGTTGGCGCCGGAATGGTACATCCCAACGTGCTTAAAAATGTCGGCATAGACCAAAAGCGATATCGTGGCTTTGCTTTTGGCGGTGGAATTGAGCGCCTGATAATGGTGAAATATAATATTCCCGACATACGATTATTCCATGCCGGTGATGTTCGTTTCGTGCACGGGTTTGAACAAAAAATTATATGAAAGTATCACGTAATTGGTTACAGAATTTTTTTGAGTCACCATTGCCAAGCGGAGAGGTAATTGATAACGAGCTCACTTTCCACTCATTTGAAATAGAAGAGCATGTTGGCGACATGATTGATGTCAACGTGCTTCCAAATCGTGCTGCTGATTGTTTAAGTCATCGCGGTATCGCAAAAGAAATATCGGCTATTCTTGATGTTCCGTTTTCGCATGACCCGCTTCAGCAAGAATTGCCGAAGTGGGGAAAGTCCAATGCACTCACGGTAGACATTGAAGATACGCAGAAATGTTCTCGCTACATTGGTGCATATGTGAAGGGTGTGAAAATTGGACCATCGCCATTGTGGCTCAAAGAAGCGCTTGAGGCTGTTGGGCAACGCTCAATAAACAATGTGGTGGACGCGACCAATTATGTCATGCTCAATATCGGGCAACCACTGCACGCGTTTGATGCGGACAAGCTGGCAAAAAAAGACGGGGTGCATCATGTGCGTGTGCGCACAGCGCACGATGGAGAAGAAATTACCACGCTTACCGGGGAGAAATATTCGCTTCCAAAACATGCACTCCTCATTACGGATGCTGTCGCGGATGTGCCCATAGGTATTGCTGGAATAAAGGGCGGAAATGTGGCACAGATAGACGAAACAACAACATCGCTTGTGGTTGAGGCGGCAAATTTTTATGGACCCTCCATACGGCGCACGGCGCAAAAACTAAATCTGGTTACCGATGCATCGTTGCGTTTTCAAAATAATCCATCGGTACAGCTCGTTGCGTATGGCATGCGCGATGTGCTTGAGCTTATTGTGAAAACCGCCGGTGGCGTGATTGAGGGGGTGACGGATGTGTATGAGGCGCGCCCGGAGGGCGCGCCGGTCTCAATTTCTCTTGAGCACATACGCGATGTTCTGGGTATCGCTCTTTCACACGACACGGTTTCTAATATTTTTAAACGCCTTGATTTGTCTGCGGAAGTACGTGGCGACACCTTTATCGTTACCCCTCCATTTGAGCGCACAGATATCACAATCCCGGAAGACCTCATTGAGGAAGTTGGGCGCATTGCGGGATATGATATTCTTCCGGATGAGCCACTTCCGGAAATAGCAATACAAATGGATAACGAAAGATATCACGGCGTTGAGCGTATTAAAGATTTTCTTGTTGAGCGTGGGTTCACAGAAATCAGCACGCAATCTTTTTCAAAGAAAGGAGATATCGCGCTTGCTAATCCATTTAACAAGACGAAACCAATGTTGCGCACCACACTTATGGAAAATATGGAGGACGCACTCATTCATGCGAAGCAATACGCACCACGCGTATTTGGTCCCAATGCTATCATAAAACTTTTTGAAATTGGCACGATTTTTACAAAAAATGAGGAGCGTGTGTCGCTGGCACTTTCCGAGAAATTGCCGGAGCTTGACATGCTATTTGAACATCATGTTAATCCACTGCAAAAAGGGAACATTGTTGAATGTAGTCTTTCTACAGACATGCTTATTTCTATCGGAAAAGAATATACACCGAAACAATATGAAAATTCCGGTATGTATAAACCGTTTTCATCGTATCCGTTTGTATTGCGCGACATTGCGGTGTGGACACCGGAGGGTACCACAAGTACGACGATAGAGGAAATTATCCGCTTGCATGCGGGGGAGCTTTTGGTGCGAGCTGACCAATTTGATTCGTTTACAAAAGACACACGCACTTCTTTTGCATTTCGTTTGGTGTTTGAATCGCCGGAGCGTACGCTGACTGATGAGTTGGTGAATACTTACATGGAAAAGATAACCGTTGCCTTAAATGGGGAAAGTGGCTATGAGGTACGTTAGGGTACGTTAGGGTGTAGTGCTATAGGGGGTTTCCTATGAGGGGTTTCGTAAACCCCTCATTCATGAGGGGTTTACGAAACCCCTCATAGCGAACTCTGTGTGGTGGCGGAAGTCCGATTCCCACCCGAGACCTCCACTTTTTTCATTACAAATATGCCCTAGAATGTGCTATACTAAAGATACAAAATATATAATATAGTATGGCTAAAAATGATAAGAAGGAAGTGAAAACCCGCGTCGCCGGAGGTGGCGCGTCCGTGCAGAAAGCAACCACCAAAACAATTGGTGGTACTGCGCGTATACAGAAGCCAGTAGCTCAAACCACCAGTGGTGTTGCGCATATATACGATGCATCCTCCATTCAAGTTCTTGAAGGACTTGAGCCGGTGCGAAAGCGCCCGGGCATGTATATCGGCACGACCGGTCCCGAGGGACTTCTTCATTTGATTTACGAAATTTTTGATAACTCGCGCGATGAGGCGATGGCGGGCAGATGTAATCATATTGAAGTTGCACTTCTTCCAGATGGATTTATACGTATTGCTGATAATGGAAATGGTATTCCCGTTGGCATCCACCCGAAAACAAAAGTATCTGCGCTTGAAACAATCATGACCACGCTTCATGCCGGAGGAAAGTTTGATAACAATGCATATAAGGTTTCAGGTGGCTTGCATGGCGTTGGTTCTTCCGTTGTAAACGCACTTTCCGAATATACAAAAGTAGTGGTGCATCAAGACGGAGGCATACACATACAAGAATATAAAGAAGGTATCCCGCGCGCAAAAGTTAAAAAAATCGGTACGACAAAAGCACACGGCACCATCGTATTTTTCAAACCGGACGCAACTATTTTCAAAGAAGGAGTTGAGTGGAATTGGGAAAAGATTGTAACCTATTTGCGTCAGCAAGCATATTTGGTTAAGAGTACGCGCATACAGGCAATAGATGCGCGCGAACAAACCGGTGATTTTCTCGCTAATGACCCTCTCTTTTTATCAGAAACAGATATTGACGCACCTTCAATGACCTTTTATTTTGAGGGCGGTCTGCGAGCACTCATTGCATTTTATAACAGATACCAAACACCGGTACACAAGAATATTTTTTATATTGAAAAAGAGCGTGATAACGTCATTGTGGAAATTGCGCTTCAATATGTAGATGACATCTCATCGCGCATCACCGCATTTGCAAACAATATCTATAACAGCGAAGGTGGCACGCACGTAACCGGTTTTAAGACTGCACTCACGCGCTCTTTAAACACTTATGGGCGTGCATCAAACCTATTGAAAGAAAAAGATGAAAACTTTACGGGGGACGATGTGCTTGAAGGCATTACCGCCGTTATCTCCGTTAAATTGCCGGATGTACAATTTGAGGGTCAAACAAAAGTAAAACTAGGGTCGGTAGAAGCGCAAAGTGCGGTTAACACTGTTTTTGGTTCTGCGTTGACTTCATTTCTTGAGGAGAACCCGGACGATGCGAAATCTATTATAAATAAAGTACTCCTTGCGCTCAAGGCACGCAAGGCAGCAAAGGCGGCAAAAGATTCCGTACTGCGAAAAGGTGCTCTTGAGGGAATGACTCTTCCGGGAAAGCTCGCCGATTGCCAAGTGAAAACGCCTGATGAAGCGGAGCTTTTCATTGTAGAGGGAGACTCAGCCGGTGGCTCAAGCAAACAGGGGAGAGATCGTCGTACGCAAGCGATATTGCCTTTACGGGGGAAAATTTTGAATGTTGAGCGCGCACGTATTGACCGCATGCTTGCGTCAGTTGAAATAAGGGCACTTGTGGTGGCGCTTGGTACTGCCATTGGAGATGTGTTTGATATTTCCAAACTGCGCTATCACAAAATCATCATTGCAACCGATGCGGACGTGGACGGCGCGCACATTCGCACACTGTTGCTCACACTTTTCTATCGCTATTTCAGGGCTGTTATTGAAGGTGGTTTTGTGTATATTGCACAACCGCCTTTGTACAAAATAAGTAAAGGTAAAAAAGTAAGTTATGCGTATTCCGATGAAGAAAAAAATGTCACACTCAAAAGTTTAGGTGTTGTGTTGGATGATGCTACACAAATTGATGATGTGGAAATCGGGTCTGAGGCCGGTGCCAATGAGGACATCGGCACCGATGTTGATGAAGATGAAAAAAATGCAGGCGATACTAAAAACAAAAAGGGTGTGCCTGCAAACAAATCCGTGAAAGTAAATGTCCAGCGTTACAAGGGTCTTGGAGAAATGAACCCGTCTGAATTGTGGGAAACCACCATGGACGCGTCGCGACGTGTGCTAAAACAAGTGACGATTGAAGATGCGCAAGGCGCGGACCATATTTTTGATGTTCTCATGGGAACAGACGTGCCATCACGCAAAAATTTCATACAAACAAACGCACAGTATGCAACGATTGATACGTAGTGAGATGAGAACAGGCAAATCTTGAACACACCACATAAAATAATGACCGGTTTCCCGGTCATTATTTTATGTGGTGTGTTATCTCTCTCAATATTTAATTTTTAAGAATAGTAATGCCGACCGAAGCGGAATTATTTTTCTCATTTGATTCTTTTACTTGATTTTTCGGGTCGGCAACGACAATTATCTTTTCGTTTGTTCCGGCTATTGCATTGGTGAAGTGCACCATAAAGTCTTCCGGCTGTCCCGGCACCAAACTTTTAATTGTCTTTGATTGATAGATTGAATTTAATTCGGTGGGAATATGTATTTCAAGATTCCACGGTCCGGTTACGTTTGTGCCCTGGTTCGTTATTCTAAACTTAACCGCCACCTGTGCGTGCGCCGGTATGGTGTTGCTTACCACAAAAGAGTTTGTGGAAGAGCTTGTAAGATAACCGACAGCGGTTATGGTTGTTGCTAGGTCTGGAAGCCCGTAATATTTTGGAACAGTTGTTGCACCTTGTTTTCCGTGCGGATATATTTGATAGGTGGTTTTCTTTCCGGTAGTATGCCATTGCGCATTTCTATGGACCTGCGAGATTTTTTTAGAAGCCGTTTTCTTCCCGGTGGTGTGAGATGTTTTTTGTTTGGTGCTTGTTGCGAGCTGTCCGATTACTTCACCTGTATTTCCACCGGTTTTTTTTCCAAATGGAAGTGTCGTCTGTGGCACAACGGTTAAATTACTTTGGCTTGGTTGCGGAGTAAGTATCGCGCTCATATATGCCGTTCCGGATTCAAAAGTGCCTATAACAAATGGTGCAAAACGCGCCATATAAATAGCAAGTGCGATACCTGCTATTACAAGCGCACTAAATCCTACAATCGCTAGGCTTTTCAATATGGGTTGCGATATAATAAACTCGCCCTGTTGTTGGTCGGTGGGCGTAGACGATGTTTTTGTAAAAAATGTCATGGGCTATAATCTAACATGTATGTAAATTGTTGTCAACTATAGGATTGCCTAAGAGATGCGATGTTTTTATATGTTGCTCACCATGTGCGGGAGGAGGAAGTCGGACTTCTACAGGACATAAACATCGGACATCGGATGTCCGATGTTTATGTCCGACATGTATTAGTGTGGCGCGCATCTAGATAGACAGAACAGATTGTGAGTAATAGCAAAAAAATCATAATCTTTGATATTTTATGGTATGCTTAATATGCAAGCTCGTCATAACTTGCAAAATTAATATTTAATTTTAATCAAAACATTATGAATTACTATTTAGAGGTTTTGAAAAAATAT
>ENA-ORDP01000430-ORDP01000430.1-marine-sediment-metagenome-genome-assembly--contig:-NODE-430-length-27868-cov-7.612016_pt1 | contig 27868 bp, 35 predicted proteins | sample MGYA00248627_ERZ508539 | MGnify/ENA primary metagenome ERZ508539 (study PRJEB26208, sample SAMN05571518) | marine sediment metagenome | biome: deep sea; feature: Hydrothermal vent; material... | reverse complement strand
GTGGGGGCGATCTGGTATTTCATCCATCACTATAATGCATCCTTATCCGTTTAGGGCTACCGCATCACGAATCTCTCTATCGCGCATTATAGATAGAAGAGACTCACCAGTTGTTTTTTCTGCCACATCCGTGAAGAGCACCACACCCATCCGACTGTCTATCTTGTCCGCATTCAACCTGAGGTATCCCACAGCGGCTTGAGAAGCCTTGTCACGTAGATCATTAGGGTCATTTCCTGCCATGCTACCAGAATTGTCAACAATCAATACTATATCTAGTTTTTCCTTATTCCCATTGGTTAGCTGGCCTTGTCCTGACACGGTGGCGGATAATGAGAAAACCAGACAGGTTACTAATATGAAAACTAGGGCGTTACCGCTTATCAGACCCCCTTTGTTTCTAAGCATCTCCCATCCCTACACTCTCCTCTTCTGCTATTGCTCGATGACGCCTTAAAATCATGTTACCACTTAGTAACGAGGAAATCAAGAGCGAGAGTTGTCTCATGCAAGATGAGTATAGGGGGAGATAGCTAACGCCATGTGCAAGTTTTCAATGAGCCAAGAGGGTGTCGAACTTCGGTGAATCTCTTCGTCTTTAGTGATGAGCTTCGCTTGTCGGAGCAGCGCTTCGCAGACGATGAAACAATCGTGCATCGTCGAGATCGTTCTCTGTTCTTTGAGGCAAGCCAACTGATCCTGCCCCAGGGTACAAATCTCGAAGTTGCCCGCGGATTCAATCTGACGCAACAACTCGTCGATGCCTGTGGACAACCTGCCTCGCTCGACGATGAAGATGAGTTCGGCGACGACGATAGCCGGGACGAGCAGCCGGGCTTGCCCCTGCTCCACTTGGCAGAAGGCTCGATCGGCGGCGGGGCTCAGCTTGGAAGAGTCCAGCAGATACCACGCCAAACTATGGGTATCGGCCACGTAGAGGGTACGCTTAGGGGCTGAGCTCACCCGGAAGACTCCCTCAAGGTCTCAAGTTGCTCTGCTACGCCGTCTTCCCAGAGGCACTTGGCGGCTTCAAGGTTCTCCTCAGCCAGGTCGCCCGCACCTTTCCAAAGGTCCCGCAGGGTGATCGTGTGCTCCAATAAAGGGGTGATCTCCACCTGGAGGCGGGTACGTTCGGGCAAGTCCACACGGTTCAGAGGTTTGATCACTCCGTCTTCATAAACCGCCTTAATGGTCTGGCTCATTACTGCTCACCTCAAATCTCATTGTAGTCCTCAGATCCAGACTTAGCCAACTCCTCCTCTACCAACCTCACCAAGCTGCCCACGTAGCACTCAGCGATCTGCCGTCAGCTGTCCACCAGTTGAAGGCTTGGGGATACACTCCGCCCAGCTAACTGCATCCCTCGCGAGAGATTGCCAACTGGCGTCTCCACCAGCAGGTGATAGTGATCCAAATCATCCGAGGATATGATTTAGATCATTGATCCCACCCCACCTGGGGTGGTATAATGAGAATAACCTCGCCGGACAACGGCGATAAGCAGGAGGACAAAGATGAGACGCATAATTACCTTAAGCGCATTGGCAGCGTTGGCCACCTTGGTGCTGGTCTGGGGTGGCATGGCTCACGAGCAGGTTCCTGCGGTGGACGGAATCGTCAGCGACGGGGAGTACGCCAACCACTACACCAACAAGGACCTGAACATGAAGGTCCATTGGACAGTCGACACGAAAGAAGGCGTGATCTATATTGCGCTTGAGGCTCCCACGCAAGGCTGGGTCGGCATCGGCTTCGACTTCAAGGCACAGGACAAGAAGAGCATGGGCATGGACTGGATCATCGGTGCCTTTCATGACAAGGATGGCGAGACCGACACGCTCGACGCCTTCCAGGTGAAATCGGGAGAACCGGCTCAGGCGGACACGTTTTTGGGTGGCAAAGACGACATCATGGAAAAGGCCGCGGTACAGACGGAAAAGGAAACGACCCTCGAGTTCACCCGCCTGCTCGACACCGGCGACAAGTTCGACGTGGCACTCAAACCGGGTGCCCAGGGGACGATGCTCGCCTTCGGCGATGAAGACGAGTACAAGCACTTCCACCAGGAAAGCCTCACAATGGTCATGATCGACTTCTTCACCGGCAAGGTAGGCAAGGGGAAATAGGTTAGGATTCAGTCTGGAGCGTGGGATCATGGATCAGCGATCAGGGATGGAAACAGGAGCACCAGTTCCTATCAGGCCACCGAGCCGGAGGCAGCGCCTCTGGGAGGCATTGGATGAGCGCCTGGGGCTGAGCGCTTTAAGCTACCCGGTCCCCGAACACGCCAACACGCTGCCTTACATGCTGGGCGGCATCACTCTTTTCGGTTTTGTCATCTTAATTCTGACCGGCATTTACCTCACCCAGTACTACAACTCCGACCCAGGTCAGGCGCACGATAGCATCGTCTATCTCGTTCAACAAGCCCCCTTGGGCGACTTCATCCGCGGGGTTCACTACTGGATGGCCAGCTTGGTGATGGTCACCGTGCTGCTGCACCTGCTCCGGATTTTTATCACCGGGGCGTACAAGCGGCCCCGAGAGGCCAACTGGCTGATCGGCGTGAGCTTGTTGGTCATCACTGTCGGCTTCATCTTCACCGGCACCGTGCTCAAGTGGGATCAAGAGGCGTACGAGGCGATGCTGCACAACATGGCCTTCTCGCAGCTTCTCGGTGGGATGGGGACCTGGTTTTCCCAGAGCTTCACGCTCAGCGTGCCGATGCTCGCCCGCCTCTACGCCGTCCACATCGCGGTCCTCCCGGCGCTCCTTTTGATCTTAATCGCCGTCCACCTCATGCTGGTCAAATATCATGGGATCTCGCCGCGCCCGACGGCCGAGGCTCGCGCGGGCACCTGGGGCAAAGAGGGCGCAGGACGCTTCTCCGCGCATCTCAGGCGCATGGGCGGCTACGGGCTGTGGCTGCTGGTGCTGGCCGGCCTATTCGCGCTGATCTGGCCCGCGCCGTTGGGTTACGCGCCGGTGCCGGGCCAGGAGGTGACAAAACCCCCGTGGATGTTCCTCTGGCTCTACGCCTTCGAGGACTGGGTGGGGATTGCGGGGTTGTTCTGGGCTCCAACTGCGTTCTTCGCGCTCCTAGCGCTGGTGCCCTTCCTCGACCGCAGCTCCTATCTGGCGCCGCGCAGGCGACCGGTGGCACTCGCACTCGGCGCGGCTCTGCTGCTCTTTCTCATCGGGCTGAGCCTGTACGTGGCACTTACCCCGCCGGTGAGCCATATCCAGATGGGAGGCTGAGATGATCATCGGTCGCTTTCTCGCCTATCTGGGGGTGGCAACCCTCGGCATGGCCGGGGTCTACGGTGGAGGCAAGGCGTTGCTCTTCGGGGCCGGCGACCCGCTGGCATGGCTCGAGCTGCTGCTGGGAGTTCCCACGCTGATCGTGGGTACGTTGGCGCTGGGACGCATCCTGTATCTATCTGAACGATCGCGCTTTCATAAGGAGGAGCGATGAACGGCAAGATCAAGCTAGACTGGCGCTGGATGCTGATCGTCCTGCTCGGGTTTTGGGTCGCTGCGCCGCTGGGATTTGCCCACGGGGGCGCTGGGGTGAGCGCCTATCCCACCACGGTGGCCCCGGAGGGGATGCTCTTCGTCAAAGGGGAGGACATCAACCCTGACGGTCCGATCGTGCTCTTCCTGGAGGGGCTTAGGGGCAAGTTCCGCTTGGGCCAGGTGGAGGGCGACGAGGACGGCGGGTTCAAGACGAGCGTGGCCGTCCCGCCCGATGTGCTAGCCGGCACGTATTTGCTCGTGGCCATCGGGGCCAATGGGGTGAGTGCCACCTTTGAGCTGGTGATTGCTGCGGGCAGCAGCCCGGTGACTCGGGAGCCGCGAGAGGCGACCGACGCACTCCTGGCGCTCGATCGGGCTAAATCGCCGCAGGACTGGACGATCATCGGCCTGGTGCTGGGGCTGAGCTTGCTCTTGGGGGCGTGGCTGATCCGTCCCGAGCGAGGCACGTCCCCTCAAGAGGGGAGCTAAAGAAGATGGTGGACAAACTGAAGCTGTAGCTGCTAAAATGACAGAGCTCGACAAGGGAGCCAATACTACTGATGAAGCTACAAAGGCTAGCAATCGTGGCGTTGGTGCTGCTGATGACTGCCATGCCCCAGGTGGGGGGATGGGTCGCCTGTGCATCGTTGGCAGTGCCTGCGTCGGCCGGCTCCGGCTGCAGCTCTGAGACCCATGTGGCCATGAGCTTCGCAGTGAGTTGTCTCTCCTGTGGGGTTGCGCTGTTGTCGGACCAGCTGTTCCTACCCAAAGAGGCACTCCTGGACCGCCTCAATCCTGGCGGACCTCCGACTATCCCCAACCTGCTTTTCCCTCCCTGGCGCCCTCCTGCCTGACCTCCGCTCATCCATTCATCCATTACCTATCTGCTTTATCGTCCCGTATAACACGTCAGACGGAGCTAAGAATCGTCCGGATGAGGGAGGTAGATGATCTATGTCGAAGCGAAATGTCAAGCAGCGAAGCGCACCAAGTCATAGTCGTACGAAGAGGTGGTTGGAATGGCGGCCCTGGGCCTTTGGGGCTATCCTCTTGCTGGTGCTGGGGACGGCGGTTTGGTTTCTCAAGCCTGCTCTCTGGCCCAATTCCCTGGCTCCCGCTGAGGGTGCGGCCAACTTCGTGGAGGTCCAGGCCGACATGAGCGGCCTCTACCCCAAGGTCATCCAGGCCAAGGTCGGAGAGCCGCTCACGGTGCGGCTGGTCAGCTTGGACAATCGGTTTCACATTGACGGCGGCGGCAAGCATGGCTTTGCCATCGACGAGCTGGGGGTGGACCTCGTCGCACCACCCTTGGGATCGGTCGAGACGACCTTCACTCCCACGAAGCCTGGCGAATATGAGTTCTACTGCGACATCTGCTGCGGCGGGCGGGCCAATCCCTCCATGCAAGGCAAGCTGATCGTCGAGCTATGAGCGCGATAACACAAGTATCGGCCCGCAAGGTGTTGCTCGTCTCAGCGATCGCGTTGGGGGTGATCGCCGCCGCCGTCTTCCTAGGGCTGCGACACCCGGCGGCCTCTGAGATCCCGATGAGCCCGCTTTTGCCCGCGCTCACGCTGGGCACCGTTGTGGTGGCCGGCGTGATCGACGGGATCAACCCCTGCGCTTTCACGGTGCTCTTGCTCTTCATCACCGCGCTGCTGGCCGGATTACAGACCAAGAGCACCGCGGAGATCGCAAGCCACGTCACGGCCACGCGCGCCAGGCTCATCGGGTTGGGCTCGATCTACATCGCGGCGATCTTTTTGACCTATTTGGCGTTGGGTGCCGGTCTGTTGGTCACATCGGCACTCTTCGTGCGCCAGCACCTGCCGGCGCGGCTGGGAGCGCTGCTGGCCATCGGCATGGGACTGTGGATGCTCAAAGACTACTTCCTGCCCGGCTGGGGATGGCGTTTGCAGGCCCCGGCTGTGGTGGGTCGGTGGGCACAGCGCTCGGCGCAGAAGATGACCGTGCCGGCGCTGGCGTTGGGGGGCTTCCTAATCGGGCTGTGCACCGTGCCTTGCAGCGGTGCCATCTACTTGGCCGTCCTGGCGCTCATCTCGACCCAGCCTACTGCGACGGCCTTCGGCTATCTCGTGCTCTACAACCTGATGTTCATCATCCCGTTGGTGGGGGTGTTGCTGGCAGCCTCGGCGCGGCCGACGCTGAACAAGCTAGCCCGTTGGAATCTGCACCACAAGGAGTGGGTGCGCTTGGCCCTCGGCTCGGGCGTCGTGGTGATGGGCTTGGCCATCCTGGGAACGATCTGAGCCTTGACACGATGAGGTAGCAGTGGTATATTGAAACCATCCCACCCCAGGCGGGGTGGAATGGAAAGGAGCGAGTCCGATGACCAGAGTAAGCTTTAAATCACTAGTTCTAGCGCTGTTCGGCGGGTCTGCGAAGGCCGGTCACCGCTACGCCTTGTTCGGCTGGCGGCGGGCCAAGCTGGCCCCGGTGGTCGAGGTGACCTTGGAAGAGCTCGAAGCGAACAAGCGTGAAAGGGCAATGAGGAGAATCAGATGAACGAACGAACCGAGAGAGAGGTTCACGATGCCTCGGACATGAGGGAAGGAGATCCCATGGATAAATGCGGCTGTCACGTCGAACGATTGGAGAAGGAGATCAGCGCTGAGGCGCTGCGATCGGCCAGCATGAGCGCGCTGGCGGTTAGCGGGATGGGCTGCCCCAATTGTGCCCTACGCGTGCGCAACGCGCTGCTCTCGCTGCCCGGCGTCTACCAGGCTGAGGTGGATTTGGAACGCGCGCGGGCGATGGTGCACTGGGACCCGAGCGCGGTCCAGCCGGAGAAGCTGATCGAAGCGGTCTCGCAGGCTGCGCAGGGAACGCATCACGACTATCGGGCCTACTTCCTTAAAGAGGAAGAAGAAGGGTTAGATGGACATTAAGCTGATTGCAATCTTTGCTCTCGCATTGTTGCTTGGGGTTCTGTTTCTCTCCGGTCCCAGCAGCAAACCACAGCCTGCGAGTACCGACCAGTCGCTGGCTCAAGCTGAAAAGATCCTGCAACAGGTGCGTGACGAGATCATCCCCGCGGAGGACAGTCCCACCGATTATGGTGTCACCTTCAGCGAGGCGGGCTATAAAGCTCTCATGGCCAAGAACAAAGAGTTGTCCATCCCGGCGGGGAAAACCGCGGCCTTCGAGAGCTTGGATATGAGCCTGCCCTGCTGCAACTTCAAGCACCCCAGCGCGGATGAGACGAAGAACTGCCCCTGCGGGCACCATCAAACGCTCTACGGTTTGGCCAAATCGCTGCTCAGCCAAGGTTACACCACAGCTCGGGTCCAGAAAGAGGTGACCCGCTGGAACCACTATTTCTACCCCAAAGAGGCGTTGCGGGCGGAGATGGAGCGGCGCGGGCAGCTGGACCCAGAGGTCAAGGCGGCCTTGGAAGAGCTCAAAGCAAAGGGAAAGTGCTAGTTTGAGTAGGAAGAAGCTCGATCGCATGATAAAAGAGTCATGATGGAAGGGGGATCGGCAGGTTGATAGCCGCGATCCCGTTTGAGCCGATTAGGCAAATCATGCTTGGCCCCTTGACGGTGCGGACCTTCGGCACCTTGGTTGCGATCGGCTTCGCGGTCGCCTACGTCGCCGCCAGGCGAGACATCCGCCGGCAGAAGTTGGACGTAGCGGCCTTCGAGAGCCTCTTCCTCTGGATGGTCCTGGGCGGTCTGGTGGGAGCCCGTCTGCTGTATGTCGCTCTGAACTTCGACCTCTACAGCAATCCGATCGACATTCTGAAGGTGTGGGAAGGAGGCTTGGTCTCCTACGGCGGGCTGTTGGGCGGCGCGACGGCCGCTTGGCTCTATATCCGGCGCAAACGGCTGGCTTTCTGGCTCTACGCCGATCGGCTCGCCCCGTTCATCTTCTTGGGGTGGTCCTTTGGTCGGCTGGGGGATTTTCTCTCGGGCCAACTGGTGGGTGTCCCTTCGGATCTGCCCTGGGCCGTACAGACCGCAGGCGACCTGCCCCGCCATCCCGTGCAGATCTACGCGGCACTTCTGCTCTTCTCGCTCTTCTTGATCGTCCGAGGACTGCAACGCTATCTGACTCGAAGACAGCTAAAACTCCCGCGTGGATCCATCGCTTTGGCCGCCTTGGGCTTCTACGGCATCTACCGCTTCCTCATCGAGTTCCTGCGCGACTACCCGAACAGCGAGTACCTCTTCGAATACCGCACCTTCTCGCAGGGGGTGAGCCTGGGGTTGCTCCTCCTGGCTCTTGCGGGTCTCTGGTGGAAGTACCGGCGACAGGCGCGCCCGAGGTGGGGTGCGTGAGCCGAGAAGATTCGCCGCTGCTAGAGGGCCCAAATGAATAGGATCCGGCCTTTGCCAACTCCCCTGCAGAGGCCGGCCTTGGCAGGTCCAAGAGGCATAGCGCCCGGCGATCTGGCTCGTTTGACCCTGGTGACCTTCCTGTGGGCGTTATGCTTTCCGCTTATCGCGGCCGGCTTCAGCCTCTCGGGAGCGCCGCCGCTGTACTTCGCCGCTCTGCGCTCCTTGGTGGCCGGGGCGGGTTTGCTGCTGCCCGCCTTCGCCCTGCGACGTCCCCTGCCACGCGGTCGGGGTGTGTGGCTCGGCCTGCTGGGGGTAGGTCTCAGCACCACGAGCCTGGGCTTCGGTGGGATGTTCCTGGCCGGAGGAGTTGTCAGCCCGGGCGTAGCCACCGTGCTGGCCAACACCCAACCGCTGATCGCCGCCGGCCTGGCCTACTTCGCTCTGGGCGAGCGGCTGGGGCCGCGCCGCCGGGTCGGGCTGGCGCTGGGGTTCACCGGCATCTTATTGGTGGCCCTGCCGGGATTCGGGGCTGCAGGTGCTAACAGCACCCCGATCGGCGTCGGCTACGTGTTACTCGGTGCCTTGGGCGTGGCCCTGGGCAACGTCCTGCTCAAGCGCTTGGTCGGGCAAGTCGATCTCCTGATGGCCGCCGGCTGGCAGTTCCTCTTGGGAAGTGTGCCCTTGTTGCTGGCCGCTCAGCTCTTCGAAGCCCCGCTGCAAGTTACCTGGAGCCTTCCCTTCGTCGCCGACCTGCTGACGCTGGGGTTGATGGGCACCGCTCTGGCCTTCGCGCTGTGGTTTTCGCTGCTGCATCGCGGCGAGTTGACCCGTCTGAACACCTTCACCTTCCTAACTACAGTCTTTGCGCTCATCATCGGTGCGATCTTCTTCCGTGAGAGCCTGAGCTTGGAGGAGATAGGGGGCATCGTTTTGACCCTGGTCGGCGTGGTGTGGGTCAGCCGAGCGAGCGCTCCGCAAAAAAGAATCGAGAGAGACGTTCATGATAACTTGGAAATAAGGAGGGAGGATCACAATGTCATCTGAACCAGAGGAAGTGGATTCGAAGCGGGGTCGGAGCCCCTGGACTTGGCTGCGGCAGCACTGGGCGCTTCTGGCCCTGGCCCTGTTCGCCTTGTTTATCGTGGGGCTCTTTCTGTTCTACCGGCCCTCCATGGCGGAGAGCGCGCCTGGGGACACCTTTCAGCACGCCATTCGCGGCCTGATCGGCTACCCCCACGGCCCGGGGGATGTTACAGTGCCCTTCGACAAGGCGGCCTTTGCTCGCTTCGTGAAGGAGACCGTGGCGGAGGCCTACGCCAAGGCCCGCTTGGACCAGATTAAGTTCATCCTCATCGCGCTCCTGATCGGTCTCGTGTCCCTGACCTACTACCGCGGCCGGTGGGGACGCTTGAAGCGCCTGAGCCAAAAGCTCAAAACGCTGTGGGACGTCTACACCTTCGGCACCATCTCGGGCCTCTTGCTGGTGGGGGTGATCATCCCCACCGGGACGATCATCGGTCTCTTTTACAGTGCCAATGCGGGGGGCCTGTACGCAAGCATGGTTGGCATCGTGCAAAACCCGTTTCTGAGCTTCATGCGCAACCTTCACCTCTGGTCCGCCGAGGTGTTCTTGCTCTTCCTGTTCCTGCACTCGGCCCGGGTTATCTCCACGCGATCCTACTTCGCGGGGCGCAAGCTCGTCTGGGTGCTGGGGGTGGGGTTATTGACGATCACCTGGGCGACCTTTCTCATCGGCACCTTCCTGAAGGGAGATCAAGAGGGTTTTGAGGCCTGGGAGCACATGATGGCCCTGATCCGCTTCGTGCCCCTCATCGGCAACGTGATCGCCGACTTCTTCTCCGGTCCCTTCGCCGTCATGCGGCTCTACATCACCCATATTATCATCACCACCATCGGACTGCTCATCATCATCGCGCCCCACGTGCTGATGCAGAAGGTCTACGTTCACGTGCAGCGCCGCTGGCGGACGGCCGTCTACTACACCCTCGGCCTGACCGCGTTGCTCGTCATCGTCAGCTTGCTGCTGCCTGCGCCCTTGCTCTCGGCACCCTACCACGACCTGGAGATCACCAAACCCCCGTGGCCTTACTACTTCCTGTACGCTTGGGAGAACATCGGCGGTGCGGCGAGCATGATCTGGTCGCCGCTGCTCATCATCGTGCCGCTGCTGCTTCTGCCCTATGCACTGGAGCAGCTGCCCCTCGCCCGCAGGACCGCCCAGCGCATCGGCGATGGTGTCTTTTACGGCGGGGTCCTGATCACCCTGGTGCTCAGCTATTGGGTGGCAGCCTCCGGCCTGGTCGCTCACCTCTTCAAAGGGGCGATTTGACAAACGCTCCTATGATGTGCTAGAGTGAGAACAGCAGTAGCCCACCCCAGGTGGGGTGGAGAAGGATGGAAAGGAGGAATGCTCATGCACCACGATAGCAAAGCGTTACTCGACTGTATGGCTGCCTGCGATGCCTGCGTCGCTGCCTGTTTGGACCAGCCGGATAGGGCCACCTGCGTGCGTCTCTGTCTCGACTGCGCGGACCTCTGTATGGTCAGCGCCCGACTCATGGCGCGCGGCTCACAGTTTCACCAAGAGCTCTGTGCCCTTTGCGCCGATATCGCCGAGGCCTGCGCCGCCGAGTGCGAAAAGCACGATGACGAGCACTGTCGCAGCTGTGCCGAGGCGTGCCATCATTGCGTCGCCGATTGCCGAAAAATGGCCTAAAGGAAGGTAAGATGAACTCGGTGACTGTGGTCGGGGCAGGTCCGGCTGGGCTTGCCTCGGCCCTCACCCTGGCCAAAGCGGGGTGGAGTGTAGAGGTTTATGAGAAGAACGCGGCCGTGGGTCAGCGCTTTCACGGGGATTTCCAAGGGCTGGAGAACTGGTCCCACGAGGAGGATATTCTCCAGACCCTCACCCGGCTGGGTTTGCAGGTCAACTTCTGGATTCGGCCTTTTCACCAGGCCACCTTCTACGATGCCCAGCTCAGACCCCACGAGCTCCAAACCCGACATCCTTTGTTTTACCTGGTGCGCCGGGGTGATGTGGAGGGCAGCCTAGAGCGCGGGCTCTATCGGCAGGCGCTTGAGGCCGGGGTGCAGTTTCACTTCGGCTCCCCTGTGAATCGGGTCGAAGGTCCGGCCATCATCTCAACCGGGCCGCACTTCGGTGACGCGATCTGTGTGGGGTACCTGTTCGAGACCGACCTGCCTGACGGCGCCTGGTGCATCGTCTCGCAGCAGGTCGCCCCACGAGGCTATAGCTATCTGTTGGTAGCCGCAGGGCAGGCGACCATCTCCAGTTGCCAGTTTACGGACCTCCCACGCTGGAAGACCCATCTGGAGGCCACGGTGACGGCCTTTCGAAGCTTACACCCCTTTGAGATGAAAAACGCCCGTCCCTTCTCAGGGTATGGGAACATCTATCTGCAAAGACACTTGCAGGTGGGTCAAAAACGCTATGTAGGAGAGGCGGCGGGCTTGCAAGATGCCCTGTGGGGCTTTGGTATGCGCTATGCCCTGACCTCGGGCGTCCTAGCCGCCCGCAGCCTGACCGACGGGCAGGAGGAGTACCCAGCGTCAATTGAAAGAGAACTGAAAGCCCATCAACAAGCCAGCTTGGTCAACCGCTTGCTCTGGGAGGCGTTGGGGGATCGGGGTTTTTCCTACTTCATCCGTAAGTTCGAAGCTCCTAGGGACGCACGTCCCCTCTTGGGCAAAGTCGGGGGACCTCATTGGCTGAAAAACCTGTTGTACCCCATCGCCCGCTGGCGGTTGAGCCGGCGCGGCCGCTATCGCTATACCTCCTGTGACGGCGAGGACTGTACCTGCGTGTGGTGTACCTGCGAGCGATCGCGACTTTGACAAAGCTTTAAATCTCTGCTATAGTGAGTTTGTTATCCCACCCCAGGGGGGACGGGAGAAAGAAGGTATAGCAAACTAGGCAAACCGTCCTTTTTAGCGATAAGATAGGCGAGCTGTTTGCCAAAGGGGTATACTGCCCTACGATTGGAGAGGAGAGCGATGAAACAGACCATTTACAAAGACCCGGTGTGCGGGCGCAAGCTCAACCGTCAGAAGGCACACATCGCCATCGACCACGATGGCATCACGTATTACCTCTGCTGCCCCCGCTGTCAACGGGAGTTTGAAGCGGACCCCCAACGATACGCCCGGCCGGAGCTCGGCCAGAAGACCCCGAAGGCAAAGTAGGGGCAACCCCCTGTGGTTGCCCAAGCAAGGGACTCAGGAGGAGGGAGCGATGACCCAAGCGAGTCGCACCGAAGAAGAGCGCAGTGCTGCACAGGTTCGACCGGTGCTGCAGCGCCTGCTTGAGGCGATTCAGCCTCGGGAGTTTGCCGTGCGGCTCTGGACGGGCGAGACCCTCGATCCTGAACTCGGCTGCCCGGCGCGCTTCACCCTGGTGCTCAACCATCCGGGCGCGCTGGGGCGGATGCTCTGGCCGCCCTCGGATCTCACGGTGGGGGAGGCGTTTGTCCGCGGAGATTTTGACATCGAAGGCGACCTGATAGCCGCGTTTTCGCTGAGCGAGAACTTCACGTACCGGTCGTTTGGTTGGCGGGAGGGGCTGCGCTTGCTGCACGCATTGCGCAAAACCGCTCGGGCAACCCCCTCCACCCCACTGGGCCGAGAGGCTGTGCGACTGCACGGGGCGCATCATTCTAAGCTGCGAGATCAGGCCGCTGTGCGCTACCATTACGATGTGGGCAACGACTTCTATGCCTTGTGGTTAGACCGGCGCATGGTCTACTCTTGCGCCTACTTCCCTACGGGCTCAGAGACTCTGGAGACCGCGCAGGAAGCCAAACTCGAGCATATCTGCCGCAAGCTGCGTTTGCAGCCGGGCGACCGTCTGCTCGACATCGGCTGCGGTTGGGGTGGCTTGCTCACCTATGCGGCCGAGCGCTACGGCGTGCAAGCCGTGGGCGTGACCTTGAGTCCGTCGCAGGTGGAATGGGCACGGGCGCGCATCGCAGAGCTGGGGCTTGCGGATCGCTGTCGGGTGGAGTTGACCGACTACCGCGATCTGGATGAAAAACCCTTTGACAAGCTGGTAAGCGTCGGGATGTTCGAGCACGTAGGAGCGGCCCAGTTGCCCGCCTACTTCCAGAAAGCCTGGGAGCTGCTGCGTCCGGGCGGCGTGTTTTTGAACCACGGCATCACCCAGGGACCCGGCAGGCATCAGGAGCCGGGTTGGTGGGCGCGAACCCTGCTCAAGCAGGGCCAGTTTGTCCAGCGCTACGTCTTCCCGGACGGCGAGCTGGAGCCGATCCAGCAGTCCCTGGGGGCGGCGGCCGGGGTGGGATTTGAGCTGCGCGATTTGGAATCGCTGCGCGAGCACTACGCGCTCACCCTGCGTCACTGGGTACGACGGCTGGAGGCCCAGCATGAGCGGGCGGCCCGCACAGCGAGCGAGGCGGTCTACCGCATCTGGCGGCTGTTCATGGCCGGATCGGCCTATCACTTCGAAGGGGGAGCGCTCAACGTCTATCAGGCACTCTTCCTCAAGCCGGACCGAGGTCGAAGCGGCTTGCCTCCGACTCGTGCGGACTGGTATGTGCCGCAGCAGGAGACCGCAGAGCTCCCGACGAGGGATATGTGGCCCACCGTGGAGGCAAGATGAGAAACGCCGTGCGCCTGGGGAGGGTTCTCGGCATCGAGATCGGGCTGGACTACAGCTGGTTCATCATCTTCGCGCTGGTCACCTGGACACTGGCGGCCCATTATTTCCCGATGAACTATCGCTGGCCTGCTGCGACCTACTGGACCGTCGGGTTCACTACCAGCCTGATCTTCTTCGCCTCCGTGCTGGCCCACGAGTTGGGACACAGCGTGGTCGCGCTCCGCTTTGGCATCCCGGTCCACTCGATCAGGCTGTTTATCTTCGGCGGCCTGGCTCAGATCAGCCACGAGCCCAAACGGGCACGCGAGGAATTTTACATCGCCATCGCGGGTCCCTCGGTCAGTGTGGCCTTGGCCGGGCTTTTTTGGGTCTTCTCGCGCGCGGTCTACCCCAAGTCGCCTCTGGAGGCGCTGGGCACCTGGCTCGCGGTGATCAACCTGTCGATCGCGGCGTTCAACCTGATCCCCGGCTTTCCCTTGGATGGCGGGCGCGTGTTCCGTGCGGCGGTATGGGGACTGACTGGGAGTTACACCCGTGCCACGCGCATCGCTGCCGGTTTAGGACAGGTCGTCGCTTACGGGTTCATCGGTTTGGGAGTCTGGATGGCCGTGGCCGGGGCGCTCTGGGATGGACTATGGATCGGCTTCATCGGTTGGTTCTTGCTCAACGCGTCGACCACGAGTTTTAAACAGGTTTCCGTGCAAGAGATGCTCCAGGGCTTGACCGCTCGGGAGGTGATGATGACCGATTGCCCGCAGGTGCCACGAGAACTGACCCTGGAGGCCCTGGTGCGCGATCACGTCCTGCGCACGGCGCGGCAGTCTTTCCCCGTCGTCGAGGATGGCTACACTCGGGGAATCGTCACCTTGAAGGAGATCAAGGCCGTTCCCAAAGCGCGCTGGGCACAAGTGACCGTCGGCGAGGTCATGATCCCCTTCGAGCAGATCGTCAAGGTCTCTCCCCACACGGGCCTGGCCGAGGTCTTGCAACAGATGGCCGAGCAGGAGGTCAACCAATTGCCTGTGGTCGAGGGTGACCAGTTGCTGGGCATGATCTCGCGCGACGGCATCCTGCAGTTGCTCAAAACTCGTGCGGAGTTGAGAGTTTGATCTTGACTTTGACAAATCCTTGAGCTTGTGATAGTGTATTGCTCCTACCCCAGTTGGGGTGACATACCAACAGGGTATAGCAGGCGGAGAAGGTGAGAGAGATGGGAGCGTCGGTCGAGAGCGACGAGGAGCACACCAAGCCCGAGGATGAATTTCAGGCTCGTGTCGCTGAGCATGGCTACTTGAGGGCGGTGCTGGAGTCATTCGCTTACCTCCCGCCTTGGGGTGGGCTGTTCAAGAAATCTGCACCGTTCTACGCCGAGTCGTACTGGTACTGCATGGGGGGGATCACCTTCCTCATGTTCATCTACTTGGCCATCAGCGGGATCATCCTCGCCTGGCTGGGGCCGTTCTGGTGGCTCAGCAGCCCTGTGGGCCAGGTGATCAAGGCTTCCCACTACTGGAGTGCCCAGGCGTTCTTCTTCTTCCTGGTGCTGCACCTGATCCGGGTCTGGGCGACCGGGGCTTATCGTGGCCGGCGCTGGGTGAACTGGGCCATCGGCGCGACCACCTTGCTGCTCAGCCTCGGCGAGAACCTCTTCGGGCTCCTCGCCCGGGGAGACTGGGAGTCCCAGTTCGTGTCCATGCACTCTAACGACATGCTGTTCACCGAACCGTTCTTTTTCAACCTGTTCTCGCCGGCGAATTTCACCGTGGATCTCACGATCCACATTGCGCTCATCCCTGCGATCATGTTCGCCCTGATCTTCGCCCACGTGACGCTGGTGCGCCTTCAGGGCATCGCCCGCCCGCTCTAAAGCCTCAAGGAGAGAACGATGGAACATACGGATATCGTGCCAGAGCAGACCGAGGCGCCGGGCCAACCCCCGGGACACTCAGTTCGACACTGCTTTTGGAAGTACCCGTTGATCGCCGCCGGCCTGGCCATCCTACTGATCGTGCTCGCCTTCGCCGTGGGCTCGCCCAACTCACCGAGGGACACCATCGCTGGAGTCTCGCAGAAAGACCCCGGCGGAGCCATCCTCGCCTTCACCCAGGAGCTCGAGGGAACGTCAGCCTCTTGGGCGGACATCGGCACGCGCGGGATGGAGGACCCGAGCCAGGTCTTCGTCCTCGGACCCGTGCGCGACCTCGCCTCCCTGCTCGGCACGAGCGTCGCTCAGGCCGTGCGCACCTACCAGCAGGCGAACCCTGCCCAACGGCGGACTTGGGCCAGCGCCTACGAGCAGGCGCTGGGGACCATCACCCCAAAGACGGCGGGCGAAGCCAAAGCATTGGGGGTGACCCCCAGCCCCGACTACGCGCGGCTGGACACCCTGAGCGGAGAGTTCGGTCCGGTGCCTACGCTGGTTCAAGCGGACCTCATGCTTGCCCAGCGTGGATACCTCGATCAGTACCTGGTGGGGCGGGACCCGGGGCACTCGCTGCAGCTGGTGACGATCTGGCTCTACGACCACCCGAGCATGTTGAACATCGCTCTCACGAGCGGGCTTACCGATGACCAGTGGGGCATGGTGAAAGAACGAGGCTTTTTCGTGGGGCCCTGGTATCTCATCCTCCCCGCAATCATCCACGTGAAGTTCCCCGGCGGGTCAACAGGCGCCGGCTTTGTCTTATGGAACCTCCTGTTTGCGCTGCTCTTCATTCTCGCCGTGCCCCTGGTGCCGGGCTTGCGGGACCTCCCCCGTCACCTTCGTCTGTACCGGCTCATCTATCGCTATCCGGTCCAACACGAGCAGCACGACAGTGGAGAAGATGCCGGGAGGTTGCAGGGCCAATGAACCGGCAGCGGGGACTCGCTGAGGCGATGCTGTTCCTGGTAGCGGCAGGCGCAGGGATCTACGGGTTCGGTCGAGCCTTCCAAGGCGGTGTTCTCTGGCTCGGGGTCTCAGCCGTCTCGCTCATCGTGCTGGCGAAGCAGATGGGCAGGGTCCAAGATCGCTGGCCGCACCGCCGGGGCGAGCCATGAAAAGGAGGTCACCAGGATGATGCGATTCCACCTCGACGCCTATTCGGCGCTGATCGGAACGCTGCTGCTGGCCGGGATTATCTGGTTGATGCTCGCAATCTTGAACCCGCTTCGCTAGGCGCAGCGGGCCTTGTCGCTAGCCCCGTTGAAGGAAATCTTCAGTCTTGACAAATCCTCCCCAATATGATAGACTGAACATATCCCACCCCACCTGGGATGGGAGAAGGAGGAAAGAGGTATGGGCAGATTGACCGAATTCGTGCTGCGCTGGCGGGTGCCGCTGCTGGTCGCCGTCTTGGTGGCCACAGTGTTCTTGGGAGCTGCGGTGATGAAGGTCAAGCTCAACGCCGACTTCTCCACCTATCTCTCCCAGGATAGCCCGCTGGTCCAAGAGTTCAACCGCGTGGGCCAGGTCTTTAAATCCAACTACGTGGGCATGGTGCTCATCCGGACCGACGACATTTTCACGACCGAGAACTTGGCGCTCATCGACCGCCTGACCCAGGCTTATGAGGGCGTTAAAGGCGTGGACTCGGTGACCAGCCTCTCCAACGCGGTGGACTTCCAAAGGGCCGGGGGCGGCCTGATGGTGGGCAAACTGCTCGAAGGCAAGCCCCTGCCCAGCACACCTGAGGCCTTGGAAAAGTTCAAGCGCTATGTGCTCTCCAAGGAGATGTACGTCGGCGCGCTGGTCAATGCTAAGGGCACGACGGCGGTGATCTTGGTGCGCTTGGGGCAGAAAGTTAGCCACTTCAAGGTCGCGGGCCGGATCGACCGAGTGACTCAGCAGATCGCGCCCGGCTCAAAAGATATTTACTACGGCGGGATGCCCTTTCTGATCTACTCCATGACCGGCCTGATCATCGACAACATGTTCTTCTTGGTGCCACTGATCATCCTGCTCTTGGTTGGGGTGCTGGAGTTGGGCTTCCGCCGCCTCGGCGGGGTGCTGGCCCCCTTGACCGTGGTGCTGCTCGCCGTGGTCTGGACGGTGGGCGTTCTGGCGCTCTTGGGTCGTCCCCTTGACCTGTTGACCGGGATCGTGCCGGTGATCTTGATCGCAATGGGTGCGGCGGATGGCATCCACTTCATGCGGCGCTTCTACGAGGCGCGGGCCGCCGGGAGCGCGCGCCGGGAGGCCATCGGGGTCACCATGAGGGAGATGGGCACGCCGATCGTCTTCACCTCGATCACCACGATCATCGGCTTTGCCTCGCTGGCCATCTCGGACTTCGACATCATCCGGACCTTCGGCTGGGCCACCTCGCTGGGGATCTTCCTGGCGCTGGTGGCCACCCTGATCGTGATCCCGGCGGGGTTGTCGTTTGGGAAAGAGCGTGCACGGGTGCAGAGTCGCGATGATGGAAAGCCGCGCAGCGCCCGGGGAGGCAGCCGGGTCATGGCCGGCTTGGGCGGGCTGATCTACCGACGACCGGGCGGAATCGCGCTATTGACTGTAGGGTTAATCGCCTTGGCCGCGGTGGGCATCCCCCGCATCGTGATGAACGTGGATTGGACACTCTGTCTGGCGCAGGGCAGCAAGCCCTATCTGGCCGAGATGCTGCTGCGCCGGGAGTTCGGCGGCTCGCTGCCGCTGCTCGTCTCGGTGAAGGGTGACATCAAGGACCCGGCCACCCTGGAGACGATGCTGGCCACCGAGCGCTATCTGGACACGTTGCCCGACGTGAGTGAAGCCCAGTCCATCGCCTCGATCTTAGCCGAGATGAACTGGACGCTGAACGATCGCTTCGCCATCCCTGCCAATCGCGCTCAAGTCAATAATTTGTGGTTCCTGCTCAAGGGACAGGACGTGCTGGACCAGATGGTCCGCTCGGACAACCGGGAGGCGCTGGTCCAGGCCAAGGTGGCCTCGCTGGGCACGGCGGTGATCGGCCAAGTGGTGGCAGAAACAGATAGCTTCTTGAGCCGCTTGCCCGCTAAGTTGATCGTGGTGGACGGCGCCCAGGCGCCCCCCGCTGCACGCCAGGCGTTGAGTCAGCTCCAGTTGGAGCAGATCAAGGCGGCGCTCACTCAGGACCTGGAAGCCAAAGGGGTTTCAATTCGGCCAGGCCTGCTCGAGCCTGCCCTCCAAGCCGGGGAAAACTGGTCTCCGAATGAAGAGGACTACGCCGCGCTTCGCAAAGCGATCACAGGCTACCTACTGAGCCCTTTCTCCGAGGTGCCCTTTGAGGATCAGGCCAAGGCGGCCGGGGTGGCCGACTCGATCACGACGGCGCTGCGCGGGCAGGGCACGCTGTTGACGACTTCCGAGCTGGAGGCGCTGCTGCGTCCCCAGATCCAGACACCCTATCCCCAAGATGTGACCTCATTGGCTGAATCGCTGGCCTACCACGCTAGGGGATTTTTGAATGCTCGTCGCGTGGAGTTCGCCTACGCGCAGCTGACAAAGCAGTTGCCCGCCGAGGCACGCTCCGACGGCGACCTGGCCAAGAAGCTGCGTGGGGACCTCTGGGGGCTAACCAGCTCGGTGCTGGCGCTCAGTCCAAAGCAATACGAGTCCTTGCAGGCCCAATACGGCCTGGTGGCGGCGCGGACGGTGGCGCTTGCGGCCCAACCCTCGGGCCTGGCCCCGGTGCTGGATCAGATGGAGAAGGAGCTGCTCCCCACCCAGATTGAGAGCACGCTGCTGGCCTTGCTGGCGATCATGATCTTGCTCATCCTGGTCTTCCACTCGCTACGGGCCGGGCTGCTGGGGATCGTCCCGGTGGCTCTCACCATCCTGGTCAATTTTTCGATCTTGGGTTACTTCGGCATCGGCCTGGACTCGTTCACCGCGATGATCGCCAGCATCACCATCGGTCTGGGGATAGACTATGCGATCCACTTCACCCATCGCTTCCGACGGGAGTTCGAGCGCTCCGGTGACGAGCGAGCGGCCCTGATCAAGACCTTGCAGACGACCGGCGTGGCGATCCTGATCAACTCCTTCTCGGTGGGCGCCGGGTTTGCAGTGCTGCTCTTGGCCGGTGGGCAACACATTCGGCTGTTGGGGGGTCTTACGGCAGTGGCGCTCCTGGTGAGTGCGCTCTTCACGCTGATCGTGCTCCCGGCGCTAACGCTCTTGTGGAAGCCACGCTACCTCCAGGCGCCTGTTACTGAACGCACGCTGCGCCCGGAAGGTGAGACTAAGCAAATATGAGATCTGTAGAGAAGATGAAACCTTACCAGAGGAAGGTGTTACAGATGAAGTCTATCAAAGCAGGAACGATCGGACTGGCGCTGGCGTTGCTCCTGGTGAGCAGCGCCTTGGCCCTAAGCGGCGATGAGGTATTGCAGAAGGTGCAGGAGGCCATGCGGCCCGGCCAGGACATGACGGCCACCGAGCGGATGACGATCACCGCTCCGGACGGGAGCGCAGAGGTGCTGGAAGTCGTGATCTACCAGAAGGGCGGCAAGATGCTCATGCGCATCACCAAGCCGGAGGAGTTCGCCGGAATCGCCGTGTTGGTACTGCCTCGTGAGCAGGGCGGCGAGGAGACCTGGCTCTATCTACCGGCCTTCCGTGACGTGAAGCAGATCCTGGCCCAGGGCCTGAGCGAGGGTTTCGTCGGCTCGGATTTCGCCTACGAGGACTTGACGCTGAGCTACACTGACAAATACGACGTGACCGAGATGACCGAGGAAGGAGGCCAATACATCTTGAGCCTGACACCTAAGCCCGACGCCGGGCTCAGCTACAGCGGGGCGCGGATGTGGGCAGACAAAGGGACCTTCCTGCCCACGCGGGCCGAGTTCTCTGACCGCCAGGGCCAACTGTTCAAGGTGATGACCCTCTCAGAGGTGCAGGCCTTCCCCAGCACCTCTGACCCACAGAGGAGCTATCCCACCCCGACGCGGATCGAGATGGACAACGTCAAGACGGGGAGCAAGACGGTCATCGAGCTCTTGAAAGTAGAGTACGACACCGGTCTCTCGGATGACTTCTTCACCGTGCGAAACCTCAAGCGAGGCTCAGCATAGCGGACTTTGACAGAGTGGGTAGGGTGTGCTATAGTTGGTTTATCCCACCCCGACCAGGGTGGGATAAGAAGGAGGATTGCTCAGTGGCCGTCAAAAGCGATCAGCGGCGTTCGTCACCAGTGGCTGGCATCGCCCCGGATGAAAAGGGCAGGCTCGTCCATGACCAGCGCACCAAACGCGACCTCCATTTGCGCATTCGTACGGTGAGCGGTCATCTCAGTGGGATAGAGAGGATGGCCGAGGAAGATGCCTATTGTATCGATATCCTCAAACAGATTGCCGCCGTTCAATCCTCTCTATCGAAGATCGCGATGGCACTCAGCGAGAGCCATATGCGTCACTATCTGCGCTCCGCCGTCGCAGAGGACCAGGTTGAGGCTAAGATGGAAGAGCTACTAGAATACCTATGGAAAGGAGGTGAGATAAAATGGCGGAACAAGTCAAAGACCTCGTCTGCGGGATGAGCATAGACAAAGATCAGGCAGCAACGGCCGAGTATCAAGGCCAAACCTACTATTTCTGTGCCCCAGGCTGCAAGGCCGAGTTCGAGAAGGACCCAGAGAAGTACGCGCAGGCCAACGGTCACGAGCATCAGCATTGATTGACCAACCACCTCACTGCCTCAAGGAGGGGGAGCTCCTGCCGAACTAGTAGCTAGACCTCCCCCTCCTCCCCTCTTGCTCGATCAGTCGGATGGGGCCCAGCTCGGACTGGCAAGGAGTTATAGGAGACGATGATAATATAGTGACTCTGTCTTCACAGAATCCTCATCGGTCTTCCACGCGACTGCCATCATCGCCGGTTACTTTATAGGGCGAGGGGATGGAGTTGACTATCCCGCGACGATCTCTAGAAGAAAGGAACCAAATATGAATCTCAAGCTGATCATCGCCGTTGTCGTTGCCTTGCTGCTCGGATTGCTGTACTTTTCAGCCTCCCAGCCGACCTCGGGACCTCAGCCCATGCTGGCCGTTGCCCTGGGAGGAGCCGACCAGATTGCGTTGGTCAACCCCGCCTCCGGCAAGCTGGTGAAGATCGACGTCGGTTCGGTGACTCACGGTGTGGGCGTGCTGCCCAATGGCCGCAAAGCTTACGCCGCCAGCCGCAGCTCCGATGAGGTCTCGGTGATTGATCTCTCCCAGCGGAAGGTGATCAAGCGGATCAACGTCGGTGGTCGATCACACCATATCGCGGTCAGCCCCGACGGCCGCTGGGTCTACGTCACCGTTGACAGCAACAACACCGTCGCCGTCATCGACACCAGCACCGATGTGCTGACAACTACTATCCCGGTGGCCGCAGGACCCACCTACACGGTCTTCGCCCCCGACGGGAGTCAGGCCTACGTGTCGAGCAAGAAGGCCGGGATCATCTCCGTGATCGATACGGCTCAGATGAAGGTCATCAAGAAGATCACGGCCGGCAAGCAGCCGGATCATCTGGCCCTCACCCCCGACGGCCGCACCCTCTATGTGACCAACCGCGGCTCCAACGATGTGAGCGCGATCGACACCCGGAGCGACCAGGTGGTGGCCACTATCCCAGTGGGCAAAGGGCCACATGGGATCGCCGTAGTCAAGCGTCAGGGACGGCTGCTCGTCGCCGTGGGTAATCTGGCTGAGACCTCGCTCTCGCTGATCGATGCGGCCACAAATCGCGTGATCAAAACGATCGATCTGGGCACCAACCCAATGCACCTGACGGCTTCGCCCAATCGCAACTATCTCTATATCGGCAGCGTCCCCACCAAGCAACTTCTGGTCTACGACGTCGAGCGCGGCCGAGTGGTCAAGCGGATCGACCTGGGTGAGAAGGTCCAGCCTCACCAGATCGCTGTGGTGGGAAAACCAACAATGGGCGGCTCCGAGGCCGTACAGGCTCGCAGCGGCAGCTATCGCAATATCGACGCGAAGCAGCTGCGGGCCATGATGCAGGACAAAGCCTTCCTGCTGATCAATGTTCATATCCCCTATGCGGGCGAGTTGCCCCAGACGGACCTGTTCATTCCCTTCAATAAGATCGAGCAGAATCTCGCTCAACTGCCCAAAGACAAGTCAGCCAAGATCGTGGTCTACTGTCGCAGTGGGAGGATGAGCGCCATCGCCGCGCAGACGCTGGTGAAGCTGGGCTACACCAACGTCTGGAACCTCAAACAGGGGATGCGCGGATGGCAGCAGGCGGGCTATCCTCTCTTGGACAAATCCCGGGGTGCTGCGAAATGAGTTGGGAATAGCAACTGATGACTACCCCAAGGCCAGAGATTGATCCCCAGGCGACGGCCACCACCCGCGCCCGCTACGATCGAGTGGCTCGCATCTACGATCGGATGGAGGGGCTGATGGAATGGCGCTCCTTCCGCAAGTGGCGGTCGCTCGTCTGGGAGATTGTGGGCTCCGAAGCTGAAAAGATCCTGGAAGTGGGGGTGGGTACGGGCAAGAATCTACCCTATTACCCCCACGAGGTTCAGGTCACGGCCATTGATCTGAGCGGTCAGATGCTGGCACGGGCCCGGCAGAGAGCGGCGCAGTTGGACCTCAACATCGAGCTCCTACACATGGACGCTCAGGCTTTAGCGTTTGCAGACGAATCCTTCGATGTGGTCGTCTCCACCTTCGTCTTCTGCTCCGTGCCCAATCCGCTGCTGGGTCTCTTGGAGATCAAGCGTGTGCTGAGGCCCGACGGTCGCGCCGTGCTGCTGGAACACATGCGTCCCCGGTCGCCTTGGCTGGGGAAGCTCTTCGATCTTTTGAACCCCTTGACCATGCGCCTCTCTGGGGCCAATATCAACCGTCGCACACTAGAGAACATCGGTAAGGCAGGTCTGGAGATCGAGAGCATAAAAGACCTGTCGCTGCAAGGGATAGTCAAGCTGATCATCGTGCGCCGGTGAAAGGAGTGAGAGCTCCTTCGGTGAAGCTCGACTTTCATTCTCCGGCTTTCAAGGGGGATCGGTGCGCACACCTCCTCCTGGCCGATCGCCCCCCCAGCCGATCACGGCGGCCAGCAGCAGTACGACCAGCACCAGGACACCCATGCCCCCGACCATCATGTGCATTGCGGCTCCCTCCTTAAGGAGTGCCGTCAAAGATCAGACGTGATCGATCGCCCGCTTGACCTTGGCCTCGACCTCCTGGGCGAACTCATCCAGTTGAGGGTTGCCCACGAGGCCCAAAGCCGCCGTCGGCTTGAGCATCGCTACTTGTGTCTTTCCCTCGTGCTCGTAGACGATGACGTTGCAGGGGAGCAGTAGCCCCAGCTCCGTTTCCAACTGCAGGCTCTTATGGGCATAGGACGGATTACAGGCTCCCAGGATGATATAGTTGGGGAAGTTCACCCCCAGCTTCTCCTTGAGGGTCGCCTTGACATCGATCTGGGTCAGGATGCCAAAGCCCTCCTCTTTGAGCGTCTGGGTGACGCGCTCAACCGCCTGGGGATAGCCCAACTCGACCGTTCGACTGTAACCATAGTTTGACATCTAGATCATCCTCCATGTAGGGGTGAACCTGTCTGTTCGCCCTTCAGTTCTCCTCCATCCCGCCCCCGGTGGGCCAGATGGTTCGGAGCGATGATAGTCTATCACCGTGGTGTGCCGGTGTAAAGTCCGTGAGCGTTCGGTGAAGAGGCGTTAGTCATTATGATAGCATATTCGTGGGTAGTCCCCTTGAGGATCAGGATTTCCGGCGTGCGCGCCCCAGGGCGCCTCAGATTTCCGTTGTGAGGGTGATGCATGTCACTTTCAAGAGATCCATCATGGTATATTCTTTGGATGAAGGGGGTGGAAACGGTCCCGAAAGGGTAAACCTGCAGTAATGCGGGTAGCACAAAGCCACAGGCCCGACCAGGTCAGGCTGAGGGCGGCTGGGCTGCCGAAGGGCTATGCAGGAAAGTCATTCTATCACTAAGTTGGTAGGACTGCTCATCCCATCCACTATCCTCTCCGTATTCTCGCGTTCATCTCAGATAGATGATTTGCTGAGTGTACGTGGTTTCACCCCCCCCCCCCAGGGGGGGGAGGCCCTTACCGTACTGAGCTGGAATGGCGGCAGCAGCGGGTAGAGCATGGCTTCCTCTTTTCTTACTTTCCATCACAGCTAAATAGATCCGGAGCGTTGATTCCTCAAGCGAACCGAGGAGAACGTTCTGGCTACCCAAGTAGCACACTCTTATCAAGAAAGGAGGTGAATGAAATGAGAAAGTTCAAAGTCTTAGCGGTACTCCTGTTAGTGGGAGTATTGGCTCTGGGGTTGAACACGCTGTCTCTGGCCACAACCGCGACGGGCACGTCCTCGGTTACGCTGACCAACGCGCCCATCTTTGTCACGGTCACGACACCGTTCGGCACAGCTCCCTCAGTGACCTCCGCTGATGTCGTGGCGGGTTTGACCACCGTGGGTACGGCAACCTTCACCGTTGACTCAACGGCTATCTACGCGGTAACTGCCGTGACCAATGCTGGTGGTACCACCACGGCGGCTCCTGGCACGGCGGCGTTTGGCGTAGGTGACTCAGCGGCGAGCGCTTGTCAGATCAACTTCAACGCTGGCGCCTTTGCTAATGGCGACGTCGGGCCGACATCACTGACGGCGCAACCTGCGACCTCAGGTGGAGCGGGCACCGCTGTTGTGGTTGGACTACAGATCGACTGGACGCAATACACCGACGCCCCCAGTGGGTCGTACATCTGCCAAATAGACCTCACTGCGACGGCACCGTAACTCATCGTATCTAGCCCGATCAAGTCCCTTTCTCCACTATGGAGAAGGGGACTTGATCCACGGCTTCATAGACCAAGGGATGGCTTGAATGTCCAGTTGGATGAGAGTAGGATTGATTATAATAATCTTCTTCTTTCTGGCTCTCTTCCCGGTTCACGATGCTCAAACCCAAGCCAGCCTGACCCTGACGGTCACCTCTGGGCAGAGCGTAAGCGCTTCGGTCACGAAGGCCGATGTAGAAGCGGGTCGGGTGGAGATCCTGAATCCAACGGTCATCGAGATAACTGCCAACGTCAATTGGCAGGTGGTCGCCAGCGTGGTGATAGATAGTTTTCCGGCGGGGACAGGGAACCCGACCGCTTTGGCGCTTGAAGTCGGAAACAATGATCAGCCAGGTCAGTTTAACGCCGGAGGGGGACTGGTACAGACAGGAGTTCCGGGAAGTTTCACCTTCTCGGTGGACTTCAGGATCAACCTACTGACCCTGGGAAATGCACCCGCAGGGAATTATGGCTTCACGATTACCTACACCATACAAGCACAGTAAAGGAGGTAGCTGAACGTGCTAAAGATCAATCGCTGTCTAATGATTGTCTTACTGCTCGTTGGAGCGTTCCAGGTCGCAGCCTGGGCCAATATTGGTGTATCCACACTGGAGATTAACGTCCAGGTCGCTCCAGGGAAAAGCCTGAGCGGCTCGTTCGCCGTCATTAACAATAGCGAAAAACCTGCTAAGGTGAGGGTTAGCTTGGGGGACTATGATCGTAACCTCAACGGTGGGATTCGAATCCTGCCTGCGGGCACCTTGCCGCGCTCTCTGGCCAACTTCATCACCTTCTCTCCGGCTGAATTTACCCTGGCCGCCGGCAAGGGTAAAAGCCAGAAGGTCAGCTTCACCGTGGTCCTTCCTGAGGGAGAAGCAGGTCCTCATTGGTCGCTTTTGCTAGTGCAAGAGGTGCAGCCTAAGGAAGGGCAGACCAAAGCCAAAGAAGGAGAACAGACCACTCAAGGCCTGATCGGCATCCGATTCGGCATTCAGATTCGCCAGACCGATCCGACCATGGCCAGCCCGGCGGCCAGGATCACCGATGTAGAAGTTACCCTACCTGAGGGGGGTCAACCGCTCAAGGTCATCGTCGACTTCGAAAACACGGGGAGTACCTTTTTGAGGACCAAAGGAGAGCTGAGGTTCATCAATGCCAAGAGTGAGGTCGTGGCCACAGTCGCTATTCTGCCCTTCCGCATGTTACCTGGTCACCAGCGGAGACTGGAAATTCCCTTAGCACAGGCCCTGCCTGCGGGGGACTATATTGCCCTGGCCATCTTCGATTTTGGCGGTGACTTCCTGCTGGGCGGAGAAGCGCGTTTCAGTATCCCCTGAGGTGATAGATAGGCGCACAGGTTGTTTGAATAGAGATCCTTCACTTCGTTCAGGGTGACACCTGGCTAACTTGTCATGCTGAGCGTAGCGAAGCATCTGAAAGTGAGCCGTGTGGGCATCTTGCTTGTCAGTCTGTTGATAGGCCTAATTCTATCTGTATCTGTTGCGGCGCAAAAGGAGAAACTAGTGGTCGAGGTTCTCCCTCCCCCGGCAGCGGTTGAAGTCAGACCTCCAGACCTGGCAACCTTGGTCTTCACCGTCGCCAATCATGGCACCCTGCCGGACAGCTATCAGTTCAAAGTCGCCCTCCCGGAAGGATTTCAACTGCTGGGATCTCTGCCCGCCATCACCCTCGGGCCCGCTGAGCAGAAGCCGATCTTTCTCACCGTCTCGGTTCCCTCAGGAACGGCCGCAGGTCAAATCCCCATCACGTTAAAAGCGATCTCCCAGACCGACCCAACTGTTACTGCCTCTGCCACAGGCTTCCTCGCTGTACCCTCCGTGTTCGGCATAGAGATCTTCCCCCCGGACGAGCAGGTGGTCGATCTCGGAGAGACGGTCAAGCTGCTCTTCAAGGTCATCAACCAGGGGAATACCATCGATCGCCTGGTGTTCACGGCGGCGTCTAGGCAAGGATTTCCGATCCGCCTTCAATTTGAAGAATTTGAGATCCTACCGGGAGAGGAGCGAGATCTCCAACTCATGGTAACCATTCCCCAGGACGCTATGCCGGGACAAGAACGGGTCACGCTCACCGCCCTCTTGACCCGCTCCGGCAGCGAGAGCTCGGCCACGGCGCAACTTACGATCCTGCCCCCGCTCCCCCAGGCCGTTGGGGGGACGATCTCGCTGGAGGTCCCTACGACGCTGGCCCTTTCGCTCTCGAAAGCAGCCTCCTCGCCAATCAATTTGGTGGAAAGCCTAGGCGGCAACGCCACGTTTGCCCAGACGAGTCGGATCGACTACCAAATTCAGCTCGCCAACCTCCTTAGGCTGCAGACGGTGCGCTTCAATTTGGAAAGGCCGCGCTTCGCCATCACCCTGGGCGATCTGAGCCTGCACTTCTCCGAGCTGGTTCAACTTTCCGGTCGGGGGGCTCGGCTGACCACCCGGCCGGGTCCGCTGGGCGCTCAGATCACCGTGGCGGCGGCTCAAGCGGGCCAGCGTTTTCGTGCCGGCGTCCAGCTGGCCCTAGACCCCAGGCCCAAGACAACTCTTGCCTTGCAGAGCCTCTTCGGAACAGGGGCGGGCGGGCCGCAGTTTCTGGGGAGCATCTCCC
>ENA-ORDP01000429-ORDP01000429.1-marine-sediment-metagenome-genome-assembly--contig:-NODE-429-length-27899-cov-4.535986_pt1 | contig 27899 bp, 28 predicted proteins | sample MGYA00248627_ERZ508539 | MGnify/ENA primary metagenome ERZ508539 (study PRJEB26208, sample SAMN05571518) | marine sediment metagenome | biome: deep sea; feature: Hydrothermal vent; material... | reverse complement strand
GATTATCAGATTATGGCAAACACGGACGAATTGCTGAAACTTTTTGACGTGCCGAAAAAACAGGATGTTGATCCGGCCCGCTGGCAGGAAATCACCCAGTCGGTCCAGAAGAACGGCTTCAAGAAGCCCATGCTGATAACCTTGCAAGCAGAGGGCAATAATCGTTTTCTGAATGATCCCGCTAGATTGGCTGTGGCCAATGATCTGGGCATCAAAAATGTTCCGGTGGATTTTTTCTATTCTCGCCTGAATCGATTGGCCTGTGGTCAATTGGCGACGAGCTGTGCAGATCAGGTTTGCAACTCGGCAATCGCCGGTGGGGCCGACCCGGGGATCTGTGTGCCAGCAGCGGCTGCAGGGTTGTCAAAAGCACCCGCCAGTGTCCCACCAACCGGGGGTCATGGAGGCAATACACGAGAAGTCAGTCCAAATTAGCCAGGAAGCGCCAAAACTTCGTCTACTCATAAACACATTTAACGCTACGATATATCGTTGCACAACCATCCGAAGCCGCTTAGAATAAGTCTGTCAATTCAACACGCTGGTGCATATGTAACCGGTTTTGCTGGCGAGGGGCCGATGATGTATAGGAAAACAGCAGTTATGGTCGTGGTGGCTGCAATCGTCTCAGGTCCTGGAGCCTGGGCGCAGACTGTGAGCTATTCGACTGCTCCGGCGCCGCAGACGGACACTGCGCTGGAAGGTGACAAGAAGATAGTCGATACCCAGTTAGTGCCCGGATTTTATCCGGCGCTGACCGTCGCTGCTGTCAGGCACAGTAATGGCAAAAAGAGTAGTAACCTGAGGCAGGCAGAGATTGAATATACCGCGAGTGCCGGGTTGACCTACAAAGCTGAATTGGGCCAGCATGACCTGCAGCTTTTCTATGGTGCTACGGTAATCTCTCACAGTAAGTTCAAACAGGATAACTACATTCAAAATACACTGGGTGCGGGTTTGAACCTGGACTTGACAGATCGCTTCAATTTGCTATTGGACGCCGGTTACGTTGATGGTGCAGAACCGCGCGGTTCTACGGGCTCCCGGCTCGTCGGTAATATCGATCCTGATACCTATCATCTGTTTCGCTACGGTGCGGAGGGTATTTATGGGCGTCGTAGTAATACGATGCAGGTCAGTTTGGCGGCACACCAACAACAGCTACGTTATACCAATAATCAACAAGGATTCAGAGATCGTGATCGTCTGAACCTGCGGGGTAGAGCTTATTACAATCTGGGGCCGTCCACGGCAACTTTTGTGGAGTTGACCAACAGCACTATCGATTACCTGACCAATAACCGTCTGGATAGTACCGAACAGTCGTACTCCGTTGGTGCGCGCTGGGAGGCGACAGACATAACCTCTGCTGAAGTCAGTATCGGAAATCTAACTAAAAATTTTGATGATCCCACGGTTAATGATTTTAGTGGTGTGACTTATTTGGGCAAGGTGTTGTGGGCACCACAGACGTTTACCAATGTTAGTTTGTACACATCCAGAAGAACGGAGGAATCCAGTGAGCCCGGTTCTTCTTATTTCGTCAGCAATCTGCTTGGTGTTTCTGTAGACTATGCCTATTCAGACAGCATTGGATTGCTTGCATACACCAATTATACGAAGGACGATTTTAGTGATACTCGTCGTGATACGACATGGGATTACGGACTCGGCATGGATTACACGATGCGACCCTGGTTATTTCTCGGCCTGCGAGCTGGACAGACTTCCCGATCATCGAACGTCTCAGCGGCAAATTATGATGACCAGTTTATCGGCCTGTCTGTCACCATGTCGAATGAGCCAGCCAAGTAACGGGCTTAAAAAAGCAACTGCTTGCTTATCACAAAGATGCAATGGATTCACCTCCTGGTACGATTAGTAGTTGGTGGTATGGCAGCTTGAAAAGAGGGCGATCGGAAAGAGGAAAGCAGCGTTTGATCCGTGATGTCTGACATGACGCCTGGAACAGCCGGCGGCAGAGTCAGTATGTGGAGACCTTCGCTCGATTCAGCTATTGACCGTTGATCGCACAGGCAGCAATTTTCTTGGTGAAGATTTTGTTGGATTTGCCATACATAATAAACAGTGCCCGAAAACATAGTGTAAGTAGACCGGCGGCACCTATCAGCACATAATTTAGTGGATTTTTATAAAAAACATATAAATTAAGCGGGAAAATATGGATTTTTGAAAACCCGCAATACTCCAATGCTTGTCGCAAGGTATATTCTGTAAAGGTGTTATAGTGATCGAAGTTCTGTGCCAGCGCCTCGGCACCGGTGATGGGATTGGCACCATTGAGCCCATGAGCCACGAGTCGACCCCCAGGTTCGAGCCTGGATTTGCAGAGAGTAAGAAATTCCAGAATTTCAAGTTTCGTCAGATGGTTCAGTTCTTGCTCACAAAAAATTACGTCAAATAATTCATCGGTTTCCTGTAGGTACTCAAACGCACGCGCAACTTTACAAGGCAAATCCCTGGATAGGGCGTGCTGAATCTTTTTGGCATCCGAGTCTATACCGGTTACCTGGATATAACCGTCCTGGCGTAATAAATCGACAAAATATCCTGGTCCGCAGCTTACGACCAGAATCCGTGCCGTTTTTTGTACCGGCATGTGGGAGAGGTAGTTGTTACGATAAAAGGCTGCAAACTTGCCATAGCCTTTGTTGATATCAGCCGGTCCCTCCCAGAAGGAGTCAAACGGCTCCATTCTGGCAGTCAGTTTTGAAGAGTGCATGAGTTGGTTCTCTCAAAATACCCGGCGCAAGGTTGCATACAAAGTTTTACGGTTCTGCAGGGTGGAGGTATGGTAGGGATTATTTTCATACAGAAAATAGGCGCCCAGTTCCATTTTTTGACCCAGCTTGATGTTGTAGAACATCTCGAAGTCTGTTTCCGATTGTGCTGGAGCCAGATTGACAGCTTCATCGACTCGGGTAATCTGGTTGTGCGCATCAATCGCAGTCGGAATACTGAGCATGGCTGTGCCGCGGGTCACCTTCATGGGCCTTGATAGAGCAAAGCCGAAATTGTCATTGTTCCTGAATATTGAATGGCCAAATAGAGCCAGCCCGTAGGCACGACTTTGCAGCGGTGTGAAGCGGTGAATGATGCTGTTTCCGGCATCGTTAACCCGGGTGTAGCCGCGACTATAACTGCCAAGCAGGCTGAAGTGATCACTAATCCGGTAACGCGTCGATAAGCCCAGTGCAGTGGTCGTGCTGGCATCTGCGCTGAGACCACCATTTCGAGATCCGCCAAGGAAACTGCCATTTTCCTGCAGAATATTGAGGTTGGCACCTAGTCGAAGACGGTCGGTCGCCTGGTATTCACCCTGCAGAATACTCGAAGCACTGTCCGCAGCATAGGTATTGTCAGCTTGTGTTTGCACCAGTCCCCAATTGATATCCAGCTTGTCCAAGCCAGTAAAGCCCAACCGCAGGCTATTGGTGGTATCACTAAAAGAAAGATAAGGAGCGTTAAACGTGGATGCCGATAGGAAGGATACACGGCCCAGCGAGTTGTTGTTCATAAGGCTGAATTGTTCATGGGCGTTGGTGTTGAACTGCAATTGGTAGTTCAGGCTCGGCAATACGTCACCGGACAGAGACATCGCCCAGGTGGGTTTTGCGTTGCTATCAAAGGACAGTGGATCAAACTCTTGTGGCAAGCTATTCCATTGTCGCAGCAATGCAGTTTCCGGTAAGCGGTAGTACAGGCTTAGCTGTTGGCCACCGGGTAACAAGGTTTGCAGCTGCCCACTCTTTGTTCTCATACTTTCTAGAATGGAAGTCAAATCTGGCTTGCTTGTAGCGACCTGAATGACTTTGCGCAGATCAATGGGATAGCCGCGATCATATTGGTCCAGTACCAGGGCCTTTTCCAATTTTGTGTTTTTACGACTGGAGAGGGCGTATCCAACGCCCGCAGCCACAATAAGAACCAGGCCGGCGCCTGCTGAGCCACCACCTCCACCACTACTGCTGGCCCCGGATGATGAGCCCGCCGAAGTGCCGGTTGGAAGTAATAACTCCCCAGCCGGAGCCATGGCCGCTTGTATATCCAAAAGGCCCTGGCCATAGATTGAGGAATCAGCATAGATGCCGGTTTTATCAGCTGTTGTCAGAATGATACGCACGGCATCCTGGCTGGACAGATTGGGAAAGGCGCCAAGCAATAGGGCCAGTGCTCCCGTGACCTGGGGCGCAGCAAATGATGTGCCGTCTTTGACGAAGCCGAAGCTTTTCGAACCGGCATTTAGTGGGGCGTACATCTGTGATCCGGCAGCGACCACATAAAATTGGCTATTGGGGAATATTCCGGCCCGGTTGCTGAATGAAGTGATCACCCCGTCCGGACCGATAGCCCCGGCAATAATGCCGTGATAGTCCATTTCCTGGGCATAGGCAGCGGGATAAAGTGGATCTGCCCAGCCGAAATTTCCCGCTGCAAAGACTAAAATCTTGTCGGCAGCAACGACGTTTTGTATGGCCGGGCGAATAATGGCAAAGTCATTTTTTTGGGTAGACAGATTGCCGATACGGGCTGCCGAAGCGGCGAAGTAATTGATGGCAGCGGCCATTTTGGTCGGATCAGTCTCAAAGTCAGGGCCGGCATAGCGAATCGGCAGGATTTTGGCGTTATAGGCGACGCCCACAGATCCAAGGTCATTACGGGCACCTGCAGCAATGCCGGCGACCGCCGTGCCGTGCGAAATATCAGCAGAGGTTCTATCCTGGGGAACACTGTCGTTATCCCAGAAATCGTAGCCGCCGGTTGTCAGCTGCGGGGCAATATCAACATGGCCCAGGTTGACGCCGGTGTCGATGATGGCAATGATAGAGCCAGCACCGGTTGCTCCAGCACCCCAGGGATAAAGTGCGTGGATTTGCGACAAGCCATATTGCCGGTTGTATTCGGCAAAAGGCGCTTCTGCAGCGGCGTTGGCGACAGGCATATCCGCACCTTGAAGGCTGATGGCTGCCAATATTGCGTAAGCGACATTTGGTAACTTCATTCTCATTAATCCTGTTGTACGACCTTATAGTGTGTGTTTGTGACGATACATACCCCAACACGAGCAATCTACTGTCGTGTTAGCCGAAAGCAATGCGTCGGTATCACTAACTGGAGGTAACCTTATAAGCGGGCAACCTTGCGTTGAAGCCTTGCGATTCTACACTCTTATTGCAAGGGGCATGATTCTAGACGTAGTCGCAAGGGGAGCGCAATAAAGAATTGTCAGATAACGCACAAACGCGGTTGCGATAATGGTCTGTTTTATGGCATTATTGCGCTGCACAATTGGATTGGCCGTTGGAACTGATGAGTAACAAAATAGACAATGCCGCACGCGAGCGGCAATTATGGCTGAGTGCGCAAGACAAAGACTCCCCCAGGAACATAGCTGGCGAATCCACAGAGCAACCCGACTCCCACCAGCTGAAAGAAATTGGTGGCCCCGCTGGACTTGAACCCACACGTTTTGGTGATTGGGAGAAAAACGGTCGCTGTTCTGACTTCTAGGATACCAATCAATTACCTACTCCATCTGTAACTATTCAGCGTGTTTAGATTTTGCTTCAGTACCAGGCATGTTCGCACGGAGAATGTGAGCATATAGGCCCTATGTGAGCATTCGAGTACGAACACACGCCGTAATGGGACAAAAGATGAATGCGTTGAATCGTTACCTTTTTCTTTGCTCAGAAACCGTCCAAGAACAGAGAATCTACTTCGTCTCCTGTTCTCGGACAGCTCCTGGCTGGCCGTACCTCAATCCCAGCGTGGATCGCGAACCTGAATACGACCAGACCGGCTGCGAACAGGGAAAATCGGGATATCCTCAAAGGCCGGGGGCGATAGTACGGCACCGGTATGCAGATTAAAACGGGAGCCATGCCGAGGACAGATAATCACATCACCCTCAACCTTACCGCAGGCCAGCTCACCATTGTCATGACTACAGGCATCTTCAATCGCCAGGTATTCACCATCGATATTGAAAACTGCAATCATCACATCATCAACATCGACGATCTTGTGGCTGCCCGGTGGCAATTCACCTTCACCACAGACATCGGTCCAGTCGGTCATGGTTTTTCCTTGATCATAAGTAACTGCTCAGATTGCCCTTGATTTGTTCGAGAATAAGGAAAACACGCGCAGTGTGCTCCTGCACTCGAGCATGTTTGACGCAGTTATCGGGCAAATCAAGGATAAGCCGAGTAGTTACGATCATAAAAGCCCCAGCTCCAGACGTGCTGCTTCACTGATCCGATCCTGGGTCCAGGGTGGATCCCAGACAATCTCGACCGTGGTTCCACTGACGCCATCAATTTTATTGATCTCATTTTCCACCATGCCTGGAAAGGTCTGAGCCACCGGGCAGCCTGGAGCAGTCAGGGTCATCTGGATATGGACCTGTTGATTCTCATCCACCGCAACGTCATAGATCAACCCAAGGTCGTAGATGTTAACCGGGATCTCGGGGTCATAGATCCGTTGCAGTCCGGCAATCAGCCGGGCTTGCAGGGTTTTCTCAGTGGGCTCATCGTCAAACGATGCCGACTCGGTATGTGGTTGCTGTGCCGCAGCAGGTGCCTGTTGATTGGTCACTTCACTCATTAATAATTTACTCGGTAGTCACAGCGGTATCGTTTTGATCCAGCGCCGATTCCAATGTATGCCAGGCAAGCGTGGCACATTTCACGCGTGCCGGAAACTCTTGAACTCCGGATAGGACACTCAGCTTACCCAGTGCATCCGTATTTACTACATTGCCTGTCGCCATCGCCACCACGTCCTGCAATAAGGCTCTGGCTTCAGCCTCCGACCTGCCCTGCAGGGCTTCGGTCAAGAGTGAAGCCGAAGCGGTGGAGATGGCACAGCCCTCACCCTCGAATGTAACACGCTCAACACATTTGTCATTATCCAGTATGAGATAGAGGTGCAGACGATCACCACACAGCGGGTTATAACCATCCGCCTCATGGGTTGCCCCCTCGAGCTTGCCAAAATTTCTGGGGTGGCGATTGTGGTCGAAAATAACTTCCTGATACAGCTCGCGCAAATCGTTCATAATCCAAACAACTTCCGGGCTTTGTGCAGTGCAGCCACGAGGGCGTCAATATCTGTCATGGTGTTGTAGAGGCCAAAAGAGGCACGTGCAGTAGCCGGTATGGAAAAAAACTGCATGACCGGCATGGCACAATGATGTCCGGCCCGAATTGCCACGCCTTCGGCATCCAGAATGGTCCCCAGATCATGTGGATGAATGCCTTTGAGCAGAAACGAAACCACTGCGGCTTTGTGTGCAGCCGTACCAATAATGCGCAAGCCAGGCACGCTGGACAATTGTGCGGTCGCGTACTCCAGCAAGGCCTTTTCGTGAGCAGCAATCTTGTCCAGGCCGATGGCTGACACATAATCCAGTGCCGCTCCCAGGCCAATCGCCTCGGCAATATCCGGCGTGCCGGCCTCAAAACGTAGGGGAGGATCCGCATAGGTTGTTTTTTCAAAAGTCACAACCCTAATCATGTCACCACCACCCTGCCAGGGTGGCATCTGCTGCAGTAGCGATTGACGACCATACAGGACACCAATGCCGGTTGGACCATACACCTTATGCCCGGAAAAACAGAAAAAATCACAATCCAGGGCCTGTACATCAATCTTGGCATGTGGAATCGACTGGGCACCATCGACCAGTACAACTACGCCGAGGGCATGCGCCCTTTCAACAATCTGTGCAACCGGATTCACTGTACCAAGGGCATTTGAGATATGTGCCACGGCGACAATCCGTGTCCGTGATGACAGCAATGCATCGAGTTGATCCAACCGCAACTCACCACAATCATTGATGGGCAGCACCCGCAGCCGCGCACCGATTCGTTCACAGACCATTTGCCAGGGTACGATATTGGCGTGATGCTCAAGAGCGGTGATCAAAACCTCGTCACCTGCCTGTAATTGTGAGGCTCCGTAGGAATTGGCCACCAGGTTAATGGCTTCGGTGGTGCCGCGAACGAAAACCACGTCATCAGTAGATGGTGCGTTGATGAAATCTGCAACTTTTTGGCGTGCCTGCTCATAGGCATGAGTCGCCCGCTGACTCAAGGTGTGAACACCACGATGCACGTTGGAATGATCGTGACAGTAGTATTTTGTCATGGCATCGATGACCACTTGTGGCTTTTGGCTACTGGCGCCGCTGTCCAGATAAACCAGTGGCTTATTCCCCACCTGCTGTTGCAGAATCGGGAAATCCGCTTTGAACGCTCCGGATGCCAGCCGATCCATAGTAGTGACCAACGATGCGGTTCCGGCCTGCATCAGTGTAGACCCCGCAACAGGCTGGACTCCAGTTGCTCAGTGATATGCTTGCGCAGTGCAGGTAGCGGTATTTTTTCGACAACTTCACGAGCAAAAGCCACGGTCAGAATACGCCTTGCCAAAGCTTTATCAATGGCCCGGGAACGCAAATAAAACAGCGCGTCCGTATCCAGCTGTCCCACGGCAGCACCGTGGCTACATTTGACATCGTCATTGTAAATCTCAAGCTGCGGCTTGCTGTCCACTTCGGCAAATTTCGATAACAACAAGTTGCGGTTATTCTGCTGGGCATCGGTTTTCGAAGCCCCTTCACTCACTACGACCCGGCCGTGAAAGACCGCTCGCGAACGGTCATCAAGCATCCCTTTGTAGAGCTGTTTACTGGTGCCTTGTGGCTGTTCGTGATGCACAACCGTATGATTATCAATGTGCTGACGTCCTGTGCCAACATACAACCCGTTCAGCTCACAAGTTGCACCCGTACCGCACAAACGGACATCCAGATCCCGCCGTACCAGACGACCACCGAGATGAATAACATGGGACACTAACCGACTGTCCTGATACTGTCGAACATACAAACCTCCGATGTGGAAAGCCGCTTGGGTTTCTTCCTGCAACAGATAATGTTGCAACCCGGCATTGGCGCCAAGACACACTTCGGTTTGCACATCGGTGAATGACACCGCATCACCCAAACCGATGTAACGCTCTAGTACTACAGCCTCGGCACCTTCCTCCAGTACCAGCAGATTGCGCGGCAAGACTGCCGCACCAGCGACGGTACCCGAATTGATATAGTACAGCTGTACCGGTTGTTCAAGATGAACATTGCGCCCGATATGAATACAGGCCCCCTTACCCAGATAGGCCTCATTGAGCGGGATGAAACCATGTCCTTGCGCTGGCAAACAACTACCGAGTGCGGCACATAGTGACACATCGGCAGTGACCGTATCCGTTAGCTCACCGATCCGCACTCCATCCGGGAGGTTTTGCGTTGCAGACAATTCCGGCACCAGACAGCCGTCTACAAAGACCAGCCTAGGCCCGGATAAATCAGACAAAAAAGTCGACTCAAGTGTTTCGTTGCTCACCACATCAGACTGGTGTATCGGCTGTAACCGCTGTTTTTCCAGGATCTTAAGACTGGTATAGCGCCAGTCTTCATCACGCAGGGTCGGCAGACCCTGCAGCCGCAACTGCTCCAGACCGGCACTGCGCCGCGCTGCCAGATCAGAACCATCTCCAGCGATCCAGTTTGGCTGTGCGGCCAACAATGAGTCAAGTGCAGGCGAACTCATATCCGGGCCTCAACGGAGCGCTCCTGCTCGATCCAGCCATAGCCCTTGTCTTCAAGTTCCAGGGCAAGACTTTTATCTCCGGAGCGGATAATTCGCCCATCGGCCAAGACATGCACGAAATCCGGCTGGATATAATCCAGCAAGCGCTGATAATGGGTCACCAATACGAACGCACGATCCGGATTACGCAAGGCGTTAACGCCACCGGCAACAACGCGCAGCGCATCGATATCAAGCCCGGAGTCCGTTTCATCCAATATACCTAAGCGGGGTTCCAGCATGGCCATTTGCAATATTTCATTGCGTTTTTTCTCACCGCCAGAAAACCCTTCATTAACCGAGCGATACAAGAACTCCTGTTTCATCTCGACCGTCCTGGCCTTGTCTTTGATCAAGGCCAAAAAATCAATAGCATCCAGTTCCTTGTCTCCACGATAACGGCGGATCGCATTGACGGAAGCTTTAAGCATATTGACATTACTGACTCCGGGGATTTCCACCGGATACTGAAAAGCCAGAAAGATGCCTTCACAAGCTCTGACCTCGGGTGCTAACGGCAACAGATCCTTGCCATTGAATGTAATCTCACCGGCAGTGACCCGGTAATCATCACGCCCAGCCAGCACATTGGCCAAGGTGCTTTTACCGGAGCCATTAGGACCCATGATGGCATGGACCTCGCCGGCCTTAACCTGCAAAGTAATACCCTTGAGGATCGGTTTGTCTCCGACATTTGCGTACAGATTTTTTATACTCAGCATGTCAGTACTCTTCAAATATTTCGGTTATTCTATAGCCACCAAGTGCTCTACTGGCAACGAAAAACAGGCTTGGTTTAGCCGACTGCACCTTCTAAGCTGATACCCAGCAAGGCCTGCGCTTCGACAGCAAATTCCATGGGCAATTCTTTGAACACTTCTTTACAAAAGCCGTTGACGATCAGTGACACGGCATCTTCTTCCGCCAGTCCGCGCTGGCGCAGATAAAACAACTGGTCTTCACCGATGCGGGAAGTAGTGGCTTCGTGCTCCACCTGAGCCGTGGGGTTTTGTACTTCAATATAGGGAAAAGTGTGGGCTCCGCAGCGGTCCCCAAGCAACAGGGAGTCACATTGTGAGTAATTACGCGTATTCTGCGCTTTTGCCAACACCTTGACTTGCCCGCGGTAAGTATTTTGAGCGCGGCCAGCAGAGATCCCCTTGGAGATAATCGTCGAGCGGGTATTGCTGCCAATGTGAATCATCTTGGTACCAGTATCTGCCTGCTGTAGATTATTGGTTAATGCTACAGAGTAAAATTCCCCCACCGAACGGTCACCTTGCAACACGACACTGGGGTATTTCCAGGTAATCGCCGAGCCTGTTTCCACCTGGGTCCAGGAAATCTTGGCTGCTTCGTGGCATATCCCACGCTTGGTGACAAAATTATAGATGCCTCCACGGCCTTCTTCATCACCTGGATACCAGTTCTGCACGGTCGAATACTTGATTTCGGCCCCTTTTAAGGCCACCAACTCAACCACGGCAGCGTGCAACTGGTTTTCATCCCGCTGTGGTGCCGAGCAGCCTTCGAGATAGCTGACATAAGAACCTTCATCCGCAACGATCAGGGTCCGTTCAAACTGCCCGGTATTGCTGGCATTGATGCGAAAATAGGTCGATAACTCCATGGGACAGCGCACCCCTTTGGGAACATAGACGAACGAGCCGTCGGAGAAAACTGCCGAATTGAGGGCCGCATAAAAGTTATCCCCGGAAGGCACAACCGAACCCAGATAGCGCTGCACCAGCTCAGGATGCTCACGCAAGGCCTCGGACATAGGACAAAAGATGACTCCGGCATCGAACAAGGTCTGTTTAAAGGTGGTTGCAACCGAAACGCTGTCGAACACCGCATCCACAGCAACACCCGCCAGCATCTTCTGCTCTTCAAGGGGTATTCCAAGCTTCTTATAGGTTTCCAGTAACTTAGGGTCGACCTCATCCAGGCTTTGCAGCTTATCCTTGCTGGATTTTGGTGCGGAAAAATAGCTGATCTCCTGAAAATCGATGGGTTTGTAATCAACATGCGCCCATTCAGGAAGCGTCATCTGCTGCCAGTTATGGTAGGCCTCGAGACGGCGGTCCAACATCCACTGTGGCTCCTGCTTGTGCGCAGAAATCGTTTCGATTACTGTTTCATCGAGACCGGGCGGAAGGGTGTCGGAGGCAATATCCGTAACAAAGCCTTCCTTGTACTCCCGTCCGACCAAACCATTGATTTCTTCCGCCGATGTACCCATACCTTAACTCTCAACCCATTCCACCAAAGTACTTCCAGCGAGATACAGCCGGAATCAGACGCACCACAATCAACCAGCCGCAACGCGCATCTTCACTTTACTTTCATCATTCGCGGTTTCCAGCAACGAGGACAATTTAATACTGTCCATGAACTCATACAGCATGCAGCTGAGGTTGGTCCACAACTCATGAGTCAGGCACTGTTCACCATCCTTGCAATCGCCTCGACCGTTACAATTGGTGATATCGACCTTTTCGTCAACAGCGACGATAACGTCAGCGACAGAAATTTCTGAGGCATCCTTGGCCAGTCGGTAACCACCGCCAGGCCCACGGGTTCCACTAACCAGACCATGACGACGCAGTCCGGCGAACAGCTGTTCAAGATAGGACAAGGAAATATCCTGTTTTTTGGCGATTTCATGCAACGTCAGTGCAGAGCCGTCACTACGCAGCCCTAGATCAATCATTGCGGTTACGGCATAACGCCCCTTAGTAGTTAAACGCATTTTTACCTCTCTGTCATTCGTTAGACGGTTAGTGGACAACAATACACCTGAGCATTCACCTGGGCATTGAAATGAGATACCACGACGACACAAGGATATATATACCAAGCATTTTAGTCAAGAATTATTTCTCATCTTCGACGATAAATTTGTCGGTCTCTGCCCAAAACCGGACACCGGTAAAAACCGGCCTCCGATAGCACCATTTTACCGCATATTCCACTGCAATACAGCAGTATCTATAACAAATAGTGGGAATTATCCCATATTAATATCAATGGTATATTGGTGCCAAGCAATGGCCTCGTAAACCACCTAAAGATCGGTTAATTGCCCGCTCTGCGCCTGGCAGGCAAACCCAAGCTGGCAAACAATGCAGCACCACTGATTGCCAGACTGGAAAACAAAAGATTCATTCCGGGTTCAACCATTCCAACCAACACCAACAACAGTGTCGACAACAGTGGAGCTGCATAAGCGAGCACACCAAGCAGTTGCAGATTGCCATGTTTAACAGCGCAATCCCAGGTGAAAAAGGCCAAACCCATAGGACCCAGCCCCAAGCCAATCACACCCAGCCACTGTACAGCATCGAGCGGCCATACGGTGGTTTCCCACAATGCGTGGCTGATCAGCCCAAGGATAGCAGTTACACCACAAAAACCACCGACAGCATCGGTCGGCACCTGGCTCACCAAGCGACTCAATACGGAATAACCGGACCAGATCAGAGCACAGACTGCAGCGGCAAGATAACCTGGCAGATAAGCCACCTGAAAACCGGAGCCACGCCCGAGCAATAGCCAGACACCGAAAAATGCCAATAGTGCCCCGCCCAAGTGTCGAAGTTGCAGCCGGTTTCCAGGCAACAATGAAGACAGCAGCACAATCAACAGGGGCCACAGATAAGCAATTAAACTTGCCTCTACAACCGGGGCATTGGCTAATGCGATAAAATAGAATAGATGATAGCCAAACAATCCACCCACCCCCAGTAACCAGACCGGCCAGGGTTGGCGCAGGACCATAGACAGAGATTGCCGACACCACAGCCATTTGCTCAGCATCAAAATGAAAGCAATGGAGAAGGTCATGGCCAGCAACTGAAAGGGTGGAATATTCCCCGCCAATCGAGTCAGCAGCGCCAGAGTACTCCATAAACCAATCGAAACCGTGCCAGCCAGTGTGGCACGACGCACTGAACCGGTCATCTGGAAGGCTGCGTCAGGTCAGTGATAGTACTGAATGATGTCTCAATAAATAACCGCAGCGTTACCTTCCCAACTGTGTCAGATCACGCACCGCCCCTCGATCCGCAGAGGTGGTCATGACTGCATAGGCCTGCAGTGCCTTTGAGACCTGCCGCTGACGGGTCTGTGGCCGCCAGGCGGCCGGTCCGCGTGCTTGCATTGCGGCCCTACGCTCTGCCAGTTCCTGATCGCTGATAACGAGCTGTATACTACGCCCTGGGATATCAATTTGCAGCCGATCGCCATCTTCGATCAAGCCAATAGCACCCCCCTCGGCCGCCTCGGGTGACACATGACCGATCGACAAACCGGAAGTCCCTCCGGAAAAACGTCCATCGGTCAAAAGCGCACAGAACCTGCCCAGGCCTTTGGATTTCAAATATGAGGTGGGATACAACATTTCCTGCATCCCCGGTCCTCCCTTTGGCCCTTCATAGATGATCACCACCACATCACCAGCGACGATTCGATCCGCTAAAATGGCCTCAACCGACGCCTCCTGGGATTCAAACACCCTGGCCCGGCCATTGAAGGTCAAAGTTGAGGCGTCGACACCGGCGGTTTTGACAATACAACCCTGTTCAGCAATATTGCCATAAAGTACGGCCAGACCACCATCCTGAGAGTAGGCATGAGCCCGATCACGGATACAGCCTGCCTCACGATCCAGATCCAACGCAGGCCAATACCGATGCTGGGAAAAGGCTTGCTGCGAGGGAACACCACCCGGCCCCGCCAGATAACGTTGCCGTGTTGCGGCCTCACTGGTGCGCGCGGCATCCCAGCGGCGTAAGGCCTGACCCATGCTGGCGCTGTGTACTACCGGAACTTCGGTATGCAACAGGCCGGCAGCCGCGAGTTCACCGAGAATACCAAATACACCTCCGGCACGGTGCACATCTTCCATATGATATTCCTTGCTGGAGGGAGCTACTTTACAGAGATTGGGCACCAGTCGACTCAGGCGATCAATATCAGACATACCGAAATTCACTTCTGCTTCCTGCGCACAGGCCAGCAGATGTAAGACCGTATTCGTGCTACCGCCCATAGCTATATCGACACTCATGGCATTTTCGAATGCGGCGAAACTGGCAATCGATCGGGGTAGCACAGCATCGTCATCCTGTTCGTAGTAACGACGACACAAGTTGACACAAAGTCGCCCGGCCTCCAGAAATAGTGCTTTTCGATCAGCATGTGTCGCCAGCAAGGTGCCATTGCCGGGCAGGGAAAGACCCAGTGCTTCCGTCAAACAGTTCATGGAGTTGGCGGTAAACATCCCGGAGCAGGAGCCACAAGTCGGACAAGCCGAACGCTCGACCGCGGCTACTGTCTCGTCACTTTGCTCCGGGTCAGCAGCCATGATCATGGCGTCGATGAGGTCGAGCTTGTTTTCACCATCCTGCAGCTTACCGGCTTCCATGGGCCCACCACTGACAAATACCGCCGGAATATTGAGACGTAGTGCGGCCATCAGCATGCCTGGGGTAATCTTGTCACAGTTGGAAATACAGATCAGCGCATCTGCGGTATGCGCATTGCACATATATTCGACGGAATCTGCGATAACCTCCCGGCTGGGCAGGGAATAGAGCATGCCATCATGGCCCATGGCGATACCATCATCAATAGCGATGGTGTGAAACTCCTTGGCCACACCTCCCGCCTTCTCGACTTCTCGCGCCACCATCTGGCCCAGATCTTTTAAATGCACATGGCCTGGTACGAACTGGGTGAAGGAATTGGCAATGGCAATAATCGGTTTGCCGAAATCACCATCCTGCATGCCGGTAGCCCGCCATAGAGCACGTGCACCTGCCATATTGCGACCATGAGTGGAAGTTCGGGAACGATATACCGGCATGACGGACTCCTTTAATAATAAAAAATAGCATACAATAATACTACCAGCAGGCTCCTGGGAGGCTGCTGGCCACAATATAAAAAATACTACCACATATCATCTTATTTCAATAAGATCCACAGCTTATTGTTTTGGCCAGAGCCTGCACAGGTAGCAGTTGTATCACCCTCTGGAACACCACGCTGTATTACTACGATTTATTCGAGTCACCGTTTCGCAGAGATGCAGGGAGGCACTACTTTCGATAAAAAAGCCGCGAGGTTTAGTGCATTTGAATTCTCAAGTAGCAGAAAGCCGCTGGATGGCACGAATAAAGCGCTGCAGAGTTCGGGAAATCTCACCGCGCTCGAGCATAATTTCGACCAGTTGAAAGCACTCGGTTTCCTGGCAAGCGGCGCTTAGGGCAACCTGTAGCTGCTGGCGGGTCTGTACGCGTACGCCGCAGCCACCAAGAGCGGTAGCGACTTCAGCAAATTGCCAGTCATCCAGATCATGGTACCGCTGCCCGGGCTGAAAGGTTCGCAGCATTTCCCAGCTGCGGTTGTTGAACAGCAACACAATCGGATTAAGCCCGTAACGACGACAGTTGCCCAACTCCCAGCCGGTCATCTGGAATGCCCCGTCACCAACCAGGATCAAAGGCCGACGTCCCGATGCTATCTGCAAACCGATACCAGCCGGTACGCCGGGGCCCATGGAAGCATAGTAGCCCGGTGCCACAAGTTCGGTATTTTTGATATCCATGGCTGTGAACAGACAATCTCCCATATCTGAGGCGATCGGCATACGTCCATATTCGGCAAAAAGATCATTGACGGCCCGGGCGATATCGGTGGGCGTGATCGGCTGTTCATCTGCGCTCAGCTGCAGGGGGTAATCATCCAGTGGCCGAGCCCGGGCAGTACCGATGGGTGTTGCGATATCAAGCAAGGCGTTGATCAGTGCCCCCAGTGAAATGTCCGGATACACCTGATAGGCGAAACGGACTTCACAATCGAAAGCATGCATGGTATTGCGCATGTCGATCTCCCGCTTTGAGACCCCGAAATTAGTATCCGCCAGGATCACACCAAGCATCAGCAGGGCATCGGAATTCTCGATGGTTTTGCGCACATCTTCATGACCGGCCAGACCAAGATAGGTACCGACCAATGGTACCTCTTCACCCGTTAGAATTCCCCGACCCATAAAACTGGTGGCAACGGGGATTCGCAAGCGGCTGGCGAGCTCGGCAAGTTTTTGCTCCAGGCCGAAGCGGCGCACTTCGACCCCGGCCAGAATAGCCGGTGTGGCAGCTACTTTGAGCTGACCCAGAACCTGCCGGGCACAGGCTCGGGCCGCCGCACTGTCTACAAAGCTGGCCCGGTATGCGGGTACCGGTTTGCAGGGCAGATTCACCATATCTCTAGGCAGCTCGATGTAGACCGGCCGCGATTGCTGCTGACAAATATCAAGCACCCGGGCAATCTCGGCCGGGGCCGTGGCAGCATCATCAAGAATCGCCTGGGCAGCGGTGATTTCATGAAATATTTTCAGCTGAGAAGCAAAACTCTTGACCTGGTGATGCAAACCCAGACCGCGGGTTCGCTCCTGGGCACCGGGCGCACCGGAGATGACCACCAGGGGCGACTTTTCGACATAGGCCTGGGCCACAGGATTGACCATATTAAGAGCCCCGGCACCATAGGTAACAGCCGCTACACCCAGGGTCGAGTGATAGCGGGCCGCAGCATCGGCGGCAAAGCCCACGGCCGGTTCATGGCTTAGCGTGTAAAGTGGTAGTATGGCGGTGTCTTCCAGGACTTTGAAAAAAGGTAGAGCAAAGTCACCGGGGATACCGAACACTTCTTTTGCACCACGTTCTTTAAGGGCTTGAAACAGTTGCTTGGCAATGCTCATGAGTGTCTCCGGGACAGCGGTTGGATACAGTTTATCATGACCCCAGCATCTCCCTGAGTATTCAGACTCCTTTGACTCGGTGTGGGCCTCAGATAAAACCAATAGAAAATGGAAAAAGAACCGAGCATTCACCTAAGCCTTGAACAAGTACATCAGCTCAGTTACCGAAGCCTGCTGGCCTGTGGTTGCGACCAAGCCAACGCCCGTGCGGTGGCTGATACCATCACTGCGGCCGAACGTGACTGCTGCCATTCCCATGGCTTGTTTCGCTTGTCTGGATATATTGCCTCGTTAAAAAGCGGCAAGGTCAATGGTCATGCTGACCCGCAGCTGGAGCAACTGGCACCGGCGGTACTGCGTATCCATGGCGACAATGGGTATGCTCCGCTGGCCCTGCAGCGTGGACGGGACCCTCTGATCGGTTGTGCTCGCAAACAGGGCATAGCGGCACTGTCAATCATCCACACCCATCATTTTGCCGCCCTGTGGATGGAAGTATCTGCGTTGGTAGAACAAGGGCTTTGTGCCTTCGCTTTTACCGCCTACATGCCCTGTGTAGCACCGGCAGGAGGCAGCAAACCTTTTTACGGAACCAATCCCATGGCCTTTGGCTGGCCCCGCAAAGGAGTGCCGCCGATGGTTTTTGACCAAGCCTCTGCCGCTATGGCCCGTGGTGAAATCATGCTTGCTCAGCAGGCAGGATTGCCGGTTTCCGAGGGGGTAGGCCTGGACCTTAACGGCCATCCTACTACCGATCCAGGAGCCATTCTGGAGGGTGCTCAATTGGCCTTTGGAGGTCATAAGGGGGCCGCACTGGCACTCATGATCGAGCTGCTGGTCGGCCCATTGCTGGGAGAACGCTGCAGTTTTGAAGCGGCCGAAGCTGACAACGGGGATGGTGGTCCCTCACGCGGTGGAGAACTGCTGCTCGCTATCGACCCCGCCCGTTTCGGTGACCCTGATCACTGGGCTGACCATGCCGAAAGGGTGTTCACCCGTTTACTCGAGCAGCCAGGAACCCGTCTGCCGGCTGATCGTCGCTACCAGGGCCGGGAACAGACCCGGCTGCACGGTATCAAAATTTCCAGTACACTGTTTGCCAAGATCCATGCACTGGCCGGGATTACACCGGGGGAATCCTTTCTTCACCAATAAAAAGTGGACAAGGCTCGGACTCCGAAAATACCAACGGCTCCAGCGTAAGCATCGATCGAACCAATCGGAGGGCATTTTCTGAACAAGAAAAGCATCGCCCGATTCACAGCTGACGAAAGTGGCTACCAACACACACAATAGAGAAAGCGATATGGGTAGTGTAAGTAATCTGAAAATCGATTTGGTCGAAGTCTGTGAGGCGGCAGCGAGGGCCTGTGCACCCTTTATTGGCTCCGGTAATAAGGATGAAGGTGACGGGCTTGCCGTCGATGCCATGCGCTCGCGCATCAACCAGGTCAAAATGCGCGGTCTCATTGTCATCGGTGAAGGTGCCAAGGATGAAGCACCGGCACTGTATGATGGTGAAGCAGTGGGCACTGGCGAAGGTATCGGTGTCGACATTGCGGTCGATCCTATCGAAGGCACCAACCTGTTTGCCAAGGATATGCCCGGTTCCATCTGCACCCTGGCGGCCGCACCAGTCGGTACGATGTTCCAGCCCGGACCCTGTTTTTATATGGACAAACAGGTCTACCCGAAAGTCGCCCGGGGCAAAATCGACCCACAGGCGCCGGTTGCTGAACGTCTGGGTCAACTGGCCCGGGCCCTGGGCAAGGAACGGCGTGAACTGAAGGTCTTTATCCTCGACAAACCACGGCATCAAGAACTTATTGCCGAAGTGTATGCTGCCGGTGCCAAGGTTCGCCTAGCCACAGACGGTGATGTCAACGGCGCAATCCAGGCGGTCCTGAATATGGGATCCGACGCCCTGTTCGGAATCGGCGGCACCCCTGAGGGTATTGTCACCGCTTGCGCGGCCCGCGCCATGGGAGCAGAAATGTTTGCCCGTATGGCCCCGCAGAAAGATTTCGAAATCGAACTGTGTCGCAAGGAGGGGGTGGATACCCAACGCATCCTGACCCGTGATGAACTGGTCACCAGCGACGATGTGTTGTTTATCGCCACCGGCCTGACCAGCGGTGCCTATGTTCGTCACGTTAAAGTTGGCTACGACGCCTACGGTCGCCATAAAACGACCGATACCGTCGTCCTCGATGGTGGCGTCGGTAATATCCGCCGCGTACAAACTACTGTTCATGTTTAAAAAAGCAAAAAAGGGGTCAGAGCCCTTTTTTACTGACATTTCTCCTTCTGCATACTACAAATAGCGCCAACGCTGGAAAATGTCGATACCAGATAAGGCACACAAACGGTCAACAGCATTTTTGCCACCATTGTCGTCGTGATATCGCCAACAAGGATCAAGTCCCCTTCGTTAATGGCGATCAGGATCGGACCAACGATGAATGCATATTTCATCGAGCGCACCACAACCTGCCGTTCACAGGCAATTCTCAACCATGTCATCATCAATGGACAACTCCTAATCAGGGAGGGGATAATTACTGGCGGGCAAGTATATCGAATAACCCACCTGCTGCCGAATCCTGTTACGCCCCTTCAGACTGGATGAGGTAACGGCTACAATACGTGCACTATGACAGAACAATACCAGGCAGATCAAATCGAACAGCGGGCCCGCCAATACTGGACCCAAAATGACAGCTTCCGGGTGACCGAAGATCCTGACAGGGAGAAGTACTACTGCCTGTCGATGTTTCCCTATCCCTCCGGAAGCCTGCATATGGGCCATGTACGCAACTACACCATCGGTGATGTGGTCAGCCGTTACCAGCGTATGCTGGGTAAAAATGTCCTACAGCCCATGGGCTGGGATGCTTTTGGCCTGCCCGCCGAGAATGCCGCGATCCAGCATCAGGTACCACCGGCACAATGGACCTACCAAAACATCAATGACATGCGTGTACAGCTGCAACAGCTCGGCTACGCCTATGACTGGAACCGCGAGTTGGCAACCTGTCGGCCGGAATATTATCGCTGGGAACAATGGTTTTTCCTTCAGCTCTATAAACAGGGCCTAGTGTATCGCAAAAATGCGGAAGTTAACTGGGACCCCGTCGACCAGACCGTTCTGGCCAATGAGCAAGTCATCGACGGCCACGGCTGGCGTTCCGGAGCACTGGTGGAGCGACGGGAAATTCCCCAATGGTTTTTAAAAATCACCGATTTTGCCGATGACCTGTTGTCTGAACTAGACTATTTGCCGGAATGGCCGGAAGCGGTCAAAACCATGCAGCGCAACTGGATCGGCCGTTCGGAGGGTGTTGAAGCTGTATTCAAGGTCGCGGACAGCGACCTGGAAATACCGATCTTCACGACTCGCCCGGACACAATCATGGGCGTCACCTATATGGCGGTAGCCGCCGAGCACCCGCTGGCACGCCAGGCCGCAGTAGGTAGTCCTTATATCGCTGAGTTTATTGAGCAATGCCGCCAGACCGGGGTAGCTGAAGCTACGATCGAGACCATGGAAAAGAAAGGTATGCCACTGGGACTGGATGTTATCCATCCTCTGACCGGGCAGCGCATTCCAATCTGGGTGGCCAATTTCGTACTCATGAGCTATGGCACAGGTGCGGTCATGGCCGTACCCGGACATGATGAACGTGACTGGGCCTTTGCCAATAAATATAAGCTTGAGATCCGCCAGGTCATCCGACCTGCAGACGACACTGATGTTGATATTTCGCTGAATGCCTACGTTGAATACGGTATTCTAATGAACTCCGGCCGCTTTGACGGCCTGACCTCAAAACAGGCTTTTACCGCCATCGCCGAGCAATTACAAGACCAGCAACAAGGTGAAATACAGGTCAATTATCGGCTACGTGACTGGGGCGTATCGAGGCAGCGCTATTGGGGCTGCCCGATACCGATCATCTACTGTGACCACTGCGGTGACGTACCGGTCCCCGAAAATGACCTTCCGGTGGTGTTACCTGAAGAGGTTGCCTTTACTGGCGCCAAATCCCCAATCAAGGCCGACCCGGCCTTTCATGCCGTGACCTGCCCACGTTGTGGAGGCCCGGCGCAACGTGAAACCGATACCTTTGATACCTTCTTCGAATCTTCTTGGTATTTCGCTCGCTTTACCTGCCGCGATAATGATGCCGCTATGATCGATGAGCGGGCCAATTACTGGTTGCCGGTGGACCAGTATATCGGTGGTATCGAACATGCTGTTCTGCACCTGCTATACGCCCGTTTTTTCCACAAGTTACTGCACAAATTCGGCCTGGTGAACAGTGTCGAACCATTCAGCCGCCTGCTAACCCAAGGCATGGTGTTGATGGGCGGTACAAAAATGTCCAAGTCCAGGGGCAATGTAGTCGATCCCCAGTCGATGATCGATCGCTATGGTGCTGACACCGTGCGCCTGTTTGTGATGTTCGCCTCACCTCCCGATCAATCCCTGGAGTGGAATGACCATGCCGTGGCCGGCTCCAACCGTTTCCTGAAACGGTTGTGGCAACTGGTCCTGAACTGGCAGCAACAGAGCAAACATTGTGCCTCTACCGACGACCAGGGGCGCAGCAAGGCAATACGCAGCCATGCACACCACATGCTGGAGAAGGTCAGTCGTGATTTTGAACGCATGCATTTCAATACCGTGGTAGCGGCTGCCATGACTCTGGTTAACCAGCTTGAGCCCATCATTAGCGATGCCGGCCCACTGGAAACAGTAACGCTGAAAGAGGCGATCTCCATTTTGTTGCGGATACTGGCACCGATTACGCCCCACATCTGTCACGAACTGTGGTTGCGTATCGGCGCAGAAACAGCCATTATTGACGCTTCCTGGCCGGAGATTGACCGTGATGCACTGGTCAGTGAAACATTGCAACTGGTCGTCCAGGTCAATGGCAAGCTGCGGGGTAAAATTACTGTGCCGGTCAAAACTGATGATATCCAGATTGAAGCCACTGCGCTGGCCGAGCCGTCTGTGCAAAAATACATCACGGATAAAACCATTCGCCGAGTGATTGTAGTATCCGGCCGCTTGGTAAATATCGTAGTCTGATTACAGGAGACATTGGTCATGACGAAAAAATACCTCTGGGTCGCAATAGCACTAACGATGTTGTTACTCAGTGGCTGCGGATTCCACCTGCGTGGCAGTGTTACACTGGCACCCAGTATCAGCTCCCTGTATCTCGATGGTGGCGAAGTGGAGCTGCGGCAAGCATTGGGTAATATTCTCGATTTCAGTGGCGCACAACTGCAAACGTTGGTGAAAAGTGCCCGTTCAATCCTCAAGATCTCAGATAACAACTTCACACAGCGAGTACGCTCGGTGGATACGCGCGGTAAGGCCACTGGTTATTACCTCGATTATCAGGCGACCATTCAGCTGGATAATGCCGCAGATGGTAAGGTATTGCTACCCTCATCACGAATGCTGCTGACCCGAGACTACAACTACAGTAGTGATAATGTATTGCAGGCAGAAAATGAAGTGCGCTATCTTAAATCTACGATGCGCAAGGAAATGGCAGCCCGCATCGCACGCCGCCTGGAATCCGTTCATTAGACCGATATCGGGCCCACTGGTAGCCTTGGTTGTACGGTGAAAATTCCTGCTGCGGCGTTACCGGGGCATATGGGCAGTAGACTGGCGCCGATCTACCTGTTGCACGGCCCTGAGCTGTTGCTAGTTGAGGAATCAATCAATTGTTTGCGCCATACTGCCAACGCACAAGGTTACGATGAACGCCTGAGCTTCACTGTTGATAACCGTTTTAATTGGTCGGATTTTCTACTCGAAAGTCGTAGTCTGTCGCTGTTTTCGAGTAAACGCTTGCTGGAGCTTAGACTACCAACCGGCAAACCCGGTATCGCAGGTGGCAAGGCCATCCGTGAATATATAAAGAACCTAGCACCTGACACGGTGTTGGTCATCGTCGCTGCCGCGCTTGAGTATCGTGATCTTGCTACCGCCTGGGTCAAGGCCATCGACTCGGCGGGCATACTCGTGGAACATCGGGAAATTCTGGCACCACAACTCCCGGGCTGGATAGTGCAACGACTCCGACAACGCGATATGACCGCCGAAACTGCTGTGGTAGATTTTTTAGCCTATAGTTTTGAAGGTAATCTACTGGCTTTGGCACAACAGATAGACCGGCTCACGCTACAACACCAGGGCAAGCAGTTGATACTGGCACAGGTCCAGGAATTGGTCGATGCTGATGCCCGGTTTTCTATCTATTCACTGATCGATGCGGCCCTGGAGGCGAATATTGTTCGTTGTCGACGGCTGCTGCAAGGCCTGCAGCGTGAAGGAGTAGAGCCAATCCTGATTCAATGGTCACTGGCCCGCGAGATTCGTTCCCTGTTGGTCATGCGCGGGCAGTTGGACCATGGCCAGTCTCTGGCTTCGGTTTTACAAAAAAATCGTGTCTGGAGTACTCGCAAGCAACGGCTAAGCCAGGCCTTGCAACGCCTTCATGAGCCACAGCTGCGCACCCTACTACTACGACTGGCGCGCCTGGATCGGGTGCTCAAGGGTCGCTGGCCCACAGATGCCGTGGAACCAGCTCGTGGTACTATCTGGGATGAACTGGAATATGCCACTCTACTAGTCTGCGGTTATTCTATGCACCTATAGTCACTCCCGCCAGTAGTAGCTCTACATATTGTCTAGGAGGCTGTCCGAGAACAGAGAACCTACGGCGGACAAGCGGAATTTAGCCCGATTTTCCTCGCCACGGCCCCTATTCTCGGACAGCCTGCTAGCTGTAGATGTTGATGTATTTGATGCAGATTACCCGCAAACAAGACGCGATATTTTTATCGTTGCTAACCAGACACTGGTCGTGAATTTGGACAATCAGTTCGGGCAAACTCATCTCCAGTTCCTCAGACATGGTGTCCAGCACCGTCCAAAAGACCCGTTCCAGCCGGATCGAGGTGGAGTGCCCATGGATACGAAAGCCACGTCGTTCCGGAATGAAATCCTGTATCTGGTCAACCAGGCAAGCATTGAACATGTGATCCAGAACATTTTTCGCTTCCAGATAAATCGGCATAACTGGTTGCTCCTTGGGGAGAATATTCGGGTGAAACTCGGCAAAGTGGCCTACACCTCACCGGGCCGTGGCGTTGCCAATAAATACTACCTCCAAAATCAGACCCGATGATAGCATAGCCTTGACGGTGGTTAACCTGATTACGCGTCAACCTGTTTAGAGGAGATGACTATGAGAGCGATATGTAAAGCAATGTGTTCAAAGCTGGTGCTGTCTGGTGTAGCCGGACTTTTCATTCTTTCATCCGGCCTGGGTAGTGCACTGGCAGCCACACCACTGGTGGATAGTGCTTGGGTAAAAGCCAATATCGGCAAGCCCGGCATTGTGTTTCTGGATGTACGGGGGAAACTTGCCGGAAAATCAAAGGCAGATTATTTGCGTGGCCATATTCCCGGAGCGGTGTGGACGAACTATCTTAAAGACGGCTGGCGCACTAAGGATGCTCATGGAACTCCGGGAATGATGGCGCCAGTGGCGAAGTTGGAGAAACTCATCGGAGGTCTGGGTATCAGTGACAGCTCACACGTCGTGATCGTCCCCAATGGTGGCAAGGCAACCGATGTAGGAACGGGTACCAGGATCTACTGGACCTTCAAGGTTCTTGGTCATGACGATGTTTCTTTGCTCAATGGCGGTATGGTGGCCTATACAAAGACGGTTGACAAAGCTACGAAAAAACCGGTTAACCCCCTGGATAAAGGCATGGTGAAGCCAGCGGTGGCGGTTTTTACGGCACATCCTCGCATGGACTGGATTGCCACCAAGGAGGAAGTCAAAAAAGCTTCTGTCAGCGGTGGTATGCTGGTAGATAATCGCCCGAATAACCAGTTTTTGGGGGTGAATCGCCATCCGAAGGCCAAACGTTTCGGCACCATTCCAGGTGCAAAAAATCTGCCGGAGAACTGGTTGACTGAAAATGGTGGGGGGACTTTCCGCCCCAAATCAACACTGATTAAACTGTATGAAGCTGCAGGTGTACCCACTACCGGAAAGCAGATTACTTTCTGTAATAGTGGTCATTGGGCAAGCATTGGCTGGTTCGTTTCCCACGAGATTCTGGGGGACAAGCAAGCCAGGATGTACGATGGTTCAATGCTCGAATGGTCGGCTGATAAAAGTCTGCCTATGGAGCGAAAGATAAAATTGTAGTCCGAAGGTAACTATTCAGCGTATTCATCTTTTGTCCCATTACGGCGTTATTTTCGTACCCACATTCTCCGTGCGAAAATGCCTTGTACTGAAGCAAAATCTAAACACGCTGAAGAGTTACGCCCGAAGCGGGATTTATCCTGGGGCGGAATTTACCATTTGTTGTGAACGCATAGGGTGGCTGTTTATACAAATACAAAACCGGGTGGATTCGGTGGTGTTTTCGAAACAATTATGGCTGTTATTGACCATAGACAGTTTATTTTGGAATCACCCCTAACCCACCCGGAAGAATGCCACAAAGTAACCGTGTATTCATGAATTTATCAACATCGAGATTTGGTTGAATGGAGTTTTTCAAAAAAACCCTGGACCCGGTTATCGCACTAGTCGCAATATCTATACTTGATATTTTTCTGTTTGTGATCGTTGGTGCCTGGACAGTTGGTGGTGGTGAGACGATGATGACCGGTTTGGCTGCCAAGGCGATATTGGGTAGTGATATTGAGAAAATACCCTTTTGGAACCTCGTTTTTCCACCCACCTTTGGTTACTGGAAAATCTACATTAGTCTTGGCATGTTGTTCGGTGCATTTGTCAGCGCGGTTATTTCCAAAGAGTTCTATCTTCGTGTACCCAAACATCTATCGGAATGGGTGATGATAACCATCGGCGGATTGATGATGGGCATTGGTATTCGCCTGGCATTTGTTTGTAATATTTCCACCTTTCTTGGGCTGACGCCGCAGATGAATCTGGGGGGGTATCTTGCAGTAACCGGTATTATTGCGGGGGCCTGGGTCGGTTCTTTAATCTACAAAAAAGTATTGGGGGTTTGACGATGTCAGTACTTGGTGAATGCCTGATTGCTTTTGTCTTTGGCTCTTGTGTAGGCGTGCTGGTACAACGTTCACGATTCTGCAATACAGCAGCACTGCGTGATGCCATTTTGTTCAAGAGCTATCGAAATACTAAGGCATTATTGGTGTCGATGATGATTTTGACGGTTGGTTTTACCGGCTTTATGTCGATTGGTGAAGGACATCCCATGCATTTTGATGTCGGTTTGAACCAGTTGATCGGTTTATTCATTTTTGGTATCGGCATGGTGTTGGCCGGAGCTTGTACGGTATCGACCTGGGTCAAGGCTGGTGAAGGGAATGTCGGCGCCATGTGGGCACTACTTTTTACCTTTGTTGGGATGTTCCTGTTTTCTTTGGCCTGGTCGGTTAATTACTGGCCTCCGGCGCCGGCTAGTATGACGGGTGAGCCAAATTTGCAAGCATTACAGTTCGGATTTGCCAATGCCTCTACCTTGCAGGAAAAACTGAAGATCCCCGCAATTGTGTTTGGCCTGATTCAGGCTGGGGTTCTGTATATGATTTACCGTGCGATCCTGCGCCGGGAAAGGCGTCTCCTCAAGTCTGCGGCATCGGCATCTACCGAGGCAGAAGTGATCAAGAAATCCCCGCCAGCTATGGGCATTTGCCACTGAAACAGCGGCAGTCGAGTAAAATACTGATAACGAATCCGAACACAACAGGAAAGGAAGAACAATGGCATTCTTTGGTCGAAAAAAGCAAGTACATACTGCGATAGAACCCGTGGGTAGTGCCGTGTTGAGTTCCGGTGAAACGGTGACTGTTGCCGCAAGCATCAATTGTATTGGGGATTCATGCCCACGTCCGCAGTTGATGACCAAAAAAGCCTTATCGTTGGCGGTGCCAGGAGATGTCATAGAAATACTGATTGACAATCCAACATCGATGGAGGCTGTTTCGACGCTGATACCGGAACTAGGCGCAACACACCTTGATACGGTCAAGGCTGCACGATGTTGGAAGGTATATGCACGCAATAATTAGGAGGCTGTCCGTGAACAAAGAGCCCACTACGGAAAAGCGGGGTAGGCACTAGTGGCCGGTAGACTGACACAATTCTATGTGCTGGCCGTGACAATCATTTCGATTGGGGCACTGTGCTATATTTATATCTACCCACCGCAGTCCATGCGATCGAATCGTGATGGCGTGCCCTATTTTACGCCCAAGGTGCTAAATCTTGAAACAGGCAAACCGGTGAGTGTTGACGAGCTGGTACGTCGCTACCGTGGCGATTGATCTTGGAAGGTAACGATTCAACGTGTTTAGATTTTGGTTCAGTACAAGGCATATTCGCACGGAGAATGTG
>ENA-ORDP01000428-ORDP01000428.1-marine-sediment-metagenome-genome-assembly--contig:-NODE-428-length-27907-cov-8.666667_pt1 | contig 27907 bp, 26 predicted proteins | sample MGYA00248627_ERZ508539 | MGnify/ENA primary metagenome ERZ508539 (study PRJEB26208, sample SAMN05571518) | marine sediment metagenome | biome: deep sea; feature: Hydrothermal vent; material... | reverse complement strand
CAAAGTAGCTGTGCTGCACGTTGGGGCCGAAGCCGCTGCTGCCGTCGCCGAAGTTCCATTGGAACTGGACCAGTTGGTCACCGTCCGGATCGAAAGAGGTCGAGCTGAAGGTCACCGGTTGGCCCACAGCCGGATTGGCCGGGAAGAGGTTGAAGCTGGCCACCGGCGGCCGGTTGCTGGGACCGCCGCGCACGTCCACCTGCTGCCTGACTCTGGCCTGCGCTCCTCGGTTGTCGGTCACGGTGAGTTGTGGAGAGAAGAGGCCCGGCGTCGAGTAGGCAAAGGTCGCAAAGGGGCTGGTGGTCGTCCGATCAACCAAGCCGTCCCCATTGAAGTCCCACTCATAGCGTACAATCCGGCCATCGGGATCAAAAGAGCCGGAGCCGTCGAACTGCACGGTCTGGTTGACGGTGGGGTTCGAAGGGGTCAGGCGCAATCGCGCTACCGGCGGCCGGTTGCCCGGCTGACCGGCTCCGACCACCTGGAAGCTGGTGAAGGCGGTGGCGACCTTGCCCACGGCGACTATGCCCTGAATGGCATTCTTCACCTGCTGGGCGAAGGTCTGCGGGTTGTTGCAGAGTGTGGGGAAGGGATCGGAGGAGCTGGTTCCAAATAGCGTCCTCAGGTCCAAGGGCTCCAAGCTGGCGATGATCTGCACGAACTCGGTGCCGGCAGGCGGGGTCACGACTAGGTTGTAAGTAGGTCGGTCGGGCAGCACGTGCTGGCCGGCCTCGACCGAGTTGTTATTGGAAAAAGCGTTGGGAAAGATCAGGGTACAGGTCCCGGTGGCGTCTATGTCAACTATATTGACGTAGGCCTTCCGGCTCACCGAGAAGAAGATCTGGATCGGGGTGCCGACCTGGAAGCTGGAGCGGGCCAGGTGGATTTCGGCTTGGATCTGGCTAGAGGGTGGCACGACCACGATCCCCTGTCCTTCAGGATCGGCCAGCGCGGGGCTGGTCAGGAGCAGTACCCCCATAAGCACGAGCAGTGATAGCGTGATGAGCTGTCGGATTCTCATTGTTACCCCCTTCTTGCTGAGATGATCGTTGAACGGCGGCCTAACATGTGATGGATTGGGAGTGTTCATCTGTTTCCTCCTTATCGCCTGGGATTCGCGGTATCTACCCCCGCGGGCCCAAAAGGTTTCAAAGAAGATTCTTAACGCCGTTTGGCGATCGCCTGCGCGATCGTGCCCAGATCTATCTCACTGAGGTGCTCATCTATCAGGTTGACCAGCTTTGCCGTGAGGCGTCCATCGCGCTTGAGTGTCTTGCTGACGGCATCTTTGACCGCCGAGGCATCGTTGGGATCGTTGCCGCTGCGCACATAGTCTTCCAGGGCGGAGGCCACATCGGTGATCGCGGCATCAATGCTCGCTTGGGTATATGATGAAGCGCGATCGGCGGTAGAAGAGCGAATCTGGCGCTTGTCGAAGAGCGCCTTGACTTGAGTGAGGGTGGTCTTGCGCTCTTGGATATCTTTGAGTATCTCGCTCATGGGCACGCCCTTGGCCACACCCTCCTCGGCCTTGGAGACCAACATCTCCACCGGCAGGCCGGCGACCAGCGCTTGGCCGATGGTCACCAGGACATCCTTACGCTGCTCGATGGGTGCGCTGTTCTGCAACCCCACCTTTTGGAGGAGATCCATGGCCTGGTCGGGGGTCAGCCGTCCATCTTTCAGACCCTTCTGAAATGAGTCGGCCAGGAAATTCTTATCTGCGGTAGAGAAGGGTAGTTGCGCGATCAAACTCAGCATATCTTGCTCGGTGGCTGCCAGCGCGGTGAAGCTTAGCAACAGCGCCAGGGCAATCACCACCCCTACTGTCAGTCGCTTCATAAGGTCTCACCTCGTTTGCCGACGTAGATCACGGAATTGAAGTCGTTGCCGTAGCTGCGCACGATCTGGCTGGCGCGCGGGTCGGGTAGCCAGCGGGTGCCATTGACGATGAAAGCATATTCATAGCGGCCCGGCGGCAACTGCAGACGCACACTCCAGATGCCGTCCGGCCCGCGTTGCAAGGGTACCTTGTTCCAGTTGGTGAAGTCGCCGGCGATCGCGACCGATTTGGCTTCGGGATAGGCCATGACGAACAGCAGTCCACCGCCACCGGCCAGGGTCGGTTGGAGTCTGCCCAGTTGCAGACCGGCCAACAGGCCGCCGGCAAAGATCACCAGAGCTAGCGCGACTGCCACCGGAACCAGTCGACCTGAGGGGATCAAGCTGCGCTTGACTGCCCCGCCCGGTCGGCGGCGGGCGGCCAGCTCGTCCAGCACCCGCTGCTCCAGCCCGACCAGCCGAGAGGACTGGCTCTCGACATAGCCGCTCAGTCCGGCGCGCAGCGCTTCTTCCAGTTTGCGATCGTTGCTCTCAGTCAGTTTGGGCATCAGGTGCCACCCCTTTTTCAGTCAAGAGCGCTCGCAGTTGGGCCTTGGCGCGGTGTAGGCGCGTTTTGACCGTGCCCTCCGGCAGGTGGAGGATCTCGGCGATTTCTTTGTAATCCAGATCGGCATAGAAGCGTAAGATGATCGCCGGGCGATACTTGTCGCCCAGTCGCTCTACCGCCTCTTGCACCAGCGCGTCCCGCGACTCTTGGTAGACTATCTTGGCCGGGTCGCGCCCGCCGATCAGCCGACCGACCTGCTTCAAGGGTGCGCTAAACTTGGCCCGACGCAGCTTGTTCTTGCACAAATTCGCCACAATAGTAAAGATCCAAGTGGAGAATTTGCGGCTCATATCATAGCGATTCAGGTTCTCGTAGGCGCGGATGAAGGCATCGGAGGCGGCATCCTGCGCATCGGCAGGATTGCGGGTGATGCCCAGCGCGACCCCGAAGACCGCTTCTTTATAGCGTGTCACGATTTCACCCCAAGCGGCTAAATCCCCGGAGAGTGAGCGGCGAAGCAGGCTCAGCTCTTCTTCCGTCTTGGGAGTTCCTTTCGCTCCATATACGGGATCGCGCGGCAAAAGTTTCAGCCTCCCCCTTCGTCAGAGAACGATTGGCCGTTCAATCACACCGGGAAATGAATTTCCCGGCTACGTGACGTCAGAGAAACCCTCTCACGAGGGTTCACGGCCTGTAACCCCGTCAGGGGTTTTGCGCCTGAGCGTAGCCGGGGATTTTAATCCCCGGCGCGTGCTTGCCTCTACCCAAACGGGCGAATACCAGATTCGCCCCTACTTGCCCTTGAACTCCGGCTTCTTCTTCATCATAAAGGCCGTCGTGCCTTCTATCATGTCCTCGGTGCTGAAGAGCAGGCCGAAGGCCTCGCGCTCCAAGAGGAGCGCTGCTTCCAGCGGCGACTCCTGACCCCAGTCGATCACTCGCTTGACCAGCCGGATGGCCACCGGCGGTCCGGCAGCCAACTGCTCGGCAAACGCTCGGACCTCTTCGTCAAAGCGCTCGTTATCGAGCAGCCGGTTGATCAAACCCCACGCATGCGCCTGCTCAGCCGGAATGCGCTCGCCCAGCATCACCAGCTCCTTGGCGCGCGCGGCGCCGATCAGCCGGGTCAAGCGTTGCGTCCCGCCGCCACCGGGGATCAGACCCAGCTTGATCTCCGGTTGGCCGAGCTGCGAGCGTCGCGAGGCCAGGCGAAAATCGCAAGCTAGAGCCAATTCTAGCCCGCCGCCCAACGCATAACCGTCAATGGCGGCGATCACCGGCTTGGGACACTGCTGCGGTGTGGCGAAGAACTCCCCCAGCATGGCGAACATATAGGCCTTGCCGCCGGCAAACTCGCTCACATCCGCCCCGGCAGAGAAAGCCTTGTCGCCCGCGCCGCGCAGCACGATGGCCCGCACCTGCTCATTCCGGGCCAGCTCGGCGAAGGCCTGGGGCAGCTCCTCGCGCATCTCGCTGTTGATGGTGTTGAGCCGGTGAGGTCGATTGAGGGTCACCCAGGCCAGATGCTTTTCGGCTTCGATCTCGACTTTAATCGCTTTGTACTCCCGCGGTCCGTCGGCCCTCTGGCCATAAGTGTAAAAGCCCCGGCCAGTGACCTTGCCGGTCCGGCCGGCTTTGACCATCTCGCCGAGCAGCTTGGCCGGACGATAGCGCTCATCGCCATATTTTTTATGCAGCTCTTCCAGCCTAGTTAGAATCACATCCAGGCCGATGGCATCGGCCCGCTTGAGCACGCCTTCAGGGAAGCCGGCACCAAGCTGCACTCCCAGATCAATCTGATCCTCGGTAGTAACTTTTTGCTCCAGTAGCTGTGCTGCCTCGTTGACCATCAGGGCATAGATCGGCAATGGATCGAACTTTTCGCCCGCTTCGCGCCGATACTGCGCGCCGCCATCCCGATAATTATAAAAGCCCACGCCGGTCTTGCGGCCCAGCTCGTTCTTCTCGACCCGCTCGGCGATGATCGGCGGAATCTCCACCCCGGCTTCTTTCATCAGGTGATAGCCGATGTCTATCCCGGTCAGGTCTTGCAGCTCAAATGGCCCCATGGGAAAGCCCTCATAGTATTTCATGCGGCTGTCTATCTCTTCGACCGTCGCCTCGCCCCGCGAGACGATCCAGGCAGACTCGAACATGAAAGGCTCCACCAAGACCCGATTGACGATGAAGCCGAAGACGTCCTTCTCCACCCGAATGGGCGTTTTGCCCAGCTTCTTGGCCAGCTCCACGGTCAGGTTCATAACCTCTTCGCCGGTCTCCTGCCCCCTTATCACCTCGACCAGGGCCATCTTCACCGGTGGGTTGAAGAAGTGCATTCCTACCACCTGAGCCGGTCGCCCGGTCGCCTGGGCAATCTTGCTGATGCTCAAGCTGCTGGTGTTGGAGGCCAATATCGCCCGTGGCGGAGCCAGCTTGTCCACCTCGCCAAAGATCTCCTGCTTGATTCTCATCATCTCCGGCGCGGCCTCGATGACGAAGTCGGCCCCTCCCACGGCCTCTCCCAAATCAACCAGAGGATGAACGCGCTCCAATGCCTCTTGAGCTTTTTGCTCCGAGATAACGCTTTTCTCGGCCAGTTTGCCCAAGCTCCACTTGATAGCCCCGTAGCCTTTCTGAACGAATTCGTCCTTGATATCCCGTAGATTGACCTGATAGCCGGCCAGCACAGCCAGTTCGGCGATCCCGTGGCCCATGGTGCCGGCGCCCAGGACAGCAATCGTCTTGATCTCGCTTAGTTTCATCATGTCACCCCAAATGAAAGATGGATTTTCGCTCCTCTTGCTTGCCTTCAATAATAGCACAAGCGAGCGGTGGGGCTCAAACTTGTCAAGTCAGCCTCTGGCGTGCTACCTTATCCCGCTCAGAAAGGAGCCTGAGATGCCTGAAAAATATGCCTTCATCCCCTCGCCGGAGCTGGTAGCCCAAAGCAACGTACAAAAGTTCATGAATCACCACCGGATCAAAGATTATCATGAGTTAGTCAAGCGCTCGACCGCAGATATCACCTGGTTCTGGGAGGCAGTCGTCAAGCAGCTTGAGCTAGAGTTCTTCGAGCCTTATGAAAAAGTTCTCGACGAGTCGGAGGGGATCGCCTGGGCCAAATGGTTCGTGGGCGGGCGGATCAATATCGCCCACAACTGCCTGGATCGTCATGATCGCTCCGAGCGCCGTGACCGGCCAGCGCTCATCTGGGAAGGCGAGGACGGTGCGGTCCGCCGGCTGAGCTATCACGAGCTGACCGAGGGGACCAATCGTCTGGCCAATGCCTTAAAAAGCTTGGGCGTCGCCCAGGGAGACCGGGTGGGGGTCTTCTTGCCGATGATCCCCGAGACGGCGATGGCCCTCTTGGCCTGCGCCAAGATCGGCGCGATCTTCATTCCGATTTTTTCCGGCTTCGGTCCCCAGGCGGTCGCTGCGCGCCTCAACGACGGCCAAGCCAAGCTACTGCTCACGGCAGACGGTTTCTGGCGTAAGGGCCGTCCGGTGCCCATGAAGCAGACCGCCGATCAAGCGGTCGCCCAATGCCCCGGCTTAGAGCATCTGATCGTCTTTCGTCGGTTGGGCTCAGATATCCCTTGGAGCGAAAGCAGAGATCTGGATTGGGATCAACTGGTCGCCTCCGAGTCGGCCGAGTGCCCTTCGGAACATCTGGACTCCGAGACGCCCTTCATGATTATTTACACCTCCGGGACGACCGGAAAGCCCAAGGGAGCGGTCCACGTGCATGGAGGTTTTCTGGTGAAGATCGCTCAGGAGGTCGCCCATCAGACCGATCTGCAAGACGGCGACGTGCTCTTCTGGTTCACCGACATGGGCTGGATCATGGGGCCTTGGGAAGTAGTTGGCGGCCTGGCGCTGGGCGGCACGCTCTTTTTCTATGAGGGCGCGCCGGACTATCCCCAAAGCGATCGGCTCTGGGCGCTGATCGAGCGGCATAAGATTACCACGCTAGGTCTGTCACCCACGCTGGTGCGTGCCCTGATGCGCCACGGCGAAGCACCGCTCAAGAAACACGACCTGAGCTCCTTGCGCATCCTGGGCTCGACTGGCGAACCCTGGGACCCCACCTCCTGGCGCTGGTGCTTAAAAAATATCGGCGGCGGACGCTGCCCGATCATCAACCTCTCCGGAGGCACCGAAGTAGGGGCCTGCTTCCTCTCCGCGCTGCCCATCACTCCGCTCAAGCCCTGCTCGCTGGTGGGGCCGGCCTTGGGCATGGACATTGACGTGGTGGACGATCAGGGCCGGCCAGTGCGTGACGGTCAGGTAGGCGAGCTGATCTGCAAGAAACCCTGGCCGGCGATGACCCGCGGCCTGTGGCAGGACAAGTCGCGCTATCTGGAGGCCTATTGGTCCCGCTGGCCGGACGTTTGGGTGCATGGTGACTGGGCTTCAATTGACGAAGATGGCTACTGGTACCTGCATGGGCGCTCTGACGATACGCTCAAGATCGCCGGCAAGCGGGTGGGACCGGCGGAGATCGAGGCGGCGCTGGTGGCCCATCCGGCCGTCTCCGAGGCGGCGGCGGTGGGGGTGCCCCATGAGCTCAAGGGCGAAGCGGTCTGGTGTTTTGTCATCTTAGCTCCGGGAGCCGAGCCGAGCAAGAATCTGGCAACTGAGCTGCGTCGCACGGTGGCCGAGCAACTGGGCAAACCCTTCGCGCCGGCCCGGATAGGTTTCGTGAGCCAACTGCCCAAGACGCGCAACGCCAAGATCCTCAGGCGGGCGGTCCGCGCGGCGGCGCTGGGTCAAGATGCGGGCGACCTCTCCGGCTTGGAGAATCCGGAGGCGCTGGAGGAGATCAAGCGCATTTCGAGGTTAGATAGGTAGGGGCGAAGCATTCGCCTGTTTGTTTCTGGCGAATGCTTCGCCCCTACGCTTGACTCTTCTGTATTTTGGGTGTACACTTTCAGTCACGATAAAGGCAAACCCTCTGCGAGGAGGGGACGCAAAGCCACGGGTCTTTCTGAGATAGCCGGGCTACCGAGCTCGCATCCTCCTCTTTGCAGAGCTGTCTTCAACCTAATCAACCTAAAGGGGGTTGCGATGCGTGGGTGCACAGGGGCGGTGCGGCGTTGGGGTCCGGTCTTACTGGGCGTGGCGAGTTTGGTAACGCTGATGGGGTTTGCAGCACTGGCGGCTGTGCCCTCCGTGAGTCTCAATACCAGCCCACAGATCGGCGACGTCTTCTTTAACACTGCGACCGACGTCTATGTGAGTGCGTCCATCACCGTGACCAGCGGCACGATTGATGATGTGAAGGTGATCGTCAACGGCGAGAGCTTTGATTTTCTCTCAGGATGCAGCGGTCAGGGTACCTCCTGCTCGTTTTACGAGAATATCAATCTGACATCTGGCGCTGGGACCTGCTCGGCCAATAACACCATCACAGTCCAGGCCTTTCAAGGGTCGGAGATGGGCTCGGCCAGTGGCACCCAATTTCCCGACTATTCTCCCCCCGCAGTCAACCCCACGGTGAACGTTCCCGATATTAACACTGGCTGGTACAATATGACCTCCGGACCGCCCAACCTGACCTTGACCGGCGACGATGCAAACCCCAAAACCTGGTGTCAATCGGGCGTGAGCGAGATTCATTACGACGTCTTCCACGAGGACACCGGCATAGATGATGGCGAGCAGATAGTCTCAGGCTCAGTGGCCAGCTTGAGCTTATCTCAAGACGGCGTGTATACCATCACCTTTTGGGCGGTGGACGCCGCCGGCAACTCTAGCGTGCCTCCGACTAAGTTTAGCCCTTACGAAGCCCAAGCGGCCTCCAGCTCCGGCAACTCAGGATCGCCGTGGTGGCAGGCGATGGTAAGACCAGGTCCTGGATGTTCCGGAGGAGGAGGGCTTGCCGTACCGGCTCAGGCGAATTCCGGCCCTCCGGCGACGCCTGTTCCTGATCAATTCGGTGGTCCAAGCGTTTGCAACTTCAGCGTAGATCTGACCCCGCCCGACCTGCAGATCATAAATCAATCGCCGGCACCCAACGCCAACGGTTGGAATAACACCTCACCGGTGGCGATCACAGTGGGCTGCTCCGATAATCTGTCCTCCTGGTACGTGGGCTTTGGCGGCCCCGGCTTCATCGTCTGCAATAATCAGGGCCTGCCCTACAATCAGGGTGACCAGGTGACCGCCGTGATCAGTTTCAGCGGCGAAGGGCAGCTCAGCCAAACTGTCACAGCAATGGACGCGGCGGGCAACACCGCTCAATTGTCGGTCAGCGCGAAGATTGATCTGACACCGCCGCTGATCACCATCACCCCTGGCAGCGGCACCTTGGATAGCGGGACAATCGTCTCCTGGAGTGTGTCGGACGCTCTCTCAGGCCTGGCCAGCTGCAGCACCAGCCTGGGCAGCTCGGCCTGCTCTGGCTCCACCCCACTCACCCAGAGTATGACCTTGACGGTCAATGCTGTTGACCTGGCCGGCAATCAGGCCTCCGCCTCCCAGAAATTCCAGCTCAACAGCCCTTCACCGTTGATCTTGATGATCGAAAGTGGGAAAGCCCGAGTAGGTGATGAGATCAGCCTGGAGGTGGTCCTGGTCGAAGCGCCGTTGGGATTGAGGCAATACCAGCTCACCATCGGAACGAACCAAGCTGGCCTGGTGCAGTTCGAGAGCGTAGACAATCGGGTACCCGTTGAGGATCCCCTCGATTTCAGCAGCAGCGTCAGCGAGCATGGGCAGTCGGTCACCTTCAGCCTGGTTGACTCGCTTGACCAGGTACAAGCCGGCGCTCACCAGGTAGTCCTGGCCACCCTCCATCTACGTGCCTTGAAGGCCGGAAAGCTTGACCTGAGCCCGCTGGCATTCTCGGTGTTGAACGATCAGGGGAGCAAGGAGCAGATCATCTTTCTGCCGGGCCAGCTGGTCATTCAGCCTCGGGGATCATGATCTGACAAACTAGTAGGGGCGAAGCATTCGCCTGGAGTTTAAGTTGCGAATGCTTCGCCCCTACCGTAATATAGATCACATTGAGCTGAAAATTGGGTTGCCCTGAGGAGGGGGCCTGAGTTAAGGAGGCTGGTGATGAGGAGGTTTGTCTCGGCCGCATTGGTGGCTCTCTGTATGGCAGTTGTCGTTCCGATCTTGGTCTATGGCGATTTGGTAATCAGCGGGCCGGGGATTTCCCCCGCACCGCCCTTGCGCCTCAACAGCAACCCCCCGGATGGACCGCAGACGGTGCTTTATACCTTGGAGAACGACGGGGCCGCGGGCATCACCATGATGCCTAATTTACAATGTCCCGCAGATACGGTCAAGGCCTTTCCGCTGATCCTCAGCAGCGAGATTCCCGCCCACAGCTCGCGGCTGCTCGAGATCCGCTTCGCCGACCGCCCGGGCGGTCCCGCGGCCGGCGACACGGTAGAGTGCTTTCTAACCACCAATTCCACCGGCGTGGCCATCTTTATTCGCCTGGTGACTCCCGCCGCTCAGCCGCCCTTGGGCAGCCTCAGCCTCAGTGCCAGTATGTCGCCTCAGACCAGCTCGCAAGAGGCCAGCTTCATCGAGAGCGACATCGAGGCCAACCTTAAGCTGAACCTCACCCTGGGCGGAGTCACCCTAGGTGGTGACCTGGGGTGGGGCTTCACCGGCCCGGAGTTCGCCATCTTTAACTTGAGCACCTTCCTAGGAATCTTCGATATCTTCGATCAGTTCGTCTTCGCCGCGCCCTTTGATGTTAATGGCGTCTCATTGGCTGGTGGAGCGCTCAGCTTTGTCAAGAAGCGGGTGCGCCTGCGCTTTGACCTCCTGGGCCTGAAGGTGGACAATCTGGCTATCCTGGAGAACAGCAAATTCACCAATCCCTTCGCTAATAATGCTCAGGCCTTGGACGCCGTGCAGACTCCGACCTATCGCTTCGGCGACATCCTGCAACTCAACGGCCAAACCGCCTCCGGGCTGCCGCTTCGCATGTTGATCGGTATCTGTGCCGATCCCGCGCAGGCCAACCTGATCAAGAAGCGCTTCTTCAGCGGGCGGGTCTGCGATTCGAAGGCGCTAAACTTCACCGTCTCCCGCCTGACAGTGGGACCGCTCAGCCTGGGTGCGGTGCAGATAAGTTCTTCAATGGAGTTTCGGCCCGGCGCCCCGCTGCGCGGCGTCCTCTCGCTGGGCACCACGCTGCTTGGCCTGGTCAATGCCTTTACTACCGCCAGCTTCGACCCGCAGGGCATCGCGCTCCAATTCACCTTGCTCTCGCTGGCTCAGCCGGCTCAGGCGCTCAGCATCTCGCTCACCGATAAGCTGAGCTTGTCCGGCATCTTGCTGCGCTTTAGCGTGAATGTGGCCCCCAGTCGCTTGAGCTTTCTGCTGCGGGGCAGCCCCAACGGCCTCGATGAGGCCTCGGCCACACTGCTGTTGCCTCTGGGGAGCGGACGGCTATTCGCCACGCTGAGCCTGACTGGAGCGGGCACGGTGAGCTTGAGCCAGCTCAGCATCAACTGGAATCAGGAGCTAGGCCGCCTGCGCACCAACGCCAATGTGGCCTTCTCCCTTCATGGCTTGCAGCAGGCCCAGGTGAATTTTACGCTGATCCTGTAAGCAGGAGCTGATTCGCACGCAGGTGACGCTCCCTCAAGAGGGCCTGAAGCCAATCGAAGCCACGACCAAAGAGGTGAAGAAGGCTAACCCCATCGCGATCACGGCTCCCAACAGCCCCCAACCCAAAGAGGTCCATCCGGAGCTCGGCATGACTTGGGGGTGGTCCTTCGCCCACTGCTGGAAGGGTTTCAACTGCAAACGGTAGAGAATGACAGACCCAACCAGATCGAGCAGGAGAATCAAGAGCTGGGTGCCCTCGGTCGGCGTGAACAGCAGGGCAAGCAAGATGAGCGCCAAGGTGGCCAGTAGGCTGTTGATCAACAGCTCCCGCCCTAGATGAGCTCGTCCCATCCGCGCAAAGTTTTGGTAGACGATGAGACCCCCTCCGGCCCAACTGAAGAGCAGGGCGATGATCAGCGCCACGCGGGGATGCCAAGGGGCGGGTCGTGAGGAGTAGTCCACGCTCATGTTGGGAAGATACATCATGGAGCGCACAGGCACAAGGCCGGTTCATAGCTAGGTATAGAGGGCGGGGGACGGTGGTCTGTACCAGAGATCGATCAGCTTCCCGGTCGCATAGCGCTCGACGTCCTCTCGAGCTTCCAGCCAACCGATGACCTTTCTCAGTTTTTCTTCGGGGTCGTCGGAGATTCTTCCCAGCTCGATCACGCCTTCCAGACGCGGAGCTCTGCCTCCCCCTCCGAAGTAACAGTCGTTGCCTTCGATGGCCTCTTCGATAAAGTCATCGAGGAAGTGGTCGAAGTCCGCCTCCTGCCGGATTACGATGGCTACCGTCACACCCCACTCGGTGAACTCACCTGTATGCTTCTTCTTGCGCAGGCGCTTTTTCATCGTTGCTTCAAAGCCATGTTTCGCCTATAGAACGATAAGCAATGTGGCGCCGTTTTGATTAGGATTGACCCTCACTCTCCCTCAAAATAGTCGAGGTCTATCTTCTTAACCTCATAGTTCCCAACGGTCGAAACGCCAACGTTATGCACTACCATGAGTTCGGCCAGACGCTCTCCATCGATCAGAATCACCTTTGAGTCAATGCGTCCTGCAAACTCCTTGGCCCCTTGTGAAAAGCTTGATGTAGTGATGAATACGCCCTTGCGGGCTTGGTGGCCTTGAAGTGCACCAGCGAATCTCTGAATCTCAGGTCGACCGACCGTGCCGTTCCAGCGCTTGGCTTGCACGTAGATGACATCGAGTCCCAGCCTATCTTCCTTAATAATCCCATCGATTCCCTCATCTCCGCTCCGCCCTATTGCGTGCCCCGCATCTTCTCGACTCCCGCCGTAACCCATTTTCACCAGAAGTTCGACCACCAAGCGCTCAAAGAACATAGGGGAGGTGCTTTTAATGTGTTCTAGTAGTTCCGCTTCCAACTCTTCCTCTAGCTTCTCGTAAGCGGAGGCAAGGGCATCCTCGGGTGTTTCCATCGTGCTGAGCGCTGATTGTGCCCGACTTTCTCTGCTTGTGGATCGATCACGGCGCCTAGCTCTGAACGCGCGAAACTCCTCATAGCAATTGAGGAGCGCAACATCTATGCGCGCTGGTCGTTCGTTCAATAGCGCCCTGCCGCGATCGGTAATCTGAAAAACTCCCCTTTTGGGAGACTCAAGGAGCCTCGCCTGCTTGAGATAAGTCTTGGACCAACCGACGCGATTGTTGAACCGTGGTGAGGCACCGCTGGGGAGCATTTCGCTGCGTTCCTCATCCGTCAATTTGAACTCTGCTGCCAACTGCTCGACAACATCTCGGAACCGATGCTCCTCACCATCGGAGGAGAGCCGGAGAAAAGGGAGCATAAGGCTTTGATAGTCGGGTATCGGCATTAAACCGTCATCTCCCCCTATACCTGGGCCTTTAGTTCCGACTGTTCGATCAGGGAAAGCACATGGCTGGCTTTCTGCATAGAGATCACCGGTCCCATTGTAGCCACTGATCGGTAGGAAGCCAATCGGCCAATAGGCGCTTCATACTCCGAGACAATGGGCCGCCGGGCGCCGCGTTTGCTATAGGCGCTACTCGAAGAAGTCCGCGATCAGGCGGGAAAGCTCCTCGCGGCTGGGCTCGATGGGCCCGCCGACGGGCGCGAAGCCGTGTCCGGCGTTCTTCACGATCACCAGGGTGGCCGGCACACCGGCCTCGCGCAACCGGTCATAAAGCTCCTGTGATTGGCTCGGCGGCACGAGCGTGTCCCGCTCGCCGTGCAGGATCAGAAACGGCGGATCATCCGATGAAACCCAGCTTACCGGGCTGGCCTGTCGCACGATCTCGCTATTGCGATCGGTCGTCCCAAAGACCTCTTCCAGCTTCTGAGAGCTGGCCCCCGCGAACAGTTGGGTCAAATCCGCCGGACCAAACATATCAACTACGGCCTGCACGCGGCTTGAGTATTCCGGATGGCCGCCGCTGCCCTCGAAGACGCCTTCGTCCAGAGTACCCAGCAGCGCCACCAGATGCCCCCCGGCGCTGCCACCCCAGACGCCGATGCGCCCCGGATCGAGGCCCCACTCCCCAGCGTGAGCGCGCAATGAGCGGATGGCACATTTCACATCTTCAATCTGGGCGGGAAACTTGAACCGAGGTGCGAGACGATAGTTGATCGCCGCTACCAGATAGCCCCGCTCGCGCAAGGGAGGAATGTCACGCGCGCCTGCTCCCCCGGACTTGTCCCCGCTCGTCCAGCCGCCGCCGTGGACGTACACCACCAGCGGCAGCGGGCCGTCGGCCCGGTCAGGATAGTACAGATCCAGCTTGAGGGGTACCCCATCGGCTACGCAGTAGGTCAGGTCGTGCTGCACCGTGCCCAGCTTGGCAGGATCGGCGCTGGAGAGCGTATAGCCGGGTGTGGAGCCGGCCTGACCGGACGATGCTACCCATAAGATCAGGCCGATTAGGCCTAGCAACCGGATAGAAAACCAGAATAAACCGCGCATGACATCGCCTCCTATTGGCATTGCTGTAGAGACCCGTACAACCCGTTATTCCTCCTTTGCACCGTGCATCCTAGACCGTATGGGGTAGAAAGACCATAGAACGGGGGTTAAAGTCAAGATAAAGATCCGGACGGCGCCGTCGGTTTGCCCAGCTTGCGTAGGTCGGTGCCGATGGCACGCAGCACGTTGTCCAGCGTGAGCAGGTCCGGACTGGCACCCGGCTCGAGCAAGGGACGTACGTCGTCCACTACCCGATCCCAATCGAGCCGTTGGAGTTGATCCCGCAGGACGAGGTGCCAGTTCTCTTCGGTCAGATGAGGGCCGATCCAGCCGGTCTGCTGCAAGGCATTGTTCAGCAGCGTCAGGTTGGGCGGCGGCCAGTCCGGGTCGCTGAGATACCACTGCAGGTCGTACAGGTCTCGGCCCTTGGTGTACGGTCGCTGCAGGAGGGCGTGCAGTTTGCCGGCGAACAAAGAGGCACGATCATGATGCTGCAGTTGCAACATCGCGTGCCGTCGGATCACGGTGGTGGCCAGCCCTGCCCCGGCCGGTGGGTTCGTATCCACTTCGATCTTGACGGCCAGCACCTCATTCCGGTGAGATGAAAGGCTCAACTCGTGGGGCAACCCCGGAAACCGGACAAAGGCGCTATGCACCGTCTTCCGGTCGCTGACTTTGAGGGTCACGGCGTAGCCCTCGGCCTCGAATTCGGCCCGAATCGCACGCAGATAGATGCGAAAGTCATACTGGTCCCTGGCCCGCTCCAGGGCGAAGTCCAGGTCTTCCGAGTAGCGGGGGCTGGCATACAGGAAACGGAGCGCCGTGCCGCCGTGAAAGGCCAGCGGGATCATGGCACCGGCACGCTGCAGTGCGCCCAGGATCCTGGCTTGCAGGTACTCACGGGCGGCGTTGCGCCCATGCGCTGGCGTAGGTGCAGCCCGAACCAGTTCGTCCAGGTATGCTTTCATAGCAACTCGTACTCCTCCGCTTCCACGCGGGCCAGTCGCGCCACGTAGGCGACCACGCGCCGCAGTTTGGGCTTGCCGGCCCGCTCGGCCATCTGTTGCAGTGCATCCAGATCGAGGCGCTCCAGGTTCTGCAACCGCAATTCCTGCAGGTACGCCTGGCTGTCCCCGCCGGGCTGCAGGTAGACGAGATCCAGCAACGCTTTCTCCGGCGTGGCGATGAAGGCGCGCTGGCCGGGGCTCACCTCAACCCGATGATAGCCGAAGAACAGTTCACCCTTGATGTGGCGAAACGCATAGCTGCCAAGGGGCGTTCTCCACCGGCCGGGCCGCGCTGTGGTGGCGCTGGTGACCACCTGCACCACTTCCGGGATAAGGCCGTAGTAGGCCAGGGCAGATTGCAGGCTGACATAGGAACCGCGCACCATGTGGTTGGCAATCACGAAGGGATGGGGCCTGATCTTCTGGAAAGGCGGCGCTAGGGCATAGAGGCCGCGGCGCAACCGGTAAATCCGCCCGGCCTTCATCCAGCGGGACAACTGCCGCCGCACATCGTTCGGATCCACGTCTCCCGCCAGGAGCAGACCGGTCTCGAACACCGGCTCATCGCCGACGATCTCGACCAGACATGTAAATTCCATGCGTGTATTATGCCACAAATGGCGAATTATGGCAACTGTTTGCCTGAGGATGACCTCTCGGCGCCGATCTCACTTGTCTGGCGCCAAGGCGTCGTAGATCCTATGTAGGGATGATTATCGAACAAGGGGTAAGAAATCTATAGAATTTAAGTTAAAGACAGTTGCAATGCGGTGAACCGACCACCGGTGCCGGAGGTGGACTCGGAGAAGCTTATGGCTTGGCAGGTGGGTTCGCTTTCAGATTCTAGCTCCTCCAACGGCCTACCCCAAGGCTCAAAACAGGCTGTTCGAAAGCTCACCGGCCTTGCGCCTCCGCCATCCCCACGATGTCTTCTGAGGTCACGACGCACAGATGCCTCGAAGCATACTTCACCAGCACCTCGTAAGCTATCATAATCCGCCCCGGTTCTCGTCCGAGCGTGGACGGGAGGCATCCGGCGCGTTCAAGTCGTAAGGCGGCGACTTGGGCCGGGTCTTCTAGCGGTCTTCGAAGTAGACGAACGTCCAGGGCATCCCCCCGCGACGGTAGAAGTTGTTCTCGTGGAGGAGCGCGGATCTACGCCGGGGTTGGCCTGCTCCTAGGCACTGAAAGCATCGGCCATCTCGGAGTAGGTGGCCCACTGTACTTTCCCTTGAGCCACCAGCGGGTCAACATAGCGCGTCAGAAACTCCTCGATCACGCCGAAAGGATTCTGCGGGCCGCCGCCACCGAGGTCTGCAGGCTCTGGCCGAGAGAGTTGAAATACTCTTCATCGCTCATCTGGCGCCGTCCGGAGGCAAAGTCGCTGCGGTCGAAGAGGCCTGAGGGCAAGAAGATGATTTTCCCGTTTGGATCGTGCGTGGCAAAGGCCGTTAGGTCCGATTCGCTAGGCCCTCCCGCCGGCCGCCAAGGGCTCAGTCCGATGAGCAGGTCGCTGCCTTGCTGAGTATGGGGATTCTTTCAGTCGCTGTTGACCTCCAATCCAGCGCAGTTGGACTCCTCTGGGGCGCTTGACTGCTCAGCAGCACCCGCGTAAGATGGGCGCATTCATCGCGCAGAAGAGGAGCAACGGTTTGTTAAAGAGCGGAGAAACAACCACGAGAAGAGCGGTTTTTGACATGGAAGGTGTGCTGGTAGATGGTGAATACCTGGTGGAGCTGGCCCGGGAGGTCGGCAAAGCAGAGGAGATTTATGCGCTCACTGAGGCGGGCATCCGGGGCGAGATCAACTGGGAAGAAGGGTTGCAGCGCCGGGTGGACCTGCTGCAAGGCATCTCCTATGAACGAGCTCAGGCGGCCACTGAGCACTTGAACTTTATGCCCGGTGCGCGCGAGCTCTGCGCCCGGCTCAAGGGTCAGGGTTGGATGCTCATCTCCATCACCGGAGGATTCCAGTTCATGTCGGAGCGGGCTGAGCGCGAGCTGGGGCTCGATCGGGTTTACAGCAACGAGTTGCTCTTTGAAGCGGGCCAACTCTCTGGCGTGCGCCTGCAGGTGACCTCGGACAAGGCCCAAGTGTGGCGGGCGGCCTTCGGTGCTGATATACACCCCCAGGTTGCACTAGTTGATGGGGCCAATGACCTGAGCTTGCTGGAGCTGGCCGAGCTGAAGCTGGCCTTTAACGCCCAACCGCTGGTCTGGCGCTATGCCGATCAGGTCATTCAGGAGAAGAATCTGGCTTTCGCTTGGCCATTGATCGAAGAGCGATTCTACGCCCCGGCCGCTGCCCGGTAGGCACGCTCTTGATCGGCCGGCTGAGCTCGCCACCGAGAAAAGACTGGCGGAGAGGGTGGGATTTGAACCCACGGTAGAGCTTTTGGCCCTACAACGGTTTAGCAAACCGCCGTCTTCGACCGCTTGACTACCTCTCCAGCAGGCTCATTCTAACACAGGTCGACGGACAAGACAAATCTGACGGTAATCCTCATTACCTAGAGCTATTGCCTTTTGAGCAGAAAGGGGCTATAGTAAAAATCAGACCTTAATTCCATGCTGAACAGAGGCACAAAGCGGTCGCCTGAGTCGGGGGCTAGCCGGCCGGCGACCGGTTCAGGTTAGGAGGAGGTGGCCCATGCACCAGCGGTTCAAGCAGGGCCTAGTAGCCGGTTTACTGTTCATCGGTCTGTTGCTCGGCGGGCAGGCCGGACCGTCGGCGGCACAACAAGGGGGAGGTGGCAGCCCACTCTCACCCGAGATCACCTTCGTAGACTTTCCCACCCAGATACCTGCCGATGGCAGCAAAGTGTTCGGACGGATCGGCTTCCGCGATCAGGATGGAGATATCAACTTGGCACGCTTCGAGGTGGTCTCAGCCACCGGCTTTGCCGCCTTTAGCTTCAACCCCAAACTAAAAGGGCGCAGCGAAGGTATCTTCGAGTTCTTCGTCTTCTCCAAGATAGTTCAGCAGGTCACCCTCCAAGTGACCCTGGTGGACGAGGCGGGCAACGAGAGCCAGCCGGTGCTCTTCGGCTTCTCGGCCGTCTCGCTGATCAAGGTGCTGACCAAATGGGGCGGATTCGGCAGCGGACCGGGCCAATTTAAGGGCATCTCCGGCATAGCTCAGGGTCCCCAAGGCTGGCTCTACGTCACCGATGCCGAGAATAACCGGGTGCAGGTATTTAGCGCCCAAGGCAAACTGCTGCAGCAGTGGGCCAGGCGTGGCAGTGGGCCGGGCCAGTTCAACGGGCCACTGGGCATAGCCGTAGACGCCAACGGCCGGGTCTACGTCAGCGAGATGGGCAATCGGCGGGTACAGGTATTCACCGCCAACGGCAGCTTCATCACCCAGTGGGGCGGATTCGGCAGCGATCCGGGCCAGTTCAACTCACCTAGCGGGATCGCCGTGGATCAGGCCGGCAACGTCTACGTCGCCGACCGCGACCTGGACCTGATCCAGAAGTTCACCTCCAACGGGGTTTTTCTCAGCCGTTGGGGTGCGCGCGGCTCCGGCGAAGGCCAGCTCGATCGGCCGCAAGGGCTAGCCATAGATCGCTCTGGCCACCTCTATGTCGCCGACATGGGCAACGATCGCATCGAGCAATTCTCGCTCTCAGGGGCGTTTGAGGCCTCATTTGGTGGCTCCGGTATCGGCAGCGGCCAGTTCAATGCCCCGCGCGGCGTCGCCGTAGATCAACAGGGTAATATTTACGTGGCCGACACCGGCAACGATCGTATCCAGCAGTTCACCTCAGCGGGGATATTGCTGGCCAAGTGGGGCAGCCGGGGCTCCGGCGACGGTGAGTTCTCCGAGCCGTTGGCGCTCACCGTCGGCCCTGACCTGACGATCTATGTGGCCGAGGAGGGCAATCATCGCGTACAGGCCCTCCGCTTTAAGTCTCCGGATGAAAAATGAGCTGGCTAGAGCTAGCTGGAGTGGCAATCCTGATCCAGATAGCCTTGTAAGATCAGCGTTGCGGCCAGTTGATCGCGCAGTCCACGGCGGCGGCGGCGGCTGAGCTCTGCCGAGAGGAGCACCCGTTCAGCCTCGGCGCTGCTAAGCCGCTCGTCAAACAGGGCGATTGAGAGCTTTAGCTCCGCTTCGAGTTGCGTCTTGAAGTGCAGCACCTGGCGGGCTTGCGCACCCAGCGAGCCATCCATATTGAGCGGCAGCCCCAGGACGATGGCGGCGATCTGGTGCCGGGCTATTAGCTCTTTTAGATAGGCAAAATCCCTGATAAGATCCCGGCGGCGATAGACGGCCAAGCCCTGGGCCAGTTGGCGGCCCCGATCGCTGAGGGCCAGTCCCAGGCGCACACTGCCGTAGTCTATGCCCAGCAGTCTGCCTCTCTTGCCATCCATCACTCCGATGCTACCCGCTGTGGCCTGACCCGGCAACCTCGGCGCGGGCTCTGGGCCAATTGGCTTGAATTCCCGGCTGCTAAAGCGTACAATAATTCAGGCTATCTTGGCGACAAAAGCACCGCTCTATCCGAGGGCGGAGTGCCGCAGTTATCCCTTGAGGAGGGTGATCTATGGGCGAGATCGAACGCACGCATATTGAAGATGAGATGCGTGAATCTTATATCAACTATGCTATGAGCGTGATCCGCGGTCGGGCGATTCCCGACGTGCGCGACGGCCTCAAGCCGGTGCAGCGACGCATTCTCTACGGGATGCAACAACTGGGCATCACCTCCGACAAGCCGCAGAAGAAATGTGCGCGTATTGTAGGGGAAGTTATGGGCAAATATCATCCTCACGGCGATCAGGCCATTTACGACACGCTGGTCAATATGGCCCAGGATTTTTCCTTCAGATACCCCCTGATAGACGGTCAAGGGAATTTCGGGAGTCTCGACGGAGATGCACCGGCAGCTATGAGATATACTGAGGCTCGCCTCTCTTCAATTGCCGAGCGCTTCTTGGATGAGATCGGCGAGGAGACGGTGGATTTTGCCCCCAACTTTGATGATTCACTCACAGAGCCGGTCGTCCTGCCCGCCAAGCTGCCCAACCTACTGCTCAACGGCTCCTGGGGCATCTCGGTGGGGATGACCACCCAGATACCGCCCCATAATCTGGGCGAGGTCATCGACGGGGTGATTCATCTGATAGATCACCCCCAGGCGGGATATGAGGAGTTGCAGACCCTCATCCCCGGCCCGGACTTCCCCACCGGTGGCCTGATCCTGGGCCGCGAGGGGATAGATGGCGCTTACCAGCAGGGCGAGGGACGCATCCGCATACGGGCCAAGGTCCAGGTCGAAGACAACCGGATCATCGTCAGCGAGATACCGTATCAGGTGCGCAAGTCAACCATCGTGGAGACGATCGCCCGCAAGGTCAAGTCGGGCGAGATCGCCGAGATCTCCGACCTGCGCGATGAGTCCGACCGCAATGGCCTGCGGATCGTCATCGAGTTCCGGCGCAACGCTAACCCCCAATTGGTGCTGAACAAGCTCTATCGTTATACCCCGCTGGAGTGGACCTTTGGCGCCAATTTCCTGGTCATCACCAACGGCAACCCGCGCAAGCTCTCGCTCAAAGAGATGCTGGGCTGCTTCGTCGCCCACCGCCGCGAGGTGGTCCGCCGCCGCACCGCCCATCGCCTGCGCATCGCCGAGGAACGGGTCCATCTGCTGGAAGGACTGCTGCTGGCCCTGGCCCATCGCGAGGAGATCATCAAACTGATCACCGGGGCCAAGGACGCTCCCAGCGCCCAGGCCCTCTTGCAGCAGCGCTACGAGCTCTCGGAGATCCAGGCCGACGCCATCTTGAAGATGCGCCTGCGCCAATTCACCGGCCTGGAACGGGATAAGATCGGCAAGGAGCACCGCGAGAAGCAGGTGGCGAGCGAAGGATACCGCCGGATCTTGGCCAGCGAGCAGGAGCTCGATGAGCTGATCAAGCAGGAGCTGCGTGATCTCAAGGACCAGTATGCCGATCCTCGCCGCAGCCAGATCATCGCTGATGCCGGAGGATTGCAAGTCACCGATGAGTCACTGATCCCCGATGAAGACCTGCTGGTGGGGGTATCGTCCCGGGGCTACGTCAACGCGCCACGCGAGGATGTCTATCGGCGGCAGCATCGCGGCGGCAAGGGCGTGATCGCCATGCGGCTGCGCGATGAGGATCGGATCAAGCATATCTTCTTGGCCAACGCCCGGGACCACCTGCTGGTCTTTTCCACCGCCCACAAGGCTTACAAATGCCGCGCCTACGATCTACCCTCGCTGCACCGAGCGGCCAAGGGGGAGAACCTGCGCTCGCTGATCGGCATGAGCGCTGCAGAGCAGGTGGCCGCGCTGGTCCCCCTGCGCCTGGCGGGCGAGCGACAGCGCTACTGCCTGATGGCCACCCGCCTAGGCATACTCAATACCAACAAACTGGATGACTATGCCAGCTCGCATACCAACGGGATCATCGCCATCAATGCCATCCCCGACGATCGCATCGTGGACGTGGCCGTCTCCGAGGGGCAGGGAGATCTGATCCTGGCCAGCGCCGGAGGGCAGACGATCCGCTTCGCCGAGACGCAAGCCCGCTGCACCGGTCGCCCCTCCAAGGGGGTGCGCGGGCTGCGGCTCAACTCCGGCGACGAGCTGGTGGCCCTGACACCGATCGTGGCCGGTGCTCCCGAGGATAAACTCTTGCTGATCACCGAGAACGGCTATGGCAAGCGGACCCCACTCGCTGAGTTCCCCAAGCAAGGCCGAGGGGGCAAAGGGGTCCTGGGCATCAAGGTCAGTCGCAAGACCGGTCGGGTAGTAACCGTGCGAGCGGTCTGCGATGACGATGAGATTCTGATCATCACCGAGCTGGGCAAGATCATCCGCATCGCCGCCAAAGATGTGCGCGTCGTGGGTCGCTATGCGCTGGGAGTCAAGGTGATCGGCATCGAGCGGGGCGACCGGGTCGTCTCCATCGTGCGGCAGCCGGCGGACAAGGTGAAAAGGGATGAAGAGTAAGCTGCCCGATCCGCAGGCCCAGCTAGCAGAGCTCAAGCGTCATACTACCCAACTGATCAGTGAGGCCGATCTGCTGGCCAAGCTGAAGCGCGGCCGGCCGCTGCGGGTCAAGCTGGGGGTGGACCCCACCGCCGCCGAGATTCATCTGGGCGTCGGGATCGTGCTCTGGAAGCTGCGCCAGTTCCAGGAATTGGGCCATCAGGTGGTGCTGATCGTGGGAGATTTTACCGCCCGCATCGGCGATCCCTCCGGCCGCGACGTCACCCGACCGCAGCTCTCGGCCGAGCAGATCGCGCATAACATGAAGAGCTATACCGAGCAGGCCTTCAAGATTCTAGAACCTGAGCGCACGGAGATACGTTATAACTCGGAGTGGCTGGCCCCGTTGCGCTTCACCGAGCTGATGGAGCTGACCTCCAAATATACGGTGGCCCGCCTGCTGGAGCGGGACGACTTCGCCAAGCGCTTCCGGGCTCAGCGGCCGATCTCGGTGCTGGAGTTTCTCTATCCCTTGGCCCAGGCTTACGATTCGGTTGCTGTGCAGGCCGACGTCGAGCTGGGGGGCAATGACCAACTGTTCAATCTCTTGGCCGGGCGGGAGATACAGGGCCGCTACGGGCAGGAGCCGCAAGTGGTGCTCTGCCTACCGCTGCTGGAGGGCATTGACGGCCAGCGCAAGATGAGCAAGAGCTACGGCAATGCCATCGGCATCACCGCGTCGCCAGGGGAGATGTATGGCCGGCTGATGTCCATTCCCGATAGCTTGACCGAAAAATACGTTCAGCTACTGACCGAGCTCGACTGGCAAGCGCTGCAAGCACAGCATCCCAAGGCGCAAAAGCAGGCCTTGGCGCGCGAGATCGTCCGTCTGTATCATGGCAAGGAGGCAGCCAGACAGGCCGAAGAGGAGTTTGAGCGGGTCTTCGCCCAGGGCGGGCGGCCACAAGAGGTTCAGCAGGTGACGATCCCCAGGGCCGCGCTCAAGCCGGAGGGCACCATCTGGATTGTGGACCTCTTAGAACGCTCCGGTCTGGTGGCCAGCCGCTCGGAGGCGCGACGCTTGATAGCTCAAGGGGCGGTCGAGCTGGAGGGCCGGCGGGTCAGCTCGTCGGACTTCGATCCCCAGATTAGTGATGGGCTACTGCTGCGGGTGGGCAAACGCCGCTTTGTAGAATTGCAGCTCGCAGCGGCTCAGAGCGAGGAGCAATAAACAATATGGAAGAAGCGATCTTTCTCTATCTGCTTATCGGGTTTATTCTGGGTTTCGTCACCGGAGCGATGCTGATCTACAAGAATATTGAACAGATCGTGCAAGCGCGGCTCAAACGCCGTGAGGACAGCGATCATCTGGAGCGACGCAGATAAAGACAGGCTAGACCAATAGGAGAGAAGCTGATGAGCGAGAACTGCATCTTCTGTCAGATAGTCAACGACCGACTGGAATCCCGTACGGTGTATGAGGACGAGCTAACGCTGGCCTTTTTGGATGTCAATCCTCTGGCACCGGGGCACACGGTGGTCATCCCCAAGGCGCACATCGAGCGCTTGGAGGACCTGCCTACAGAGCAGATGGGACCGCTCTTTGAGGCGGTTCGCCGGGTCACCGACAAAGTCCAGCAGGCCATGAAGGTTGACGCTACGACGATTGGGATCAACAACGGTCGGGCGGCCGGTCAAGCGGTGCCGCATCTGCACGTGCACATCATCCCACGGCGGGCCGACGATGGTGGGGGCAGCCTGCACTCCATCGTCCACAGCAACGGGCCGCTGAGCCTGGACGAGGTGCAACGGTTGATCCAGCAGGTGTTCGGAGCGTAGTTGAGATGGGTCATAGAGTATGAATATTTGAGTTCCAGAAGCTGATCATCGCCCAGGAGACGCTCTAAAAAGGAGATGCCGTGGCCGTTACAACAGAATATCCGCACATCATCCTCGATGAGCAGGGGACACCGACGATCCAGGGTACCTCTCTAAAGGTAATCGAGCTGATCACAGAGAGGCTGGCCTATGGCTGGAGTCCTGAGGAACTGCACCTGCAGCATCCCTATCTGAGCCTTAGCCAGGTTCACGCCGCTTTGGCCTATTATTGGGATCATGCGGGAGAACTGGATCAGGGGATCGCCAAGCGATTGAAAAGCGTGGACAAGCTTGGCAAGATAGCGAAGCAGCAATCTCTGCTGCTCGCGAGGTTGAAGGCGCAAGGGTTGCTCTAAATGCCGATTGCGCTTTACATGGACGCGCATATTCCCAGAGCCATAACTCTCGGTTTGCGCATACGGACGGTCGATGTGCTCACCGCCCAGGAGGATAATGCAGATAGATTGCCTGACCCTGAGCTTTTGGAGCGTGCAACGGAGCTTAATCGAGCGCTCTTCACCTTCGATGACGATCTTCTGACTGAAGCCACAAAGAGGCAACACGAGCACAAGCCGTTTAGTGGGGTCCTCTATGCTCATCCCTTGCGCATCTCGATTGGGCAATGTATTCAGGATCTGGAACTGGTCGCCAAAGCTGGCCAACCGGAGGATATGCAGAATCGCGTTGAATTTCTGCCGCTTAGGTGAGTAAGCTGTGCAGCCCTTAGTTAACACTTCGTGTCACTGCCCCTCTTCTTAACGGAGGTAGTACTATAGTTACTTTAATAGCTCTGAATGTTTAGCCAAATGTTCAAATACCACATCTTGAATATTATGAGCGACATGTTGAAGGAAGCCAGCGCTCGTTGGTTGGTAAAGTATGCCCTTCACAGTTAACCCTGCAGCGATACCATCAGTTAGTGAGAAGTATTGGGTTTTTGTACCCGCTTGTATATACGTTTTCAAAAGCATCTTCTCATCACTTGATAAACCTGTAAGCCATCCCAGAACTTTCCGCTTCTCCCTGCGCTGGTTAAGCTTTCGATTGAGTATTGTGCTACCTTTTTCGATCACTTCATAGAGAAGATAAAATATGAGATAGGCACTAAAGATAAGGGTCAAGCTGCCTATATACGGTTCTATGACAAGCGAGAGTTCGGTTATTCCTAAGACCTCGCGGACACCATCTGGAAGCAAAAGGAATACCCAACCGATACCGGCTAGGATGAATGATGGGCGCTTGCCTAACTTGAAGAATTCTACTAGTTTAGTGAAATCCATACTTTAATTACAGCGTTTCTTCACAGAGAGATGCTGAAGCTCTGGATTCTATGGGGAACGCAGATCACCTGTCTATCAGCGAGATCCAAGAGCTGATCATCACACGGGAGATGTTGGCATAACTGGACTGTAGTGCTTCCGAGTTACGGTAACGGCGCTTGCCAATCATAGTCAAAAATGTCGGCAAGGTAACGATAGGCTTCGTTCGATTGGATCTGAATTGCCAGTTCGCGGTTCACCTTTGACGAAGCTTCGCTACCGTTAAGGCTGCCAATATGAATGTAACTTGACCCATTGCTCAGTTGCACCAAGACCATTTTGTTGTGGATACCTTCCATGTTATGAGCGCTTCCATACTCGTATCTATCACAGATCCCAGCTCCGGTCGGATTGCCCAACTTGACCTCCAAATCTAACTTCTCTTGCTGCGCAATGCCATTTGCATAATCGCGAGTGGCCTCATTGCCTTTGGGGACAACCCTGAGCTCACAAGGATCAAAGTATCCATCCAGGAGAATCCTCACCTTGGCGCCGCGCCGAGCTGCGTTGATATAAGCCTCAAGGCGTGGGTTGGGGCTATGTCCAGAAGAGCCATTATTAGATCCCCACCATGCCTGCTCTTCCATCTCCTCCACTAACACAGTATCACCCGCTCCGGCCTTAGCGATCAAACCCAGCAAGCTGTCTATATTCCTCAAACTATTCTCCGGCGACTGGATGATCTCAAAGTTAAAGTTTCCGTGAAGAGCTAGCGGGGCTGGCTTAAGAATCTGATAGGCAGTACCACCAGAAGTTCTATCTGGAGAGAAACCAGAAGGAGGAGCACCGTACTTGGAGTCAGCGGCCTTCCAGCGGAAGATGTCTTCCCAATTTGGATCCAAGTCAATCGAGAAGAGATGCTTGGCATAAGCTACGACCTGCGGAGCATCGGTAATCAAGTCTATACCACGTTGACCTCTGGTGCCATCAGATTTGTCATCATCTGGCATACCGGTATACCCCAAGTTCTGCGACCCCATGATCAGGGTCTTCCCGTCAATGATGATGAATTTGGCATGTTGATATTGATAACGCTTGTGAATACCTGCCTTGCTATCATTGATCATAAAGTAAACTTCTCCACCTGCCTGCTCGATCTGCTGAGTACACCATTTCTCTTGATCTGTCATTCCGAAAGCTGGTTCTCCGTCAAGCAGAACCCTGACTTTGACTCCCGATTTAGCCTTTTGGGCTAGGAGTTCCGCTAAAGCCGCATGCTCTAGCGCGTATACTTCAATATCTATGCTCTCTTGAGCAGCTTCGATCTGCTCCTTGACCGCTTCGAAGATGTTGTCCGGGGCCACCAAGATTGTCAGATCAGCTGGTTCGGTAAACTTCGCCGTTTGGAAGAACTCGTCCAGATGCCAACCGGGGTACAACACTTTCCGGCCATTGATGGGATCGTTGGGGTCTTGTGCCCAATCGGCAGCTGTATTGGTGTCAGGTACAGGCAGGCCGCTAGCCTGATCTAGCTTACGGTAGAGAATCTCTCCTTTGGTGCTCTTATTAGGCACATAGTAGTGTTGCACAGCCGGGCCACTCCAGCCCGTTTGATTCGTATTCCAGTTTCCATAAACCAAAGCATCAGCTATTACACCAGAATCACTCAATAGGATTAGTTTATCACCCTTATCGTTCAACCTGACGTTTCGCCCCGTCATGTTGGGAACCATAGGGTCAGAGTCTTTACCGTACTCGAAGTCAGGTGCAAAGCCAAATGTCTTCTGAAAGGCTACGGCTGAATACGCACACCATATTCTATCACCTGGACTCAGGATTTTCGTAGGGAAGGTAACTTTCCCCTTATTATCGGTCACACTCCAGCCAGTGATGGAAATGGGAGCATCACCGATGTTGATAAGCTGAAACGCTTCATCACTGTTACCTGGTTGGTATCCATTGTAGAAGACTGCGGAGATAAGGACATCCTTGGAGCTGGACTGACCGGCGGAGTGGGGAGCGATTTGCGTGCCATCGGTATAGCCCAAACCGACTGACAAACTGAGCAGCAGCGCTACCAAGATGACAGCGATTAGTCGAAAATTCATCTTATACCTCCTTGATCGGGACTTGCGCTCGTTGCTTCACGACCCTACCGTGCCATCCTTCTCAGTATTGAGTATAGGCCTCTCGCCCGAGGCTTGTCAAGTGATCCATTTGCCGAGTTGTGCATCGGGTTACTTATGAGGTGCCGGCAATCAAGTAGGATGCTCGTAGATAAGTGAAGAAGCCTGTAACCTGAGTGCCCCACCCTTCCTATGATAGAGCAAGACGTCCTGAACATTCATCTCCATCTCAGGCCGCAGCATCCGCTCCGGATAGTAGGCTCCCAACTCCTTGAGCTCCTGCTGCACGAAATGCTCTTTGACGACCTGATCGCCGCCCAGCTCCCGCCGAGGTTATGAGCTCCGGTTATTTCGCCTCTGGCCGGCGAGCGGCCAACTCCTCATGCAAGTGCTCTTTCACCCACATACGCACTAAGGTGGTGTAGGGAAGCCCTTTCTCCTCGGCCAGCCGCTTCAACAACGTGACCGTTTCCTGATCTAGCCGGAGCGACACCACTTGCTTGCGCGGCTCGACGAAGACCGGGTCCTTCACCTCCTCGAATTCATCAAGGTAATCCGCAAAAGAATGAGTATCCCAGAACGCCGCTTCTTCTTCAAGTGACTTGAACTTGGGCAGCCTCTTCAGCTCTAGTTGCTTATCTTGACTGCTGTTACCGGTCATTGTTCATCAAAAATGGTTTAATACCCCGATGCTCTGCATCGGAAAAATAAAAGAAATCCGATTTGATACCTCGTCAGCTCTGCTGCGAGGTAGTTCAT